>Ga0182018_10001779_pt1 | contig 23447 bp, 21 predicted proteins | sample 812P2MmetaG_FD_120490 | JGI IMG/M metagenome (GOLD analysis project Ga0182018, IMG submission 120490) | Permafrost microbial communities from Stordalen Mire, Sweden - 812P2M metaG | ecosystem: Environmental > Terrestrial > Soil > Wetlands > Permafrost | place: Sweden: Stordalen | collected...
ATCACGGACTTCGGCCTGGCAGCGGTGACCGGCGAGTTGCGCGAAGCCCAGGCGCGCGAGGGTACCCCGGCCTACATGTCGCCCGAGCAACTGGCCGGCACCGAGGTAACCGCGCGCAGCGACATTTATTCGCTGGGCCTGGTGCTCTACGAAATGTTCGCGGGCAAGCGGCCGTTCGAAGCCGGTACGCTGGCCGAGATGATCCGCCTGCAGCAACAATCGACGCCGGCCAGTCTGACTAGCGTGGCCAAGGATGTGGACCCCGCCGTAGAGCGTGTGATCCAACGCTGCCTGGCCGCGGACCCGCGCCAGCGCCCGGCGACTGCGCTGGCTGTAGCTGCGGCACTGCCGGGCGGAGATCCGTTGGCGGCGGCGCTGGCGGCAGGCGAGACTCCGTCACCCGATTTGGTCGCTGCGGCGGGCCAGGAGGTGAGCATCCGGCCGGTAATCGGCCTGGTTTGCATGGCCGCGACCATCGCCGGTCTGGTAGCGGTCATGCTGATCGGGCCACGCGTGCAACTGATCTCCAAAGTGGCCATGGAACATCCGCCGGAAGTGCTCGCGGAAAAGAGCCGCGATCTTGCGCGCGCCCTGGGATACACGGCCAAGCCCATGGGAACGGCGCACGGGTTTGCCTATGATCCCGATTACTTGCAGTATGTCGAGCGCACCGACAAATCACCCACCCGCTGGGAACACCGGCTGGGCAACATGCAGCCGCCGCCGATTGCATTTTGGTATCGCGAGAGCCCCCGCCCACTGGAGCCGGAGGCATTCGGGGGAGGCACGGTGGATGCCGGCGATCCGCCGCCCATAATTTCAGGGATGGTCTCGGTGACGCTGGATCCGCAAGGCCGGCTCATCGAGTTCGACGCAGTGCCGCCGCAGGTCGACAAAGCATCCGGCGAGTCCCCCTTGCCCGATTGGAAGGGCCTGTTCGATGCGGCGGGTCTGGATATGTCTCGGTTCTCCGGGGCGACTCCGCAGTGGACGCCGCTGGGCATCTGCGACGCGCGCGCCGCGTGGACCGGAATTTTGTCCAGCGGGCCGCCGAATCCGGTGCGCGTGGAGGCTGCTGCGTGGCGCGGAAAGCCCATCTACTTCCGGATCGTGGGGCCCTGGACTCGTCCGGAGCGCATGCAGACCTTCATGTTAACCGCCAGCCTAAAGGCCGTTGGGATTGCAGCTCTGGCGATCAGCGGGCTGCTCCTGGTGGCAGCCGCGCTGTTGGCGCGCCACAATATCCGGCGCGAGCGGGGCGACCGGCGCGGCGCTTTGCGATTGGCCGGCTTCACGGCATGCGTGTTTATGTTGATCTGGGTTTTCGGTGGCTCTCACGTAGCGGGTTTTGGGGAACTGCTACTCTTCGTCGGCGCGTTGAGTTTAGCGCTGCTGCTGGCCGCGGCCGTGTGGATGTTGTATATGGCCATTGAGCCTATCGCGCGGCGCCGGTGGCCCCATAGCATGATCGGTTGGAACCGGCTCCTGGCGGGAGGTGTCCGCGACCCGCTGGTCGGCCGCGACGTGCTCGTGGGACTGACTTTCGGGACGGCTGCGGCATTGGTGGCGAAGCTGCACCAACTCGTGCTCCTGGGCTTTGGTTCAACGCCCAGCGTCACCGTGGAGCTGCAATCGCTGCTGGGTGTTAAGGGGACTGTGGCGGCGTTCCTGACATTGATTCCAAATTGCGTCGTGCTGGCGCTGATCTGGTTCGTGCTGATCTTCATTTTGCGTGCGATGCTGCGCCGCGACTGGCTGGGCGCGGGCGCCTTCGTGTCGATCTACATGGCTTTGAACGCAATCGGCACCCCGGCAACACCGGCTGTGGCCGCCCTGTTTGCAGGGGTAGAAACAGCTTTGCTGGTTTTCGTGATGCTGCGTTTCGGCTTGGTGGCGCTGATCGCATCGTCTTTCGTCTACGAGTTGATGCTCTTGTTTCCGATCACCGCGGATTTTTCGGTTTGGTACGCGGGAGCCTCGCTGTTCGCGCTGCTGAGCGTGGCCGCCATGGCGGTGTTCGCGTTCCACGCATCGCTGGCGGGGCGGCCGTTGCTTGAAGGTGGCGCAGGCTTCAGCCTGTGAAGAACGCACTCACTGCGCCGCATACGGCGTCAGCCTAGGCGGACGCGCATCGGGTTCCAGGAGCCACACGGTCCGACCCGGATAATAGAGGCGCAGCTTTTCGTCCTCGGCCGCGCCGAGGTCGCGCGCCCACACCACCCGCGAGGCGTCTATATCCGCCGCGTTGTAAACCCATTCATCCTGGAAGATATGGCTCGGCCAGTATCGCACGAATACCAGTTGCTTGCCGGCAGCTTGCGCAAGCTGGTTGTTCACGGCAACCCGGCGCTCCGGATTCCGCAACGCCAGCGACCACGGGTCGTTGCTAAACGCATGCAGGCCGTATTCGAGGGCAAACTGCGCAATACAGAGTAAGACAAGGATGCAAGCCGCCATAGAGCTGAAGCGGCTCAGTTGCTGAAGTCCGGTTACGCCGATCAGAACAAGGAGGCACGTTACTCCGGCCATGTAGTGGTACTGGAATGCCGGAAAGAAGTTAATCCCCAGGGCGAAAATCAGTGGACAAACCATCACCCATACAAACCGCCGATCGCGGAGAGCCAGGAAGAAAAATGGCAGCGCCGGGTAGAGCGGCGGCATAAAGAAGAAGCGATAGTAACGGACACGGTATGCGAGGCGTAACAGGTAGCTTCCAATGGTTTCCGCATGCTCCCCGCGAAATGCAAGCTGCATTGTGTAATCGAGCTGCTGCTCACGGGTAAGTTCGCCGTGCGGCGCGGCATTCGCCTGAAACGTAAGCGCCGCGGGGACCCCGTACCGATATTGACTGAGCGCATAGGGTAGCGTCGTCCAACTGCCTGTGACCTGCTTGTTCTGCAGCAGCGTGAGACCGATGGCCGGCAGGACCACCAGGGCTGCAACCAGCAGATATCTCCCGGCCGGCCGCCAAACCGGCGACAAGTACAGAACGACGCAAAGCAACAAAAAGATAGACTCGTAGGGACGAGTTAGCAAGTATATCGCCAGTCCAGCGCCTAGCAGCGCCGCATCGCGCAGGCCCCCGCCGCGCCGCAATCTGGGCAGCGCTCCGAAAACCAGGCAGCCGGCCGCCGCAGGCAGCGCGCCTCCCCAATAGCTGTTCATCCACTGGTTCAGCGGTCCGAATTCCATTACGGCCAGCACGCCACCGGCGAGCGCCCAACCGGGCGTGGTCCACCCGCGCAGCATCCAGTAGCAGAGCGCGCACATTGCCGCTACCGGGATAACCACTCCGGCCCAGGGAGTGCCGAAAATCATCCATCCGAGGGCCAATGCCAGGCCCTGTCCAACAGGATAGATTGAGCTATAAGTAGGGTGCTGCAAGACGAAGAACGTTTCGAAGAACCCGTGGAACGGATGCGCCGGATTCGCAAGGCGGAAATGCCGCAACGTATCCGCAACCAGCAGATGGCTGAATTCGTCGTAAATATCCGGCACGGGCGCGGGATGCCGCGGGAGCAGCAGCACCCGCAACGCCACCGGCAGCGCGGCCAGCAGCAACATGCACCAGACCGGTTTTTTCGCCAGTCTGGCCGCATAGATCTCCCACCATGGACGCCATGCCAGCGCGAGCGCCAGCAGCAGCGCGGCCAGCGCCAGTTCAACGAGGTCCGCGACGCCCATGCCGAGCGGATTCGTGAGAGGCAGAAACGACTGGGCCACGTGCGGGAGGAACATGCGGTCTCTTAGAATAGGAGGCTGTGCATGCGTCGATTTACACCATAACAGATCAGGAGCGCATGGCGCACGCCGCCAACTACTTCGCGTGGCAAGGCCGGCTGGTTGCGCCGGAGTTGGGGCAGCGGGTGATTGAGGTGGGCTGCGGCATCGGCAACTTCACCGGGATGCTGCTGGATCGCGAAATAGTCCTCGCCGTGGACGTGGATCCCGGGTGCATCGAACGCCTGCAACAGCGGTATTCCAATCGGACGAATCTGCAGGCGTTTCTCTGCGAGCCGTCGAGCGGCGCGTTCGCGGATCTGGCGCGCTTCCATCCCGACTCGTGCGTTTGTTTGAACGTATTGGAACATATCGAGGACGACCAGCGGGCCCTCGCAGCGATGGCATCCGTACTTATGCCGGGCGGAGCGGTCGCGCTCCTGGTACCGGCATTCCAGGCCCTCTACGGTCCCATCGATCACAATCTCAGCCACCACCGGCGGTATAGCCGCAACGCGCTGGCGGGGCTCGCGCATCGGACTGGTCTCCGCATTGAAAAGCTGCATTACGTCAACGCCATCGGCTTCTTCGGTTGGTGGATCAACGCGCACGTGTTCCGGCGGGAAGCTCAGTCCGAGAGCCAGATCCGCATCTTCGACCGCTGGGTCGTGCCATGGATGTCGCGTCTGGAAGCCATGGCGCCGCCGGGCTTCGGCCAGTCGCTCTTCGCGGTGCTACGGAAACCATGAAGGTCTCCATCGTCATGCCGGTCTACAACGAATTCCGCACCTTCAGCCAGGTGCTGGAACACGTGCGTCGCGCGCCACTGCCGGCGGGCTGCGTGAAGGAGATTATCGTAATCGACGATGGCTCCACGGATGGAACCGCCCAAATGCACAATGAGCCGCATGGCGAGGCGCTTGGGGAGATCACGCATCGGCGCATCAGTCACTCCGGGAAAGGATCGGCAATTCGTGCCGGTATCGAATTGGCGACAGGCGACATCGTCCTGATCCAGGATGGCGACCTCGAATACGATCCGAACGATTATGCGCGCCTCCTGGAACCTATCGTCAGTGGCTGCGCCGACATCGTCTACGGCTCGCGTTTTCTCGGGCAATCTGCGGCGATGGCACTCCCCAACCGCATCGCCAACCGCGTCCTGACAGCGGCGGCGAACCTGCTCTATCGGGCGCAAATCACCGACGAGGCCACCGCGTACAAGGCATTTCGCATAGAGGCGCTGCGCGGAATCCATCTCCAATGCCGGCGCTTTGAGTTCTGCCCGGAAGTGACCGCTAAAGCCCGGCGTCTCGGTTATCGCATCCACGAAGTGCCGGTCAGCTATAACGCGCGCGGCATCGCGGAGGGCAAGAAGATTCGCGCCCGCGATGGCTGGGAGGCCTTATGGACGCTGCTGCGTTACCGTTTCGCGCCGCGGGCGCGCCTTTAGCTTCATCGCATCCAGGGTATGCTGAGACGAGGACCATGCGTTCCGGAAAACCGAGCCGCACCGCGCAGTTTGTGGCCTACAACCGCGCCTTGGGGACTCTCGCGCCGCAGGTGCCGGGCTTCTCGGATCCAATGGCCGCCGAACTCCTGCCGGACAAGTGGAAGAAGAAAATCGAGCGGGCGCGCAGATCGCTGGCCGGCAAGCCGGGGAAATCGCCATACCCGTTTTGGCTGCGCGGTATGGGACTGTTCAACCAGTTTCGGACGATGGTTCTGGACCGCGTCATCGCCACCGCCGCACCCATTGGGCAATTGGTGATCCTCGGCGCAGGCTTCGACACGCGCGCCTGGCGACTGGACGCTTTGGAACAGGCCACGGTATTCGAGGTAGATCATCCCGACACGCAAGCATTGAAGCGCGAACGGGCCGCAGCGATCCCCACCAAGGCCCAGCAGGTCCGCTTTCTGGCCACCGACTTCCAACAAGATAACCTGGGCGCCTCGCTATGCGCTGCCGGTTACGACGTGAACCGCCCGGTGTTCTGGCTATGGGAGGGCGTCACCATGTACCTGCGGCCGGACGCGGTAGCGGCGAATCTGAAGACATTCGCGGCCCTCTCCGCGCCTGGCAGCCATCTGGCGCTAACATATCTGAGCAAAGACGGCGGGCGGATTCCGCGCAGCTTGTTTCTGGCATTGTTGGGCGAGCCTGTGCGGTCGGCCTATTCGCCGGCCGAACTCACGGACTTGGCGAAGACCTGCGGGTGGGCGCGCACGGCGGATTCAGGGATCCAAGATTGGCTGCGCGATCCGACGCCTGGGCTGCGGCTTACGAAGCGTCAAGCGGGGCTGCAATGGTTCGAGCGGATTTGGGTGGCAGGCTTAACATGATTGAAGATTTGTTACAACCCAGGCACTGGATGATCCTCCTACTGCTGCTGGGGCTGATCGCGGCAGCCATTGCCTTAATCATGAAAAGCCTGGCGCCCGGCGACAGACAAAAATGCCCATTCTGTGCCGAGTTCATCAAGCGAGAGGCGGTGGTCTGCCGGTATTGCGGACGCGATCTGCCAACCTCGCTTTGAGAACCTTCCTCACTTTTCCCAGCTTCCAACGTATACACTTAGAGCGGCTTCCGGTAGAAGCTCTGCCGGAGTACAATAAAGCATTCGCAATATGAGAAAGAAGCCAACACAAACCGACATCCTGCAAGGCACGCTCGACATGCTGATACTGCAGATCCTGGCGCCGGGCGCTGCCCACGGACACGCCATCGCCTACGGCATTGAACGGCGTTCGGAAGAAGTTCTACTGGTAGAGCACGGATCGCTCTATCCCGCGCTGCATCGCCTCGAAGACCGCGCCTGGATCGCCTCTTTCTGGGGCACGTCGGAGAACAACCGCAAGGCCCGCTATTACCGCCTCACGGCTGCCGGGCGGAAGCAGTTGAGCGCGGAAATGAGCCGCTGGGCACGGGTGGTCCGCGCCGTCAACCAGGTCCTGCGACCGGCGGAGGAGTGAAACGGGTATGAGCTGGCGGCGATTCCTGAAGCGGCGTTGGTGGGACGACGAACGCGCGCGCGAGATCGCGGAGTATCTCGAAACCGAAACCGCCGATAACATCGTGCGCGGCATGCCGCCCGCCGAAGCTGCCGCCGCCGCGCGGCGCAAGTTTGGCAATCCCGGGTTAGTGCGAGAGGAGATTTACCGCATGAATACGATTGGCTGGTTGGAGAGTACCTGGCAGGATCTGCGCTACGCGGCGCGAACACTGCGCTTGAGCCCCGGCTTCGCGACCGTGGCGATCGTCTCGCTGGCGCTGGGAATCGGCGCCAACACGGCCATTTTTCAATTGCTCGACGCTGTTCGCTTGCGCAGCCTGCCGGTCCAAAACCCACAAGAACTCGCTGAAGTGAAGATCGTGGGCGGCAATCACGGCATGGGGATGAACCAACAGTACGGAGAATTAACGCGGCCCATCTGGCAATTGATCCATGAGAAGCAGCAGTCCTTCTCGGGGACGTTTGCGTGGAGCGCGAACCAGCGCTACGTGGGCCGTGGCAGCCAAATGCGCAGTTTCCGCGGCCTCTGGGTGAGCGGCGACTTCTTCCGCGTGCTGGGTGTGCGGCCTTGGCGCGGGCGGGTGCTGATGGCTGAGGATGCGGGAGCGTGCCCGGTCACCCACGCAGTGGTCAGTTACTCGTATTGGCAAAGCCAACTGGCCGGGAGCGAACCGGGTCCCGGCATGAAACTGGTAGTGAATAACGATTTGGTTGAAATTGTCGGGGTGGCGCCGCCGGAGTTCTTTGGCATGTCCGTGGGCGACAACTTCGATATCGCGCTGCCGCTCTGCCAGCCAAAAGAGGAGCTGCGCCGCGACATCTTCGAGGTGTCCGTGATGGGCCGCCTGAAGCCGGGCTGGACGCTGCCACGCGCCTCCGCTGAAATGGAGACGCTCAGTCCCGGCATTTTCGAAGCGACCGTTCCGCCCGGCCGCGAACCTCGCACGATCGACATGTACAAGCACTTCCGCCTGGCCGTCTATCCGGCTGCGCAGGGAGTGAGTTGGCTACGCGAAAGCTATGACCGCCCGCTCTGGCTGCTGCTGGGGATCACGGGCTTGGTGCTGCTGATCGCCTGCGCCAATCTGGCCAACCTGATGCTGGCGCGGGCCAGCACCCGCGAGCGCGAGCTTGCCGTGCGCCTGGCCTTGGGCGCCTCGCGCGCCCGCCTGATGCGGCAGTTGCTCGCGGAAAGCGCGCTGCTGGCTGCGGCCGGGACCGCCCTAGGGATCGTTCTGGCGCATTCTCTAAGCGGCGTGCTGGTCTGGGCGCTCTCCACCGAAGGTTCCTCTGTGAATCTGAATACCGATATGGATTGGCGGGTGCTTCTATTCGCCGCCGGCGCCGCTATCCTGACCTGCGCGGCTTTCGGCGTGTTGCCAGCCCTCCGCGCCGCCGACGCGCAGCCGGCCGCCGCCATGAGGACCGGCGGGCGCGGCATGACCGCTGGCCGCGAGCGATTCTCATTGCAGCGCCTGATGGTGGTCACCCAAATCTCCGTTTCCCTGGTTCTTCTGGTGACCGCGCTGCTGTTTGTGCGCAGCTTCCGGAACTTGATGACGTTCGATCCAGGCATGCGCGAAAGCGGCATCACGACCGGATTCCTGGGATTCTGGCAGTCCAATCTGAAACCCGAGCGCTGGCTGGAGTTCAAGCGCGAATTGCTGGACGAAGTTCGAGCCACGCCCGGTGTGCTCAATGCCGCCACCACCACCAACGCCCCGCTGCTGGGATCCAGTTGGGAGCACGGCGTGCGCGTCGGAGCGCTCGAAGGCGATGCGAAGTTTACCTGGGTGAGTCCGGGCTACTTCGATACCATGGGCATTCCGGTAGTCCGGGGACGCGGCTTCAACGAGAACGATACCGCAAGCTCCACGCTAGTCGCGGTCGTGAACCAGACCTTTGTGCGCAAGTTTTTGGGCGGCGCCGATCCGATCGGGCAGACGTTGCGCGGAATACAGGAAGGGGATTACCCAACCACGCTCTACGAGATCGTCGGCGTAATCCCGGACACCCAGTACAACGACCTGCGCGGCAAGACGCCCCCAATGACTTTTGAACCGGCCTCACAACTGCCCGCGCCAGGCCCGTGGACCGGCTTGATGATTCATTCGAACGCGCCTCCGGCGGCGCTCGCCGCGACCATCAAACGCAGGCTGGCCGCACAGCACCCCGATGTCATCGTGGAACTTAGCGATTTTCAGAAGGACATCCGCGACGGGCTGACGCCTGAGCGGCTGATGGCGATGCTTTCGGGATTCTTCGGCCTGCTGGCCGCGCTGTTGGCGATGGTCGGACTGTACGGCGTCATCTCGTTTCTGGTGGCGCGGCGGCGCAACGAAATCGGTATTCGCCTGGCGCTAGGCGCGGAACGCGGACAAGTGGTCGCCATGGTCATGCGGGAAGCCGGACGCCTGCTGCTGATCGGCGTGCTGACTGGCGCCGCGCTGTCGTTGGTTGCCGGACGCGGCGCGCGCTCGCTACTATTTGGGCTGAAGCCGTACGATCCGCTCACGCTGGTGGCGGCGGCACTGCTGCTGGCGCTGATCGCGGCCGCCGCCAGTTACGTTCCCGCGCGCCGCGCCTCGAAGCTCGATCCTATGGTCGCGCTGCGCGACGAATAGGTAGCATAGGCTTCAGCCTGCGATCCGCGCCGCCCGTCATGCGACAATACTGTGCATGGCCGATTTCCGGTTCCGCCTGAATCCGCGCGCCGGGGAATTGCCTAATTGTTCCGCCGTGCTGAACGGCCGCGGCACCCTTTACGAAGTCAACGACTACCGCACTACGCTGTCGCTCAAATCCGTGGTGCGCGGCGCGGCGCGCTATCATACGCCGCAGGGCCACTACCTGCTGACCCCCGATTCGTTCTTGAACCTCAACGATGGCCAACGCTATTCGCTCGAATTCGAAGGCCATGGCCGCGTCCGGACCGAAACGCTCTGCCCGTTTTTCCAGCGTGGCTTCCTGGAACAAGCCGCCGCGTGCGCCGTCGCGCATCCCGAGCGGCACTTGGACGACATTGAGCCGGCCACATCCGCGCTCGATTTTTGCGAGCGGCTCTATCCTAAGACCGGCGCAGTGGCGCGCGCGCTCGCCGAACTGCATGCCGGACTGTGTGGCCCGCAAGCATCCACGCCGTGGCTCGAAGACCGCCTGTACGGGCTGGCCCAATCGCTGGCCGGATTGCGCCTCCAGGTGCGCGGCGAAGCCCAGGCGTTTCCAGGCTTGCGCCTCGCCACGCGCATAGAACTCTATGGCCGCCTCTATCGGGGGCGCGATTTTCTGCTCTCCTGTTACGATCAGCCGCTCACCGTGGCCGCGGCGGCGCGTGTGGCCGGGCTCTCGCCCTTCCATTTTCAGCGCATGTTCAAGCTGGCCTTCGGCCGCACTCCCATGCAGGTTCTGCAGGAAACCCGCCTGGAAGCCGCCCGCCGCCTGCTGGCCCACACCGGCGACGGTATCACCGCCATCTGCTTCGCGGTAGGCTTCGAAAGCCCAGGATCGTTCAGTTGGCTGTTCCGCAAGCGCTTCGGCGTTTCCCCGCGGGCCTTCCGCGCCGCCGGCCAAGATCGGCGCCAAAATCGCAGTATTGAAGAAGTATTCCCCGGCGCGGTAGCGTAATCTGGCTGCATGACCTGGATTCCGGATACCAACGAACTTGCTCCCGGCGTCACCATCGAACGGCGCGCGGTATTCTGGGCCCCGCTGGCCTTGGCCGCCGCCGTGTTTCGCACCGTACAATCCGCGCGCGCCGCCACCGTGGCCCCGCCGCTCGATTGGGACGATTTCATCCGCCTATGCCCCGCCGAAGCCGCCGAATTCGCCCGCGACGCTTCGGAGATTGGCCAGGATGCCTATCTGCACCGCATCGCCTCCTGGGCCGTGCGCCTCAAGGCCGCACCCGACACCAAGCTCGGCGCATTCGCCGGTCTCGACCCCAAAGTCGAATTCGGCCCCAGCTTTCGCGGCGTGCCTTTTGCCGTCATTCAATGGCGCATGGCGCCGCGCGCGATCCTGCCCGCGCACTGCCATCCGCAGGCCAGCGTGTGTACCGTGGGAATTGAAGGCGAGGCGCGCCTCCGCCACTTCGAAGTTCATGGCCCTGCCCCGGCCTTCGATTCCGGGACCAAAACGCCTTTCCTGATCCGCGAGACACGCAGCCAGATCGTGGCGCCGCGCCGCATCAGCACCCTATCGTCCACGCGCGATAACATCCATTACTTCGAGGCCGGAGACGCCGGCGCGCGCGGTCTGGACATCACCACCGCCTACGGCGGCGACGGCAGTTTTTCGTTCGTGGCATTCCAGCCGGATAAGCCCAAAGACCCCAAGAAACAACTATTCGAAGCCGTCTGGATGGGCATGCGTCTCTAAAGGAGCAAACATGGCAAATACGGATCTCTCTTCCGCCACCATCGGCCAGGCTTCCATCAACGTGCACGATGTCGATAAAGCGGTGGCCTTCTATCGCGATACGCTGGGCCTGCGGTTTCTCTTCCAGGCCGGGCCAAAGATGGCTTTCTTCGATTGCGGCGGCGTGCGCCTGATGCTGGCCGTCGCCGAAAAGCCGGAATTCGACCACCCCGGCTCGGTCCTCTATTTCAAGGTGGCTGACATCCAAGCGGTCGCCGCGACGTTGCAGTCCCGCGGCGCGCGGTTCGAGGGTCCGCCCCACCTGATCGCCGCCATGCCCGATCATGACCTGTGGATGGCCTTCTTCCACGACGTGGACGGCAACCTGCAAGCGCTGATGAGCGAAGTGCCTCGCGGCTAGCCCACCATGCGAGTGATTCCATTTCTATTGCTGGCCGCAGCCTCCGGACTGGCGCAGGACACAGTGACCATGCGCGTGGACGCGACCGCGTCGGTTGGCCCATTCAAGCCAATCTACGCCTATTTCGGTTACGACGAGCCGAACTACACCTACACGCAGAACGGCCGCGAACTCGTGGGCGAGTTAGCGGCGTTGAGCGGCGCGCCGGTGTACATCCGCACCCATTTCATGCTGGCCACCGGAGACGGAACGCCTGGGTTGAAGTGGGGGTCCACGAATGCCTATACGGAAGACGCGTCGGGAAAGCCGGTATACGACTGGACCATCACGGACCGCATTTTCGACACGTATCTACAGGCGGGCGCGCAGCCTTTCGTCGAGATCGGCTTCATGCCGCAGGCGCTCTCGTCGCAGCCGGAGCCGTATCGTCCGCTCTGGATTCCCGGCGCCGCGAACCGGGATTACGCCATCGGATGGTCCTTCCCGCCCAAGGATTACGGCAAATGGGGCGAACTGGTTTACCAGTGGGTGAAACACAGCGTGGAGAAGTATGGGAGCGCGCGGGTGGCGTCCTGGTATTGGGAAGTGTGGAACGAACCCGACATCTCGTATTGGCACGGAACTCCCGAAGAGTATGACAAGCTGTACGACTACGCGGCTGCGGCAGTGAAGCGCGCGCTTCCAGCGGCGAGAGTGGGCGGACCGGCCAGCACAGGTCCTTCGGGCGCGAATGCCGCGGCGTTCCTGCGCCAGTTCCTGGAGCACTGCGATCACGGCGCCAACACCGCAGCCGGCGGAACGGGCGCGCCGCTCGACTTCATCAGCTATCACGCCAAAGGCCGGCCCACCGTGGTGGATGGTCATGTCCGCATGGGCATCGCCAAGCATGTCGAAGACGTCGACCGGGGATTTGCGATCGTACGCGCGTTTCCGAAGTTCGAGACTCTGCCCATCGTGCTGAGCGAGTCTGATCCGGAAGGCTGCGCGGCGTGCTCGGCGCGGGTATATCCGCCGAACGCCTATCGCAACGGCGCGCTGTACGCGTCGTATACCGCGGCAACGATGAAGAGCATTTTCGAGTTGGCGGACCGGCGGCGGATGAACATCCAGGGCATGCTGACCTGGGCCTTCGAGTTCGAGGATCAGCCGTACTTCGATGGCTTCCGGACGCTGGCGACCAACGGCATCGACAAGCCGGTGCTGAACATGTTCCGCATGGCCGGATTGATGCGGGGCAATCGCGTGAAATCCGAAAGCAGCGGCCGCGTGCCGCTCGACGCGATACTCGCCGAGGGCGTCCGCCGCAATCCGGACGTGGATGCGCTCGCGGTTCATTCGGACCGGGGGATCTCCGTGCTCTCATGGAATTATCATGACGACGATGTGCCGGCGCCGGAGGCCAAGGTGCGGCTGGAGATAGCGGGCGTCCCAGGCGCGGCCGCGCGAGTGCTGGTGCGCCACTACCGAATCGATGAGAGCCACAGCAATGCCTGGACGGCGTGGAAGGCCATGGGATCTCCGCAGCATCCGGCGCCGGAGCAGTACGCCAGGCTCGCGGCGGCCGGACAGTTGCAGCTCGCGGACTCTCCGCGGTGGGTGGATGTGCGCGGCGGCCGGGCGATGCTGGAGTTTTCGCTCCCGCGCCAGGGTGTCTCTTTGATGGAGCTGAGCTGGTAAATGAGACTCGTGCAGTTGGCAGGCCCGGACGGACGCCGCGTGGCTCTGGTCGAGGAGCCCCGGCTTCGATTGCTGGAAGACTGCCGGTCCGTTTATGACCTGGCGTCGGAGTGTCTGCATGAAGGCGCTTCGCTCCCGGAGGGGATCGCTGGGCGCGCGTCCCAGGAATTCGTGGACTACGACGCGGTGTACGCGGGCAGGCCGGGATGGCGGATCTGTCCATCGGCCGATGTCCCTTCCGAGCCTGCGCGATGCCTGCTGAGCGGTACTGGGCTCACACACAAAGCCAGCGCGCAGAATCGGGATGCGATGCATGCGGCGGCGCAGGCCATTACCGACAGCACGCGCATGTATCAATCGGGCGTCGTGGGTGGCAAACCGGCGCCAGGACTGGTGGGGGCCGCGCCAGAGTGGTTTTACAAGGGATGCGGTACTGTGCTGCGGGCCCACAATGAGCCGTTGACTGTTCCGGACTTCGCGGAGGACGGCGGAGAGGAGCCGGAAGTGGCGGGCGTGTACGTGATCGATGCCCAGGGGGACCCGCGGCGGATCGGGTTTACGGCGGGCAATGAATTCTCCGATCACGTGCTGGAGCGTAAGAACTACCTGTATCTGGCGGCCTCGAAACTTCGTACTTGCGCCATCGGCCCGGAACTCGTGGTGGACGGCGATTTCGATCTTGTGCCCGGAGAGGTATCGGTCGATCGCGGTGGGCGGGTTCTCTGGTCGCGCGAGATACGCACCGGAGAAAGCGCCATGTGCCACAGCCTCGCCAACATCGAGCATCATCACTTCAAGTTCGAATTCCACCGCCGCCCGGGCGATTTGCATATTCACTTCTTCGGCGCGGACGCGTTCAGCTTCGGAGACGGCATTCGGCTGGAAGATGGCGACGTCATGCAAGTGCGCTTCGAAGGCTTTGGGCGCGCCCTACGGAACCCGCTATCTCGTGCGCAGTTGCCGGCCGAGGTGGTGGCGGTTCGGTCCATCTAATCCCTTTGCGGACCAGTCATACGGCCGGCGTGCGCTACCTACGCCAACGAGAATATCCCGGCCCGCAACCGCTGAGTAGCAGGTGGATACCTGAGGCTCCCGCAAGTTGTTAGGTGCAAGTCCTGCTGTTCATAAGGCAAGAAGTACGTAGGCGCGGGATACGCTATGCTATTTTCCGGGGGAACCGCCGAGTAACCCGTAGGGATCGATAGGGACGCCTTCCCACCAGCGCCGTTCCGGCCCCAGTTGAAAAATGGCGAAATGCAGGTGCGGGGCATCGGCCGATGCGTTACCTGTACTGCCCACGTAGCCCAAGACGTCGCCTTTCTGCAAGTGGGCGCCCTCTTTCAGCCCCGGCGCGTAACGATCAAGGTGCGCGTAGTAATAGCAGTAGGTCCGGCTGTCGTCGAATTGGTATACCGTCAAGCCGCCTGGTTTGCTGAGGAACAGCTTGACGACATTCCCTTGATCGGCCGCCAACACGGGCGTGTCACGTGCAGCCATGATGTCCAGCGCCTCGTGCCGGTGGCCGCCACGCATCTCGTTGAAGTCGTCCCGCAGGCCTTCAGCGCGGACGCCCTGCACGGGAATCAGAAGCCTGCGTTGCATCAACGGCTGGTCCGGCAATTCTTCACCGGCAGCGGTAGGCGCTGGCACCGGCGGGGGATCTTGGGGCGTCGCGGAAGGGCGCGAGCTGCTCGCATTCGGCATCTGTGCCGGCTGCGTTTGGGTCTCCTGTGGCCTGCCTGGCACGGCGGAGGCGTGCATGTTCCGCAACCTCCCGGTCCCCCAGAGGAGCACCGCCAGGAACACAAGACCCAAGGCAAAACCTGCGAAAAAGACAACTACCGGCCTTTCGCGCATGTCTTACTCCTGCAGGATGGCAGGCGTCCCGGGTTTGACCATGTGGGACAACTCGAATGCATCCCAGTTGGTTAGCCGTATGCAGCCGTGCGACTCCGCATGGCCAACTTTCCCCGGCGCCGGCGTCCCGTGAATACCATAATGCTCTTTCGACAGGTCGATCCAAACGACGCCAACCGGGTTCCGCGGCCCAGCCTTGATCTCCGCCTTCTGATCCGTAGGATTCGCGTTCCAAAAGAGTTGTGGGTCGTAGTGAAACACGGGATTGTGCGATACTCCGTTGATCTTCCAAGCCCCGATCGGAAGCGGATCGTGCTCGCTGCCAATCGTCGCCACGTAATAGGAAAGAATGTTTCCCTCAGCGTCGAAAGCGGTGACTGAGCTATCGGACTTGGAAACCACTACCGAAGCCGCGCGACCCGGCGGCGTCACGATGGCGTTAGGAACCAGGATCGGTTCGCCGTCCTTATCGAAGCGGCTATCCGGATTGAGGGCCTTCAGAAGGTCTGAGCTGGCGTGAAACTTCTCAGCCAGTCCGTCGAGTGGCGACGCGTATCCCAAGGATGGCAACTTGGCCTGCTCCATGAGGTCCGCGGGTACCGTGACGAAAGGTCCGGCCACGTCCTCCGGCACGATCGTGTAAGTGAACAGCGCCGGGGCTCGGTCTCGATTGAGCGCGGCCCACGTGTCGGGCCCGATTACGCCGTCCAGTGGCAGACTACGGGCGCGCTGAAATGCGGTCACGGTCTTTTCCAGGTTGCCGCCATAATTGCCGTCGATTTCGCCGCACGAAAAATGGGCGCGGTCCAGCAGGATCTGGGCACGCACCACGGCCGAGCCTTTGGCATTCGGACCTATGCTGCCAGACTGATTCGAATCGTCGATTCTAGCTTCTTCGAAGGCGGCCGCCGACGCCTTTGGCCGGCCTGCCTTCCGCATCTGCGCCCCAACGGGTGAGCAGAGCACTGCTGCCGTCAGCAAGCATACAAACTTGATCGGTCGCATTAATTAAGCCACGCGGCTGCCCCGTACGAAATGCAAAACCAAGGAAATCACCGCGAGAATCAAAAGCAGGTGGATCAGCGCACCCGCAACATGGAATGCAATAAAGCCGAGCAGCCATAGAATCAAGAGAATGGCAAACAAAATCAGAAACATCGTCTCTTCCTTTCAGGCGTTCCAGAACGACCTTCGCGTCCTCTGGTTAGCGGCAATATTTCCCGGAGCACTTAGTCTGCCAACCTGAAAAGGAGAAAAAGTCCCTAGGTGCGCGCCGCACAGCGAACTTCCGGAGCGCTCCATATTGCGCGCATGCTGCCGGTGCCCCACACTGGCTTCTAATCGCGTATCCTTGTCCTGATGGTCCTGATGCCCGTTGAATCGTTTGCCGCTTCCCCGGCCGGTCCGTTTACTGTAGCCCGGTTGCCGCCGATGCGGCAGCAGGCCGGGTTCCCGTTCCTTTCCGTAGTGGTCCCCACGTACAACGAGGCGGCAAATATCGGATTGTTTCTCGAAGCGCTCAAGGCGGGTCTGGATTCGGTCTCTAGCGGCGATTACGAAGTGATCGTTGTGGACGATGAGAGTCCGGACGGTACGAGCGAGGTTGCCACGGCGATTTCGAGCGATTGGCCCAACCTGCGCGTGGTGCGGCGGGCGGGAGAACGCGGCTTGGCCAGCGCGGTTGTGCGGGGGTGGCAGATTGCCCGCGGAGACGTGCTGGCAACCATCAACGCGGATTTTCAACATCCCCCCTCTATTGTTCCAGAAATGCTCCGGAAGATCGAAAATGCGGACCTGGTCGTCGCCACCCGGTACGCGGCGGAGGGTTCGGTGGGGCGTTTTCCTTTACACCGGCAGTTTTTGTCGGCATTCGCCAGACGTTTGGGAGTGTTCCTTGTGCCCAAGGTATTCCGCAGGGTGACCGACCCGCTCAGCGGTTGTTACATGTTTCGCAGGCAGGCGATTGAGGATATCGAGCTACGGCCCACCGGATTCAAAACACTGGTAGAAATCCTGGCGCGAGGGCGTGTGGAACATGTAGTGGAATATGGATATTCAATGCAAAAGCGGCGCAGCGGACGGAGCAACGTGAGGCTGCGGCACTGGTTTGAATATCTCGGGCAATTGCGCCGTATCCGCAGCGAACTTCAACGGCGGCGGTCTTGACGTTTATTCCGCCAAGGCGGCCGGCCTGGGCGGTTATGGCTCTACTCTTATTCGTGCTGGCGGTGCAGGCTGCCGCGGGGATACTCAATTCCCCTTCTTTTGTTTGGAACGAGGTCAGATTGGCCCGTTCCGTGGCCCTGTTGCATGGGTTCAGTCTCTATTTGGACAGGGACGCAACCGGCCCCGTAATCGGAACGCTGCACACTCCGGTGGGACATTGCCTTTACGTGGCGGTGTCGGGATTTCATAGCCCGACCTATGCACTGCTGGCGGGGTCGCTGGTGTCCCTGCTGGTCCTTTTTGTGCCCCTGGTTTGGGTATTGCTGCGCGCCAGCGAGGGTACCCGCGATCGTCTATTCGTGGCTGCCGCCGCGTTTCTGTTCTGCGGATTCCTGATCATGCAAGCGCCAGGCACTTTCCACGTAGCTTGCATGATTCACGTAGATGCGGCCGCCCTCGCCTTCGCGACGCTCGCTTGCGGCGTATTCTGTAATCCAAAGAAGCCCATCGCAGTGCCGCAGGTATGGCTTGCGGGCGTGGGTTGTGTCCTGGCCGTGGGAAGTAAGCAGACCATGGCGCCCATAGTGCTGGCGATTGCGCTGTTCCTAGGAGCCGCCGCCGGCGCCAAACTGCTGGCCCATTTTGGAGCTGCGGTATTGCTTGGCGGGGCAGTACTGCTGGGAGCTATCCTGGTTTTGGTACCAGCGCATGCCTTCCTGTTCAACACGGTCACCTTGGCGGCGCACCGGCCTCTCAAGGACGGATATATCGAGCTTCTCGTGAAGTCTTACCGGGCAGGAAAACAGGATGCCCTGCCGGCACTCTTTCCGATGCTGCTCCTGGTGGTCTTTCAGTGGATCGCAGCGGATTGCAGGCCCGATTTGCGGGACTTCGTTCGGGGGAATCGCTGGCTTGTGTTTGCGCTCTGCGCGGCAGCACTGATTCCAGTCACGGCCAAGGCGATCGTCACGGCCGGCGCCGACGTCAATCATCTGGGATTGGTACTCTATTTCCTGTTTGTCGCGGCGGCCCTGGCGATCGAGCAAAGCTTAGCCGGTCCCGATAACTCCTTCTTGCGTGGCAGTGCCTGGATGTGCGCAGCCCTGGGAATATTGGCCGGGATCGCTCCGGGAGCGGCCCTCAGCCTGCCTGCGCGCCTGCGCGGCGTTCACCAGAATGCGCCGGAGGCGGCTTTACATTATGAGCTGCGACACCCCGGACGTGCATATTTTCCTTGTAGCCCGATGGCCACTCTTCTGTCGAATGGAAAGGTATATCACGTTGATTTTTCGGTCTATGATCGGGAGATTGCCGGATACCCTCTGACTGCGCATCAATTCGAAGCGGGCCTTCCTCCCGGATTCAAAGTGGTCGCGATTCCACCGGGAGCGCAGCCCCAATCGAGCGCACTTCGAGATATGTTGCAGCGTTATCAGCAGGTTGCCGACATCGAACTGCCCGGTTGGACCGTGTATAAACAGCGGTAGACGCCAGCCGGGCGAGAGCGGCTCGGAAAAATTTTCGCCATACCGAAACTTTTTAAGCCCACTCGTTTTTATTCTCTCTAGTACCTTCTCGTAAGATCGATCGGACGGAGGGAGGGGCGATGCCACTCGCCAGCCAAGCCACATTCGCCAGCCAAGCTACCCAACCAGTGATATTTCTCGTGCTGCCCGGTGTTCGATCGTCCCGGAGCACCGCACAGGCGCCGCCTGCCTTTGCCAATTTCGAGAAGGCGCAGACTGTAATTGCCCAAATTTCGCGTGCCAATCACCGGTGCCATGATTGAAGCGGGTCCGGCAACTGAATGCGACATGATCCTTGCGTTTGTGAGGGCTGAGATTGATTCTCTTCGATTCAAGCAGTTGTACTTTGATTCCTTGGCCGAGATTGGATGCGGGCGCGACCTGATAGACGACGCCGACCTCGCAGACGCCAATCAAAATCTGGCCAGAAAGAAGTTGTTGACGCTCGTCCGGGGTTACGGAAATAACGACCGTCTGTTCATTGACTTTCCTTCGGATGTGCGCTGGCGTCGCGTTCTGCTTGAGCCACACGACTTCGATGCCATGCGATATTCGAATTACCCAACATGGACGGCGCTCTCCGATGGTACGCGGCTTGTCTCCGTGGGCGCCCAAAACGTTGGCAGGCGCAGCGTGGATGAGAACGCGAACCACCAGGGCCAGACGCAGTTGGATGCCGTGCTTGCACAATTCGCCTGCCTGAACATCGGGTTCGAAGGGCCTAAGAATATTCTGGAGATCGCCAGAGTAATTCGCCAAGGGACTGTTCTTCCCGAACTGATCGCCGTGGAGGCGGCGGACGGTGCGTTGATTATCATCGAAGGCCATGCCAGAGCAACAGCGTACTTGCTGGCTGGATTCACCGGGAACCCGGGGGTGATCCTGGGTTCGTCACCCTCCATCCGGGAGTGGCTATTCTATTGAATACCAAAGGATGAAAGCGGCGCACTTGCTGGATGCGATCTTACCAGGCTGCGGTGCCGATGACCTCCGCGGCGCAGACGAGGATGTTTGGCTTCGGTTTCTTGACGGGTCGTTGGCTTCGCCGGCATATTTCGCAGTCGTTTGGCTCTAGCCTGACCTTCGCACTTGAGGCCGGCCGGACGGCATAAACGCCTCCGACGCTCAACCCCGGCTGTGGTGAAGACCTTTCGATAGCCTCTACTGATTCCAGAGGTGTTTGGCTCCAACCGCAACGTTAGCAAGTTCAGAACCAAACATCGTTGCCGGAAGACAGGCCCTCGCAGTAGAACCAAGCGGACAGGCTGTAATGAACGTAATGAACGTAATGAACGTCATGAAATTAATTAAAGGAATGGCCAGGCTTGACCTAACCGCGGCAAGGCATGCATACTTGCTTAATCACCCGATTTCGTGGCGCCGGCGGACCGGGCAGGATCGCTGTCAAAAGGCTCGGGAAAACTCAACATGCGTCACAAACCTCTTTATCTCGCAGGCGTTTTGGCCGTTTTTGGACCGCTACACACCCCGCTGTACGCCACGGTGACGATTCTGTCCATGACCCCTTCGGTTGCCTCACCGCAACCGCTAGGCACGACCGTTACCTGGACAGTAAACGCTACCGACACGAATCCAGGTGGTCTGCTGACTTTTCAGTTCAATGTCGCGGCCCCGGCGCAGGCCTTCTCTCTCTCGCGGGATTTCAACGCGGGGACGCTGGCTTCCGGTACCTGGACTTCCCCGCCGTTTGTCTGGACCGACATTGCGGGCGAAGGCACCTATCAAGTTCAGGTGATCGCGGAGGATTTCGGTTCCGGTGAAACAGCCACGCAGACGGCCAGCTTCCGATTGACGCCGCTGGTAACCGGCGGTAATGCGGTGGTTAACCAGACCGCAAATCCACTGGTGGCCCTGTTTAGCGCACCCTCCTGCGCCACGGGCAGCTCCATGCGAGTGGCTTTTGCGGCAAGCGGGAGCAGTCCAAACTACACGAGCTGGAATCCCTGCAAATCCCCGTTGAGCATGAATTTCTATGTTGCAGGTATGCGGGCCAGCACGACCTACACCATGAATTATCAGGTGCTTACTAATGGCAAGGCCACCTCGGGACCTACCCCCTTGAACCTCACTACAGGAGCGCTACCCTCCCAGATCAATTTTCCTCCTTTTACCGTGGTTACCCGGCTTCCGACGGCGGACACCACAGACACCACGCTCCTACATGCCGTTACAGCCAACAACGGAAGCGGTTCTTTCCTTCCGATGGCCACCGATCTAAGTGGCAATATTACGTGGTTCTATGCGTTGGGCGACGCTGCGCTGCTGACGCGGCCAGTTACCGGCGGGTACATGCTCAGCTTACAAAACGGGGTGGCCTCGAATCCGGCCCTGAGCCTTACCCAATACGTGCGGGAGACCGATCTGGCGGGCAACATCATCCGGGAAACCAATACGGGCATCATCTCGCAAGAATTGCTGGCCCTGGGCGCCACGGATGCCACCCCCTGCAACGGAATTCCCATTCCGCCGCCGGTGGGGACCACCTGCCTGAACCATTTCCACCACGAGGCCATACAGTTGCCCAACGGCTATACCGCCATTCTGGGGCGCATCGAGAAGCTCTTTCCGCCCGGAACGCAGGGCAGCACCACCGGTCAACCGGTGGACATCATCGGCGATATGGCGATCGTCCTGGACACCAACTGGCAGGCGGTCTGGTATTTCGATGAATTTCAACAACTCAACATCAACCGCGCCGCACCGCTGGGCGAGACCTGCGTCAACGGCACGAATGGCGGCGAAGGAACGTGCCTCATGACGCTGGTTCTGGCCGACGTGGCCAATGACTGGACACACACCAACTGTATCTATTACATCTCTGCCAGCGGCGATCTCATGATTTCCGTGCGAAACCAAGACTGGCTTCTGAAGGTCGACTATAACAACGGAGCCGGCGAGGGCGATATTTTGTGGCGCATGGGCATAGACGGCGACTTCCAAATTATCAGCGACAGTCCGTTTCCCTGGTTCTCCCACCAGCACGATGCCGAATATCAAAGTAACGGCGCGCTGACGGTCTTCGACAATGGAAACACGCGCGTTGCACCACCGCCCATCGGGTTGGGTTCCGGATACAGCCGCGGGATGGCGCTAACGGTGGATGAGACCAATATGCAAGTGACTCCCATCCTGTGCATGCCTCTGGGCTCCTACGCCTACGCAATGGGGAGTGCAGCATTACTGAGCAACGGCAATTACCTTTTTCAGCCGGGGCTGCCTATCAGTCACGATATCCAGATCCTGCCCAGTCCGGGCACAATCACGGGATCCCAGGTTTTCAATCTCTCGAGCCCGACGTATTCCTATCGCGCCTGGCAAATACCGAGTTTGTACCAGCCCCCCACGAACTAGCGAGATCAACCGCTTAATGAACTCGCGTTTGCCGGAGATGCCGGGTTTTTGGCGGAGAAGAGAGGTGCCAGGAAATTGGAGTCGCTTTTCGGGTGATTCTCGGAACTCCACGCCTCGGGGGCTGGTGCGGAGCCCGTGCTCCCGGGGCGCCAGTCGAGAGGCAACCAGGAGTATTGTGGGTGGTACAAGGTTCCATTATGGAGATTCTTCGTTTACTGCCCCGCAATGGAAAACCTTGACTCCACCTCTTGACTCCACCTCCCTTGACTCCACCTCCCTTGACAACCGAAATTCCGCCTGATATAGTCCTCAGTTTAACTTTCCAAAGGAGGCTACCTATGTTCATCAACGTATTCCGTTCCGCCGCGCTCGCCGTTCTCGTAGCCGGCTCCATTACCGCTGCGGACGATCCACTCGTGGGCAAGTGGAAGTACAATCAGGACAAAAGCAAGGTGACCGGCCAACATGTGAAGATCGACGAACTGGCCCCGAACAAATACAAGTTCGATAGCGGCGCGGTTCCTCAAGTGCTTGTCGCAGACGGCACGGACCAGCCGATGGAGTTCGGCGGCACCGCGTCTCTCACGAAAACGGGAGACAATTCCTGGAAAATGGTGAGCAAGAAGGACGGCAGAGTCCTTTCCGAATCCACTTGGGCTCTCTCGCCGGATGGCAAGACCTTGACGGTCCACACGACGGGAACCCGGCTGGACGGCACTACGTTTGAAGATGAGGGAGTGGTCGGTCGTGTCACCGGGAAGAGCGGCCTGGCGGGCACTTGGGAAACCAAGGCTGAGAAGGAGGTAAGCACGCCGGCCGATTGGGAAATACAACCGTACGAGGGCGGTATTTCGTTCGTCTATCCGTCGAATAAAGGCCGCCTCGATCTGAAGTTCGATGGAAAAGACTACGCCGAGGCGGGGCCGAACGCGCCCGTGGGGATTCTCACTTCGGGCAAACGTCTGAAGCCTGACACGATTCAGCTCACTGACAAACACCAGGGCAAGGTAATTGACACGATGGAGTATAAGGTCTCGGCCGACGGAAAAACCCTGACCGCAACAATTCATAACACCGGCCAGCAAAAGCCAGTCGTGGCCGTTTACGACCGGCAGTAGCCCCTGGACCGAACGGAGCGCCTTTGGCGAATCCCCACTGCGCCGCCACCGACTGCTTCTGACCCGCGTTCGCCAAGCGTTCCTGGACCCGACGGGTGAGTTCTTCCTATCTGCTCAGTCGGATCTTCGTAATCCTCGGTCATCCGAACCGTGCTGTGACCGGCGATCTTCGAGGCTTCGATGCTTGACGCGCCTTCTTCCTGCCGCCAAGTGATGTTGG
>Ga0182018_10001780_pt1 | contig 23447 bp, 18 predicted proteins | sample 812P2MmetaG_FD_120490 | JGI IMG/M metagenome (GOLD analysis project Ga0182018, IMG submission 120490) | Permafrost microbial communities from Stordalen Mire, Sweden - 812P2M metaG | ecosystem: Environmental > Terrestrial > Soil > Wetlands > Permafrost | place: Sweden: Stordalen | collected...
CACCTGGCGGACGGAATGCCAATGTTCTCCGAGAACGATGAGGACAGAAGCGCCGCTACGCCGTACGCCCGCCACTACCAGAACGAACAAGAGCCATTCATAGAAAATGGTGACTACATAATAGCGCACGCGATTCGGATTAGCCGTCGCGCTCAATTGATCTGCAAAAATCTTATGCCCAATCGTCCAACCGCCCATCACGGCGAGCACTAAAATCGTGTGGATTGGGCTAGCGGCTCGGGGGTAACGGTCCGACGCGGACTGAGCCGGAGCGGAAGTCTCCATTAGTCGTCCTATGCCAACTTCGTACAGTGTATCAGCCCTTGTATAACGAGACCCTGTGTTTCGGCAGTGAGTGGGGCACAAAAACCTCGATGCGCGTAGAAGCCGCCGGCACATTCCGGCTGTATTGTCGGCAACCCTTCACTCGTACCGGCCGCTGCTGGCCGCAAACCGTGTTAGGGTGGCGCAAAGAAGAGATCAAGGCACCTTGCACGCGAAGTTTGCCGCGTCGTTCGTGCTGCCCACGCCGTTGTACTTCGCGACGGCTGGATAGGAACAGATTGGCCGTGTCATGTTGACATGGTTGTCGCTAACACGCGATGCGATCAATCGATCAGGTGCGATTCCGGATTCGCGCCAACGCTCTAGCGCGGCCATCCAGTTCACTTGGTTGGGTCCCGGCCCACCTCCGCAATGCGCCATACCGGGTACCATGAAGAGCCGCAGCCAATCCTGCTGCGGCGATCCCATTCTTGCCAATACACTTGCATAATAATTGGCAGTGTTCAGCGGAGAGATCGCCCCGTCGGATCCACCATCGTTCCAGCCATGATAGATGAGAAGTTTCCCACCACGAGCCCGAAAGGCGGAAAGATCCGGATTCACGGCGTCGATGAAACCGGCTTTCTTGTCGATCAGGGAGGTATCGCGGTCCAGGTCGAACGTGCGCCAATCCCACGCCGGGTCTTCGTGGGCGACGAACCTGAACATACCCACGTCGATCGATCCAGGTTCAGGCTTGGCGCCTGTCAACATGGCTCAACCTGTTTCGCCGCCAGGCACTAATCCGGGGAAAATCAATTCTCCCGTCGTCCGCCTTGCCGCGGCGTACCCCATCTTCACCGCCTCTATCTGTCGCGCCGTCAGGCAATCGTCCCGGTCGGCGCCGCGGCACAAAAGTGTTGCAGGATCGAACTGGCATTGGCGTGGGTCCGTCAGCAGGCCGTCAGTCACTCCGTCGATTGCGTCGCATGCGGCGAGCACGGCCCGATTGAGGAGGGCGAGTTTGGCCGGAGGGACCACACTCGCTGGGCTTTGGAGGATCTTCGCTTCCACTGCAATCCGCCAGGCACTAAGTTGCGTCTGATCATTCGCTGGAGCGCCGGCGATAATCCCATCGAAGTCTTCCGGGTAGCGCTGAGCCTCCATCAGGCCCTGTCGCCCCCCGGTGGAGCAACCCGTGAAGTACGAGAACCGTGGCGCGCGACTGTAAAACGTTGCGATGATGGCTTTCGATTTCACCGCCATCTCGTGGACGGCGCGATAGGCGAAATCGATGACTTTTTCCGGATGTCCGATCGCGAATGACGCATCCGCGTCTGCGTGTCCAGTGTCCGTCGATGCCGTTGCGTAACCTTCCTGCAGCGCCGAGGCCAGCCAGCCGTAGCTGATGGTTCCCGCCAAGCCGCCGTTGCCGACGGCCTGGAACTTTCCGTTCCAATCAGCAATCGGCAGCCAGACCTCAATCTTAATGTCAGAGTCCGACGAGGGAGTGAGCGTAGCTGCCACACGACAAAAGGTCGGCAGCTGGCTGAATTGCGGCTTCGCAGGGTCCGTTCCAGGCAGAGCGAATGTTCCAGCCGGCACCACCTGGGCGAGGGTAATCGAAGTGTTCGGGAGTGCTAGGGATGACAGGCTCTCGCACGACGACGCGGACGTGAGGGCGTGTCCGTGCGTTGTTAGTGCGAGGAGGAGCACACACAATCCACCAGTTACCATCTTCATTGCACGTTCCTCCAAAGTTCCAACGCGAGGGCAACAGGACAAAATCCACGGCAAGAGCAAGAACCCGAGCAAAATGCGCATCTCGCTGAGGCGTCCGAGTTTTGACGCAAACGCCCCGGGGACATCGGCTCCCGAAAACTAAATCACTTTGGGACCCGGGCCTGTTGGTAGGCGGACCATTTTTACTTAGGTTTTCCTCTCCTGTTAACATCACCCGCGTGAAGCCTTCCGAGTTGCTCGGCCAGACAATTTCTCCAGATGGCACCGTCATGAAGCTAATTCGTCGGAGCGACGAGTACATCATACTCGCCGATGGCGCTATCCTTATGTCAAGCCGCATGCACGGCTCAGAGGAGGAGCTGGCCACTCTCGCCTGCCAGCGGGCGCGGACGCTGGAGCAGCCAAGCGTGCTTATTGGCGGTCTCGGAATGGGTTTCACACTACGCGCTACGCTCGATGTCCTCTCATCGGATGCAATGGTTGTCGTCGCCGAGCTGGTGCCCGCAGTGGTGGAGTGGAATCGTGGCCCGCTCGGGTCGTTGGCGGGACACCCGCTGAAGGACAAGCGCGTGCGGGTCGAGACAGCGGACGTCGCCGTCATACTCAGTTCAAGTCCCGGCCAATTCGATGCTGTGCTACTCGACGTGGACAACGGCCCGACCGCGTTTAACGCCTCGAACAACGCCGGGCTCTATGACAACCGCGGAATAGCCACCGCCCGCACGGCTCTCAAGATTGAGGGGGTGCTGGCTGTCTGGGCGGCGCAGGATGATCGAAAATTCGAGCAGCGCTTGCGCCATGGCAGATTCGACGTCCAGGTGCAGCGCGTGCGTGGTCGCCTGAAAAAGGGCAGTCGCCGCCACACTATCTTTCTGAGTCACAAATCATGAGGTTGGGCTTTTGATATGCGGCGTGAATAGCGCCCGCAAAATACTTCCAGCTCAACCGGTCGATGCAACACCATCTAAGCTGTTGATCGGACAACGCTTCGTTGTGGAGAACCGAAGTGTCCGGCTGTAGTTGGCGGGCCTTTTTGGTACCTTAATCCGCCCGCTCAGGGCCGAGCATTCGGCGAGAAAAACCCAATCGGCAGGTCGCGCGATGTCCGCAGTCCCGCCGGTGCGTCCAGAATTACCGGAATCGAATTCACCACCACCGACGCGGTGGCAATATCGCCGTGCGATCCGCCTGGAATTACCAAGCTAATGTTCGGATGCCCCCTCAACTCAACCGTGTCCGCCGGATTTTTCGCGCCCACGTACATTTGCAACTCTAAGTACACCAATTCCTTGCCGCCGCCGACGCCTCGCGCGATCTGGTGGACTCCGGCGGCCTGACCAGCTTCTACGACCAAGAACTCGGTCTGCACCCGTTCACTTGCAACCATCGGCTCAATGGTCTCGGTGATCTCTTCCACCGGAAGGTTCAAGCTGTCTGCCACCATCGCCACCGACTCGGGCAGCCCCACATGCTTAATGACGCCCGCGGCTACCTGAGCGCGAAACTTATCCACGGTCATTCCTGCGCCAATCTTTTTCTGCAAGGGCAACCTGCGTTTCGACGCGTCCACGATGCGTAGCGCCTTGGCATGTTCGATCCTCTGCGACACCGCCGCCAGCGTCACCACCAGTTTGTCCATCACGAAACCCGGATTCACGCCGGTGCCCACCAGCGCCACACCCCAATCCTTTGCCGCTGCGTCGAGTTTTGCCGCCAACTCGGGATGGGTCCGGTATGGATACGAAAGTTCCTCGCAGGTCGAAACGATGCACGATTCCGCTTCCAGACACGCCAGCAACTGCTCCATCACCTTCGGCAACGAAGACGACGTCGAGTGAATCACCACGTCCGCCGCCTGGTCCAACACTTCCTTCGCGTCCGCGGAAATTTTCACCCCCCAGGGCGCATCCGAAGCGCCCACGACCTCGCCCAAATCCCGGCCCACTTTTGCTGGATCGGTATCGATCGCTCCGCAAATCTCAATGGCCTGTTTCTCACGCATCAATCGCGCGATCGAAGCGCCAATAGGCCCTACGCCGTACTGGATGGCGCGAATCTTCTTTTTCACGTCGGTCTCCGTTATCGCTTCATTGCGCGGCCACACGCTGCGCATTTTGCCGGCAAGCGAATCTCTAACGATAAAGGAATTCCCAAAGGCAGGCAACGCCAAACCCGCTAAGCAAAACGATTTCGTGAGACTGGCCCACCCGGAAGTCCAAAAATGGCCTTTCCCCCGCGGTTTCCCATGTTTCCCCCGCACTGTCGATTCGCGACTGTGGCAGAACGGTGGACATATTAGAATGGTTGTTTCATGACCGCCCACAAACTTCTCCCGGTCCGCGCTCTCATCTTCGATTTGGACGGCACGCTCATCGACTCGCAACGCGACTTGATCCATTCCGTCAATGCCATGCTCCTCGAAATGGGCCGCGAGAAACTGAACGAACAAACTATTTCTGGCTACATTGGGCACGGTGCCCCGCTGCTGGTTTCGCGGGCCCTGGGCGCCCATGCAAAACAGGAAGAGCTGCGACGCGCGCTGCAATTTTTCCTGGCCTACTACGAAGAACACAAGCTGGATTCGACGTGCGCGTATCCGGGAGTGGCCGAAACAATGGCCGAACTCAGCCGGAAACAATTGCCGATGGCCGTCCTTACAAACAAGCCGGTGCGCATCAGTGTGCGCATCCTGGAAGCGCTGGGCTTGGCAAACTACTTTCGCGCGATCTACGGTGGCAACAGCTTTGAAACAAAGAAACCAGACCCGTTCGGCGCAAACAAAATTCTCAACGAGTTCGGCGCCGTGCCCGGTGAAACCATCGTCGTGGGCGATTCAGAAGTGGACGTACAAACCGCGCGCAACGCCGGCACGATGGCTGCGGCCGTGAACTACGGTTTCGGTGTGCACGATCGCACCGAACATCCGGCGGACATTTATCTCGAGAAAATCGGCGACCTCGTGCAGCTTGTAGGATGAAGGCCGTTGCGCGGCGCCGGCTGTCCGCCAACCGGTCGCAGAAAACGTCGGCACATTGTGCGGTTCGCGCGGCACCATTCGGGGAGAATGGCGTTCCGGAGGCGCGCAGCGCGGAACAATGACAACTTGCCTTCCGCCGCTGCAGTTGGCAGACTCTGCGCGTGATTATCGGTCTCTTCCCTGAACTGGAATCTGCCGGGGGAATCCAGCGAGCAAGCCGTCATCTGGCAGCGGTGGTGACGGAATTCGCCGCGGGCCGCGGCATGGAATGCCGCCTGCTCAGCCTGAATGACACGCCGGAGCTGCATCGCATGTCGGTCGCGGGACGCGAATTTGTTTTCACCGGGAGCGAGCGCGCCAAAGGCCGCTTCACTGCGACGGCCATGCGCACGGCTCGACGGCGTACGAAATCGAAGACCGATTCGCGTACGCTCGTAGTGGCCGCGCATCCTTATCTCGCGCCCGTCGTGCAAGCGATGCGTCTAGCGGCCCCTCGAATGAAATCGATCGTCGTTGCGCACGGTATCGAAGTGTGGGAGCCGCTCTCCACCCTGCGGCGTCGCGCGCTGCGGCGTTCCAATTTGATTCTCACGCCCACGCAGGACACCGCCGACCACCTAGCGACGCAGCAGCAGGTTCCACGCGACCGCATTCGCGTGCTGCCGTGGGCGCTCGACCCTGACTTCGACGCGCTGACGGCAGCGACGTCGCAATCTGCGCTGCCTGCAAACTTCCCCGAGGGACGCGTGATTCTGACGGTCGGCCGCTGGCAGGCGAACGAGCGTTACAAGGGAATGGACACTCTGATCTCCGCGCTTCCGCGCCTGCTGCACGAGTGGACCGATCTGCAACTGGTCGCGGTTGGCGAAGGCGACGATCGGGCTTGGCTCGAGCAGCTGGCGGAAGGCTGTGGAGTCCGGCGCCACGTGCATTTTTTCAGCGGGCTCAGCTATTCCGAGCTCGCCGCATGCTATTCGGCTTGCGAAATCTTCGCGTTGCCAAGCCGCGGCGAAGGCTTTGGCTTGGTGTATCTCGAGGCCATGGCGCGCGGCAAGCCGGTGATCGGCGGCGCGCACGGCGGCGCCCCGGAAGTGATCGACGATGGACGCACCGGCTATTTGGTGCACCACGGCGATGCGCCGCAACTGGCGACGTCGATCGAAACGCTGCTTGCGAATCCGCAGCTGGCGCGCGAGATGGGGGCACGCGGCCGCGAACGCGTCCATCGCGATTTCAAGTTCAGCGTCTTCGCAAAATCGTTCAAAAAAATCCTCCGCGAGCTATGCGAATCCTGAACGTCACGCAGACCTACGCTCCTTTCCTGGAATTTGGCGGCCCGCCTGTAAAAGTTCGCGCTCTGTCGGAAGCGCTGGTGCAACGTGGGCACCAGGTGACGGTATTGACGGCGGATTGGGGCTTGGAATCGCGTTTTGCAGGCGGCGCTGACCCCGGGGGAACCACGCGTTCGCCGTTCGGTTGGCGCCGCGAGGAAAATGGAGTGCAGGCGATCTACCTGCCGAGCTGGTTTCGCTATCGAGCGCTGAGCTGGAATCCTGCCGCGAACCGTTTCGCGCGGGCGCGGCTGCAGAACTTCGACGTCATTCATATTTTTGGACTTTACGATTTTCTTGGGCCGGCGATTGCCGCTGTCTGCAGGCAGCGCAAACTTCCGTACGTGGTCGAGCCGATCGGGATGTTCCTGCCTATCGTTAGAAATACCTGGCTGAAGCGCAGGTACCACCGGACGTATGGCCGGGCGATGATTGCGGGCGCGCGTTTTCTGATCGCAACATCGCAGCAGGAGTGCGATGAATTAGCGGCCGCGGGCATACACCGCGAAAGGATTTTCCTTCGCCGCAACGGCGTTGACGTTCCAGCGATGCTTCCGGCGCGCGGCAAATTCCGCTCGAGCCAGGGCATCCCGCTGGACGCAAAGTTAGTTTTGTTTCTCGGTCGCTTATCAACCAAGAAAAGTCCCGACCTGCTCCTGGAAGCGTTCTCCATGCTGCCGGCATCGGGCGTGGGCGACGACTTGCGGCTCGTCTTTGCCGGCCCGGATGAAAGCGCCATGAAGGTGCGGCTTTCGCAAATGGCGGAGCGGCTCGGTGTTACATCGCGCGTGTTGTTTTGCGAACCGCTGTTTGACGCGGCCAAGTGGGAAGCGTATCGCGATGCCGATGTCTTCGTATTGCCATCGCAAAATGAAAACTTCGGAAATACCGCCCTGGAAGCCGCCGCGGCCGGCACTCCGGTAGTGCTTACCGAGAATTGCGGCGTCGCGCCCCTGCTGGCGGGCGTTGCGGGCCTGGCCGTACCGCACGACGCAACAGCGATTTCGCACGCGATCGAAAAGCTTCTAACCGACCCCATGCTGCACGCGCAACTGAGTGCAGGATGCAAAGAAACAGCGGCACAGCTCGGTTGGGGTGAGCCCGCGAAGAAAATGGAATCCTTGTACCGCTACCTTGTCGGCGCGGAAAGCCGCGTGTCATAATCGCGTTTCCGAGGTTTTCTCGTGTTCTGTAGAAAACATTTAGGCTTCAGGCCGCAGTCGCACGCCGCGTTCTTCATGACGACGGAGATCAAGTAAGAGCGTGTGTGGTATCTGCGGGACCGCATTCGTCCATCGCACTTCCGAGGCGGAGATCCGCGTGCGAGCGATGTCGGCGGCTCTGCAGCATCGCGGCCCCGACGAAGAAGGATTCCTGGTCAACGAGCCTCGCGCCCCCGGGCTTGCGCTGGGGATGCGCCGCCTCAGCATCATCGATCTGCCGGGGGGGCACCAGCCGGCGTGGAACGAAGCCAAAGATGTCGCGGTCATTTTCAACGGCGAAATTTACAACTATCGCGAGCTGCGCGATCGCCTGACCTCGCTGGGACACCGCTTCGCCACGCTATCGGACACCGAAGTTCTCGTGCACGGCTGGGAAGAATGGGGCGAAGAATGCCTCACCGAATTGCGCGGGATGTTTGCCTTTGCGCTGCTCGATCTGCGCAAACGCTACGCCACTTCTCCCCTGCTGTTTCTCGCACGCGATCCGCTGGGCATCAAGCCGCTGTATTACACGCAGACGCCAGACGGTTTCGCATTCGCGTCGGAAGTGCGCGCTCTGCTGCAAGGCGGTGTCGCGGGAAAGCAGCTTTCCCCGGATGCTCTGACGTCGTACCTGCTGTTCGGCAGCGTGTCGGAACCGGTGACGTTGCTCGAAAGCGTGTTCTCGCTGCCCCCGGGCCATCGCATGTTGCTGTATGTGCCAGAGCGCCGTCGCACGCCGCGCGCGCGGCCGTGGTGGGACCCACAACAAAGTCCGGCGGCGCGCGACCCAAAAAAAACGCAGGATTTTTCCTCCGCGGCAAAGCGATTGCGTCCGTTGCTGGAAGACGCGGTGCGAGCGCACTTAATTGCCGACGTGCCGGTCGGACTGTTCCTCTCGAGTGGTCTGGACTCAAGCTCGATCGCAGCTCTGGCGGCGCGGGTACAACCTGACATCTGGAGCTTCACCCTCGCCTTTCCTGGAACACCCTTCGATGAAGCTCCTCTCGCCCGCGCCGTGGCCGAAAAGTGTGGGACGCGGCATCGCGAGCTTCCGTTGGACGGCGGCGCGGTTTTGGATCGACTCGACCAAGCGCTGGCCGCGCTCGATCAGCCCACGATGGATGGCATCAATACCTATTTCGTTTCGTGGGCGGCACGCGAAGTCGGATTGAAGGTGGCGCTGTCGGGTCTCGGCGGAGACGAACTGTTCGCGGGGTATCGCACCTTCGCGGACACGCCCAGACTGGCGCGCCTGATGCGGTTGGCGTGGTTCGCGCCGGCACCGTTGCGGCGCGCAGTGGCACCGGTCTTGCGCGGTCTGCTGGCGCAAAAAAACGATTCCGACGGAGCCCGCAAGGCGCTGGACGCTTGGCTGTCCCCCGACGCGTTGCCGCATCCCTACTTCTTCACGCGCACATTGTTCCCCGTGTCGTACTTACCGCAGCTGACCGAGCCTCGCTTTCGTCCCAGCGCTGTGAACGCAGACGGGGTGACGCTCGAGCCCACCTGGCTGGGCTGGCTCGAGCGGTCGGCGGACGCCGCGCGCAAACTGGAGCCTCTCGGTGCCGTATCGTGGCTGGAGATGCGGTCGTACATGGTCAGCACGCTTTTGCGCGACACGGATTCGGTGAGCATGGCGCAATCGCTCGAGGTACGCGTTCCGCTGCTGGATACGCCGCTGGTGGAGTTTATGGGATCGCTGCCCGATGCCGCGCGGCAACGCGCTGGAACGCAAAAAGCGCTGTTTGTGGAATCGCTGTCGGATATTTTGCCGCCAGAAATTCTGGCCCGGCGGAAACGCACGTTTACTTTGCCGTGGAAGGAATGGCTGCAAGGTCCGTTGCGCGCGCGGCTGGAGCGCAGTTTCGGTGATCCAGCGCCGGCGTTCGCCGCGCACATGCGCATGGATGGGGTTCGCGACGTGTGGAGCGCATTTGTTGCGGGGAAGACTTCCTGGTCGAGGCCCTGGTCGCTGTACGTGCTGAACGAATGGTGCCGGCGCCACTTGTAGGTCGCTGTACGATGTCGTGTTGCGGTCAGTGCTTGGAGTTTAAAAAATCGGCGGGGAGACTCAAGGGATCTGTTCGGAAAAGGTCTTTGTAAGGGCGCACCTTTGCTGCGCCCCTACCACGCAGGCCATGCTGTGATGCCTTACCCTTTATATACTATATGAATATACTCGGGATCAACGCGTATCACGGCAACGCATCGGCGGCCATTGTCTGCGATGGCCGGCTTGTCGCCGCGGTGGAAGAGGAACGCTTCAATCGCGTAAAGTATGCGGCCGGGTTTCCGGCTCAGGCAATTCAGTATTGTTTAAAAACGGCCGGGCTGAAGCTGCAAGAGATCGATCACGTTGCGGTGCCGCGAAATCCCTACGCGCGCATTCCCACGAAATTGTTCTATGCCTTGCAGATGCCCTCGTTCGCGCGGGACCGGGCCAAGGTTCTCGCGAAGTTTACGGGAATTCGCGAAGCGCTCGGGGCGGCGTTTGACAGCGACCCTGCAAAATTGACAGCCAAGTTTCATCGCATCGAACATCACCAGGCTCATCTGGCCAGCGCGTTCTTCGTTTCGCCGTTCGAACGCGCTGCGTTGCTTTCCGCGGACGGCCTGGGTGATTTCGCAAGCACCATGTGGGGCACTGGCTCCGGAAACCGCATGAAGATTGCTGACGCCATCACGTTTCCGCATTCGCTCGGGCTGTACTACAGCGGCGTGACGCAGTACCTAGGTTTCCCAAAATTCGGCGACGAATACAAAGTGATGGGACTTGCCGCGTACGGCGTGCCGGAATATCTGGACGCCTTTCGCGACATCGTGCGCTTCGATGCCCATGGCAACGGCAATGGCTTTCGTTTGGGTCTCGAGTACTTCATCCATCATCGCACCGGGCCGGAAATGAGTTGGGCGGACGCAGGGAAGACTCCGATTCTGGGAAGACTATTCTCCGAAGAAATGCCGCGGAGGCTTGGCCGTGCCCGCGCGCCGGAGGAGCCGCTCGAGCAGCGACATCAGAATCTCGCGTCATCGCTGCAGGCGCGGCTCGAAGAAGTCTATCTGGGCATGCTGAAAAAACTCGCCGAACATACCGGATTAAGTGCCGTGTGCCTCGCGGGCGGCGTGGCGTTCAACTGTGTCGCGAACGGAAAGATTTTCGACAGCACCCCGTTCGAACGCGTTTTCGTGCAACCGGCTGCAGGCGATGCCGGCTTGTCGATCGGCGCCGCATACTACGTCTGGCATCAGAAGCTGTGCAAGCCGCGCTCGTTCGTGATGGAGCACTCCTATTGGGGCCCGGAGTTTTCGCATGAAGAGATCCGCTCAACGATTGATGCGAGTGACGTGGGACGAAATGGATACGTCGTCGAAGAACTCCACGAAGACGCATTAAACAAACGCGCTGCGGGGATGATCATGGACGGCAAAATCCTGGGCTGGTTTCAAGGCCGCGCGGAATGGGGGCCGCGGGCGCTTGGCAATCGGAGTATCGTGGCCGATCCGCGGCGTCCCGACATGAAAGAAACTTTGAACCGGAGGATTAAGCACCGCGAAATATTTCGGCCCTTTGCGCCGTCGATCCTGGCCGACGCTACCGGTGAGTGGTTCGAGAAGTCGCACCCTTCTCCATTTATGACCATGGCGTACTCAGTTCGCCCGAAACGACGCGAACAGATTCCCGCGCCAACGCATGTGGACGGCACCGGGCGATTGCAAACGGTGACGCGCGACGCGAATCCGCGTTATTGGCGGCTCATCAAAGCCTTCGAACAAGCCACCGGCGTGCCCATGGTGCTGAACACTTCTTTCAACGACAACGAGCCGATCGTCTGCAAGCCGCAAGAAGCACTGGACTGCTTTTTGCGGACGCAAATGGATGCGCTGGTAGTCGGTGATTTCCTGATCACCAAGAAATGAGCGCTGTGCCGCACGGCTCGATCCGATGAAAATTCTGGTGCTGAATCTTTACTATCCGCCGGATACCTCGGCAACGGCCAAGATGGCGGCCGCTTTCCTGGAACCGCTCGCGGCGAAACACGATGTGACCCTGATTTGCGGCCGCCCTTCGTACGATCCCACCGAGCGGCGCGCGTGGCGGTTGTGGCAAACAGAGCGACGGAACAGCGTAACCGTCATCCGCGTGGGCTCTACGGAGTATCCGCGGACGCAAATGGCGCGGCGCGTCCTGAATTACTTGAGCTATGTGGCATTGAGCGCTCCGCGGGCACTGTTCGTGCGTTCCGATGTGGTCCTGGCGATGACCGACCCGCCATTCGAAGGAATCGTTGGCGCGTTCGTCGCGATGTTGAAGCGCAAGCCATTTGTCTACAACATCCGCGACCTGTATCCGGACCTGGCGCTGTGCGGATCGATTGTCGAGCCTGGTCTGCTGGCGCGCGTGTGGGAGAAGTTGCACAGGTGGGCGTTGCGCCGCGCCGCGCGCGTGATCGTGCTGGGGGAAGACATGAAAGCGCGAATCGTCGCCAAAGGTGTGGATCCGGGATGCGTGGCGATTGTGCGCGACGGCGTGGAGACCTCTTCCGGACCGGATTTCGGGGCTGGGCCCGAATTCGACAACGAAGTGATCGCCGCAATTCGTGCAGGATTTCGCTTTGTGCTTTTGCACGCGGGGAATCTGGGATTTTACGGCGCGTGGGAAACGTTGATTGCGGCGGCGCGCGAACTGGAAGGCGAGGGTGTAGGGCTCGTTTTCGTCGGCGATGGAGCACAACGCGCTCGCCTCGAAGCAGCGGCAGCCGGATCGAGGAATGTCCGGTTTCTCCCTTTTTTCCCGGCAAACAAAATTGCCTCGGTACTCGCGGCGGCCGATGCGCATGTGGTGACCATCAAGCGAGGCCTGGAAGGCGTCGTCGTACCCAGCAAAATGTACGGAATTCTTGCAGCTGGGCGCCCGATCATCGCCGTAGCGCCGACGCAAACCGATGCTGCCTCGCTGGGCGCGCGAGACGGTTTCGGCGTCGCTGCCGATCCGGACAGACCCGCGGAGTTGATGGCGATTGTGCGAGCGTTGTTGGCTGATCCCGCCCGTCTGGCCGCCATGGGATTGGCTGCGCGAGTTGCTGCACCTCGATACGTCAGAGTCAAGGAAACTATAAAATTTGCGCAGATCCTCGAGGAGGCGAGTCAACCGTGACAACCGCAGAAACCCGGAGATGCCCACCGGGCCGTTGAATCGCGTCGCCGACCGAGATCGCGAAGAAGTGAAACGCATCAGAATGTTGACCGAGCGCTAGAGGCGAAGGATCGACCATTTATCGTCTCGCTGTCCAGGCCCGCCAATTCGCCGCGGCACCTTTTCCCCCCGTCGCGCCATATCGATCCGCGGGTACGTTTACCCTAACGCATGACCCTTTCATTTTTTTTGGAACCGTCGTACCGAACAGGGTATGGTGTTGAAGTTGCGTGGGGCAACGCGTGTTTACTCTACCGTTACGATAAGAACTTGGGACTCCGGACCCCCAATCCGGTGCATTCATGTGAGAAACCGGCTCTGCAGCCTGGCCCTCGCCGGGATGATCACAATCAAAACGAGGTTTTTCATGCCCGCAGGCGTGCTAGCCTTTGTTATTGCTCTTTTTGCATCCTTGATGCTTACCGTCCCGGTGCGCGCGCTCGCATTGCGCGTGGGGATGGTCGATCTTCCCGGACCGCGCAAGGTTCATCTTCAACCCATTCCGTTGCTGGGCGGCCTCGCAATGTATGGCGGGATCATGCTGGCGGTTCTGTTCGCCTTCGACGGCCCCGCCCGCGCGCAGAGCGCCGGCATCGTAACGGGAGCAACCCTAGTCGCCGCCGTCGGTTTTCTAGATGATCGCGGCTGGCTGCATCATCAGATCAAGCTGTTCGTGGCCATGCCGATCGCCGCGGGCGTCCTTCTAGCCAGCGGCATTCACGCGCAAGTGTTCGAGCTTCTCCTCGAGGGACACATCGGCTATTTGCTGGACGCGACACTCACCGTTTTCTGGGTCGTGGGCATCACCGCATCCTTCAGCATCCTGGATCACATGGATGGCTTGTGCGCCGGCATCGCGGCGATGGCGTCTATTTTCTTCGCCATGCTCGCGTACCTTAACGGCCAGACGCTGGTCACAACTCTGGCGGCCGCCGTTCTCGGCGGTGCAACCGGCTTCCTTCGATGGAATTTCAAGCCCGCGAAAATTTTCATGGGCGATGGCGGCGCGATGTTTCTCGGCTTTCTGATGGCGACGCTTGGACTTAAGCTGCGCCTCGACAACACCAATCATCTCTCCGGATGGCTGGCGCCGCTGCTGATTTTAGGAGTCACCATTTTCGACACCACGCTGGTGACGATTTCCCGATCGCGGCGCGGCCTGCTGCCGTTCACTACACCTGGTAAGGACCATATTGCACATCGTTTGGCCAATCTGGGTTGGGGGCAGCGCGGCGCAGTGCTTGCGCTCTATTCTCTCGGCGCACTCACCGGGGGCGCAGCCATTCTGGTGGCCTATCTGCCACCGCCCGATGCCGCGATCGCGGCAGCGATCGCCGCGGCTCTGGTGCTAACGGGCGTTGCATTGCTGGAACGAGCGCCGTACGAAGCCCAGGTTCGCAAGTCTGCCGCTCGCGTCTAAAAAATCTGCGCGAGATAACTTCATTTTCAATTGTCTGGTCTTCGGAAAGTTTGCTGGCCCTTTTGGATTCGTTATACTTGGACAGCTTAGTCCCTAGCATTGACGAGTCAACCTGAACGGTTCAGTCGTCGAACAGTCCTTTAGAAATCGCAAACGCGGCGGCCTTTCAAGTCCATTGCTCTCGGCAGCCGGGGCCAACGGAGACCGTGCCACAAAGCCAGGAACATTCCCGGTCTCACCGGGACAAAGATGAAATTGTAGTCGTTGGCGGGTCGGCTGCCGGACTGTACACCGCAGCCGAGCTCGCTCGCGGCGGACGCCGCGTACGCGTCCTCGAATCGAAATCCGGATTCGAGCCCGATCCGCGCACGCTGATTGTTACCGATCACTTCCGCAATCAACTTGGCCCGTCGGCAAACGCAAGCATCCTGAACGAAATTCGCCGCTTCGAACTCTTCACCGATGGACGTTCCGCTCAGATCGCGCTGTCCAAACCGGATCTCATCATCGAGCGCGCGAAGCTGATTCCCGTGCTGGCCCGCGAAGCGCAAGATGCCGGCGCACGGGTGTCGTTTCAGTCGCGTTTTCTCAGCCTCTGCGCCAATTCGCGCGGCTTGCATCTCGAAGTCGAATCCGCGGGACATCGCGAAGAATTACACGCCGCAAGCGTGATCGGCGCCGACGGCGCCACCAGCCGCGTAGCTCGCACCGCGGGATGGCCGCCGATCGAAACCGTGCCTCTCGTGCAAGCCATCGTCCGCCTGCCTAAGGATTGCCCGCCCGACACCACGCGCGTCTGGTTCGTTCCTGACGACACACCCTATTTCTACTGGCTGATTCCCGAATCACCCGAGCGTGCCGCACTGGGGATCATCGGCGAGGGTCATGACACCGCCAAGCGCCTGACACGTTTCCTCGAAAAAAAGCAGATGGAGCCTCTGGAATGGCAAGGCGCCCAGATTCCCGTCTATCGCCGCTGGGTGCCCGTAAAACGCCGCGTCGGCAACGGCGACGTCTACCTGGTCGGCGACGCGGCGGCCCAAGTGAAGGTCACCACCGTCGGCGGCATCGTCACCGGTTTTCGCGGCGCCCTCGGAGTGGCGCAATCCATTCTGCGCAACGGCCGCAGCCGCGAATTGAAGACGCTCCGCCGCGAACTCGATACCCACTGGCTGATTCGCCGCACCATGCATCATTTCCAGCAGAAAGACTATTCGCACCTGGTCGATCTTTTGAACATCTCCACACGCGACACTCTGAGTGAGATCACCCGTGATGAAGCGGCCCGCCTGCTATGGAATGTTCTTCGCCGGCAACCGCGCTTGGCCCTGCTGGGCCTTCGCGGACTACTACTGGGAAGAAACGCCTCCTCCCGGCCTACTTCCGCCTAGCGCCTTCCCATACCGTTAATCCCGCTTTCCCAGCGCGGTCAAATCCGTCACAATAGCGTTTCGGGGTCTTGTCTCACCCAGACCTTCGGCACCCGTCCCAGGTGAACTTTCAGGAGAAACACCTTGAATCTTGCGGTGATTGGTTGTGGCTATGTTGGCCTGGTAACCGGCGCGTGTCTCGCCGAGGCGGGGCACGATGTCATCTGCACGGACATCGACGCTGAGCGCATCGCGCAGCTCCAGTCCGGCATCGTGCCGATTTACGAGCTCCATCTGGCTAAGGTTCTGGAATCCGCCCGCAAGTCGGGCAAAATTTCCTACACTGCGAACGCCGGCGACGCCATTCGCGCCAGCGATGCAATTTTCATCTGCGTAGGCACGCCGCCAAAAGAAAATGGCGAAGCGGATCTTTCGGCAATCGATAACGTCGCGCGCCAGATCGCCATCGAAGCGCGCTCTTCCAAACTGGTGATCGAAAAAAGTACTGTTCCCGCTCGCACCGGTCTCGAGCTGCGCCGTGCTCTGAACGCCTATTCGCGCAACAACGAACTCACATTTCACGTCGTCTCCAACCCAGAATTCCTTCGCGAGGGCACCGCCGTCGAAGATTTCTTCCATCCCGATCGTATCGTCGTGGGCGTGGAAGATGACTCCTCCGCTGACGTTATGCGCGAAATTTACCGCCCTATTCTCGAACGCAATTTTCGCTGCCCGGTGCATCAGGACACTTGCCCGGTGAGCTCCGCGGCGCTGCTCCTGGTCACCACCATCAACAGCGCTGAACTTATCAAGCACGCCTCCAACTCGTTCCTCGCGCTGAAGATCAGCTACGCCAATGTTATCGCCGACCTCTGCGAAAAAATCGGCGCGGATGTGGAGGAAGTGACCCGCGCCATGGGACTCGACCCGCGCATCGGCGGCCAATTCCTCCGCGCCGGACTCGGCTTTGGCGGCTTCTGCTTCCCCAAAGACCTTCAGGCTTTCGTGCATCTTGCCGGCACGGTAGGCGTTAATTTCGACATCCTCAAGGCTGCCGAACGCGTCAACAAACAACGCATCGATCGCTTCCTCGAAAAAGTTCACCAGGCTCTTTGGGTTGTGAAGGGAAAGCGTGTGGCGATTTTAGGGCTCGCATTTAAAGCCAACACCGACGACATTCGTTTTTCCCCTGCCTTAGACGTCGCCCGGCGAATGCTCGCAGAAGGCGCGGACGTTCACGCCACCGACCCGGAAGCCATCTCGCGAGCTGAAGCCATCCTGCCGCAGATTACCTACCACCACGACCCGTACGACGCCGTTCGCGATGCCGAAGCACTCTTGATTTGCACGGAGTGGGAGGAGTTCAGTCAGCTCGATTGGGAGCGAGTCGGCAAACTGATGGCTCGCCGGCTGGTAATCGACGGACGCAATCTTTGTTCTCCGGCGCTTATGCGCGAACACGATTTCGAGTACTTCTCGTTCGGGCGGGAGTCGGTTCGCAGCGGCTGCATGGAAGTCGGCCGCTGAGTTAGCTAGGAATCGCTTGCGCCTTGCGCTACGCCGCGCCCAAGCGCGCGTTCTTTGCAAACAGTTCCTTGAAGTAGGCCATGGTCACCTGCAATCCCTGTTTCAGCCCGACTTTCGGCTCCCAGCCTAGAATCCTCTTGGCTTTGGTGATGTCCGGGCAACGCTGCTTCGGATCGTCCTGCGGCAGCGCTTCGTAAATAATCGGCGGCGCATTTTCAAAGTGCTCCCGAATCCTTTCGGCAAACTGCAGAATGGTGATTTCCTGCGGATTCCCGATGTTCGTCGGCAGGTGCTCTTCGGAAAGCATCAACCGGTAAATCCCTTCGATCAGATCGGAAACATAACAAAAACTTCGCGTCTGTTTCCCCTCGCCGTACACGGTGATCGGTTTACCGGTCAGCGCCTGATGGACGAAGTTAGGCAGCGCCCGGCCATCGTTCAGCCGCATGCGCGGTCCATAGGTATTGAAAATGCGGACGATGTGGGTGTCCACGGCATAGTAGCGGTAATACGCCATGGTCATGGCTTCCGCAAACCGTTTCGCTTCATCGTAGACGGCGCGCGGCCCGATCGAATTCACGCGGCCCCAATATTCCTCGGGCTGCGGCGAAACTTCCGGATCGCCGTAGCACTCGCTGGTGGACGCCAGCAAAAATTTCGCCTTCTTCGACCGTGCCAGATCCAAGGCGTTGTTGGTTCCCACCGAGCCTACCTTCATCGTCTCGATGGGAAACTTCAAGTAGTCGAACGGGCTCGCGGGCGAAGCGAAATGCAAAACGTAATCGACCGGTCCAGTCACTTCTATGCGCTCGGAAACGTCCACGCGTTGCAGCTGAAAGTGCGGATTCTTTCCCAGATGGCTGACGTTCGACTCCGCGCTGGTAATCAAGTTGTCGAGCGCCAGAACCTCCCATCCCTCCGCAAGTAGCCGGTCGCAAAGATGCGATCCGAGAAATCCCGCACCGCCGGTAATCACCGCACGCATTTATCCCCCCGAAATTTCAGCTTCCTAGAAGCCTATCCCTGCTCTGATTTGGCCTTCTCATTCAACCCGTGTTCCACGCCGCCCCGTCCTCTAGCCGCCCTGTTTTAAGAAGGCGGGGTCTAGACGCCACTAACTTCGGTTCGCAATGACAAGCAAGTCGCTACCCGACGATTCTGAACGAAACAGCATTGAGGGTTCTCCTCACCCTTAAAAAAACCAAAATCTCTTCCTCCGCGCCGGCTTTCCCTCAGCGGCGACCTCCGGCACGTAAGGCAACTCGCGCCCTTCGAACGCCGCCATCGGATTGTCAAAAAACAGCGCTCGGGCTTTGAAGTCGCCAAATCGTTCCCGTGCGATCTCGTACGCCGGCTGCAATCGCAGCGGCCTGCCCCGCGTGTTATGCGCATCGCTAGCCACGAAATGCACCAAGCCCATCTCGATCCAGCGCAACGCGTCCGCTTTCGCTTTCGGTCCGAAGGTCCCGGTCAGCGACCCGCCGGTCACCTGCACGTAGCAACCCAGCCGTACCCAGGAAACCAGCAGATTCGTCTGCGATTGGATGATCGCATTACGCTCCGGGTGCGTGATGATTGGGTGAAGACCCTTCAATTTCATCTCGTGCAGGGTGTGGCCGGTTGTCGGCGGAATCGAGTATTCGCTGAACTCCACCAGCAGGTAATTACGCTGGTTGATGCAGAACTTCGACGGATCCTTGCGCAGCGCGTCCAGATTTTCCAGGTTGAGATGGAAATCGCATCCGGTCGCCAGCACCAGGCGGTCGCCAAGAAGTCTCTGCAGCTGCCCGTGTAACTCCCGCACCCTGCGGTAGTCAAACCTGTATTCCGTGCTGGAGTGCGGCGTGGCGACGACATGGGTTATTCCGTCGGAAATTGCGGATTGCGCCATCGCCAGGGATTCTTTTACATCGCTCGCCCCGTCGTCGAGGCCCGGCAAAATGTGGCAATGCACGTCAACCATATTCTCTTACTCTAACCCATCTACCTGGCGGTGTCCCTTGGCCAGCGCGACGTTCATTCTCGGAATATCGAGGCCCGACGCTTAAGAATCAACGACTTGCAAGCCCCTGAAAATCCCGTCGCTAACCCGACATAAGGCTTTCCGCTGACTGCTAACATGGAAACTCACTGCTCCGCTTCCTTGCGCTCGCTGCTAACCCTGCTATATTAAATTGTTCTCGTGTTAGCGGCCTTTTGGCCTGTGGTACCCCCAAAAAATATTCTAGGAGCTCGACGCAACTCATGGCAATCGATCGAAAACCCGAGTTTTTCAAAGGTACCCAACTCAAAGTCGGCATCATTGGCTGCGGATATGTCGGCCTCCCCCTGGGTCTGCGCTTCGCCGAAGCCGGCCACAAGGTCACCGGGTTTGACACCGACCCAAAAAAGGTTTCCATGCTCAACGCGGGCAAGTCCTACATCGAGCACATCCCGCAAACCAAAATCCAGCAATTCGTCAACAGCAAGCATTTCGGCGCCACCACCGATTTCGAGAAGCTGAAGGACGTTGACGCCATCATCATCTGCGTTCCCACACCTCTCGATGAGCGCCGCGAGCCCGATCTCAGCTACGTGGAAAACACCGCCATCGCCATCTATCCGCACCTGCAAAAAGGCCAGCTCGTCGTTCTCGAATCCACCACCTATCCCGGCACCACCGAAGAGCTTGTCCTCCCGATTCTCGAAAAGAGCGGTCTCCGTTGTCCCATCGCCGCGGGCCCGGAAGCCGAAAATGTCGCTTGCGATTTCTTTCTGGCTTTTTCTCCGGAACGCGAAGATCCCGGAAACAAGCAGTTCGGCCTCGCACAGATTCCCAAGGTCGTTGGCGGCGTGAATCCGCCCAGCGGCCGCGCGGCTTGTGCGATTTACACTCCGATCGTGTCGAAAGTGGTTCCCGTTAGCTCCACGCGCGCCGCGGAAATGGCCAAGCTCCTCGAGAATATCTTCCGTTGCGTCAACATCGCGCTCGTCAACGAACTAAAAATGCTCAGCCTGCGCATGGGCGTGGACATCTGGGAAGTCATTGATGCCGCCGCCACCAAGCCCTTCGGCTTTATGCCGTTCTATCCTGGACCGGGATTGGGTGGTCACTGCATTCCCGTCGATCCCTTCTACTTGTCTTGGAAAGCCCGCGAATTCGATTTCGCCACGCGCTTTATCGAGCTGGCCGGCGAAGTCAACACCGCCATGCCTTATCACGTGGTGGAAGCCGTCGCCACCGCCCTCAATGATCGAAGAAAGAGCATCAAGGGCTCCAAGCTCTTAATTCTGGGCGTCGCTTACAAAAAGGACGTCGATGACCTCCGCGAATCGCCCACACTCAAGATCATGCAACTCCTCCAGCAGCGTGGCGCCGAGCTCGACTACAACGATCCTTATTTCCCGCAACTGCACAAAATGCGCCACTACAACTACGAAAACATGAAGTCGGTGAACCTGAATCCGCAGTCGATCGGCAGCTACGACGGCGTCATCATCGCCACCGACCACTCCAGTTACGACTACGGGGCCATCGTCGATGCGGCCAAAGTGGTGGTCGACACGCGCAACGCCACTCGCCGCGTAATGCGCCACCGCGACAAAATCGTCCTCTGCTAGCCACCCGATACATCCCGGACGCCAGCAGGGGCAGGGCAGTAGTGTCGTGCCCCTACCGGACGCTCTTCAGCGCTACGCGCGCGCTGGCGAATGGCATCTCCGCCTCCAGTAAGACCGGCGTGCGCGCCTCATTGTGGGCAAAATAGACGAAGAAGTGTGCGTCCTTCATTTCCGCGCCATCGTCGAACACTCGAATCTCGACCTTATCCGCGGGATACGTTCCGGCTGGCACCGCCACGCTCTGCGAAGCCCCGGCAAGCGACGCCCGCACGTCGTACAGCTTGTGCCCATCGTAAACCGGCCCACGAACCTCGTGGGTCTTCGACCAATCCACGTGGCGTAGATACTGCATCATGCCCAAAGGATCGCGCGTCCCAGGTAGGACCCGCGTCTGCGTGGCATTTGCCGGTGGCGGTTCCCGGCCTGTAGCCGTCATGCGCTGCACCGAATCCACCTTCTGCCCCCGCTCGCTGAGGTGCATCTCGTACTGCAAGCTGGCCAGCGTTCCCGCGTCGCTGTAGGAATCAAACTGATCGTCCAGCTCGAATACCATGCGCAAGGGGTTTTCGGTGTGCGCAAACGCCTGCAGATGCCAGGCGGTCTTTCCTAGGAAATTTCGGCGCTCCGCAACCTGCAGCCGCAGGTTCGCGACGTTGCTGACCTTCGCCACATCCGCGGTGTAATCCAGAATTTCGCCGGTTCGTAACGGCGAGCCCGGCGCCGGCGCAGCTACCTTGCTCGGCTCGACCGGTTGCGCAGCTCGAGGCGCCGCAACAGCGGCGGGCTCTGGCGCGGGATCCCTGCTGATCGGTGAAGGCTCCGCTGGCCGGACTCCGGGCGTGGACGCCCGCTCCGGTTGCGGCCGCGACGCCCGTTCATGCAGCCAGTAGTAAGCGCCCGCCGCAACAAGCAGCACCGCGACGCCCGTTGTACCTTTCGCTAGACCCATAATCTTTATGCGACTCGTTTCCGAAACAAACCGTTGCCTTCAGACCTTCCATCGTACAATACGATTTCGCGCCCGTCCGGCCGAAGCGAAAGCAGCCTCCGGCGCATCTGATTGGAGCGTATCAAAACGCGGAACGGTCGTCTTCCCGGCCCGCGTCATTGTTCGCGGCAGCACCCGCTTGCCACGGATTGCACAACCGGAAGCTTACAGGCCACAGTAATTGTTGGCCGATCCGCAGCCATTTCTCGTACCGGCCGCGGTTGGCGGCCTCACTTTGGGAGGATTTGCGCATGCGTTACGTCGTGACAGGTGGCGCCGGCTTCATCGGCTCAAACACGGTAGATGAGCTGGTAAAACGCGGCCACAGCGTAGTGGTCCTTGACGATCTTTCCGCGGGCAAGGAAGAGAATCTGGCCGAGGTTCGCAACAAGATCACCTTCATCAAGGGCAGCATCACCGACATCGAAACCGTTCGCAAGGCCATGCACGAAGCCGATTACGTCCTGCACCTCGCGGCGCGCACGTCGGTGCCGCGCTCGGTCAAAGATCCCATCGGAACCAGTACCATCAACATTGACGGCACGCTGAATGTGCTGGTCGCTGCGCGTGACGCGAAAGCGAAGCGCATCGTGTTCGCCGCTTCCTCTTCCGCTTACGGTGAGACGCCCACGCTGCCCAAAGTGGAGACGATGCATCCCGCGCCGATTTCTCCCTACGGTGTCACAAAATATGTCGGCGAGCTCTACCTGCAGACTTTTGGTCGCTGCTATGGGCTGGAAAACGTCTGCCTGCGCTATTTCAACGTGTTCGGCCCGCGCCAGGATCCCAGCTCACCGTATTCCGGGGTTCTCGCCAAGTTCTGCAACGCTGCCCTCGAAGACACGCAACCGTTAATCTTCGGCGATGGCGAACAAACCCGCGATTTCACCTACGTCGAAAACGCCGTTCAAGCCAACTTGCTGGCTTTTGAAGCCGCCAACGTCTCCGGCAAAGTCTTCAACGTCGGTGTGGGTGGCCGCGTTCCCCTGAATAAAGTCGTCGAGCTGCTCTCCAAAATTTCAGGCAATCGCCTGGTCGCCAAGCACGATCCGCCGCGTGAAGGCGACATCCGCGATTCCCAAGCGGATATCACGCAAGCCCGCAATTTCCTCGGCTACGATCCGCAAGTCGATTTTGAGGAAGGCCTGCGCCGCACCTTCGAGTGGTACAAAACCACCCAGCAAGCCAAAGCGGCACAAACGCAGGCCCAGCCATCGGCACCGGCCACGGCACCCGCAAAATAATCAGGCGGCGTTTGGGCGAATTCGCGCCGCATTTTTCACCGGGGGCGCCACTACCGGAAACAGCTCGGTTCCGGCCGAAACTGTGGGGCGGGCTCGCTCCGCCGCCCTCCCTCTTGATGAGAACAAAACAGTTCCTGCCGCGGCATTCCCATGCCACCATGAGCAACATCTCCGGCAACGGTAGGAGCAAGCCATGCACGCCTTGCTTCAGGATCTCCGCTATTGCTTCCGGCAACTCATCAAGAGTCCAGGATTCACGCTGACCGCGGTAGTCTCGCTGGCCCTCGGCATCGGCGCGACTACCGCAGTCTTCAGCGTGATCTACGCGGCGCTTTTGAATCCATACCCTTATCCGAACGCCGACCGCATCGTGCGGCTGACGGCCACGAGCAAACAAGCTCCGACGTACTGGGTAAATCCAAACGGCCCGCAGATTCGGCAACTGCAGCAGCTTCCGATGATCCAGAGTGTGTTGGCCATGGACTCCCACGCGATGATCTTGACCGGTCACGATCTCCCGGAGAATGTCCGAGTCATTGGTCTCATCTCCGGCGGCTTCGACGATCTGGGTGTGCCGCCGCTGA
>Ga0182018_10001781_pt1 | contig 23446 bp, 22 predicted proteins | sample 812P2MmetaG_FD_120490 | JGI IMG/M metagenome (GOLD analysis project Ga0182018, IMG submission 120490) | Permafrost microbial communities from Stordalen Mire, Sweden - 812P2M metaG | ecosystem: Environmental > Terrestrial > Soil > Wetlands > Permafrost | place: Sweden: Stordalen | collected...
CTGGTATTGTTTCTGGGTGAGAATGGGAACTTGCCCCCGGGCGGGAGTAACTCAGCTGGTAGAGTGCGACCTTGCCAAGGTCGATGTCGCGGGTTCGAATCCCGTCTCCCGCTCCATTTTCCCTTTACAACCAACCGTACGCGATAGCACATGGAGCTGAGTTTCCGCGCGCGTCCCGTTGCTGTAGGCGGGCGCAGCCCAGTGCCCCCATCCCAACGATGCTAGGATCGAGATCATGCGTATCCTTGGACTGGCCCTGGCTTCTGCGCTACTGGTCTTGGCGACCGAAGATTTGCGTCCGCAAGTGGATGGCGAGCTGCCGGCGCTCCTCACGCTTTATCGCGATTTGCACTCTCATCCCGAGCTTTCGCGCCACGAAGAGCACACCTCAGCGATTATGGCCGCGGAGCTGCGGGAGGCGGGCTATACAGTAACCGAGCATCTGGGAAAGTTCAGCGACGGCTCGCCGGCATTCGGTATTGTGGCGGTGATGAAGAATGGCAGCGGGCCCACGGTCCTGGTGCGCACCGAACTGGACGCGCTGCCGGTGGAAGAGAAGACCGGAGCGCCGTTCGCCAGTCAGGTGCGCGCGAAGAACGCGGCCGGCCAGGATGTCGGCGTGATGCACGCCTGCGGGCACGATCTGCACATGATGTCGCTGCTGGGGACGGCACAGGCTCTCTCCATGTTGAAAGACCGCTGGAGCGGCACCTTGATGTTGGTCGGTCAACCGGCGGAAGAGACGGTGGAGGGCGCGCGGGCCATGCTCGACGACGGATTCTATGCGCGATTCGGCAAGCCCGATTATGCCATCGCGCTGCACAACGAGCCTACACTGGAAGCCGGCAAGGTCGGGCTGGTGTCGGGACCGGTGTATGCCAGCGCCACCACCGTCGAGGTCCGCATCCGCGGAGTGGGCGGGCACGGCGCCCATCCGGAATCCACCAAAGACCCCGTAGTGATGGCGGCGCAATACGTGATGGCGCTGCAGACTATCGTGAGCCGCCAGACGCTGCCGCTGGAGCCGGCGGTAGTGACGGTGGGATCCATTCACGGTGGGTCGAAGAACAACATCATTCCCGACGAAGTCGTCCTCCAGCTGACGGTGCGGGCCTTCAATGAAAACGTGCGGGAGAACATTCTATCGTCCATCGACCGCATGGCTCGCGGCATCGCTCTCGCGGCGGGAGTTCCCGACGACCGCGCGCCGATCGTGAAGGTGTTCGATAACGAATCGGTGCCGGCCACCTATAACGATCCCAAGCTGGTCGAGCGGCTGCGGAGCGTTTTCGAGGGCGCGTTGGGTAAGGACAACGTCGTCGACCTGAAGCCCATCATGGTGAGCGAAGATTTCGGCCTTTTTGGGCTGGACGGGCACCAGATTCCGCTAGTGCTGTTCCTGCTGGGAACGAGCTCGGCGCAGCAGTTGCAAGAGAGCCGGCGTAGCGGCAAACCGGTGGCCTCGCTGCATTCCAGTGTGTTTCTTCCCCAAGCCGAACCGGCCATGCGCGCCGGCATCACGGCAACCACCTCAGCCGTGCTGGATCTATTGAAGAAGTAAACCTGGCTTCGGGGTCCGCAATTCGATTATCCTGAAAGTAGAGCCGGATCAGCCTGACGTGCCGGCTTGGGCACCCCGCCGCGCCGCGCCCGCTTCCGGAGGCGCTTATGCAGTTCCTGTCCCGCATTCTTCTGCCGGTGGACTTCTCGGAACGTTCGGTAGGAGGCGCACACTTTGCCGGTACGCTGGCATGTCATTTCCACTGCGAACTGGTGCTGATGCACGTATTGGTGCCGCCGCAATACGAGTTTGGGGCGGTGGATATCGCCGGCTCCATGCTGGCGGAACTGTGCCGCGACAGGGTGGTGCAGGCGAATGAGGATCTGGCAGGTTTTCAGGCCGGGGATCTCGCCGGCATCAATGTTCGCCGCGTGGTGTTGGAGGGCGATCCCTCGGCTTCCATCGTGGACTTCGCGCACAATGAACACTGCGACCTGATCGTGATGCCGACTCACGGCTACGGTCCATTCCGCCGTTTCATCCTTGGGTCGAACACGGCCAAAGTGTTGCACGACGCGGATTGCCCGGTGTGGACCGGCGTGCATCTGGAGGACGCGCCCGCCGCTCTGTCCATACCCATCCGCAATGTTCTCTGCGCGGTGGACCTGGGGCCGCAAAGCGCTAAAACGCTGGCTTGGGCTGCGAACCTGGCGCGGGAATTCCAGGCCCGGCTCACACTGATGCATACCATGCCGTGCGGTCCGAATGTGCAGTTGGCGGCCGGTGAAGAACTGAGGATGTTGCAGGCCTCCTCGGGCGCCGATGCCGACGTGCTGCTGGAAACCGGCGAACCGGGGCAGACGATTTGCGCCGCCGCCGCCCGGCTGAAGGCCGACGTCCTGGTGATTGGCCGCGGCTCCGCCGCCGGGGTATACGGGCGCTTGCGCACCAATGCCTACGCCATCATCCGGCAGTCGCCGTGCCCCGTCGTCAGTGTGTAACAGGCCGCAAGTGGTATAACGGTCCCTATGCCTGAGACCGCCCGGGACGACCGGGCGACCGTCATCGCCATCGCCGCGATTGCCTGCATCGTGCAGGATGTTCTGCACGAAGGCCTCGGCCACGGCGTGACGGCTTGGTTGAGCGGAGCGCATCGCGTGACCATGAGCACCGTGGCTTTGCAGAGCGATATCGATACACGCCTGATTTCGGCCAACGGCACGCTGGTAAACCTTCTTTTCGCGGCGATCTTCTGGCTTCTGCTCCGGCGGCGGGATTACCGGCCGGCGATGCGCTACTTCCTGGTGCTGGCGCTGATGGGCAATCTGTTCACCGGGACCGGGTACTTTTTGTTTTCCGGCGTGATGAACTTCGGCGATTGGGCGGCGGTAGTTCGGGGTCTTGAACCACACTGGGCATGGCAAGTGGGACTGGTTGCGGTGGGGATCGCGTCCTATTGGGCATCGATGATGGCGGTAGGCGCGGAGATGGCGCCGTTCGCGCCCCGCCTGATCAGTCTGTGCTACACGCCGTACTTTACGGACGGGATCCTGGCGGGTATCGGGGGATTGATGAATCCCATCGGGTTCTTCTACGTGATCGCGTCGGCGCTGCCCTCGACGTTGGGCGCGAATGCCGGACTGCTGAGTCTGCCGTTCATCGTGCGGCATTGGAAGCGCGGCGACGAAGCGCCGGTGGGTCCCATCGCGCGTAGTTCGTTGTGGATCGCCGCGGGTGCGGCCGGGAGTGCGCTGTTCATCTTTGTGCTGGGTCGCGGGATTACGTGGTCGCGGTGAAACGCTGTGGCGCAGCGCGGCATAGCCGCAAGGGGATCTTCACCGCAGAGACGCTGAGACGCCGAGAAGAACAAAATTCAAAACCGGAGCGCGCTGAGGTGGCAGAGGGCGCTGAGGGGCGGCTGGCGCACTGTGAACGCCGACACAAGATCGGACGCTTTTCGGAAAATCATCGCGGCGCACGAAGATTCTGTCCGTTAGTAGTGCAGACCCCAAGAACGCCGGCAAGAGTGCCGGCGCTGCAGACTGAAGTCCGCGCGACGTCTTCAGTCGGTGGAACGCGTGCGGACTACGAAGTGGGCTCGGCGATTGCGGCTCCAGCAGGACTCGTTCCTTTCGGTACATTGCGGCGTCTCCTTGCCGTAACTGACCGGCGAGAAATTAGCGGCCGGGAGCCCGAGCTGGCCAAGGGCAGCGATGATGCGGGCGGCGCGGCGATCGCCCAGTCCGATGTTGTATTCCGCCGAGCCGCGCTCGTCGCAATGGCCCTCTACAGTGACCTGGAGTTGCGGAAACTCGTGGAGAATCTCGCGCAGCAACCCGGCATCGCGCTGCATCGCTGCGGATGCCTGCGACGTGAGCTCGAATTGATCGTAGGCGAAGAAGACGTCTTCCAACTGGCCGTTGACGGCGCTGACGGCTTCGTTCATGGAGGGGCGGGAACCGTCGGCCGGGATCCGTGTGTCCGTATAGTCGCCTTCGCCGGGCGGCCGTGAGTCGCTCGACGGCGGCCTAAGCGGAGGATTGACGGATGCAGAGGATTCGGGCGCGGGCGGCGGTGTGTTGTTGGTGGGCGGCGCGGGAGTATTTGGGACTATGGGCGTGCGATCGACATGACTACAACCGTACAATCCGGCGAGAGCGGCCAACAGACAAATTCGCTTCATGCTTCTATTGAGACGCAAACCGCGGGCCGAATCGATACCGTAAAGTGGGTATTCTTTCGCGGCCGATGGCCGCTTATGCTGGAAACTATGGGATGGAATATGCGCAGGATTCTGTTTGCCTCCCTAGGCGGCCTGCTTTTGATGGTCGCCGCCACCGGGGCCGCGGCGCTGCTGGTCTTTCAACGCCTGGAAGCCGCCGAGGCCGCGCAGCGGGCACGTTTGCTCGAGCACAGCACGTGGATGCGGCGGGTTGAAAACGGCATTTTGCTCTCCGGCAGCCTGGCGCGCGACTATTCCGCCGACCCGAATGGCGCCGACGCGCCCGCGCTGCTTGCCCGGCTTTCCCAAGTAGAGGATGACACCAGGCAGGCGATGGCAAAATCGAACGGCATCGAGGAGGAACTGCGGGGCGAAGTATCGGCGTATTGGCAGGTGCTGGACTTCATGCTGGAAATGTCCCGCAAGCGGGGCACGCCCGGTCTGGATGCATACTTCCGCCGGCAATTATCGGAGCGCCGCGAAAGCATGCTGCACCTCGCCGCCGAAATCGGACGGGCACTGGAGAGCGACTGGCGGCAGGGGGAAGCGCGGTTATCCGCCCTCTACGGAAGATTGCGCTGGATTCTGGGCGCGGAGATGGCGCTGGTGGTCGGACTGGGGCTGGTGCTTTCGGTGGGCGCGGCGCGGCGATTGTTGCAACTCGAAGGCGAGACGCGGTCGCTATCGGCGCAATTGGAGAGCGCTCAGGAGGAGGAGCGGCGGTCGATCGCGCGCGAGTTGCATGACGAGATCGGGCAGGCGATGTCGCGTATCGTACTGGATGCCGGCCGTGCCCGCAATCTAACGGAATCGCCGGCGGTGCGCCTGCAACTCGCGGCCATTTCGGAGTCGGCCGAGAGGACGGTAGAAGCGGTGCGGAGGATCGCGCTCTCGCTGCGGCCCTCGATGTTAGACGATCTGGGCCTGGTGGCGGCGCTCGAGTGGCAGGCGCGCGAGGTGGGCAATCGCACCGGGCTGGACGTGGAGGTATGCGCGGAGGATTCCGCGGGCGAAATGCCGGACCTGCAGCGCACCTGCATTTACCGGGTGACGCAGGAGGCGCTGCAGAATTGTGTACGCCACGCGTCCGCCAGCAACGTGCGGGTGGGACTGACACAAGCCGAAAAATCGGTGACGCTGCGCGTGCAGGATAACGGCAAGGGCTTTCGCACGGGCCGCACCAGGGGATTGGGGCTGCTGGGGATGGAAGAGCGCGTGTCGCGATTGGGCGGGCGCATGCGTCTGCGCTCGGAGGTGGGCCGCGGCACCACACTGACGGTGGAGCTGCCGCTGTGAGCCGCATTCGCGTGCTGCTGGCGGACGATCATGCGATTCTGCGAAGCGGTTTGCGGCTGCTGCTGGAGCGCGAACCCGATTTCGCCGTGGTGGGAGAAGCCGGGGACGGCCGCGCGGCGCTGGAATGGCTGGCGCGTGAACCGGCGGATATCGCGGTAATGGACGTCGGCATGCCGGGATTGAACGGCATTGAGGCCACGGGGCAGATCGCGCGGCTGTATCCCAAGACCGCGGTCATCATGCTCAGCATGCACAGCGACGAGACGTACGTGCTACGCTGCCTCCGCGCCGGAGCGCTCGGGTACATCCTCAAGGAATCGGCGGAGCACGAACTGATCGCCGCGATCCGCGCGGTGGTGGCGGGAAAGTCGTACTTCAGTCCGAAGGTAAAGCGATTGTTGCAGCAGGATCACGTGGCGAGGCTGCAACGCTCGGGCGGGGAAGACCGGTTCGAGCTGCTGACATCGCGAGAGCGCGAGGTGTTGCAATTGATCGCGGAAGGCAACAGCAATAAGGAGGTGGCCGCGCGGCTCTTCCTCAGCGTGCACACGGTGGAAACGCACCGCAAGAACATTCTGGAGAAGCTGAAATTGCATGGTCCGGCGGATTTGATTCTGTACGCGGTGCGCAAGGGGATGGTGGTGTAATCTTGGAGCAAGAGAGATGACGGCACGCAGCGCGAGTTGGTTCCTGAAGCTGTTCTGATTAGATTCCGATGAGTCACGGCATACCGCTTCCTTCGGTCGCGGCTCGGTATCGGCAGACTGCCTTTTTCGGCGCGGGCTGGCGCCTACTCAGGCTTGTACGCCACGGCGTCGATTTCCACTTTGGCGCCGGGGAGCGGGAGTGCGGCCACCGCGATGGTAGTGCGCGCCGGCTTGGCCGTGCCGAAGAACTCGGCGTAGACCTCGTTCATGGCGGCGAAATCCTTGACGTCGGTGAGGAAGACGCCGCATTTCACCACGTCGGACATGGAAGCGCCACAGCCTTCCAGAATGCGCTGAATATTGCTTAGCACCTGGCGCGTTTCGGCCTTGACGTCGCCGATGACGGTTTGATTGGTGACCGGGTCGACAGGGACCTGGCCGGAGACGTAAATGAAACTGCCGGCGCGGACGGCCGGCGAGTAGGGGCCGCGCGGGGCGGCTACGCCGGGAGGAGAAAGTCGTTCGATCATAGTCAGTGTCCTTCCGCTTCCAGAAAACGCTCCACTTCGATGGCCGCCATGCAGCCCGCGCCGGAGGCGGTGATGGCCTGGCGGTAAGTCCGGTCCTGCACGTCGCCGGCGTGGAAGACACCGGGGATATTGGTGCGCGCGCCGCCTTTGGAAACGATGTAGCCGTCGGCGTCGGTCTCGATTTGGCCCTTGAAGACCTTGGTGTTGGGGATGTGGCCGATGGCCAGGAAAAAGCCGTCCACTTCCTGATTCCAGACATCGCCGCTCTGGAGATTGCGGAGGCGGACGCCGGTCACCAGTTTCTGCGATACGTCGTGGACCTCTTCGACGACGGTATTGAGGAGAAACTTGATCTTGGGATTATTGCGCGCGCGATCCAGCATGATCTTGGAAGCGCGGAACTCCTCGCGGCGATGCACCACCGTGACCTCGCTGCCGAAGCGAGAGAGGAAGTTCGCCTCTTCCATGGCGGAATCGCCGCCGCCGATCACCATGATCTTGCGGCCGCGATAAAAGAAGCCGTCGCAGGTGGCGCAGGAGCTGACGCCGTGGCCGATCAGCTTGTGCTCCGACTCGAGGCCCAGCCAGCGAGCCGATGCGCCGGAAGCGACGATCACGGTACGGGTCTCCAGCCACTCGCCCTCCACGTTCAGGCGAAATGGCCGCTGGGAGAGGTCGGTGTCGATGACCGCGCCAGGAATGAACTCAGCGCCGAAATGCTGCGCCTGCACTTTCATGTTTTCGACCAGTTCAGGCCCGTTGATTCCTTCGGGAAATCCCGGGAAATTCTCCACCAGCGTGGTGAGAGAGAGCTGGCCCCCGGCCTCGTGCCCTCCGATCACCAACGGTTTCAGATTGGCGCGTGCAGTATAGATAGCGGCGGTGTTTCCGGCACAGCCAGAGCCAATAATGACAACGTCTCGCATGGGAAAGCCCAGGTTAGCACGATGCGTTTGGGCAAGCTAAAGCACAGCTAAAGCGTGCCCCACATCAATAAAAGAAATCCAGCAGGCGCCGCAGCAAACCTCGCGGCGGGGGCGCTTCCGCGGCGGGTGGAATGTCCGCGTACGCTTCCGCGAGGACCAGCAGGCATTCGATAGCCTGCGTGCGCTCGGCTCGCGAGATAGCCGAAGAATAGCGATCTTGCGGCGTGGATTGGCCCAGCGGAGAACGCATGAGTCCCGTCCATGGATCGCGGAGACCGTGGCGAAAGCTCAGGCCGCGGGCGCGCGGGATCAGGATCGCGAGCTTGGCACGCGCGTCGTCGTAGGTCGCTTGCTGCTCGGTCAGATCGCTGGGGGTCTTGCCTCGCGGATCGGGCAGCCGGTAGTATTTGCGATACGCGGCTTCCCACTCGTCCACCGCGCGGAAGTATCGTTCGACGGCCTGGCGCAGCTCCGTGACGAATTCGCGGCCGGTAAGAGGAACCGTCTGGGCCATTTTCCACCAGTTTACCGAACGTTCACCGGCGGGCGAGCATCGCGCCCAGCCACACCGCGGCGTAACCCAGCGTGACGCTGCCGACGATATTGAAGATCCCGAGCCAAAACCCACCGTCGCGAATAACGGAATAGGTTTCCCACTCGAAGCTCGAAAAGGTGGTGTATCCGCCCAGGAATCCGATCACCAGCAGCGGCCGTAAATTCTGGTTTGTTCCGAAGCGCTCGGTGATCAGCGTCATGAGAAGGCCGATCAGAAACGAGCCGGTGACATTGATCGTCATCGTCCCTATGATCGGAAGACGCGTGCCGTACCGCGTCACGAGGGCGGAGCCGATCAGGTATCGCGAGAGCGATCCGACACCGCCGCCGAGAAGGATCAACAGATACTTCATCGCGTCAGGCGGGCCGCAGGCACTCGGCGATTTCCTTTTCGTCCACCGCGCCGGGTTTGATTATCTTCCAGAACGGCTCGGTGATGTCCACGGTTGTGGCGCCGGGGCCGGAACACATGCCGCCGTCAAGCACCAGGTCGACACGCCCATCCATCATGCCGAAAACGTCGATTCCGCTGTGGCAGGTGGGATGGCCGGAAATATTGGCGCTGGTGGAGATCAGCGGTTGGTTCATCTGCTCCATCAACAAATTGGCGACAGCCGACCGGGAGTGGCGCAGTGCCATACGCCCGGTGTTGCCGGTAACTTTGAGCGGAATGCGCGCCGATGCCGGCACGATGATCGTCAGCGGACCGGGCCAGAATCGCCGCGCCAGCAGATAAAAGCGATTGTTCAGCTCGCCCGCTAATTCTTCAGCGGCCACCAACCCACCGACGAGAATCGGCAGGGAGCGGTGGATTTCGCGGCCTTTGGCGGCGAAGACCTGGGTCACCGCGTGCAGATTGAACGGGTCGGCAATCAGCGTGTAGAGGGCATCGGTAGGGATGGCCACAACTTTGCCGCGGCGCACGGCGGCGGCGGCGCGTTCCAGCACTTCCGGTTGAGGCTTTTCGGGGTCGATTTCGACCAAGTCGGTAGCCATACGGTTCGGGTCTCGTTATCAGCGCGGGCCAATGGCCTCGGCCACGTCCAGCGCCATCTGATAGCGGCCGAACGGTGCACTTAATTGTACGCCCTGGACCATGCCGCGAACACGCACCACCATCTCGCGGGCGATGTTGACGCCTTCCTCACGCGCCCTTTCGGCGTTGTCCACGCGCTGCATGCGGTCCATGAAATGGGCCGGCACGGGCACGCGCAGTTCGTTGACCATGAACTCGGCATTGCGGTAACTGGTGAGCGGCCAGATGCCGCAAATCACCGGAATTTTGATGTGGGCGGTGCGCTTGAGGAATGCCTCCAGCAGGTCGAGATCGAATACCGGCTGGGTGACGATGTATTCCGCGCCGGCTTCCACTTTCCAATCGAGACGGCGGATCTCCTCTTCCATATTGAGAGCACCCGGATTGGCGCCTACGCCGATCAGCATGGCCGTCTGCGAGCCCATGGGATTGCCGCCGATATCCAGCCCGTGATTCAGATTGTTGACGATGTTGACCAGCCCGATAGCATCCACGTCGAATACCGCGGTGGCGTCGGGATAGAGGCCCATGCGCGGCGGGTCGCCGGTAATGCAGATGAGGTTGCGCACGCCTGCCGCGTGGGCTCCCAGCAGTTCCGATTGGATGCCCAGAATATTTCGGTCGCGGCAGCAAAAATGGTTGACCGCCTCGATTCCCGCCTGGGCCTGAATGAGCTGGCAGGTGACTTGTGCGCTCATGCGGGCGCTGGCGCGCGGACCGTCGGGCACGTTGATGCAATCGATGCCGGCCTCGGCGCAGCGGCGCGCACCTTCGATTTCGAGCTTGGCGTCGACCCCGCGCGGCGGCAGGATCTCCACGAAGGAGACGAACTTGCCCTCGGCCAGCTTGGCGCCCAGTTTGGATTTCTGCGCCATGGGCAAGGCCGCCAGGGCATGCACTTTCGCTTGCGGGGTCTCGACCGTGACGGCCAGTTTCTTGGCCGCCGGCTGCAGCGATCTCGTTTCCGAGCGAATCAGCTTGATGTGGTCGGGCGTGGTGCCGCAGCAGCCGCCGATGATGCGCACGCCCGCCCAGAGCAGCCGGCGCGCGTACTGCGCCATGTACTCGGGCGAGCAGAGATAGATATTGCGGCCTTCCACGCGGGTGGGCAAGCCGGCGTTGGGCATGGCGCTCATCGGTTTGCTGGAGTACTGCATCATGAGTTCGATGGTCTCCAGCGTCGCCTTCGGGCCGACCGAGCAGTTGAGCCCGATGACGTCCACCGGCCAGGAGTCCATTTCGCGGGTGAACGATTCGGGATCGGTGCCGCCGGGCAGGTGACCGAAATCGTCGATCGTGACCTGGGCGATTATGGGGACCGCTCCGCCGCTCGCTTCGTGGGCGGCCATAACAGCCTCACGCAGCTCGCCGAGATTGCCGAAGGTCTCGAGGATGAGCAGGTCGGCTCCGCCTTCCAGGAGCGCGGCCGCCTGTTCGCGGAAAATCTCGCGAGCCTCGGTGAACGATGTCGGGCCGAGCGGCTCAATGCGCACGCCGAGCGGCCCGATGGCGCCGGCCACGTAAGCCTGGCTGTCGGCCGCCGCTTCCCGTGCCACACGCACGCCGGCCTGATTGATGGCGGAAAGCTTCTCGGCGATGCCGAAAGCTGCGAGGCGGGCGCGATTGGCGCCGAAGGTATTGGTCTCGAGGATCTCCGCGCCGGCCTTGACGTATTCGCGGTGGATCTGGCGAACCAGGTCGGGCTGAACGAGATTCAGCTCGTCGAAACAGCGATTGATGAAGACGCCGCGGGAGTAGAGCATGGTGCCCATGGCGCCATCGGCCACCATGACCCGCTGGGTCAGTTGATCGCGGAACTCCTGGGCACGAGTGCTAACTGAAGTAGGCATAGGGTATAGCGGCAAGCGCCGCGGCGGTATCATCCGATTTTAGCGCACCTAAGACCGGCAATTTCGCGTACCACAGAAGAAGATCGCGACGTGGCGCAGCCTTCAGGCTGCTGGGCCGAGACTCCGAACTCTTGAAGTAGTGGAATTTGCTATGAGCCCGCAACCCGCTCCCTCACGGTCGCGGCTCGGAAACGCAATGTGCCGACACTGAGCCGCGACCACAGGGAGCGGTATGCGTGGCGCCAAACTAGCTCAAGTCAATTTCCCCAGTTCGGAGTCTCGGCGCTGCAGACAGGTATGTCTGCGCCACTAACCCGAGGTAGATTTTGGCTTGGCCTCGGTGGCATCGATGTAGGGCTTAAGCAACGCCCTGTTGGTCTCTTCGAATTTGGTATTCTTCGGCTTGCCACCTTCGTGCGTCAAGCGAATGTACTCCTGCAGGCACGCCTTAACGCGTTCATCCGTCTTCGCAATTTTTGCATTCGGCAATTCCAAATGGAATTCGTCTCCATGGCCCCAGCCGTCTTGTCCTTTATAGTTCTTCAGGCCATACTTCTTCATGGCCGCCGCCCATTCCTTCTTGAACTCGGCGAAGTCCTGGCCGAAGACCTTCTTCGGATCCCAGCTGACCTTGCCATCGACTTTCATGATCATATCCCTGGCCTTGTCCGCCATGTGGGCGCCCCAACATGCCCAGGATGTCCCCGCGGCAACGTCCGCAGCCTGTTCGGCGGGCGTCCGGGACTTTGAGTTCTTGCTGGCTCCGAGCGAGAATTTAACCGTGACGGGCTTGCTGCTCTTTGGATCGGACTTTCCGTCTTTGGCAGGGCCCTTCTTCAACAAATCGGTGGCTGACTTACTCATGTCAGTAGCGAATTTCGTGACCAGACTTTCGATGTCAGTCGAAGCATCATCCTTTACACCACCCATGTGTTTTTCCTTTCCGTCGTCGCGTTCGGCCTGCGATGCCGTGCATAACAGGTGGTCCCTTCGACGACATTTCGCTCGAGGTTACCTGAATCGCATAACGACGGCAAGGGGGAGGAGCGACAAAAGCGGTACCATCCCATTCCGCACAAGCAGTCCCTCCAAGAGCACTTCGGCAGCCGGCGTGCAAGAACGCAGGTAAGATGTCGCTCCGTTTCTTACTTCTGCCTCTATTAGTTGGTGTAGAAGCTCACTCTGCGGAACCGAAGTTAGCCCTCGATGCAAGCGCCATCAACAACCCCCAGCAGGAGCAGTTCGCCACCGGCGCTTGCTTGGACAAGCTGAAGCATGTCCCACAGACTATTTCTGTCTGGCCCGCGCTCCGTCAAGCGCGAAAGCCATGATGCTGTCGTCGGTGACGGGATTATTAAAGAACCCGCCGCCCGTCGATGCGATGACCACATACTGCCTGCCGTCTTTGCCTTGATAAGTCATCGGAGTAGCTTCCGCGGCGCCGCCGAGCTTGAAGGTCCACAGCTCCTTGCCGGTCTTCGCGTCGAACGCGCGGAAGCGGCCATCGTCGGTGGCGCCGACGAAGACCAGATTCCCGGCCGTCGCGATGGCGCCGCCATTCCCCGGGCGCCCTGTGTTCTGTTTGTCTACCGGCAAGCTGTCGGTAACGCCCAGCGGTACGCGCCACGCAAACTCGCCGGTATTCACATTCACCGCGGTCAACTCTCCCCAAGGCGGCTGCTGGCAGGGCAGCTGCTGCGACGAATCGAGGCCCGGAATGCTGAGCCTTCCGCCTCCCGGCACGCCCTCCACCAGGCCATCGGGATCGACTCGATTGCCGACCCCTTTGGCCATCGCGCGCCCGTTCTTCGGGTCGTGATCCTTCTGGCCGGAAAGCTGCCCCAGTTCGTTCGAATTGATGAACAGATAACCCAGCTGCGGATTGAACGACGTCCCGCCCCAATTCACGCCGCCATGATTTCCGGGGAACTGTACACGCAGGCGATTGTACGCCGGAGGCACATACGGCCCGCCCAATTGCACTCCGTCGAGGAGTTTTCTGCATGCCGCTTCCAGTTCGGGAGTGACGGCGGCGACGTCCGCCATGCTCATCGACATGCGCGCCAGCGGCGGCGGCTTGAGCGGGAACGGCTGCGTCTTGGAGGCTTGCTCGGACGGCACTTCGCTCGCCGGCACGGGCCGCTCTTCCACGCCGTAGATGGGCTTGCCGGTGACGCGATCGAGCAGAAACAGCAGTCCCACCTTATTGATCGCCACGACGGCGGGAATCGTCTTGCCCGCCTGCTTCACGTCGATGAGCGCCGGCGCGCCGGTCAGATCGGCATCCCAGAGATCGTGATGCACGATCTGGAAGTGCCACAGATACTTCCCGGTATTCGCGTCCACCGCCACCAGACTGTTGCCGAAGAGATTATCGCCGGCACGGTCGCCGCCGTACTGATCGACAGAAGGCGCGCCGAAGGGCATGTAGACGATGCCGCGTTCGGTATCGACGGTGAGGAACCCCCACACATTCACGCCCGACCGATTCTTCCAACTGTCGCCGGCCCACGTGTCGTGGTACTTCTCGCCGGCGCGCGGAATGGAATGGAAGGTCCAGATCAGCTTGCCGGTGTGCATGTCCCACGCGCGCACGTCGCCCGCCGGGCCCAACGACGGAGTTTCCTGCGTGGTGCCGCCGGCGATGACGAGGTTTTTATACACGATTGGCGGAGAACTGAGCCCGTTGCGGCCCGGCAGCCCCTGCATGATTTCGGGCGTGTTCAGGTTGACGATTCCGTTGTCGCCGAAGGCGTCGTTCGGCTTTCCTGTTTTGGCATTGAGCGAGTACAGCTTACCGTCGGCCGCGCCGAAGACGATTTGCGGCGGCGTCTGCGCATCGCCGGCCCAGTATTCCACTCCGCGGGTCGAGGGCGAACTGGTGGGGAGGTGGAAAGACCAGATCTCTTTACCGGTAGTGGGATCGATGGCCACCACGCGCGCATAAGGTGTGGACAGGTACATGACTCCATCGATCACCAGCGGCGTGGTTTCACTGGGAAGGAAGCCCGAACCGCCGCGCCCCCGGCCTCTGCCGGCGTTACCGTCTGGCGTCTCGCCGTAAGCGCCACCACTGCCGCGAGCGGGAGCCACAAAGCCTTCCGGCCGCATGTGATAAACCCAGGCGACTTTGAGCCGGTCGACGTTGGCGGCGTTGATTTCCGTGAGCGGCGAAAAGCGCATTCCGCCGGGGTCATGGCCATACGTAGGCCATTCCTTCGACGAGCCGCCCGTCTTGTTCGACTGCGCCAGTGCGGCCGCCATGGCCGCCACCAGAATCACGCGCGCGGATCGCTGCATAATGGCCGCAGCATATCATAGGTGGGCGGGCCCCTCTGGTCCGCGCGGGACGCCCACGTCCCGCCTCCTTCTGTGGATTCGAGCGCTTGCTTGTGTTACTGAGCCGTGACCGCAAGGGAGCGGTGCTTTCGCTTTACACTAGAAGTATGATTCGCTGGGTGCTGTTGACGATTTTCACTTCCGGGGCCGTCGCCCTGGCTCTTTCCCAAAGCAACGACCTGCCCGAAGGCAAAGGCAAAGATGTGATCGAGCGCATGTGCATCAACTGCCATGGCATCGAGCAGGTGACCGCCCAACGGTATTCCAAGAAGTATTGGGGCAGCGTGGTGGATGACATGGTCTCTCGCGGCGCCGAGGGCTCGGACGAGGACGTAAACCTGGCGATCGCCTACCTTGCGCGGAATTTCGGCAAGCCCGTCAACATCAATACCGCCACCGCGAAAGACATCGAGACGGACCTTTCGTTCAGCGCCGCCGAAGCGCAAAGCGTGGTGCAATACCGCACCGACAAGGGCGCCATCAAGTCGTTCGAGGAGCTCGCAAAGGTCCCCGGCCTCCGCGCCGATGTCCTCGCCGAGCAGAAGAAGAACATAGTCTACTAAGCGCCGAATTGACAACTCCGAGAGCCGCTGGATACCATCGCTGGTTCATGGAGTCTTCGGCCAATCGCGTCGCCACCGGTCTGCGCTGCAGTGAGCAGGACTGCGGAACCGAGGTGCCCCGCGAGTATCGCGGCTATCTTTGCCCGAAATGCGGCAACCTCCTGCAGGCCGTCGTGGATCCCGGTCCGTCGTCGCCGGAGCAGCTGAAGGAAGTCTGGCGCCAACGGCGCGCGTCCAACCATAAGCTCGACCAGAGCGGCGTCTGGCGATTCCGCGAGTTCCTGCCGAAGACGCCCGAAGACGCCGTGGTCACGCTCTTCGAAGGCAACGTTCCGCTGATTCCCGGCCAGAAGACTGCCGCGTACGCCGGCGTGGAGCATCTCTGGTTCAAGCACCTCGGCTGGAATCCCACCGGGTCATTCAAGGATCTCGGGATGACCGCGGCCGTCACCGAAGCGCGCCGGCAAGGCGCGAAGACCGTGGCCTGCGCGTCCACCGGAAACACCGCGGCGTCGATGGCGGCATATGCGGCCCGCGGCAATCTGCGCGCCCGCGTCTATCTGCCGCGCGGCGGCACCTCGATGGCCAAGCTGGCGCAAGCCCTCGATTTCGGCGCCGAGATCCAATACGTCGACGGCAACTTCGACGACGCCCTACGCGCGCTGATGAGCGAGCAGGATCCCAGCATCTACTTTCTGAATTCCATCAATCCCTTCCGCATCGAGGGGCAAAAGACCGCCATCTTCCACCTGCTCGACCTGATGGATTGGGAGGCGCCCGATTTCATCGTGGTGCCCGGCGGCAATCTGGGCAACAGCTCGGCATTCGGCAAAGCCATGATGGAGCTGGCCGCGTTCGGACTGTTGCCGAAAGTGCCGCGCATGGTGATCGTGCAGGCGCGCGGATCGAACGCGCTGGTGCGCACGGTGCGCGCCGGCGGCCATGAGCTCGAAGTGGTGGCTGACCCGCAGACCATGGCCACCGCCATCCGCATCGGCGAGCCCAAGAGCTGGAAGAAGGCCCTCAAAGCCGTGCGCTTCACCAACGGCCTGGTGATCGACGTGGATGACGACGAGATCGTCGCGGCGAAAGCCGAGCTCGGCCGTGACGGCATCGGGAGCGAGCCGGCTTCGGCCACCACTCTCGCGGGCATTCGGAATCTGGTGGCCAGCGGGGCGATCGCTCCGCAATCCCGCATCGTCGCTTTCCTCACCGGCCACGCACTCAAAGACACCGACGCCATTTTGCGCTCGGCCGGCAAGCAGGGTAGCTGAGCGCGATGGCGAAGCGCGCCCACCCCCGGCCGGTGACCATTGCGGTTCCGGCGTCGATTGCCAATCTCGGGCCGGGACTGGACACGCTCGCGCTGGCGGTGACTCTCTTTCTGCGCGTGCGCGTGCGGCGGGCCGAGGGCGTGAACGCCCTGCGATTCGATTTCGGCAAACTGGAGTTCGCCGGCGAGAACCTGATCGAGCAGGGCTTCCGGCGCCTCGCCGGGGCGCGCGAATTTCCGTCGCTCGATATCGAGGTCGAGACGGAAATCCCCCTGCGCTCGGGATTGGGCAGCAGTTCGGCGGCGATAGTGGCCGGCTTCCGCATCTACGAGTCGGTATTCGGGCCGCAGCCGGAGGAAACTTTGCTGACCGCCGGCTGCGAACTCGAAGGCCATCCGGAGAACGTCGCCGCGGCGCTGCTCGGAGGCCTGGTGGCCTGCTGCCAGCGGCCCGACGGATCGGTGATCGCGTTGACGGCGGAATGGCCGCGCGCGCTCCGCATCGTCGTCGCTACGCCGGAGGTCGAATTGGAAACGCGCAAGTCGCGCCAGGTGTTGCCGCAGTCGGTGCCGCTCGCGAATGCGGTAAGTAATGTGCAGCGGGTGGCGGTATTGCTGGAGGCGTTGCGGGCGCGCAAATACGGTGTGCTCGCAGAGGCGTTCCGCGACTGTCTGCACCAGCCCAGCCGGCGCGGTATCGTACCGGGCCTCGATCGGCTGCTGGGGCTCAGTCATCGCGATGTGCTGGGCGTGTTCCTGAGCGGCTCTGGCCCGTCGTTGGCTGCCGTGGCAACGCGCAATTTGCCCGCGGTGGAGGCGCTGATCGCCGGCACACTGCGCGAGGCGGGCGTGAAGTGCCAGACGAGGGTTCTGAGAGTACATGCGGTTCGGGGGTGATGGGGCTGCGGAGTGAGCTCTTTGGCCGGGCCCCAGACGGCAACATCCCCGTCCCTCACACAGCAATCGCCCGCACTGCGGTCGCCTTTGGGGACCACTCGGGCGCGCGTGAGACAAGGGATGACGGGCTCACTATCGGAAACCGCCAAAAGGGCTTCGCCGTAAAGCCGGATCTCTTAAAGAGCTCACTCTGCTCTTGGCCGTTCCTTTTGCCCCTTGGCAGGCGTTCTGGGCACACCGCGATTTCTTCGCTCATCGGGAGCCGCACCGTGGTCTTCTTGCGCGGTGAAATATCGAGACTGGTGACTCTATACTCGCTCTCATTGATAGTGACAATGTTTAGACTCGCTTTCGCAAATGTTGGGAACCTGTTAACATGCGAAGAGTAAGCTGACTTAGGAAATGGAAGCTTCCATGGAACATGACAGGAAGAGCTCGCTTGTCGACAAGAAGCAGTTTCTCCTCAATTACAACTTTACCATCGAGGACCTAGATAATTCCAAGCTGGAATGGTCCTTGCTAGAGCAAGTTCATACTCGGCACGTCTCCATGATTGGTGAACTTCAGACGACCGCAAACTACATTTCACAACGATTACAAGCCCTTCCTGCCGTCCATTCGCTCAATGTCCGGATCAAGCACCCAGAGCATCTCATCGCCAAAATGATACGGAAGAAGATCCAACATCCCGAGCTGGTATTCGACGTTGCGTCTTATGAGGGCCTGATTACCGATCTCATCGGCATCCGTGCGCTCCATCTGTTTAAGGACGAATGGAGAACGATCCACGAGTTCATCACAGCGACGTGGGAATTGCACGAGCAGCCTATCGCGTATATTAGGGCAGGCGACCCGGCTCCCCTGCTGGACTCCTTGGCTGCTGCCAACTTTAGGGTAGAAGCTCACCCATTTGGTTATAGAAGCATTCACTATGTGATTAAGTCGCAACCTGCTAAGTGCGTACAGCTCGCTGAGCTACAAATCCGTACAATATTTGAGGAGGGCTGGAGCGAAATAGACCACCGGGTGCGGTACCCGCGCCAATCCGACGATCCGTATCTCGCCGAATTCTTAACAATCTTCAACAGGTTGGCCGGGAGCGCCGACGAAATGGGCACGTTCATCAAATCCCTGAGTCGGTACATTAGCGGACAGGCGATCAAACTAGCGGAACGAGAGGTGGAACTTGCGAGGAAAGAAGAAGATCTCAAAACTGCGATTTCCAAGCTGCAGATTAGCGAGAGCGAGAAAAAAGAACTGCAACATCAAATCGACGAATTGCGAAAATCGTCTTGGATCCCGCTGGATTTGACCGGGGCTGCGGCATCCTTGTCGGGCGATTGGCTAAAAGGCCTCGATCTCAGTAAGCTTGCGGTGACCACGGTAGTGCCCGATGCCTGGAAGGCGATCGACTTCAGCCCGATGACGAATGTGATCAGCGTCGGCTCGCAAGTTTGCCCAAAGTGTGGTGGGAGTTATTTCCCCAACGCACTGCTTGGGACGACTTGCCCAACCTGTGGCGGATAGCGTCTGTCGCTCGAGTTCCTGCTCGTACACGATAAACCAGACACGCGGTAGGCCCGGCTGGACTCGAACTAGCGACCCTCAGCTTGGAAGGCTGATGCTCGATCCACCTGAGCTACGGGCCCGCGCATTCGCTATTCCATCGCGGCCGTTTCCTATGACGCCGAACAGCTCTGACCCAACACTGCGTTGGTGACGATCCGCAGATCCATCACGTTCACCATTCCGTCGCCATTCAGGTCGTTCGCGGGCGCCGTCACGCCCAACGCCTCATTAGTGATTGCCTGCGCGTCTGCCGCCGTCGGTTTGCTATCCAGCGTGGCCGGGGTATACTGCGTCACCAGAGGGCCGCATGATTCATCAGACTTTGGCCAAGACTTTGTCAGTCGTCAAGCGCCTAACAGGGGTAGATCTTGAAGCCACACGATCATTCCTGGGAAAACAGTGTTTTGTGACGGGGCAAGGCTTCTCGTCGCAATACGCCGGGCAGGAGAAGGTCAGCTGCGCCACGACGGCGATTTGCGCGTACGCCTTGTCGGAGACGGGCCGGCTGACACAGCAAGAGAAGGCGGAGTTCCAGCGCGTCCTCCTCGCGTTTCGCGGAAAGCGGCCGACGGACCATGCGGGAGCCTTTCCTAGAACGACCGGAAAAGCGCCCAGCGTGTGGACGACTGGTCAAGCGGCACTGGCACTCGGCAGTCTCGGCGCGTCGTGGAGAGTAATTCAACCCTCCGTGGAGTGGCTGCTCCGAACGCAAGCCGAGAATGGCGGCTGGAATTTCACTGGCGCCGATGAGGGCCATCAACGGCTGATATACTCGCTTTACCCAACACTCGTTCTCGCGCGATTCCGTCGGCGTCTTGGCGATCGAGGCGAGAACGCGCTCGCTCGCCTGTCCTCGTTCCTGGATTCATGCGACGAACGCGATACCGCTTGGTGGTCACCCCTGCGGAAACACTTACAGCGCGTCGTCGCAACCCGTCCGAGAGCCCGGTTTCCGGCTGTGCCGTCGGCTCTCACCGCATATTGGGAACTCTTCGAGGAGGATTGGCCAACGATACACGTGGACGAAGACTGGCTCCCCGAGCGCTTCAGTATGGTCCTGATGCCCGGTTCGAATTATCTGCACCTTCGGCGCATAGTTCGGCCCGACGATCCGCTCGCTCTCCTGCACGTTCGATACTTTGCCGATGAGCAGATCGAAAGCGGCTGGAACGACAAGCGCGAGGACCATCCAAAAACCTGGGCGACTGCACTCGGCATGCTCACCCTACACCGGTGGGCCGATGATCTGGCCCGGGCCCACCTGACGCTTCGGAGGCTACCCACTCGGGCAGAGCTCGTCGCCAGATTAGGAAGGGGGATGAAATCCGTCCCAACGATGTCGCGCGCGGCCCGCTCGCTGCTACGTCGGCAGAAAGAGTTACAGGCGGGGACGACGCACGCAACACGCTTTCAACACTGGGTGCACGACGTGTTCGCGTTTCTCTTCGGTGAGGTTCTGAAGGAGCCGAAACTCGAATCGAAGACGTTCTATGCTACCCTGCGCCGCGATGTGACGTTCAGGAACGCCGCCGAAAAAGGACCTTGGTTCGACTGGAAAATCCACCATAGGATTGAGTCACTACTGGTCGAGTGTAAGAACAAAGACTCCCTGTCCTACGATGACCTTCGCCAGACGGCCGCGTACCTCGGAAAACGCATGGGCTACCTGGCAGTTCTGGCGTGTCGAAAGAACAGCGGCGGCGACGTCTTGGAGATGCTGAACTGGTTCGTTAACAACGATGAAAAATACGTGATCGTCGTGAACGACGAAAACCTAACGGATTGGATCCGGCTCAAGGATCGCGGCGAAGATCCGACGGATGCGATCGCCGACCTTTACCGATCTCTTCGAGAGGGCGCCCAATGATGCACGGGGCTTCGTTGCGGAGACGTCGATGTCACTGCCATCCCACTGTAGGTTGAATGTCCGCAAGAACTCCTCCATTACCGCAACCCGTCGGGCCGCCAGACGCCGGCCCGGTTCGGTATACATGTCGCCAGGCAGGCGGAGAAGCTTGTCGTAGAAGTGGTGGATCGAAGAGACTCCGTAAGGCCCATGCGCCGCCGTATTCGGTTCAGGATCCCAAATAGGCCGGCTGTGCGCGCCGCCAAAAGCGAACGTCCGGGCGATGCCGACTGCGCCGAGGGCGTCCAGCCGGTCTGCGTCGGCGAAGGCCTGATACTCTAACGTGGGACTCTGTGGATCTCCCGCCCGGCCCGGCAGCCAATCGTGTTGCTCGATGCATGATGTCACGGCGCAAACCTTGTCCACTGGAAAACCACAGTTTGCAAGAACTTCGGCCGCTAGACTCGCTCCGCGCCGGGCATGCCCCGCTCGACCGGAGAAGTGGCCGATGTCATGTAGCAGCGCAGCACCCAGTACCACTTCGATATCGGCTTCGACTACCCGTGCGATGCGAATTGCCAGGTCACAGACGCGGAAAGCATGCCAAGGATCGTGTCCCGATGGCTCGCCGTTCAAGTGGCGGCGTACTTCCTGCTCCAACTTGGGCATCCACGCGGGCTGGATCAAAGAAGGGATCACTGGGTCAATTATACCAACTATTTGTCAATCAAACCATTCAAAAATAGGCGATTCTGGGCCAATAAAACCGTCCGGTACTCTCACGCTGACTTCCACTCTGACCAGGTTATGGGAGAATTATACCAATGCCGAGGAAGGAGCATACGGTCCGCGGCGACCCGTTCGGCACTTGGGTCGCCACGGTGGAGGAGCACAACCGCGTTCGAATCCCTCTAGAGATCCGCACCGTAGTTCCGTGGATCGACCTGCCGACCGGGCAAGTCGAGTGCGTCGGTGTGCCGGGGCCGTTCGGTGGCATTCAAATCCTGCCAATGGCGGACCACCAACAGGAAGTTCGACGATTCTCCGCGGCGATTGCGGAGTCGCCGCCCAGCGCGTCTGAGTCACCCCAGAAATGGGTAGACGCGGCGCGCCTTCTGGCCACCTCGTGGCTAGTTCTGGTCAGTATCGAAGCAAGCCGAATCAGTATCACCTTGCCAGAACCGCCGAGACGCGCCCAGCAAGTGCCTCAATCCGGCGGCACAGTCGTGGTCTTTGGTTTTGGCAATATCTTTGAGATCTGGGATGCGCTCAAATGGCACGATCACGTACGCACTACGGCGAAGAGGAGGGCGGCTGCGATTTCAGAGGCACTAGAGGACCTCGCACAGCGGTAGCAGGAGGAAGATTGCCCCGCGCGGTTTCCGTCAATCTAGGGAAATCTGGTAGGCCCGGCTGGACTCGAACCAGCGACCCTCAGCTTAGAAGGCTGATGCTCTATCCACCTGAGCTACGGGCCCGCGCATTCGCTATTCTAACGCAGCCGTTTCCTACGACGCCGAACAACTCTGCCCCATCGCCGCGTTGGTGACGATCTGCAGATCCACGATGTTCACTGTTCCGTCGCCATTCAAATCGTTCGAGGGCGCCCAGACGCCTAGCGCCTGATTGATCAGTGCCTGCACGTCTGCCACCGACGGCTTGCTATCCAGCGTGACCGCGCACGCGCTGACGATTGCCACGGAACCGGTCGCCGCGGTCGTCACCGACCCGCCGACCGATAAGCTGATCCCGTTGGATGCCGAGGTTGGCCCATTGAAGGGAACGTTCAAAGTGACCACGATCGACGAACTCGCCCCAGGATTCAGCCCCGTGTTGGTGGTGCAGGAGGCGCTCGCCATGCTGCAGGTCCATGTCGTGCCGCCATTCAGCCCGATGAGCGTCAGTCCCGCCGGTACCGTTTCCGTCACGGTGATCGGTCCGGAAGTCGGCCCCGCGTTCGCGCCGTTCGCCACCGTCACGTTGTAGACCGCGTTCTGGCCCTGTATGAACGTGCCCGCCGCAGTCTCGGTAATCGTCAGGGCCGGCGCCTTGGTGTTCGTCAAAGAGAAACTGGCCGCCGGCGATACCCCCGAAACGCCGGCAGTCACGGTGTACGCGCCGGCCGTGGAGTTAGCGGTGAACGTGAGCGCCGTGGCTACCCCCGACGCGTTGGTGGCCGTCGTGTAGGTAGCCAGCCCGTTGGAGAAGGCTCCGCTCGCCCCGCTTGCCGGCGCCGTGAATGTCACCGACGCGTTCGAAACTAAGTTGCCGCCAGCGTCCTTCACCACAGCCTGCAGTAAAGCCGGGAAGGCCGTTCCCACCGTGGTGCTTTGCCCCGACCCGCTGGCGGCCGAAATGCCAGCCGGAGATCCGGCCGATACCGTCAGCGCGAAGCTGTTGGAGGTCACACCGCTCAAGGTTGCGGTGATGTTGGTCTGCCCCGTCGACACGGCCGTTGCCACGCCGCCCGCACCGATGCTCGCCACGGCCGGCGCACTCGACGCCCAGGTCACCTGGCCGGTCAGGCTGGCCGTCGAGTTGTCGCTGTACGTCCCGGCCGCGGTGAATGGCTCGGTGGCGCCGAAGGCGAGGGATGCGCTGTTAGCCCCGATATTGATGGACGAAAGCACGATGCCCGTGCCGGTCAGCGACACCGTCTGGGTGCTACCAGGCACATTCGAGCTGTTGTCGACGATGGCGATTTGCGCCTTATTGTGCGCTCCCTGCGACACTGGCGCGAAGGCCACATCGAGCGTGCACGAACCTCCCGCGCCGAGAGTTGCCGGAGAGATCGGGCAGGGGTGAACGGCGTCGGCGGTGTATTGATAGTTGCCGGCATCCGACCCTGACACCGCTATCGAGGCGATGGTAAGGGGCGTGTTGCCGCCGTTCTGCA
>Ga0182018_10001782_pt1 | contig 23444 bp, 22 predicted proteins | sample 812P2MmetaG_FD_120490 | JGI IMG/M metagenome (GOLD analysis project Ga0182018, IMG submission 120490) | Permafrost microbial communities from Stordalen Mire, Sweden - 812P2M metaG | ecosystem: Environmental > Terrestrial > Soil > Wetlands > Permafrost | place: Sweden: Stordalen | collected...
ATTGCGTGCTCCAGGGCGACGAGGGCTTTCATGGGACCTCGTCGTGACGCGATGCGACGGTACTTCGCGGCGAAGTAGGTGTTCTTGCTGCGCGAGACCGACAGTGCGGCCACGCCGAGCGCTCCTTTGAGGTAGGGGTTGCCCGGTCGGGTGTGGGTGGACTTGACCCGTCCGGCGGACTCGTTCGATCCCGGGCACGTTCCCGCCCACGAGGCGAGGTGTCCGGCAGTCGGGAACCGGCTCATGTCGGCGCCGGTCTCAGCGATGATCACATCGGCGACGGCGATCGAGATTCCCGGGATGGTGATGATCAGCTCCCGGGCGCAACGAAAGGGCTCGATCACCACCTCGATCCGCTCAGTGAGCTCTTTGAGCGCGCCGCTGTAGTTGTCGATGAGGTCGAGGTGCATCCGGACCAAGAAGGCGTGGTGGGCGCTGAACCGCCCGGTCAGGGCCTCGGTGAGCTCAGGGATCTTCGAGCGCATGCGGCGCTTGGCCAGATCGGCGAGGGCAACTGGGTCGCGATTCCCCTCGATCAACGCTTCGAGCATCGCTCTGCCCGAGACTCCGGTGATGTCACTTGCCACCGAGGACAGCTTGATCCCGGCGTCTTCGAGGAGCTTCTCGAGGCGTTGGATCTCCCTGGCCCGATCGCGGGTGAGCACCGAACGAGTCCGGGTGAGGTCGCGCAGCTGTCGGATCGGCTCAGGTGGGACGAACGATCCACGGACGAGTCCGTGTGCACCGAGCTGGGCGAGCCACGCGGCGTCCGAGACGTCGGTCTTGCGACCGGGCATGGTCTTCACGTGCCGGGCGTTGACGAGCATCAAGTCGAACGGAGCGTCTTCGAGGAGGTAGTAGAAGGGCTTCCAGTAGTCGCTGGTCGCTTCCATCACCACGAGAGTCACCTCCTCTGAGACGAGGTGGTCTCGCAACGCGAGGATCCGGTTGGTGACCGCTCCCCAGGTCGTCACCGTCTCGGTCGCCTTGGCGCGACCTGTGCTCGCGACCCGGACGCAGACCTTCGCGTCGCGTTTCGAGATATCTATCCCACAACACCGGGGATGAACGAGGTCCATCGCCACCGCTCCTTTCGATCTGGATCGCTGTCAGGTATCCGTCCCGGGGAGGGCAGATTTCAAGAAGTCTGATGCTCGTGCTCGAAGGCAACAATCCACGGTTCTCGTGGGGCCCTCCGCCACCATGCTGACCTACAGGCTCAACGGCACTACAGAAGATTCGGTGTCCGACCGGGACGAACAGCGCAATTCTGTAGCCCAGACCGCGAGCACGGCAACGGCCGAACGCGTCGCATCATCTTCGCTGGTCACGGCGAGCCCTCGAAGAGGCTCTGGGTTGCTGACCTGGGACTACGCCGAGAACCAGGCGCGAACGGGACTCGGGCCGACCGGGCGTGGAATCATGTGCGGCCATGCCACATGAGCTCCGGACCTTCTACGACGACGGCGTCATGCTGTCATACGAGGTGTTCGGCAAGGGCGACCGCGTCCTCGTCTATCTCCACGGGATCCTGCTCGACTCGTTCGTCAACCACCGGTTGGCCGAGGACCTGGCCGACGCCGGGTACCGGGTCATTCTGCTCGACCTCCCGGGCCACGGCCGATCGGACAAGCCCCATTCGATCGCACTGCACCGCATGGACTCGTACGCCAGGCGGGTCGTCCGGCTGCTCGACGAGCTCGGCATCGAGAAGGCGGCCGTCGGGGGCGTATCACTCGGAGCCGACGTGACGCTGCAACTCGCTCTCGTGGCGCCGGAGCGGCTCACCGGGATGGTCCTCGAGATGCCCGTCCTCGAGCAAGCCGTCCCGGCGGCGCTGCTCGTTTTCGCACCGGTGCTGTTCGCGGCGAACTACGCGGCCCCGGTCGTGCGGGCCCTGCTCCGGTTGGCCCGCCGGATCCCGAGGGAGCGCCTCGGCGTCGTGGGCACCGTCCTCGGCCCGGTCGAGCTCGACCCCGACGACATCGCAGCGGTGCTGAAGGGCGTGGTGGTGGGTCCGGTGGCCCCGACCGTCGCAGAGCGGGTCTCGATGACGGCACCGACGCTCGTCATCGGGCATCGCTCCGACCGGGTGCACCCCTTCGGCGACGCCGCCAGGTTGGCCGCGCAGCTCCCCGACGCCCGATTCGTCGAAGCCCGCTCGATCCTCGAGCTGCGGCTCCGACCGGCCCGCCTCACCGCCGAGATCACCGGGTTCCTCGACCAGCTGTGGGACACGGGCCACGCCGGGCGGGTCGACCTCGAGGAAGAGTCCGCCGGGGGCGGCACCGCGGGGCTCTGAGGCTGCGCTTCAGTCGTCGGGGCCCGGTTTCCCCCGGGTGCGCTTCGTCTCGGACCTCGTCCTCTTGTCGGCCAGTCGGCGTTCCTTCGATCCCCTGGTCGGGGCGGTCGCCCGCCGCACCGGCTGGGTCTTCAGGCCCTCGGCCAGCCGGGTGACCAGCCGGTCGAGCGCGACCTGGCGGTTCCGGGCCTGCGAGCGGTCCTCGCCGGCGCTGGCCCGGACGACCGGCCCGATGCGCTCCAACAGCCGGGCCCGTTGGCGCGGGCCGAGGCTGGCCGATGCCACCACGTCGAATCGCACCTCGACCCGGGAGCTGGCCCGGTTGGCGTGCTGGCCGCCCGGACCGCCCGAGGTGGTGGCGCGCCACTCCACCTCGTCGAGTGGGATCGAGAGCGACCGCCCGACCCGGAGGCGCTGGCGATAGGGGCCCTCCTCGGACCGGTGGCGGTCCTCATTCGGCGAGTCCGGGGCCACTTCTCGGAGCGTACGACCGTGACCAGGACGAAGGGGTGAATCTCGGAGGGGCATGGGTACGCTCGGAGGATGGAACATCGTCACCTCGGCAACAGCGGCATGGTCGTCTCGGCGATCTCGTACGGGAACTGGATCACCCACGGTGGGCAGGTCGAAGAGGACGCCGCAGTGGCCTGCGTACGGGCCGCCCTCGACGCCGGCATCACCACCTTCGACACGGCCGACGTCTACGCCGGCGGCGCCGCCGAGGAGGTCCTCGGTCGGGCCCTGACCGGCGTGCGGCGGGACTCCATCGAGATCTTCACCAAGGTCTTCTGGCCCACCGGACCGAATCCCAACAACCGCGGCCTCTCCCGCAAGCACATCCTCGAGTCCTGCGACAGATCGCTGCGTCATCTGAAGACCGACCATCTCGACCTGCTCCAGGCCCACCGCTACGACGTGGACACCCCGCTCGAGGAGACCCTGCGCGCGTTCGACGACCTGGTCCGCATGGGCAAGGTGCACTACATCGGGGTCTCCGAGTGGAGCGCCGCCCAGATCGCCGACGCGGTGAGGATCGCCGCGGACATGGGCCTCGACCGCATCGTGTCCAACCAGCCCCAATACTCGTTGCTGTGGCGGGTCATCGAGCCCAAGGTCGTCCCCGAATGCGAGAAGGACGGCATCGGCCAGATCGTGTGGTCGCCGCTCGCCCAGGGCATCCTGACCGGGAAGTACCTCCCGGGGGCGCCGGTTCCCGAGGGCAGCCGAGCCGCGTCGGACCAGGGTGCGATGTTCATCCGCCGGTTCCTCCGCGACGAGGTGCTCGAACCCGTCCAGAAGTACGTCGCGGTCTGTCAGGAGGCCGGCTACACCCCGGCCGCGGTCGCGCTCGCATGGGTGCTCCGGAACCAGAACGTGTCGTCCGCGATCGTCGGCGCGACCAGGCCCGAGCAGGTGGTCGAGAACGTGACCGCCCTCGACGTCGAACTGAGCGATGACCTGGTGGCGGCCATCGAGGCCGCGCTGGCGTCGGCGATGGTGAACGACCCCGACCTGACGGTCAGCCCGCCCGGACGCGGCTAGCGATGGCGCCCGGATCGTGACCGGCGGCGCGCCCCACCGGGTCGTCGTGATCGGCGGCGGGTTCGGGGGGTTGTTCGCCCTGCGGGTGTTGCGGCGGGCGCCGGTCGAGGTGACCGTTGTCGACCGGACGAACCACCATCTCTTCCAACCGCTCCTCTACCAGGTCGCAACCGGGATCCTCTCGGCCGGAGAGATCGCCCCGCCGAACCGCGACGTGGTGCGCCACCAGCCCCGCACGACGGTGGTCCTCGGCGCGGTGACAGCGATCGACCTGAGCGCGCGCACGGTCACCGCCCATCAGGGCGACTCCGCCCACACCCTCCCCTACAACAGCCTGATCGTCGCGGCGGGCTCGGAGACCTCCTACTTCGGCCACGACCAGCTGAGCCGGTGGGCGCCCGGGATGAAGTCGATCGACGACGCGCTCGAGTTGCGGGGCCGGATCTTCGGCGCCTTCGAGATGGCGGAGGCCGAGTCGGACGAACGGCGACGCGGCGAATGGCTGACCTTCGCCGTGGTTGGCGGTGGGCCGACCGGGGTCGAGATGGCCGGCCAGATCGTGGAGCTGTCGCAGCGTTCGTTGCACCACAACTTCCGGAACTTCGACCCGCGCTCGACCCGCGTCGTCCTCTTCGACGGCGGGACGAGCATCCTCCCGACATTCGGCCCCAGGCTCGCCGCCAAGACCCGGCGGGATCTCGAGCGCCTGGGCATCGAGGTCCACCTCGACACGTTGGTCACCGACATCGACGACCGGGGCGTCGATGTCCGGTTCGGGGACGGCTCGACCCGCCGGTTCGCCGCTCGCACCAAGATCTGGGCGGCCGGGGTGCAAGCGTCCCCGCTCGGCAAGACGCTGGCCGAACAGTCGGGCGCAAACCTCGACAAGACCGGCCGGGTGCGAGTCCTCCCCGACTGCTCGCTCCCGGGCCACCCCGAGGTGTTCGTGGTGGGCGACCTCATGGTGCTCGACGACCTGCCCGGTGTCGCCGAGGTGGCCATGCAGTCGGGCGCGCACGCCGCCAGGGTGATCGTGCGGCGCCGGGCCAAGGGTGGCGACGGACCCGGGCCACCGTTGCGCTACCGCGACCTCGGATCGATGGCCACGATCGCCCGCTTCAAGGGCGTGGCCAAGATCGGGCGGATCGAGATAGCCGGTTTCGTCGGCTGGGTCGCGTGGCTGGTGGTCCACCTGACCTTCCTGACCGGGTTCAAGAACCGGGTGTCCGCCCTCGGGCACTGGACGGTCAGCTTCCTTGGGAGGTCCCGGTCCGAACGGACCATCACCGAGCAGCAGATCGTCGCCCGCCTGGCCATCGAGGCCCAGGCGGACGCCGGGCGGGCGGTCTAGCCCGCCGCCTTGGGGTCGGGGTAGAGGGACGTCCGAATGTCGCGCTTCAAGATTTTTCCGGTGGCGCTCCGTGGGAGCTGCTGGGTCGAGAACGTGATCAGGGACGGGACCTTGAAGGGGGCCAATCGCTGCCGGACGTGTGCCTGCAGCTCCTCGGCGCTCAGGGTGGCGCCGGGCTTCAACACCACCGCCGCTGCCACCTCTTCGCCGAGCCGCGGGTCGGGCACCCCGAACACCGCCGCCTCGTAGACGGCCGGGTGCTCGTAGATGGCCGCTTCCACCTCGGCGGAGTAGATGTTCTCACCGCCCCGCAGCACCATGTCCTTCGCCCGGTCTTCGACGTAGATGAAGCCGTCCGCGTCCAGGTAGCCGATGTCGCCGGTGCGGAGCCAACCCTTCACGATGGTCTCGGCGGTGTCGGCGGGCCGGTTCCAATAGCCCCGGATGAGGTTGGGGCCCTTGAAGCAGATCTCGCCCCGTTGCCCCGCCGGGACTGGGTTGTCGTCGCCGTCGCGCACCTCGATCTGCATGATCGGGACGACCCGACCGGCGCTCGAGGGGTGCGAGACGTAGTCGTCGCCCGAGTTGCCGGGCCCGTAGGCATTGGTCTCGGTCATCCCGTAGCCGATGGCCGGACGCCCCGCGCCGAACTCCTCGTCGACCCGGCGCACCAGGGTCGGCGGAGCTGGAGCGCCACCGCCGGCGATCGATGCGAGCGACGAGGTGTCGTACTTGTGGAAGTTGGGCGACTCGATCAAGTCCCAGCTCTGTGTCGGCACGCCGACGAACATCGTGACCCGTTCGCTCTCGATGAGCTGCAGGGCCTTCTCGGCGTCCCAGCGGTACATGATCACGAGCTTCATGCCGGTCGCGAATGACGACAGCATCACCGGAATGCAGCCGGTCACGTGGAAGAGCGGCACGGCCAGGATGAGCGTTGGCGGGTACGCGGGCGTCGCCGACTGTGCCGGCGGGCCCTCGGCGCGAGCGAGCTCGATGAACTGGCGACACCCGAAGGCCAGCAGCGCCTGGATGACCGCCCGGTGGGGCGAGACGGCGCCCTTCGGGGCGCCGGTGGTGCCCGACGTATACAGGATGGTCGCGTCGTCTTCGGGGTCGATGGCCACCTTGGGCATTGGCGTTCCCAGCTCGACAACGTCCTCGTAGCGCTCGACGACCCCGGGAACACCCGCGTCGTCGGCGCTGCGGACCGCGATCACCCTGACGCCGAGCCGCGTGCACGTCTCGGTCATGCGGGCGACCCGCTCGGGATCGGCCAACACGACGGAGGCGCCGGAGTCCTCGATGGCGTAGGCAAGCTCGTCCTCGGTCCACCAGGCGTTGAGCGAGACCGAGATGGCCCCGACCGACAGCGTCGCTGCGAACGAGATCACCCATTCGGGCAGGTTGCGCATCGCGATGGCAACCCGGTCGCCCTTCTTCACGCCGAGGTGCTCCACCAGGCTTGCGCCGAGGGCGTCGACGTGGGTCATCACGTCTCCGAAACTCCACCGCTCACCCTCGTAGACCAAGAAGGTCTGATCACCCCGGGCTCGGGCGCTGGCAAAGACCGCCCGCAAGGTCGGCGGGGCGTTCTTGAACACCTTGTAGGTCACGTCGGCGATCGTCTGGTCGACGATCTCCATGGGCTGGCCCGCCGCGGTCACCCGGGCCGCCGCCTCGTCGTAGCTCAGCATTGGACGTCCACCATCAGGTCGCTCTCCCAGGCCTTGTTCACTCGTGTACCCACGGCCGTGCGGCCGACATTCAATCTAGAGGTGCTCGAGTCCGGGTCGACGGTACCAAGCGAACCGGCTGACCTGCCCGAAACGTCGGCTGACCGTCGCCCGAGCTTCTTGGGTGGGCGCTACCGACCAATGGACCCTGGTCGCCTGCCAGACTTGTCGGACTCATGGCCGACCCCCGCACGAACCCACGCAGTCGGCTCCGGGAATTGGGGAACCTGCTCCCCGGATACGCGATCCGCGCGGCGGCCACGCTCCGCATCCCGGACGCGATCGCCGACGGCGTTACTGAGACGGCCGACATCGCCAGGCGAATCCACGGCACCGAGGCGCCGACGCGAGCGTTGCTGCACTACCTGGCCGGCCTAGGCGTGCTTGCGGCAACCGACACCGACCAATTCGAGCTCACCGACATCGGGCGACTGCTCTGCTCAGATGATGCCGAGTCTCTGAGAGCGGTCTACGACCTCGAGCAGGGCCGAGCCCGAGCCGAGGTCTTCTGGCGACTGCCCGACTCCATCCGCACGGGGCAGGCGGCCTACCCGGAGATCCATGGCAGGACGTTCTGGGAGGATCTCGCCGCCGACCGCGAGCTCGGCTCGACGTGGGCCGCCATGTTCGCCCAACATGCCGAGCCGCTCGGCCATGACCTCGCCACCGTCTATGACTGGTCCGAGCGTCACCAGGTGGCCGACCTCGGCGGCGGCAAGGGCGTCATCATGGCTGCGCTCTTGGAAGCCCACCCCCACCTGCGAGGGACCATCCTCGACCTCGAGGGGATGTCCGTCATGGCCCGGGAGTTCCTCGGGGAGCGGAACCTGGTTGGTCGAACCGACGTCACGACCGGCAGTTTCTTCGACCCGCTGCCCGATGCCGACGTGTATCTGCTCTCGTGGATCCTGCACGATTGGCCCGACGACAAGTCCGTCGACATCCTCGCGAACTGCGCCAGCGCCGCCAGGAACGACACCCGGATCCTGGTCGTCGAACAGCTCTTCGAGGCCGACGCGGTGACGCGCGGTTTGGCGTCCATGTACCTGCTGATGCTGATGCTCTACGGAGGGCGGGAGCGCTCCCGCGAGGAGTTCGACCAGCTGCGCGAGGTGGCCGGGCTGGTCCGAGTGGGCGAATACGCGCTTTCGAACGGGTTCGTTGCCCTCGAATACGCGCTCGGCGACCGGTCGTAAACCCAACTAGCGGCAACTCTTCGCCGGGCCGATTGGCCACTGTTGGTTCTGGTTCTTTCTGGACCGTTCGCTGTTCGTTCCTGGACCGATCCGTTAGAGAAATCGTTCTTTCATACAGGACATTTACGCTGTTCATGCTCTGCTCTCAGGGTTGGCATGCAGGATCAATGCATGAACGAGCAACACCCAAACCCCGAACTGTTCCCCTCATCGCCCGAGGCATCCCCCTCCCCCGTGTCCTCGGGCCCCGAATCGCCCACCGATGCGCCGGCGACGTCCTCCGCCTCGCCGACGCCCGTCCTCGACCCAACGGTCGGCACACCGGCCCCCCCGGTGCCGGCCGTTGGGTCAGGCCCATCTGCACCCGTCGACTCCCCCTGGCCGGCGGCCGCAGGATCGATTCCATGGGCACCGCCGGCCACCGCCCCCGGAGGCCCCTTCGGGTTGCGCGCCGGGGCCGCCGAGACCCCGATGGCCGCGCAGACGGACCCGTCCCGGACGCGAGGCCGCTCGCGCAGGGCAGCCACCCTCGTTGGGATCGCAGCGCTCGTTGGCGGGGGTCTCGGCGGTGGCCTGGTCGCCGCATTCGGCGGTTCCGGGGACTCGGGCATCGTGGTGCACGTCGCCAGCTCGAACTTCGCCAGCCAACAGACGACCAGCGTCGCCGCTATCGCGGCCAAGGTCGACCCGGCCGTCGTTTCGGTGACCTCCAAGGTGGTCGTCGACCAGTCCGGAGGCGGATTCGGGGGGAGCAACGGCGGTGGGTTCGAAGAAGAAGAGACCCTCGAAGGAACCGGGATGATCATCACCTCGTCGGGTGAGGTCATCACCAACAACCACGTGATCGACGGAGCCACCTCGATCTCGGTTACGTTCAACGGCTCCTCCAAGTCCTACGTCGCGAAGCTGGTCGGAACCGATCCGACCGACGACGTGGCCCTGCTCCAGATCGAAGGGGTGAGCGGACTGCCGACGGTGACCTTCGGTGACTCCTCCACGGTCAGCGTCGGCGACTCTGTCGTGGCGATCGGCAATGCCCTGGCCCTCGGCTCGAGCCCGACCGTGACGACCGGGATCATCTCGGCGGAGCACCGCACCATCACGGCCGAAGACGACTCGGGCAACACCGAGACGCTGAACGGGCTGTTCCAGACCGATGCGGCGATCAATCCCGGCAACTCGGGCGGGCCGCTGATCGATTCGGCGGGCCAGGTCATCGGCATGAACACCGCCGGCGCGGGTGACAGCTCCAACGGCACCAGTTCCCAGAACATCGGCTTTTCGATCCCCTCAAACGAGATCGTCTCCCTACTGACTTCGCTCCAGCACGGCGGGAACGGGTCGAGCGCCACCGCTTGAGCTCCCCCCCGGACCCAGAATCCCGCCCAGAGAGGAGAGGGAGGCCCACAGGCCTCCCTCTCCTCTATTCGGGTCTCGAGCGCCACGTTGGCGCTGGTGCTCGCCTACCCCCCGTCGCCCGCATCGATGAGTTCGTCGAGCATCCGGTCAAGCGAGCCCAATGCGATGCATAGGTGACCCTGCCCCTGCTCGAGGTGGGCTGAGACGCCCGGGACGTGGGTCGCCAGCCACCGGCCATGGGCGAATGGCACCATCAGGTCCTCGCTGCCCTGCCACACGCTCGTCGGCACGTCGATCTCGCTCAGGTCGAAGCCCCACTCCTCGACGAACGCCAGGTCATCGTCGAGCCAGCCATCAATCCCGATCCGAAGAGCCTCACGGAAGGCGGCTGCCATGTCCTCGCCGAACTCGTCGGTCAACACCGCGACGTCAACGTCGGGCAGCAAGGTGTCGAGCGAGGAAATGATGTGGGCCACCGTCGCCTCCTTCAGCTGCTCGCCCATACCGTCGAGATAGGAACGAAGGGCCTGTTCTCCCGCAGTGGCTGCCCCGAATTCGGTGAGGTTCTCCTCGCCCATGCCGCCCAGCCATTCGAGACCCTCGGCCCGATAGGGGGCGACCCCGGCGATGACCAGCACCGCTGCGGCCGCGTCGAGACGAGCCGAGCACGCCAATGCATGCGGGCCGCCACCCGACCACCCGGCAACGAGACAACGCTCGGCGTCGATCCCTGCGAGCACGGCCCCCGTGTCCGAGACGACATCGACAACGGCGCGTCCAGCCAGGCGGGTCGAGCCTCCATAACCGGGGCGTGAGGTCGTGACGACCCGCAGTCCCCGTGCATGGGCGGCCCACTCGATGCCGCGGAACGCGGCGCGAGACCCCGGCGTCCCGTGATGGAAGACGAGCGGCATGCCATCGGCCGGACCGCTCACCCGAACGTCGAGGACACGACCGTCGGCGAGGGTCAGCCGTTCGGGCGCCGCCATCGAGTCATTTTGTCAGCGGGCCCATGCGGCCGCCACGGGTGGCTACGAGCAGCCGCTGGTCGTGCCGCAGGTCGTGCAGACATAGCAAGACCCGGCTCGCTGCATGGCGTCGCCGCAGCTGTAGCAGAACGGCGCGTCGCGCTGTTCCGCCCGGGCCAATGGCTGGTTGACCGCCGAGGCGGGCGTGATGCGGTCCTCGCCGAGGTTGACCGAGAGCGTCGCGCTCTCCTCGACACCGGGAAGGGTCGGCTGGGTCCGCTCGGAGACCGACAGGACGCCCAGGTCGAGACGCTCCTCGTAGGAGAGGTAGTCGAGCGCGAGCCGACGGAAGATGTAGTCGACCAGGCTGGACGCCAGCCGGAGATCCGGGTCGTCGGTGAGACCGGCCGGCTCGAACTTCATGGCCGAGTACTTCTCGATGTAGGTCGCGAGTGGCACGCCGTGCTGGAGCCCGAGGCTGATGGAGATGGAGAAGGCGTCCATGATTCCGGCCAGGGTCGAACCCTGCTTCGACACCTTGATGAAGACCTCGCCTGGGCGTCCGTCCTCGTACTCACCGACGGTGACGTAGCCCTCGCAGTCCGCAACGCGGAACGCGCAGGTCCTCGACGCCCGCCGGCGGGGCAAGCGCTCCCGGATCGCACCGACGACCACCGGGTCAGACTTGATCTTGCGCTCGCGAGCGAGTGCCGACTCAAGCTCGGCCACCCTGTCGGTCAACTCCCGGGTGTGAGCCTCGGCCTCGGATCCCGCCGGAGCGAGATCCCCACCGGTGACCGCCTTCTTGGTGGTCGAGAGGGGCTGGGCCACCTTGCAATTGTCCCGATAGACGGCGACGGCCTTCAGACCCAGACGCCACGCGTCGATGTGGAGCTGCTCGACGTCTTCGACACTCACGTCTTCTGGAAGGTTGACCGTCTTCGAGATGGCCCCGCTGATGAACGGCTGGACCGCACCCATCATCCGCACGTGGCCCGAGTAGTGGATCGTGTTGTCACCCATCGAACATGCGAACACGGCCAGGTGGGCCGCCGAGAGGTGGGGGGCGCCGACGATCGTCTTGTGCTCGTCGATGTGGGCGATCATGTCGGCCACCTGGGATTCCGCGTACCCGAGCTGGCGCAGCGCCCGGGGCACGGTCTGGTTGACGATCGACATCGACCCGCCACCGACCAGCTTCTTCGTCTTGACCAGCCCGAGGTCGGGCTCGACCCCGGTGGTGTCGCAGTCCATGAGCAGAGCGATGGTCCCGGTCGGCGCGAGCACGCTGGCCTGGGAATTGCGCACACCCGAGTGCTCGGCCACCTCGACGGCCTCGTCCCACGCCTCCTGGGCCGCCGAGAGCAGCTCGAAGGGGACCAGCTCCTCGTCGATCTTGGCCGCAGCGGCCTGGTGCTTGCGCAGGACGCCGAGCATCGCATCGACGTTGTTGTGGAACCCGACGAACGGGCCCATCCGAGCGGCCGTGCGGGCCGAGGTCGCGTAGGCCTGGCCGGTCATCAACGCAGTGATGGCCGCCGCCCAGGCCCGACCCTCGTCGGAGTCATACGGCAGGCCCTTGGCCATGAGCAGCGCGCCGAGGTTGGCGTAGCCGATGCCGAGCTGGCGGAACAGCCGGGAGGTGTCGGCGATGCTGTCGGTCGGGTAGTCGGCGTTGCCGACCAGGATCTCCTGGCCGGTGAAGAGGACCTGCACCGCCGCCTTGAACGACTCGGTGTCGAAACTGTCGTCGTCGTTCAGGAACTTCATCAGGTTCAAGCTGGCCAGGTTGCACGCCGAGTTGTCGAGGTGCATGTACTCCGAACACGGGTTGGATCCGTTGATGCGGCCCTCGTTGGGCGCGGTATGCCACTCGTTGATCGTGGTGTCGAACTGCATGCCCGGGTCGGCGCACTCCCATGCCGCGTGGGAGATCTGGCGGAAGAGGTCCCGCGCCGACACCGTCCGGATGACCGAGCCGTCCGTCCGCGCGGTGAGGTGCCAATCGCGGTCGTCGATCACCGCCTCCATGAAGGCGTCGGTGACGCGGACCGAGTTGTTGGCGTTCTGGTACTGGATCGAGTAGCTGTCGGTGCCGTCGAGGTCCATGTCGAACCCGGCGTCGCGCAACACCCTCGCCTTGCGCTCCTCGAGCGCCTTGCACCAGATGAAGTCCTCGACATCGGGGTGGTCCGAGTCGAGGATCACCATCTTCGCGGCGCGGCGCGTCTTGCCGCCCGATTTGATCGTGCCGGCGGACGCGTCGGCGCCCCTCATGAAGCTCACCGGCCCCGACGCGGTGCCGCCGCCCTTCAAGAGCTCCTGGGACGAGCGGATCCGCGACAGGTTGACGCCGGCACCGGAGCCGCCCTTGAAGATCGTGCCCTCCTCCGTGTACCAGTTGAGGATCGAGTCCATCGAGTCGTCGACGGACAAGATGAAGCACGCCGACGCCTGCTGAGGCACACCGGCAACGCCGATGTTGAACCACACCGGTGAGTTGAACGCCGCCTTTTGGTGGAGGATCAGGTGCTTCAGCTCGTCGCTGTAGACGCGGGCCTCCTCCTCGTCGGCGAAGTACCCGTCCTGGGCTCCCCAGGTGGTGATGGTGTCCACGACGCGATCGATGACCTGCCTCAAGGAGTGCTCGCGCTCGGGGGTCCCGAGCGTTCCCCGGAAGTACTTCTGGGCGAGGATGTTGGTGGCGTTCACGCTCCACGTCGCCGGCACCTCGACGCCCAGCTGCTCGAACGCGACCGCGCCGTTGCGGTAGTCGGTAATCCGCGCTTCGCGGAGCTCCCAACGGACCTCGTCGTAGGGGTGGATGCCCTCGGTGGTGAAGTGCCGACGGATGCCGATTCCAACTCGCTGCGGGGCGATGGCCATCTGTTCGCTCTCCTCTGATCCGGGCTCTCTAGTCCCTGGCTTTGTGCGGCGGGTCGACCGACCGACCTACCGTTTCCGAGCGCCCCCAGGGACCATGGGTACACCCCTAACCACAACATATTGTGGTGACGTCCCCCATGAGGCACGAGATACTGGGGTCATTACAGCACTGTAGTTACACCAGTGTCAACGTTTCAGGGGTCGCGTTCGCCCAGGTGAGACGGTTCTGCGCGGATTGTTTGGCCGACCCGGTCCGGTAGGCACGGCCGGTGTCCGGGTCCCCGGTTCGATGGTCAGGCACGGCCGAACGGGGCGATGTCTGTCAGCGGAATCTCCCCGGCCGGGCAGGCCAGGCAAATCGCTCGGGGGCCGGATCGGGGACCGACAGAAAGGTGCAATCCCTCCGGCAGCGCGCCTCCGAGCCAATCGAGGAGTGCCCGCTCGTCGGGCACCTCGACATCGATCCGGGAAAAGCCGGAGGCACCATTTTGGTGCGCGACCACCGAGCGGGCCGGGTGCAGGTCGGGGTCGTCCCACGCCATGAACGCGCACCGCCACGGCTCCGCCCACGCCTCGTCGACGCCGACCGACCGCCACCGAACCGCCGTGCCGTCGGGCCGGACCCGCTGGCGTCGTTCGATCGGATGACCAACCCGCGCCGACGCGGCCTCGATGTCACCCGGCTCGACCGACCAGCGGGCCAAGCCCGGGCCGCGCCCGGACAGCGCCGCCAGCACCGGCCGTCCTTGGGCGGACTCGAGCGCCTGGGCCTCATCGACCACCGCGAGGAGCTCCAGGTACTGCTGCCCGAACGGCACGATCAGGTTCGCCGTTCCCCGCCCGGGGTGTCGACCGCCGTCGAGCACCGTGAATCCGAGGGATTCCATCTGCGCTCGGGCGGCACCGAGGTTGGCGACCAGCACGATCGCTTGCACCAGACGATCCACACGAAGATCCTTGCCGACCGTGCGGGTTCCGACCGACGACCCGGGTCAGGTGATCGTCATCGGAGGGTGATGCGAAAGGCCAGCCGGCCGCCCACGATCAGCCGGTAGTCGCCGCGGGGCGCCGCGGAGGCGGAATCGACCGGGAACTGGTTCCAGGTCCCGGTCGCCTTTAGCACCCCGACCAGGAGTTTGGCCTGGAGCATCGGACAGTTGAACGCGGCCAACCCCGGCCACACGTCCACCCCGGCACTGTTCAGGATCTTCATCCCCATGACGCCGCACGGACCGATGGTCGCCGGACCCCCGGACATGGCCACATCACACGTGCCGCCCCGCACCTGGTGCAAGACGGCACGAACCGTCACCGGTTGGGACGCGGTGAACGTCCGCCTCGGGATCGTTGCTCGGGCATACACGCTCCCGGGTGCACAGTCGCCGAGGACTGTGACCGGGCCTTCTTGGACCAGTCCGGTGCGCCCATGCGCCGCCGACCCCCCCGCACTCGCGGGCATGCCCACCAGCACCAGCACGCCCGCCAAGCCGAGCGAGCCGGCGAGCCGGCGCCACGCCGCTCCTCGAATCCACCCGCTCGTCACACACCAAGGACGCATCGGCTTCCCGATCGGTTGTCGGCTCCCAGCATTCTGCCGTCGAAGGCTTGCCCCGCGCGCCCGGCCTCCCCCCTCCCCTAACGTCGGCCCGCGTGACGACGGTCCTCGCCATCGATGCCGGCACGACCGGCGTGCGGACCCTGGCCGTGGACGGGACCGGCACGATCACCGACATCGCCTATCGGGAGCTCACCCAGCACTTCCCCCGTCCCGGGTGGGTGGAGCATGACGCCATCGAGATCTGGCACCACGTGCGGGCGACGTTGGCCGAGGTCCTCGCACGACACCATGGCCCTCGACCTGCCGCAATCGGGATCACCAACCAGCGCGAGACGGTCGTGGCGTGGGACCGGACGACCGGAACGCCGCTCCACCGGGCCATCGTCTGGCAGGACAGGCGCACCGCGGCGCGCTGCGAGCAGCTGCGCGAGGCGGGCCACCTGGATGAGATCCGGGCCAAGACCGGGCTCGTCCTCGACCCCTATTTCTCGGCCACCAAGATGGAATGGCTCCTGCAGGAGGGTGGGCTGTCGACCGTTGCACCCCGACGCTTGGCCATGGGCACAGTCGACGCCTGGGTGTTGTGGAACCTGACCGGGGGGCCCGGGGGGGAGTTCGCGACCGACGTGTCGAATGCCAGCCGCACCCTGCTCTACGACATCCGCGACGGCCAGTGGTCGGGCGAGCTGCTGGAGCTCTTCGGGATCCCGATCGCCGCGCTCCCCGAGGTTCGCCCGACCTGTGGTCGCTTTGGCGAGGTGAGGGGCCGTGGCGATCTGGGCGCGTTGGCGGGCACCCCGATAGCAGGGATCGCCGGTGACCAACAGTCGGCGTTGTTCGGCCAGGCCTGCTTCGCGACCCGAATGGCCAAGGCCACCTACGGCACCGGCACCTTCGTGCTCTCAAACGTCGGGCCGACCTGCCCGGAACCGAGTGAGGGACTCGTCACGACGATCGCGTGGGACTTGGGGGCACACGGCTCGGGCCCGGTCTACGCGCTCGAGGGTTCGACCTTCGTCTCGGGCGCGGCGATCCAATGGCTACGCGACAACCTGGGTGTGATCGCGAGATCGGACGAGCTCGGGCCCCTGGCCGAGTCGGTGCCCGACAGTGGCGGGGTGTCGGTGGTGCCCGCGTTCACCGGGCTCGGCAGCCCCTGGTGGGACCCCGGAGCCCGGGGCACCGTCCTCGGGCTCACCCGGGGGGCGGGACGGGCCCAGTTCGCCCGGGCCGTCGTCGAGTCCATCGCGTTCTCGACGCGGGCCATGCTCGACGCGATGAGCGATGCCGCCTCGGCGCCGTCGGTGCTGCGCGTCGACGGCGGGGCCGCGGCCATGGACGTCCTGCTCCAACTCCAGTCCGACCAGCTCGGGATCCCGGTCGCCCGGCCGAGGTCGATCGAGTCCACGGCGCTCGGGGCAGCGCTGCTGGCCGGCCTGGCCGAGGGGGTGTGGGGATCGACCGATGAACTGGCCGCGCTGTGGCGGCTGGACGCGGAGTTCGCCCCCGAGGCCGACCGGGCGCTGGCCGACGCCGCCTACGGGACCTGGCTCCGGACCGTCGAGCGGGCCCGAGGGTGGGCCTGAGTCAGGACGCCGAAGCGGCCGCCGGACCCTCGTCGATCACCGACGTGGCGCGGCCGGCCAGTTCGTCGACGTACGGGCGATCGGCGAGGCGCGCGATCTCGGCCATCAACTCGTCGGTGAAGCTGCGGAGCCGCTCGTTGGAGGTGCGGCCGGTCTCGGCATCGACGAGCGCCGCCGAATCAAAGGTCATCGGGGGACCGAAGCTCACCCGCACCGACTTGAACGGGCGGAACCATCGCGATCCGACCGGTTGGATTCGGTCGGTACCCGATATGCCGACCGGGACGACCGGCACGCCGCACTCGAGGGCCAGGCGGGCCACGCCGGTCCGGCCCCGGTGGACGTTGCCGTCGATCGACCGGGTCCCCTCCGGGTAGAGCGAGATCATTTTCCCCTCGCCGAGCACCTCCCGGGCGGTGGCGAGCGCCCGCGCCGACGCGTCGCCACCCTGGCGGTGGATCGGGATCTGCCCCAGGGCTCGGAAGAGCCACGCGGTCCGCTTCGCGTCGAAGTACTCCGCCTTGGCCAGGAAGGTGACCCGGCGGCGGACGACGAGCGGTATGACGAGCGAGTCACAGAAAGACTGATGATTGGCCGCGACCACCGCCGGGCCCGAGGACGGCACATTCTGGCGACCCTCGATCCGCACGTGGAAGAGCAGGCGGAAGATGGGCCACACGATGGCCTTTAGCCCCCAGTAAGCCACGACCAAACCGTAGTGCCGGGGGGCTGGACGCACCGGGGTGCTGCCGTGCCCCTCAGCCGAGCTTGGTCAGGCCCTTCCGCAGGTTCCGGACGGCCTGGCCGATCCGCTTCTCGTTCTCGATGAGGGCGAACCGCACGTGGCCGTCGCCGCCGGGCCCAAACCCGACACCCGGGGACACCGCCACGTCGGCCTCACGGACGAGATACTTCGAGAACTCGAGCGAGCCCATCTCCCGATAGGGCTCGGGGATCGGGGCCCAGACGAACATGGTCCCCTTGGGCGGCTCGACCTGCCATCCGATCTTGTTGAGACCGTCGCACAGCGCGTTGCGCCGGGCCTGGTAAGTCTCGTTGATCTCCTTCGGGTAGTCGGGTGCCTCGTTCAGCGCCACGATCGCGGCGATCTGGATCGGTTGGAACGTCCCGTAGTCGAGATAGCTCTTGAGTTTCGTCAGCGCCTGAATGATCGCCGAATTCCCGAGCATGAACCCGAGCCGCCACCCGGCCATCGAGAACGACTTGGTCATCGTGTACAGCTCGACGGCCACCTCCTTCGCGCCCGGCACCTGGAGGATCGAGGGCGGTACATATCCATCGAACGCGATGTCCGCGTACGCGAAATCGTGCACCAACACCACGTCGTGCTCCTGGGCGAACCGCACCAGCCGTTCCATGAACTCGAAGTCGACGCACGCGGTCGTCGGGTTGTGCGGGAACGACAAGACAATGACCCTTGGCTTCGGCCATGCCGACTCCCACGTCTCCACGAGCGAGTCGAAGAAGGCGGTGCCGGGGTTCGGCGCTCCGAGCCCGCTCGATTCGCCGCCGGTCGGGCCGTCGAGGCGGACCTGGCGCACGTCGGCCCCGGCGAAGAGCGGCGCGTAGATGTGGATCGGGTACGACGGCGAGGGCACCAGCGCGGTGTCGCCGGGCGCGACCAGCACCCACATCACGTGCGAGAGCCCCTCCTTCGCCCCGATCGTCGTGACGACCTCGGTGTCGGGGTCGACCTCCACGCCGAACTTCTGCAGGTACCGGTTGGAGATGGCTTGGCGCAACTTCGGGATGCCCCGCGACGCGGAGTAGCGGTGGTTCTTCGGGTTGCGTGCCGCCTCGGCGAGCTTCTCCACTGCGACGTCTGGCGACGGCAGGTCGGGATTCCCGAAGCCGAGGTCCACGACGTCGCGCCCGGCCCGACGAGTCTCGAGCTTGAGATCGTTGATCGTGGCGAAGACGTAGGGCGGAAGCCCATTGATTCGGCGGAACTCCATGTTCCAAGGTTACCCGGCGCCCCCACGCCCTCCGGGAAGGGTGGCTGCCGACACCGTGCTCACAGAGCGCGCAGCTCCTCTGCGGCAACGGCGAGCTCGTGGAGTCGGAGGGGCCAGCCGAGCACCACCCACGACGCTCCCGCAACGACGAGCGGGCGGACGGCGTCGCGGAGCCTGACCGCATCGAGCTCCTCGTTCCCGCCCTCGGGCCGGGCCATCCCGCCCCAGGTCACCTCCGAACGCGTCGCCTGCTCGACCACCCGCTCGGGTGGGGCCTGCCAGAAGTTCACGGCGGCCCCGACCTCCTCGGCCACATCGACGGTCGATCGGGCAAGCCCGCCGATCCAGACGGTGACGCCCAGTCCGAGCAGCGCTTCGGCGCATCGACCGACGGCCTGGCGGCGTTCGTCGGACGGGGGGAACGCCAGGCCGTAGGCGCGGTTCTCGTTGGCGCTCAGGCGGTCACCGGTCCCGATCCCTGCGATGACCCGGCCGGGCGCGAGGTGTCCCAACGCCGCGAACTCGGCCACCAGGGTCTCGTCAGGCACGACGCCGACCCGGGCGACGAGCGTGCCGACGGACAGGCTCGAGGTGGCCGCGACGATCGCGCCGAGCATCGGGAACGGGGCGAGCGCGGGACGGTCCGGTCGCCCCATCGGCCACAGATGGTCGTAGACGAAGACACCGTCGATCCCGAGCTGCTCGGCCTCGACCGCGATCCCGATGGCGTCGGCCGGGTTGGCCCGGAACGTCGGCAGCAGGACCCCGACCTTGACCGGCGAGCCGCTCATGCGCGTCCGATCGCCCGGGCGGCCAGTGCCGCCCCGACTGCGCCGGCCCGTTCGCCGAGCGCCGCGCCCGCGATGTCGATCCGGGGCCGCACCGAGCCCCCCTCGACGAGCGCCTCGAAGGCCCGGCGGGTCGGCTCGAGCAACAGCTCGCCGGCCTCGGCCAGCCCCCCGCCGAGGACGCAGCGCTCCGGGTCGACCATCGTGACGAGGTTGGCCAGGCCGAGGGCCACCCACCAGCCGAGCTCCTCGAGGACGCCCAGCGCACCCTCGTCGCCGGAGACCGCCGCCCGTGTGATGTTCTCGCCGTGCACGTTCTCCGGGTCACCGCCGACCTGTGCGACCACATGCGGAAGGCGCCCCGCGTAGGCGGCCTCGCGAGCCAGGCGACCGAGGCCCCCGCCCGACGCGTAGCGCTCCCAGCAGCCGCGGCGCCCGCACGGGCACGGCGGGCCGGCCGGGTCCACGATCATGTGCCCGATCTCGCCGGCGAAACCCGACGCGCCGAGCTGCACCTCGCCCCCGATCACCAGTCCTCCCCCGATTCCGGTGCCGAGGGTGACCATCAGCGCTTGCCGCACGCCGCGCAGGGCGCCGTAGGTCTGCTCGGCCAAGGTCGCGCAGTTCGCGTCGTTCTCCAAGACGACCGTCGCGTCCGGGACCCGCTTCGTGACCAGGGCTTGGAGATCGGAGCCGGCGGCTCCCGGGAGATTCGGGGCGAACCGCAGCGTCCCGGCGCGATCGACCATGCCGGGCGCCCCCACCCCGACGGCAACGGGCGAGGGCGGAGAAGAAACTCGGGAACGAAGCGCCACCACCACCTCGGCCACCGCATCTGCCACCTCGGCCCCCGGCTCCACGCCGTGCCGGTCCTCGGCATGGGGCGTCGCCACCCGGGACTCGGCCACCACTGTGCCGACGGCATCCAACGCGACGCCGAACACCTTGGTGCCGCCGATGTCGACGCCGAAGGTGACGTTGTTGTCTGACCGAACCCGGTCGGTCACGCCGAAGACTCGACCCGTGCCCTCAACTCGCGCAGCGCCGTGGCCATGATCCGACTTTGGGCGCGCATATAGATGAAGCCCGGGATCGGGACTCGGAGCTCGACCTCGAGGTGGTATTTGACCTCGGTCCCTCCGTCGCCGGTCGGGACGAACTCGTAGCTGCCGTCGAGTCGAGTGGTGATGTCACCCTTGGTGAGGCGCCACGCGAGCACCCGTGGGGCCTCACTGTGGTCGTAAGCCAGGGTGTACCTGGTGCTGCGGCCAAACGCGGCGGCTCGGAACGAAACCAACGACGGACGGCCGTTGTCGTCTCGCTCGTGGACGGTCACTTCCTTGATGTCGGCCGCCCACTCCGGGTAGCGCTCGATGTCGTCGGCGACCTCGAAGCATCGGTCGGGCGTGGCCGACACAGTCATGCTCTCCGTTGCCTCGGCCACTGCGTCCTCCTCGCCGCCCGTTGGTGACGTCCGATGCCGACCCGGCCCGGACGGCGGTCAGCCTCCCACCTGGGCGAGCGCCTCGGCCAGCCTAGGAGCGAGGCTTCCGTAGTCGAAGCATGCCACCGCACGCTCGCGCGAGGCACTCCCCATGCGGCTGCGCAGGGAATCGTCGGAGAGCAGCCGATCGAGCGCCGCCGTCACCTCGGCTGGGTCTTGGGGCCTCCCGACGACGAAACCGGTCTCCTGATCGGCGACCGCCTCGGCGGCCCCCCCGCTCTCCCCCGCCACCTGCGGCACGCCGGCTGCGGCAGCCTCGAGGAAGACGATCCCGAAACCCTCCTGTTCCAGCCCGGCCCACCGATTCCGGCACGCCATCACGAACACGTCGGCGACACCGAGCAGCGCCGCCTTGTCACTCTCGGAGACCCGTCCGAGCATCGTCACCGGTGCGCCGGTCTTCGCGACCAAGCGCTTGAGACGGCGGGCGTCGCGTCCGGACCCCGCGATCGCGACCGTCACACCGGGGTGCCCCGACCGCAACCTCCGGGCGGCCTCGATCAGCACGTCCATTCCCTTCCGACGGACCAGTCGGCTCACGCTCACCACCAACGGCCCTTGCGCGGCGAGCCCGAGGCGGGTCCGGGTGGCCGCCCGATCGGCCCCGTCGATGCGCCCGAAGCGACCACACTCCACGCCGGGCGGCACCTCGACGACATTTGGCAGCGGTGATCCGAGGAGCTTCTCGGCTTCCCGGATCGGGTACCCGCCCGCCGACACGACGACCGACGCTCCCCGGAGCACCCTCGCCAAGCCCCGTCGGACGAGCGGGATGCGGGCCGGGATGGCGATCTCCGCCCCATGGAGGATGACCCCGTATGGGATGCCGAGCCGCGGCCCCAACAGACCCAAGGGCCAGACCGGATCGAGCAGGACGAGGTCGGGTTTGGTCTCCGCGCATGCCTGGCGTATCCGGCGCAACGCCAACGGGGAAGGAAAGAAGAGGATCCGTCCGCGCACTCGGGAGACTCGCAACCCGCGGGCCGCCTGCTCTCGGTCGAACGATTCGTGATCCGTGTGTGACCGCGCGGTGAGCACCGCCGTCGTCGAAGGTTCGAGCCGACTCCACAACTCCCACAGGTACGACTGGATACCGCCGACCTTGGGCGGGAAGTCGTTGGTGACGAGCAGGTGCGAGCTCAACGCACGCCCCGCCCGGTCGACTGGCTCGGGTGGCTACCCCGCCCGGGCGTCGAACCGCAGGTTGAGCACCAGCCCGGCTCGCTCGAGCAGCCTGACGGCTCGCGCCTCGGCGGCGTCGATGACCACGGCGTCACCGGGTTCGCGATCGAGCAGGAAGGTAACCAGGCAGTCCTCGCACGCCGAGGTGTGTTGCAGCGTGCATTCGTCGCAATCGACTGTGATCGTGGATCCTGACATGGGAATCCGCCTCCCTGGTTCCGTTCGCTGTTCTGTCTCTGCTTTGCAGCATGACGGAGGGATGTGACACCCATGGTCAGTGGTCGCCCAGAAATGACAGCCTGACCTGGCGCCAAGGATTGTCGGCATTGGTGTCGACGAGCACGACGGACTGCCACGTCCCGAGCAAGACTTCACCGGCACGGACGGGCAACACGAGCGACGGGCTGACGATCGCCGGGAGGAGGTGGTCGGCGCCGTGGCCGGCCGAACCGTGCCGGTGCGCGTAGCGGTCGTCCCGGGGTATCAGCTCGTCGATCAACCGGTCGAGGTCCTCGTCCGAGCCCGAACCGAGCTCCATCACCGCAAGCCCGGCGGTGGCGTGCGGCACGAACACATGGCACAGGCCGTCTTCCCGGCCGGCGCAAAATCGACGGACGGCGTCGGAAAGGTCGGTGAACCGGCGGGAGCCGGTCTCGAGCTCAACCAGCTCGGTGTCCACGACCGGAACTACGCGTCGCCCCGGGCCGTCGAGACCGCCCCGGCGATCTGCTCGAGCGACCAGGCCACCCCCTCGGTGACCACCCAGACGGCCGTCCCGTCAACGAGCACGTAAAACGGACCCGTGTGGACCCCATAGTCGGTCCACGCGGCGTCGGACATCACGACCGACCCCGAGCCGACGAGGCGGGCGACGTTGTCGGGGTCTTCGAAGCGGGGGCCACGGGTGACGACGACGGCGTCCACGTCGGGCGGGAACGGCAAGCTCTCCGGATCGGCGAACGCGCGCCACAGTTCTTCACACCCGTCACACGCCGAGGTCAAGAACATGAGGAGCGTCCATGGGCGATCGGTCACCTCGAATTCGACCGGCTCACCCGAGGGCACCGTGCCTTCGATGCGCCGAACCGTTCCCGGCCGATGGCCGAGGAAGGTCGGGACTTGGATCAGGTGCCGGAGATCAGGCGGGCGAGGGGCCGTGCTCACCGAGCGCTTGGGGAGTCGGCCCCCCGGGCCTCCCCGGGTGACCCCTCTCCCTCCAGCACTTCCACCGATCGCCCGTGCCCGCACCAGCGGCACGCCACCTCGTGCACGGACGCCTCGACAATCTCTTCGTCTTCGACGACCAGCTCGCCGCCGATTGTGTAGTGATGGAACGCCTTCGTCGTCTTCGTGCTCGTGACGTCGAAGCGGGTCAGATTGCCGCAGGCCGAGCAGCGGTATCGGGGCGCCACGGCACCACGGTACTCGGAGAGCGTGAACCGACCGACAGCGGTGTTTGGCTAGATGCGCCCGAGAAGCTCGGCCTTCTTGTTGGCGAATTCCTGTTCCG
>Ga0182018_10001784_pt1 | contig 23414 bp, 21 predicted proteins | sample 812P2MmetaG_FD_120490 | JGI IMG/M metagenome (GOLD analysis project Ga0182018, IMG submission 120490) | Permafrost microbial communities from Stordalen Mire, Sweden - 812P2M metaG | ecosystem: Environmental > Terrestrial > Soil > Wetlands > Permafrost | place: Sweden: Stordalen | collected...
ATCGGCCTCCGTGCGGCGCACTGACCCGCTGCCCCCCTCCAAAACCCCCCGCCCTCTGTTGCCCCTTCCGGCCCATACCCGGATCGCCATCGTCGGGTCGGGCTTCTCGGGCCTCGGCGCGGCGATCGCTCTCTCCCATGAGGGCTATGCCGAGGACCTGATCATCCTGGAGCGGCGCGGGGGCGTCGGCGGCACGTGGTACGACAACTCGTACCCCGGTTGCCGCTGCGATGTGGTCTCGAACCTCTACTCGTTCTCCTTCGCACCCAACCCCAATTGGACCGAGACCTTCTCGGCGCAACCGGAGATAGAGCGTTACCTGCAGGCGACAGCCCGGCGCTTCGGTGTGCTGGGCAAGGTGGCCTTCGGCGCTGCACTGGAGGAGGCGGCGTGGGATGCTGATCGCGCGCTGTGGCGGATCGACACCTCCAGGGGATCGCTCACGGCCGATTTCCTGATCTACGGCGGCGGTCTCTTGTCAGAGCCGTTCATCCCCGATATCCCGGGTGCGGCATCTTTCGCCGGGAAGGCGTTCCACTCGTCGCAGTGGGACCACGGGCACGACCTGACGGGGCGCAAAGTGGCCATCGTCGGCACCGGGGCATCGACCATCCAGTTCCTCCCGGTGGTGCAGAAGTCGGCGGGACAAGTGACCCTCTTCCAGCGCACCCCACCGTGGATCTTCCCTCACCTAAATCGCCCGACGACGGCCCTGGAGCGGGCGGCTTACCGGCTCGTTCCGTGGACACAGAAGTTCTCTCGGGCCCGCAGCTACTGGATGAACGAGTTCCTCCTCGGCCGCCTGCTCATCCGCAACGACGTCGCACTGGGGCGGATCGAGGGTCTGGCCCGGCGTTTCCTGGCCCGCCAGGTCGCCGACCCGGAGCTGCGGGCGAAGCTCACCCCGACCTATACGCCCGGCTGCAAGCGCCTGCTGCAATCGAACGACTACTACCCGGCATTGCAGCGCCCCAATGTCACAGTGGAGACGGAGAAGATCGTCGAAGTGCAACCGGGCGGCGTAATGACTGCCGATGGGGTACTGCATGAAATCGACACCATCATTTACGGGACGGGCTTCCGCACCACAAACCACCCGATGGCCGAGAAGGTGAGGAGCGCCGATGGCCGCACACTCAAGGACTATTGGGCCCAGACCGGCATGCGAGCTTTCTGCGGGACCACGGTCCCGGGGTTCCCTAATTTCTTCATGCTGGCCGGGCCCAACACCGGCATCGGGCACACCTCCCTCGTCGTCATGATCGAGGCCCAGGTGGCGCACATCGTCGGTGCATTCCGGGCCCTGCGCGCCCGAGGCGCACGGCAGGCCGAAGTGTTGCCCGAGGTGCTCGAGCGCTGGGGCGCGGATGTGCAGGCCAAAGCCGCGCCCACGGTGTGGAACTCCGGCGGATGCTCGAGCTGGTACCTCGACGACGCCGGTCGCAATACGACGCTGTGGCCCGACTACACCTTCCGTTTCATCCACAAAACCCGCCACTTTGATCCGGCCGACTATGCCCTGTCGGGCTCGGGCTCGGGCGCGCCGACGACTGCGCCGGAGCCCGTCGCGGCCCGGCCGTCGCGTGGCGCCGCGTCATCGTGAGACGACCCGCCGTTGCCCTCAATGCCGCCACGGCTCTGGTCACCGGAGCGGGGAGCGGAATCGGGCGGGCCACTGCCCACGCCCTGGCAGCCGGAGGCGCCACCGTCCTGTGCACCGATATCGACGGCACGGCGGCGGAGAAGACGGCGGCCGAGTGCGCCGAGCGCGCCGGCGCGGGCAGCAGGGATGTCCACAGCTCGTACCAACTCGACGTGGCCGACCGCCAGGAGGTCGAGGCCCTGGCCGCGACCGTCCACCGGGCCCACGGCGCGCTGACGATATTGGTGAACAACGCCGGCGTGGGTATGACGGGCCCGTTCTCGGAGATGACGGCCGAAGAGTGGGCGTTCATCCGTTCCATCAACCTTGACGGCGTCGTGCACTGCTGTGCCGCCTTCTCGCCACCGATGCTCGCCGCCTCCCGGGGCCACGTGGTCATCGTGTCGTCCGGGCTCGGCTACACCCCGACCTCGATGGAGTCGGCGTACGGTGCGACGAAGGCCGCCGTGTTGCACCTCTCGCAATGCCTGCGCGCCGAGTGGGCGCCGCGCGGGGTCGGCGTGAGCGCCATCTGCCCCGGCTTCATCAACACGCCCATCGTCCAGTCGACTCGTTTCACCGGCCGCAGGGACGACCCCGAGGCACGGACGAAGTTGGAGAAGGGCTTCTCCCGAGGGCACCCGCCCGAGAAGGTCGCCGCCGCCATCGTCAACGCCATAGCCGCGAACAAGGCGGTCGTGCCCGTGGGATTCGAAGCCGTCATCGCCTGGTACGCCCACCGGCTCGCACCCATCGGCCTGCAGCAACTGTTGGCTCGGCTCAGCGGGCGCCGCTGATGCCGAGGCTCCACATGCCGCGCCATCGGCGCAGCCTCCTCGCCCTCGGTGCGGCGACCGCGCTCGTCGGAGGTGCCGCGGCCTACAAGAAGATGGCGTCGTCGCGCGCCGCGAGCCGAGGCCCCGGCGCCACCACGGGCTCGCCGCCAAGTGGCGCAGACGCCGGATTCGCCGAGCTGGGTTGGGGGGACCTGGAGGTGCCCGCACCCATCAACGTCGTCACGCCGGACGGCGCCAACCTGGCGGTGTGGGACGTCGGGAACGGCCCGGTCGCGGTGCTCCCCCACTGCTGGGGCTGCACTCACGCCGTGTGGGTCCCGGTCGCCCGCCGCCTCGTCGAGAGCGGCCACCGGGTGGTTCTCTACGACCAGCGCGGGCACGGCGCCAGCACCCAGGGGGCGGCGCGCTTGAGTATTGAGATCCTGGCCGACGACCTCGCCGCGGTGCTCGATTCCCGCGCCATCGAGGACGCCGTGCTGGCCGGCCACTCCATGGGCGGCATGTCGATCATGTCCCTCGCCACCTACCGGCCTGATGTCCTCACCGCGCGCGCCCACGCCATCGTCCTCGTGGCCACGGCCGCCGGCGACATGGGCAGCGGCCCTCCCGGCGCAGAGCGGTTGGCCGCCGGTGTCATCGCCTCCCCCGCCGTGTCACTCGCCCTGCGGGCCTCGAGCGGCCACCGCTTCGTGCGGGGCGTGTTCGGAACGGACCCGGTGCGGGCGCAGATGGATCTGACCCGGACGCTCTTCGCCGACACCGCCCCCGCGGTGCGCGCCGGCTTCATGATCGCGATGAGTAGGATGAACCTGCTGGAGGGCATCGCCACCATCGGGGTACCCACCACGGTGATCGTCGGCTCCAAGGACCGGCTCACGGCACCGGCGCGTGCGGCCCAGTTAGTCGCCGCCATTCCGGGCGCGCACCTCGTGACCTTGCCCGGGCGCGGACACATGCTCCCGCTCGAAGATCCCGACGCCGTCACCGAAGAGATCGTGCGGGCCTTCACAGCTTGACGCGGCCGCGCCGCACCTCGACTGCGCGTCCCCGCTGCCGACGGTCCCCTGCACTGCGTCGCCGCTGAGGCAGTATTGCCGCATGGGTTTGGACATCGACTTCGAGTTCGAGGTCGGCGAAGCGGAGAAGCACCGCGTCGCCTTCCATTGGGGCCAGCTATTGGGCAGGGTCAACATCCGGGTCGACGGCGAAGAGGTCGTGCAGAAGAACCAGGCGATCACCTTCTTCCGTTCGCCCAAGACGCGACGCTTCGAATTCTCCGTCGGCCAAGAAGAGGTGCATCCGGTGGTCATCGAGAAGACCGCTGCCCGCTTTCTCGGTGGCGCCCGGAAGCAGAAATGCCGGGCGTTCGTCGACGGTGCACTGGTCGGCGAGTACTGACCGCAGATCGAGCGCCGACCGAGGACCGATCGCCGATCGAGCGCTCCAGCGCGTGTGTCGCCTACAGCCGCTTGTCCGCCAGTGCCATCAGACTTCTCGACAAAGAGGCCGGGAACGTGGAGTTGAAAGCGGTGAACGTAACCTGACCTTCTTCGTTCCCCCGTACGTAGTCGACCTCGGTGATCTGCACGTTGACGGTGACACCATCGCTGATAATGGGAAAGTACAACGTCAGGTTGATGGTGCCGGGGGCGTAGTCCGCGGTCGGAGTGCGCGCCACCACGACAGCACCCAGTGTCGTCCCCGATCCGAAGCTCTTCTCGATTGACGCTTTCGCCGCCCCATTGAAGATCGTCGTCATGCAGCCCGGCGTCTTTGCGTTGCCGAGCGCGGCGTGCTCGGCCGCAGCGAGCTTGGCGTGGCGGTAGACAGCGACAGAGTCACCCACCATGAGGAGATCGTCCTTGCTGTTGAAATCGGGGCTCGTCGCGGACGGGGGATTCGAGGTGATGACGCTCTTGGGCACCCCGATGCAGGTGGCCAGCTGCGCCTCCCCGGGGAACGACGAGTTGCCGCCAGAGGAGGAGCTCGACATCCATCCCTTGGGCATGTCCGAAAGGACCAGCAGTGCTTTGCGGGCTGTGCTCAGGGCGCTCTTGCCCGGGCTCGACGCCGCTCCCGCGGTTCCGGTCAACAGGCTGAACGCCAGCCCCACGGCGAGGGCGGCCGCCGGGACGCTGCGGGCGACGGCGCCCCATCGCCTTGTTGGGCACTTCGCCATCTGCTCCTTTCCCGACACATGACCCTATCGGCTCGGAGCACTTCGCCGAGGCACGACCTGATCGGACAGCGCGGCTACCCACGTAGATTCAAGCTCGGATCAGCCGCGCACCACCGCGTACAAACAGGAGAGGCCACGTTGCACGACGACGAGCAGGGCGACAGCAGCTACGGCGCGTGGGGCACACCGAGATCCAAGACCGTCACCTGGTACGACCCCATGGTCAACGCCACCCTCGGTGCCACCCAGGATGGCCTGGAGTTCATGCGCGCTGTCCGGGACGGGAAGGTTCCCTCACCGCCGATCGCCCGGCTCATGGGGTTCGCGCTGGTGCAGGTCGAACGCGGGGTGGCGGTCTTCGAATGCACGCCGGACGAATCCCTCTACAACCCCATCGGTGTCGTCCACGGCGGCCTCGTGTGCTCGCTGGCCGACAGCGCGGCGGGGTGCGCCGTGCAGAGCACCCTCGAGGCCGGGGTGGCGTATACCTCCATCGACATCAACGTCACCTATCTCAGGCCGGTCACGAAGGAGACCGGCCTGATCCGCGCCACCGGTCGCGTCACCAAGCCAGGCCGTCGCGTGGCCTACGTCACCATTGAGGTGACCGACTCGGCAGGCAAGCTACTGGCCCAGGCCACGAGCAGCTGCCTGGTGATGGACAACCGTCCCCCCGCTTGAGCCGCCCTCGCCCGGCGGGTGCCGCGCAGGAGCTCAGGAGCGCTCGCCCGCCCGAGGCGCGGCGCACATGTCGGCGAACAGTCGGTGCACCCGCCGGTCTCCCGTCAACTCCGGGTGGAAGCACGACGCCAAGATGCTCCCCTGGCGCACCAGGGCAGGCGATGCGTCTCCAGCCCCCTCGTCCCCCTCAGCCCCCTCAGCCCCCTCGTCCCCCTCAGGAAGACCGCCCCGGTACCGCACCCGGGCCAGCACGTCGACCGCAGGGCCCACCTGCACGATGAAGGGCGCACGGATGAACACGGCAGGGAGGGGAGGGCCCTCTCCGAACTCCAATTCGGTTTCGAAGGACGCCACCTGACGCCCGAAACCGTTGCGCCGGACGACGGCGTCCACCAGGCCGAAGGAACGCTGATCCGGCCGCCCGTCGAGCACCTCGCGAGCCAGCAGGACCAGTCCGGCACACGTCCCCAACACCGGGAGCCCCTCGTCCAGCAGTGCAGCCAGAGCGTCGAACAGACCGCTCGATGTGAGGAGCATCGACAAGGTCGTCGACTCGCCACCGGGCAGGATCAACCCGTCGATACCCTCGAGGTCGCCGGGCCACTTCACCAACCGGCTGGCGGCCCCTACCTGGCCCAGGGCAGCCACGTGCTCGCGCACGTCGCCCTGCAGGTCGAGCACCCCGATCGTCGTCGTTGCAGCCCCCTCGGTGGGAGCGTCTACCACCCTCGATCAGCCAGGCGCTCGGTCGTGTCGGAGAGCTCGATGCCGCGCATCGCCTCTCCCAGCCCGCGCGAGACCTTGGCCACGTGGTCGGCATCTTTGTAATGCGCGGTCGCCTCGACCACGGCCGAGGCCATCCGGGCCGGATCGGAGCTCTTGAAGATGCCCGAGCCCACGAAGACTGCCTCGGCCCCGAGTTGCATCACCAACGCCGCATCCGACGGTGTGGCGATGCCACCGGCACAGAACAACGGCACGGGCAGACGACCCGAGGTGGCGATCTCCTGCACCAACCCGATCGGCGCGGCGAGATGCTTGGCCCAACCGTAGAGCTCGGCGCCGTCGCGGCACGCCGCGATGGAGCGGATCGACCGCAGGATCGACCGCAAGTGCCGCATGGCCTCGACGATGTTGCCGGTCCCTGCCTCACCCTTCGAGCGAATCATGGCCGCCCCTTCCGAGATGCGGCGCAGCGCCTCACCCAGGTCCGTCGCCCCGCACACGAACGGCACGCCGAAGCCCCACCTGTCGATGTGGTACTCCTCGTCGGCGGGGGTCAGCACCTCGGACTCGTCGATGAAGTCCACGCCGAGGCTCTGCAGAACCTGCGCCTCGGCGAAGTGACCGATGCGCGCCTTGGCCATGACCGGGACCGTGACGGCCGCCTGGATGCCCTCGATCAGCTCGGGGTCGCTCATGCGCGCCACGCCGCCGTCACGCCTGATGTCGGACGGCACCCGCTCGAGCGCCATGACGGCCACGGCGCCGGCGTCCTCGGCCACCTTGGCCTGCTCGGCGTTGACCACGTCCATGATCACGCCGCCCCGCAGCATGTCGGCCAGCCCCCGCTTCACGGTGAACGTCCCCGTCACCTCGGCATTCGGCACTCCAGGACCACTCATGGCCCCAGTCTACGAGGGTGGGCCGCCCCTTCTCACCACTCGCTCAGCGCGGCGGCCCGCACCGACGTGACATCGAGATCCCCAGGCACCGCCGGCCCGTCCCGATGGCCCACCGACGGATCGATCCACACGAAGCGGGTGGCGGGAAAGCGGGTGGCGGAGAACACCGAGTTGCCGGCGGGAGCAGGCGCTCCCTCCATCAGCCGCAGGGCGTCCAACAAGCCGCGCGGATAGCGCACGGCGGACGCGCCCACCACGTCGGCTCGATACTCCCTCCCCTCGGGCACACACCGGCGCAACAGGCCGGCACCGCCGAAGCGGGCCAGCGTTAGCGCGATGACCGAGACGCCGTTGTCGGCCCGCTTCACGTGGGCCAACTCGTGGGCGATCACCCCTTCGAGCTCAATCGGTCCCATCATTTCGAGCAGGCCCGACGTCACGACCACGTCGCCCGACCCGGCATCGCGCCCCAACGCGCACGCGTTGGGGACCGCGTCGTAGACCACGTGGAGGGAGGGCATGCGCAACCCAAAGGTGGCGCACAAGCCGTCGGTCACATTGAACAACCGGGGGTTGTCGCGCTCGGCCAGCGGCACCGCCCCCACCTGGCGCAAGGCCAGGCGCGGGGCGGCGCGCCAGAGCCCCCAGGCCACGGCCACTTCCACGACGACGAGGACGATGGCGCCCACCACCAACGAGAAGACGAGACCCAGCACCACGGCAAGGACGAGGGCCGGCAGCAGCGCGGCCAGCGCACACAACGTGACGGCGTGGCGGTGGTTGGCGCGCACCTCACCGGGTAGCACCTCGGTGGCACCGAGGCCGGGCTCAATGGTCAGGGGGGCCAGAGGCACGGGCGTCGGAGCGAGGGTGCGGGAGGCGCCGTTGCGCCCGCCACCCGGGGCGCTCCCACGGCTGCGGTTCGAGGACGCTCCCCCGGCACGCGCCGGCTGGCCGCCTCCGCCCTTGGAGCCGCTCCGCGACGCGCCGGAACGGCCTGGTGCCGGCCGGCGATCCCCGCCGGCTCCGGCGGTGCCGTTCGACCCGCCGCGATTCCCTCCACCACCGCCACTTCGATTTCGGTTCCGGTTGCGGTTCCTGCTCCGGTTGCGGTTCCCACCGCCGGACCCACCGCCAGTTCCACCCCCGCCGGACCGGCCGGCCGGAGGGGACGCGCCGGAATTCGCCTGTTCTTCAACCATGGAACCTCCCAGCCTAACGGGCCGGCCTCACGGGCGGGGGTGCCTACCTCCTGCCCGTCTCCGGTCTCGCCCTGCCTCCCGTCAGGGACGCGCCAGGGCCTGACGCCGTGCCTGCGCCGCGGCGTGCACGGCCTCCTCTCCTGCCCCACCCGAGGTCGGCGCTTCGGTGCTGTCAGTCCGCGGCACCCCGGCCAACGCGCCCAGTGTGGCCGCCACCGACTCCTGGAGCGCCGCCAGGTCGTAGCCGCCTTCGAGGAAGAGGACCAGCCGCCCGGGGCGCGGCGCGTAGCCGGCCACCATCCGGGCCAGGGCGGCGAAGTCGCCGCTCGAGAGGGCCAGCCCCGCCAATGGGTCGGCCCGGTGCGCGTCGAATCCGGCCGAGACCAGGACCCAGGTCGGTCCGAAGTCCTCTATGACCGGGCCCGCCACTTCGTCGAGCGCCCGCCGCACGACGTCGCCGGTGGCACCGGCCGGCAGCGGCACGTTGACCGTGAGCCCTCGGGCGCCGGCGCCGCCCACCTCGTCGGCCGCACGGGTCCCGGGGTACAAGGGCGCCTGATGCGTCGAGACGTACAGGACCGAGGGGTCGTCCCAGAAGAGCGCTTGGGTGCCGTTGCCGTGGTGCACGTCCCAATCGACGACGAGCACCCGCTCACCCGCCTCGACGAGCGCGGCGGCGGACACCGCGATGTTGTTCAGCAGGCAGAAACCCATGGAATGCTCGGCCAGCGCGTGATGGCCCGGGGGGCGGGTGGCCACGAAGGCCGTGCCCTCCCCACTTCGGCGCAGCACGTCGACTGCCTGCAACCCGGCGCCGGCCGAGAGAAGCGCCGCCTGCCACGAATCAGGTCGGGCGAACGTGTCGAGGTCGAGCTTGCCCCCGCCGGACCGGCAGAACTCCTCGAGCCTCTGCAGGTACGCCGGCGCGTGCACCCGGGACAGCGCCGCCGGATCCGCCGCGGCCGCGGGAAGCAGCTCGAAGTCGCTGCCCAGCGTGCGCGCGACCTCGGCCACGCCGGCCATCACCGCATCGATCCGGGCCGGCCGCTCGGGATGGCCACCGCCGTCGTGCACCGTTCCCGTACCGCCCGACGGTCCGATCACGCGCAGCACGAGCTGAGTGTAGGGCTGCCGTTCGGCTACGGCCGGGCCGGGCGGGCGCCGGCGCGAATCGCCCGCTCGTAGATCTCCACGTAGCGCACCGCGAGGCGGTCCATCGACCACTCCCGGACGTGAGCCTCGGCCGATTTCAGTGCTCGGTTTGAGGACCGCCCGTTGCCCTCGACGGCGTCCGCCAGGGCCGTGCCGAGCGCACGGCTGAGCGCGCCCCTGTCCCCCGGCGGGACCAAGACGGCGTGCCCGGCCGCGGCGGCCCGGTACCCCGGGAGATCCGACGCCACCACGGCGCACCGGGCTGCCATGCCCTCCAGCAGCACCATGCCGAACGATTCGCCGCCGAGCGAGGGCGCGCACAGCACGTCGGCCCCCAAGAGGCGGGCATCGCGTTCGTCGTCGCGCAACCGTCCCAACCACTTGACCCGGTCCGACTCGGGGTAGCGCCGCTGCTGCACCTCGGTCTGGGGCCCGTCCGACGCGACCCACAGGACGGCGGGCCGATGGAGCTGCGCGAATGCGTCCAGCAGCACACCCAGCCCCTTCCGGGTCTCGTGGCGCCCCAGGAACAGCACGGTCGGGTGATCGGACGGCACCGGATCGACCGTGGCGAACGCGTCCATGTCGACCCCGTTGAAGAGCAACTCGTACGTGCCGGGGCTCGACTGCATCGCCGTCTCCCGGGCCGCCTCGGAGACGGCCACGCGCACCTGCATGCGCCGCCCGACCAGCTCGACCAGCGGTCTGAGCACCGGGACCCACCGGCTGACGCCCGCCCGGTGGTACGTCCCCACCATCGGCACCCGCGGCCGGAGCATGAACCCGTATCCGGCGATGGGCGCCAACGGCTCGTGGAGGTGCAACACATCGAAGGCGCCCAGGCGCACGAAGCGAACCGCCCGCCAGGCCGCCACGGGCGACACCGTCACCGGCGCCACCGAGCCGTTGGACCGCACCCCCCTGGCAGGCCCGATCACGAACACATCGGGGTCAGCGCCACTTTCTCCCGGATCGGCGGGGCCGAGTACCGTCACCTCGTGGCCCAGCCGGCGCAGCGCACGGGAGAGCCCCAGCACCTGGCCCTGCACGCCTCCCGGCCGCGTCAACGCATATGGCGACAGCATGGCCACCCTCAACTGCCGCCACCCCGATCGCCTTCACGGTCGCTCGGCCAGTTGGGCTGGTACAGGTGCCACTGCTCGGGCCGCCGCACGATGAACTCCTCGAAGCACGTCGCCAACTCCTGGGTCAGCCGATGGACATCCGCGCGCAAAGAGCCGCGCCGCGCCGTATCGAGGGGCGGATGCACCACGGCGGTGTGCCAATCCCCGGGCCCTGAATAGACGACCGTAGGAAGAAGCGCCGCCCCCGTGCGCAGCGCCAGGGTGGCCGCACCGGCCGGCAGGGTGGTCCGCTCCCCGAAGAAACTCACTTCCACCCCGTTGCCGGGCAGATCGCGGTCACTGATGAGTGCCACCATGGCCCCGCTGCGCAATGCCTTGAGAATGGCGGCACTCGAGCCCTCACCGAGGGGGACGGCGGTCAGGCCCATCTGGGCGCGCTGGTCCACGAACCACTCGAACAGGCGTTTCGGCTCAATGCGCTCCACCACGACCGTCATGGGCATGCCCTCCAGGGCGAGCCAGGCTCCGCCCCACTCCCAGCTCCCGACGTGGGGCAGGGCCAGGACCACGCCCTGTCCACGCCGCATGGCGCTGCGCACGACGTCCTCGCTGTCGCCTTCGAGGCTCATCCGGGCCCGTATGACGTCTTCAGACATGTAAGGCACGCGCGCGCCGTCCCTCCAATAGCGGCCGTACTCGGTGTAGGTCCGCCGGCTCCAGCGACGCACCAGGGCCGGATCGGGTACGACGCCCTCCTCACACTCGCTGGCCAGTACACGGCGTAGGTGCCGTTCGTTCATGGCCAGGGCGCGCCCACCGCGCCACGACATCACCCGGACGACACCCCCAACAACACTCCGGGCCACCGGCTCGGGCAGGTGGCCCATGGACGAGGCCAGGCCGGTGTAGGTGAAGTACTTCGCCGTGGCGCGCCAGCCCGGCGCCATTGCGCCCGCCTCCTCCACCGTCATCCCCCGCTACGCGGAATGCAGGCTCAAGAATGGGGCCCGCGTGCCGGACGCGACCGCGAGGGCGGTGCGCCGCCCGTCGACGCCCCGCTGGCGCGACCCCTCAGCCCGCCTATTCCCCCGGATCCCCTCGACGTCGCACTACCGGACGGCTGCGCATGCGGGCGGGCGGCGCGGCGCCGGGCCCGCAACGTCCGGCCCGACCGGCTGCTCAAGCTCTCCTGTCGACGGGCGCGCCAGCGACCAACCGGAACCCCGGTCCTTTGATCAGCGGACCCCCGCGGCACGCTCACGCCCTCGCGCCAGGTACGCCAACGGGACTCGACCTTTCCCTCGCGCCAGGCCACCACCCGACGCCGGACCTCCACGTCCCTGCCGGAGGCCGCGTTCCACACCTTGACGAAGCGGGCAATGGCGGTCACCGAGATCAGGGCCAGCATGGCCCAGAGCACCGGCACCAAGAACGCGCTGGAGAAGAAGCCGACCCCGAGCAGGATCATCCGTTCGGCCCGCTCCATCAACCCCCCCTTGGCCGAAAGGCCGAGCGACTCGGCCTTGGCCCGCTCGTAGGAGACCAGCGCGGTCACGCCCAGTACCGCCAGGGGAAGGAGAACAAGGTGACCCTCGTGCTTGTCGATCAGGTACCACGCCACGCCACCCATCAGCACGGCATCGGCCACCCGGTCGGTCACGGAATCGAAGAAGGCACCCCGCACCGAGGCCGTGCCGGCCGCCTTGGCCACCGGCCCGTCCAGCAGGTCGTGCAGACCGGTCAAGATGAGCAGCACGATGGCGATGTGCAGGTGGCCAGTGGCGACGGCGAACGCGGTTGCCGTGGCCGACACCAAACCCGTGGCGGTGAGCACGTCAGCGGTGATGCCCCGGCGGTGGAGGGCGGTGCCGACTGGCCCGGTGGACCGGTCGACCGCCTCGCGCCAGCGACCGTCGAACATAAAACTCCTCGTCCGGCACCCCCTGTGAGAGGCGGTGCCCATGCAACAGATACAAAAGTTTATCATCCGGGGCCCTCGAAGTGGCCCAATGCCGGCCGCCACCCCCTCGGGCAAACGGGCTGCTAAACACACAGAAGGCCGCCTGGCAATCCCATCAGCGCCGGCGGACGTACGCCTCGAGGGCGGTCACAGAGCGCCGACGGCCAAAACGGACAGATTTGGACCGATTTCGACTGGTTTCGACGACGTAATTCGACGAAGGAGAACAAGGACACCCTATGACAGTGCGCTCGAAAATGGCCACGCTCAGCCTCATCCCTCTGGCCACCGTCGGGTCGATGGCCCTGACCGGCGCCCTCCCGGCCGGGGCGAGCGCCAAAACCATCACCGTCAAGGCGATCGAGACCGAATACCGGATCGCCCTCTCCGTCAAGTCGTTCAAGCCCGGTGACTACACGTTCGTCACCGAGAACAAGGGGACCATTGTGCACGCCCTGGAGATCACCGGGCCCGGGCTGCACGACCCCGCCACACGCAACATCTCCCCCGGCAAGAAAGCCGACCTCAAGGTCACACTGGAAAACGGCAGGTACGACATCTTCTGCCCTATCCCGGGTCACAAGGCGCTGGGCATGAACGTCAACATCGTCGTGGTGGGCCCTGCCCTCCACACCACCTCGTCGAAGGGCCACAAGTCACCAGCCACCTCGGGTGGGGCCGTCAGTTACTGACGGCCAAGGCCGCTGCCACCACTGCCGGCATCGGCCCCCCACCGGCTGGTCGAGTCCGGGCCCCCGGCCCCACCGCGTCGCGCCCTCCCGGGTACGCCCGAGCATCCGGACGCGAGCCGCCGTACACTCGATGCGTGGGTGCCACGCGCGCCTGACAGTCACACCATCGCAGCACGGACGGAGGGACCAGGTGCCACACGACCCGACCGCAATCCGCAACGTCGCCCTTGTCGGCCATCACGGTGCCGGCAAGACGACGCTGGCCGAAGCGCTCCTGGCGGCCACCGGTGCCATTCCCCGGCGGGGCTCGGTCGAGAAGGGCACCACCACCTGTGACTTCGAGCCAGAGGAGATCGCGCGCCAGCTCTCCATCTCCACGGCTCTGGCGCCGTTCACAGTTAACGGCGTGAAGGTCAACCTGCTCGACACACCCGGCTACGCCGACTTCGCCTCAGAGATGCTCACGGCGCTCGCCCGCGCGGACCTCGCCGTGGTGGTGGTCAACGGCACCGACGGCGTGCAAGCACAGACCAAGGACGCCTGGCGGGCCGCGGCGAAACTGGGTCTGCCCCGCGTGATCGTCATCAACAAGCTGGACCGCGAGCGGGCCGACTTCGATCGCACCTTGGCCGAGATCCGCGCCGCCTTCGGTGCCGGAGTGGCGCCGGTCGAGCTCCCCATTGGGGCCGAGTCCGCCTTTCACGGCGTCATCGACCTGCTGGGCGACACGGCCACCCACTACGACACCCCGCCGCCGAACACGCCGGCGGACGGCACCGTCCCTCCGGTGGGACGCGAGGGACCCATCCCGGCGGAGCTCCTCGACGAGGAGCACGAGGTGCACGAGCAGCTCGTCGAGGGGATCGTCGTTGGTGACGACAGCCTCATGGAGCGTTACCTGGGCGGCGAGTCCATCGACTACCACGAGCTCGAGAAGAGCCTGGCCAGCGGCGTCGCCTCCGGCGCCGTCTTCCCCGTTTTGTGCTGTTCGGGATTGACCGGTGTCGGTGTCGATCGCCTGGCCCGGCTCATCGAGGAACTCTGCCCGACACCGAGCTCTGTTCCCCCGATCACCGTCGCGGCGGGGGACACGACGACCGAGATCCCCTGTGACCCCGGCGGCGCCGTGCTGCTCACCGTGGCCAAGACCTTCACCGACACCCACACGGGGAAGATGTCCCTCTGCAAGGTCGTCTCGGGCACGCTCACCCCCGACACAGTCCTCGTCAACACGCGCACACGCGAAGAGGAACGCCTGCACGCCTTACAGGTGCTGTCCGGGCACACCACCACGCCGACCACGTCGGTCGCCGCCGGCGACTTCGTGGCCGTGCCCCGGCTCAACGGCACGCGCACCGGCGACACCCTGGCGCCGAAGGGCCAGCCCGTCACCGTGCCGCCACCGCAACTCCCCGCCCCCGCGCTGCACGTGGCGGTGCGGCCGGCGACGCGGGCCGATGACGACAAGCTCATGTCGGCACTGCAACGACTGTGCGATGAAGACCCTGCACTCAGCGTCAGCCGGGACGACGAGACGCACCAGACCGTCCTAGGTGTCAGCGGTGAGGTGCACCTGGCGGTGACGCTCGAGCGCCTGGAGCGCAAGTGCAACGTCCACGTCGAGCGCGAGGAGCTCCGCATCCCCTACCGCGAGACCATCACCGCTCCCGCGCAGGCCGAGGGCAAGCACAAGAAGCAGTCCGGGGGCCATGGCCAGTTCGGCGTCTGCCATCTTCGGCTGGAGCCTTTGCCCCGCGGCGAGGGATTCGTCTTCCACGACAAAGTGGTCGGCGGCGCCATCCCGCGCCAGTACATTCCGGCCGTCGAGAAAGGAGTCATCGAGGCGATGGCCGGCGGTGGGGTGTTCGGGTTCCCCGTTGTCGACATCGCGGTCACCGTCGACGACGGCAAGGCCCATTCGGTCGACTCCAATGAGGTGAGCTTCAAGATGGCGGCGGCCGCCGCCATACGGCAGGCCATGGTCGAGGCCGGTCCGATCCTGCTCGAGCCGGTCTCGAAGCTGGACGTGACGATCCCGGCCGAGAACCAAGGAGACGTGCTGGGAGACCTCCACTCCCGCCGGGCCCGCATCGTCGGCACCGATCAGGCAGACGACGGGTTCCAGACGGTGACGGCCTTCGCCCCCACTGCCGAGTTGACCCGCTATGCCGTCGACCTGCGCGCGCTGACTGCCGGGCGGGGCACCTTCGCCGTCGAGCACGATCACTACGACAGCGTGCCCGACCACCTCACGGCCACCATCGCCCGTGGGCAGAGCTGACTAGGGGACCGGCCAGGCTTCGGAGAGCTTCTTCCAGGCCACCTGCAGCGTCTCAGGCATCACCCGGACGCCGGCCACCGACGTCATGAAATTGGTGTCGCCCGACCAGCGCGGGAGGACATGGAGATGGACATGGCCCGGAATGCCGGCGCCGGCCGCCCGGCCGAGATTCGCCCCCAGGTTGAGCCCGTCGGGGTCATAGGCACCCTCGATCGCCGCCACAGCACTGCGGGTGGCCGCCCACACCTCCGTCGACTCGGGCTCGGTCAGCGCGGTCAATGCGGCGATGTGGCGCAAGGGCATCACGAGGACGTGTCCGCTGGCGTAGGGATACGCGTTCATGACGACGAACGACCATTGGCCCCGCCACACCACCAGGTTCTCGGCGGAAGGCGGACCGCTCTCGGCAAGATGGCAGAACACGCACGACGCCGCGTCGTCCGTATTACCGGTGGCCCGCTCCCGCTCGGTCGCTTCCTTGATGTACCCGTGGCGCCACCCGGCCCACAGGTTCTCCAGGCTCACGAGTCCGGGCGCTCAGCCGCCTGGTCCTCGGGTGAGCCGCGCCGAGCCACCTCGGCCACCATGTCGTCGACGAACGTCGTCAAGTCCACGCCGCGGCGAGGTGGGGCCGTCGACGAGCGAGGATTGACGCCCACCGTCTGGTTCGCCACATCGTCGGCGCCGACGACCACTATGTAGGGGACCTTTGACAGCTTCGCCTTGCGGATGCGCGCCTTGAGGTTTTCGGCTGCTTCATCGATACTCACCCGCAGGCCGGCTCCGGAGCAGGCGGCCGCAACCGATCGGGCATAGTCGGCCTGGGTTTCGCTCACCGGAAGCACGCGGACCTGTTCGGGGGACAGCCACGTCGGCAGGGCGCCGGCGTAGTGCTCGAGCAGCACAGCCATGAAGCGTTCGACGGACCCGAAGAGGGCGCGGTGGATCATGATCGGTTGGTGGCGCGCATTGTCGGCGCCCACGTACTCGAGCTCGAAACGCTTGGGCAGGTTGAAGTCGAGCTGCACGGTGGACATCTGCCAGGCCCGGCCGATGGCATCGCGCGCCTGGACCGAGATCTTGGGCCCGTAGAACGCCCCGCCGCCTTCGTCCATGACCAGGTCCAGACCCATACCCTCGGCGGTCGCGCGCAGCATCTCGGTGGCTTCTTCCCAGTCCTCGTCGGTGCCAATGGCTTTGCCCTCGGGGCGCGTCGAGAGCTCGAGGTAGAAGTCGCTCAGCCCGTAGTCCCGCAGGACGTCGAGCACGAAGTCCGTCGTCCGCCGCAGCTCCTCGGCCAGCTGGTCACGGGCGAGGAAAATGTGGGCGTCGTCCATGGTCAGGCCGCGCACCCTGGTCAAACCGTGCAGGACGCCCGACTTCTCGTAGCGGTAGACCGTGCCGAACTCGAACAGCCGGAGCGGGAGCTCGCGGTACGAGCGCTGCCTGCTCTTGTAGATGAGGATGTGGAAGGGGCAGTTCATCGGCTTGAGGTAGTACTCGGTCCCGCCGTCGAGCTCCATCGGCGGGAACATGCCGTCGGCGAAGGACTCCAGATGGCCGGAGATCTCGAAGAGCTTCGACTTGGTGATGTGCGGCGAGTTGACGAACTCGTAGCCCGCCTCGACGTGTCGTTGCCGCGAGTAGTCCTCCATGAGGCGGCGCACTGTCCCGCCCTTGGGGTGGAAGATGGCAAGCCCGGAGCCGATCTCGTCGGGGAAGCTGAACAGGTCGAGCTCGGCACCCAGCTTGCGGTGGTCCCTCCGCTCGGCCTCCTCCAGCTGGAGCAGGTAGGCAGCTAGCGCCTTCTCGGACTCCCAAGCCGTCCCGTAGATCCGCTGCAGTTGGGCCCTCTTCTCGTCCCCGCGCCAGTACGCCCCGGCGACCCGCATCAACTTGAAGTGCCCCAATCGGCTGGTCGAGGGCACGTGCGGGCCCCGGCACAGATCGGTGAACGAGTCGGAATTCCAATAGGTGCTCACCACCGAACCGGCGGCGTCGACCTCGTCGGCCCCCGAGCCGACCGCTTCGATGATCTCCCGCTTGAAGGGTTGGTCGGCGAACAGCTCCAATCCCTCGTCGAGGTTGTGCTCATGGCGCACGAACGGCTGGTCCTCAGCCATGATGGCGCGCATCTCGGCCTCGATCCGGCCCAGATCGTCATCGCTGAACCGGGCCCCATCCGGGAGCGCGAAGTCGTAGTAGAAGCCGTTCTCGATCACCGGGCCGATGGCGTACTTGGCTCCCGGCCACAGGCGCAGCACCGCCTGGGCCAGGACGTGGGCAGTCGAGTGGCGGATGACCTCACGTCCGGCGTCGGAGTCGGCGGTGACGATGGCCACCTCGGCGCCGTCCACCAGCGCGGCGCTCAAGTCGACGCCGTGGCCGTCGACGGTGGCCCCGACGGCCGCCTTGGCCAGGCGCGGGCCAATGAACTGTGCGAACTCGGCCGCGGTCGTTCCCTCGGCGAGCTCCCGCATCGAACCGTCGGGGAGCCGTACCGAGATGACGCCTGCCATTGTTCAGCCTTTCGGGGTCAGCCGGCGGCGACCTCCCACCGGAGCGAATGCCCCAGGGTACCGGACCCTCCCGCTCAGAGCTCCACTCCGAGCAAGGCGGCCCCGGCACGGACCGTGCGCCCGGCCCGGGCCTCGTCGTCGAGGGCCTCCAGGGCTCCCACCGTGTCGAGGTCGGCATCGAGAGCGGCGCGGACGGCGCGCAACCCCGCGGCCCCGTCATCGCCCGCTGTCGCGGCGGTACGCCACAGGGCCAGGCGGGCCGTCGCCGCCGGCATGTCCTTCAGCGTCACCCAGTCCCAGTCCTCACGGTAGTGGTGGCCCAGGAGGGCCAGGCGCACCACTGCCGGCTCCCATTCCTTGCACAGGTCGCCGACGAAGACCAGGTTTCCCAACGACTTGGACATCTTGGTTCCACCGAGGCCCACCAGGCCGACATGGAACCAGAGCCGCACGAAGGGCTTGCCGGTCACAGATTCGGACTGCGCGGTCTCGCATTCGTGATGGGGGAATAACAGGTCGCGTCCGCCGCCGTGGATGTCGATCGTCTGCCCGAGCTCGCGCAGCGCCAGGGCGGAGCACTCGATGTGCCATCCCGGGCGGCCGGGCCCCCAGCGCGACTCCCACGCGGGCTCGTCGGGCAGTGAAGGCTGCCACAGCACGAAGTCGAGTGGGTTCCTCTTGTGGGGATCGTCCGGCTTGCCGCCGTGCTCGGCGGCCAATTCGAGCATCTGGGCGCGGTCGTACCCGCTGATGGACCCGAATCGTGGGAAGCGGGCGACGTCGAAGTAGACCGATCCCCCGGACTCGTAGGCATGCCCCGACTCCAACGCGGCGCCGACCAGCGAGAGGATCTCGGGGATGGCGGAGGTCGCCCGAGGCTCGGAGAAGACCGGCAACAGGTTCAGCATCCCCATCTCCGCATCGAAGCGGGCCATCTCCTCTGCGGCCAGGTCCAGATAGTGGACCCCGAGCTCGCGGGACTTGCGCAGGATGTCGTCGTCGACATCGGTGACGTTGCGCACGCACCTGGTCTCGTGCCCGGCATCTTGGAGGCGCCGCTGCAGCATGTCGAAGAACACGTAGACGGCCGCATGGCCGAGATGTGCTGCGTCGTAGGGCGTGATGCCGCAGGAGTACAGCGTGACCAAAGGGCCGGGCTCGAAGGGCACCACCTTCCGGCGAGCGGTGTCGTAGAGCCGCACGGCTACATCCCCAACATGCGCAACGTCGAATGCGCCTTGTAACGGATGTTCAGAGTGATGCACACAGCGGTGAACGCCTCGATGGCGGCCGCCTGATTCAAGCTCCCGGCGTCGAGCGGTCGCAAGCCGGCCATCGACTCCACCAGAGCGGTGGTCACGTCCGTCGCGTGCCGATGGTCTGAGCACACGAGCACGTCGGCTTCCAACCCCGAATCCAGGTCTTCCATTTCTGCTGCCGGAAGATGGTGGAAGGCGGCGGAGACCAGCGAATCGGGCAGTGCCGCCTGTACGGCCGCGGCCACGGATCCGCGTGGCGGGATCAGGGCCAGCATTTCGCGGCCTTCCTTGACCAGGGCATTGGCCATCGAAATGACCACCTTGCCGGCCAGGATCTCGCGCAGGGGCATCACGGTCGCGACGGCGCCGTCCCACGGGGTAGCGACCACAACGACCTCAGCACCAGCAGCTCCTGGGTTGTCGGCTCCCGCGATCTCGAGGTGCCGGCCGGCCCAGCCCGCCACAACCTTGGCTGCGACGGCAGTCGCCCTCTCCTCCTCACGCGAGCCCAGGGTGACCGTGGCCCCGGCCGCCGCCAGCCGGGCCGCCATTCCCCGGCCGGCCGGGCCCGTCCCGCCCAGTATTCCCACGTGCACGCCCCTACTGTCGCATAACCTCGCGGACCCAATGGGACTTCTGGCCGGAAAGCGCCTCCTCATCACCGGCGTCCTCACGGACGCCTCATTGGCGTTCGCCGTGGCCAAACGCGCCCAGGAGGAGGGCGCAGAGATCGTCCTGTCGGGCGCCGGCCGGGCCCTTTCCCTCACCCGGCGCACCGCGCGCAAGCTCCCCTCCGAGCCCGACGTCCTCGAGATCGACGTGACCTCCCCCGAGCAACTGGCCGCCGCTGGCTCGGCCCTGGCCGCGCGGTGGGACCGCCTTGACGGCATACTGCACGCCATCGGGTTCGCCCCGCCCAACTGCCTGGGCAGCGGCATGTTCGCCGCCAATTGGGACGAGGTCTCGGTGGCCCTCAACATCTCGGCCTACTCCCTCAAGGCGTTGGTCGAAGCGTGCCGAGGCCTGCTCACCGAGGCCGGGCACCATGGCGGGGCCTCGGTGGTGGGGCTCGACTTCGACGCCACCGTGGCCTGGCCCATTTACGACTGGATGGGCGTCGCCAAGGCAGCTCTCGAGTCACTCACCCGCTACCTGGCCCGTGACCTGGGGCCCGACGGCATCCGGGTCAACCTGGTCGCGGCCGGCCCCGTCCGCACCATGGCGGCCAAGTCCATACCCGGATTCTCCGAGTTGGAGGAGACCTGGTCGGACCGGGCTCCGCTGGGGTGGGATGTGCACGACGCCGATGTGGTGGCGCGCGCCTGCGTCGCCCTCTTCAGCGACCTCCTGCCGATGACAACGGGCGAGATCTTGCACGTCGACGGCGGGGTCCACGCGGTTCGATGAGGTTGCAAGGAGGTGGTCGCGCTTCCGGGGTGCAACGCGGTGCGGGATCTTCAGCCGCGCGCCGTTCCTTTCGGCAATAGTCATTGACTTGAGGGGGGCAACTCCTTCAGTGTTCGCTTTGTAAGGATTCGACAGCAGGCAATGGAGAGTTGGAGGGCTCGAAAGTTCGCAGTCGATCGCAGGAAATCGCACTAGGCAATCGACAGTAAGTACTCGAAAAAGGCAAACCTCTCGCGAGGGAGGGACGCAAAGCTACGGGACTTCTTCGGCTGCGGGCATCGCCGCGTGGCAGTCCGACGGGTACACGGACGCTCTATGGCTGGCGACGGTGAAGAACATTGCCTCGTTCTTTGCCACGTCGTTCGTCCTGACCGCGGTCTTCCAACTGGTGGACATGACGTTCTTCGATGGCAACGTTGCCAACTATGACGCACTCTTGTCGTGGTTCAAAGGAGTGCCCGGTTGGGGACTCCAATACGACGGCTTGACCGCAACGCAGCAACTCAGCTCCGAATGGTCCGGCCGCCCGCTGGCCCTCGAGCAGCGCTACCCGACCCGCACCTCCCATGACTGCCTCTGCGGCGACATCTCCAACGGACTCGAGACACTCCACGGGAACTACCTCTTGATCTACCAGAGCGACATCGATGAGCCGTCCAATGCCGCCTACCTCGCTCGAGCGGCCCGGGAGGTGACACCGCCGGCATAAACAGACCGGGCGCGGGGTGACCTCACCCTGTAGCCGGCCAGGCCAGACGCCGGAGGACATCCGTAAGGGCCGCTACCTCCGCCAGCATGCCCCGGTAGACCTCCGCATTCCCTCCAATGGGGTCAGGGATATCGTCCACCGGAAGGTCACCGACGAGATCAAGATGGCGTCTTCCGGCGCCGATGGAGCCCAACCAGTCGGCCAACGTTCCCTCCATGCGCGGCCCGTCCTTCTCTGCTCGCCGCACGAGATCGCGCAGGGTGAAGGTCCGGGCGAACGCCCCGGGTTCGGCCAGCACGATCTCCCGCGCGTGGTAGCGCGCCATGCCGATCACCAGATCGGCACGTACCAGGGTGTCATGGTCCACCCGGCGCGGCACATGGTGGCGCAGGTCCAACCCGTAGGTGGCCGCCTCGACCACTAAGAGATCGGGCACTCCAATAGACGCGCCGACGATCCCGGCCGACTCCACCGTCACGTCCTCCACACCGGCCTGGGCCAGAAGACGGGTCAAGAACCGCTCGGCGCTGGGCGAGCGGCAGAGATTGCCCGTACACACGAAAAGGACATCGACCACCACTCAACCTTCGCACAAGTACGGCCGGCCGCGGTGCGCCCCGCCGGTAAGTTGAGGGGATGACCAACGCAGCGCGGCCACGGCATTCGCCCGTGCACGCGGCAGGCATGCGCACCCGGAGCCCGCGCTAGTGGCCATGCGCGGGCACGCCATGGGCGGGGGACGGGGGGGTGCGTGGGCAGGCATGCGGTCGCTCCGCCAGGACCGGTCGATCCTGCAGCACCGGGTCAAGAAGGGCACGGCCCGGCGGATGATGACGTTCGCCGTCCCCTACAAGAAGATCCTGTCCGTCTTTTTGCCCGTCGTCGTGCTCGACGCCGTCGTCAGTGCCATCAATCCCCTCATTCTGCGCGCCCTGATCGACAACGGCATCGATCGCCACGATGCCGACCTCGTCATCCGCCTGGCCATCTTGGCCGGAGGACTGGCCATCTTCGACGCCGTGCTGTCCCTGACGGAACGCCGCATCTCCGCCTTCATCGGCGAAGGGCTGATCTTCGACATGCGTTCCAAGGTCTTTCGCCATATCCAGCGCATGCCACTGGCCTTCTTCACCCGCACCCAGACCGGTGCCCTGATCAGCCGCTTGAACAACGACGTCCTCGGCGCGCAACAGGCCTTCACCGACCTTCTCTCCAACGTGGTGGGCAACCTGGTCACCGTGCTGATCGTGCTGGGCACCATGTTCTACCTGAGCTGGCAGATCACCCTGGCCGCGCTGGTGCTGCTCCCGGTGTTCCTCATCCCAGCCCGCATCGTGGGACGACACCTCGGCTCGTTGACCAAGGAGGGCTACGACCTCAATACAGAGATGAACATGGTCATGCAGGAACGCTTCAACGTGGGCGGTGCCATGCTCGTGAAGCTCCTGGGCCGGCCCGCGGTCGAGGCGGCGTCCTTTGACGCCAAGGCGGGCCGTGTGCGCGACATCGGCGTGGCCCAGGCCACCTATGCCCGGATCTTCCTCGTTGCCCTGACGCTCACGGCGTCCATGGCCACGGCGGTCGTCTACGGCTTCGGCGGCGTCGCCGCTGTGCGCGGCACGCTCGCCGTGGGAACCGTGGTCGCCCTCACGCAGTACCTGACCCGTCTCTACGGGCCGCTCACCCAACTCTCCAACCTCCAGCTCGACGTGGTCACCGCGCTGGTCTCCTTCGAACGGCTCTTCGAGGTGCTCGACATCGTCCCGATGCTCGAAGAGGACCCCGATGCCCTGGACATTCCCCGCGGGGGCGTGTCCATCGAGCTCGAAGGAGTCGATTTCAGCTACCCCAGCGCCGAGGAAGTCTCCCTGGCGTCGCTCGAGTCAGTGGCCGTCCTCGAGTCGGGGCAGGCCACCCAGGTGCTCCACGATGTGTCGTTCCGGGTCGAGCCCGGACAGATGGTGGCACTCGTCGGGCCTTCAGGCGCAGGCAAGACCACCATCTCCTCACTGGTCCCCCGCCTCTATGACGTCACGGCCGGATCGTTGAAGCTGAACGGCATCGACGTCCGGCACGTCACGATGCAATCCATCCGCGACGTAGTGGGTGTGGTGACCCAGGATCCCTATCTGTTTCACGACACGCTGCGCGCCAACCTCATGTACGCGCGCCCGGAAGCCTCCGAGGCCGAGGTGCTGGCAGCCCTGGACCACGCGCAGATCGG
>Ga0182018_10001786_pt1 | contig 23384 bp, 24 predicted proteins | sample 812P2MmetaG_FD_120490 | JGI IMG/M metagenome (GOLD analysis project Ga0182018, IMG submission 120490) | Permafrost microbial communities from Stordalen Mire, Sweden - 812P2M metaG | ecosystem: Environmental > Terrestrial > Soil > Wetlands > Permafrost | place: Sweden: Stordalen | collected...
ACTCGAATTGTCTGAGCTCGATACCATCGGCTACCATGCGCCGGAACATTTCACTCCCTACGTGGTACCCGCCGGCCGCTGGGGGTTGCGCGCCTTGGCCATCGCCGGCATCTCCATTGTGTCCGCCTGCGAGGCGTATTCGGAAAGGGTTGGCTTGAGCAGCTCGAAGGCCGTCCGCGGATCGTCGGCAAACTGAAAAAGCGCGAGATCCTCCGCCGAGATCATGCCGTGTTTCACCAGCGCGTTGAAGTTGACGATCTCGTTCCAGTACGCGCTTCCGTACACCACGATGGTCATCTTCTTCGCCAGTTTCTGCGTCTGCACCAGCGTCAGCACTTCCATCATTTCGTCCAGCGTGCCAAAGCCGCCCGGAAACACCACCAGCGCCTTGGCGAGGTAAGCAAACCAGAACTTCCGCATGAAGAAATAATGGAATTCGAAGCTCAGCTCCGGGGTGATATACGGGTTGGGGAACTGTTCAAACGGCAACCCGATATTCAGACCCACGGTCTTGCCGCCGGCTTCATGGGCGCCGCGGTTGGCAGCCTCCATAATCCCCGGGCCGCCGCCCGAACAGACCACGAAGCGGTGGTGGCTGTTGGTAAACTGGTCGGACCATTCCGTCAGCATGCGCGACAGTGTGCGCGCATCCTGGTAGTACTCCGACATCGGCCCTTCCTCGCGAATCCGCGCGGATCCGAAGAAGACCACGGTATCGCGGATCTTCTCGCGCCGGAAGTGGGCCAGCGGCTCGAGAAACTCCGATAAGATGCGCAACCCGCGCGCATCCGGGCTATTCAGGAACCGATCGTTCAGGTAAGCGACCGGCCGCCGATCGCCATGAGGAGGATTCTGGTTCGTCATCGCTGTTCTAATACATCGACTTTCTTCTTCAATTCCCTTAGGGTCTTCAGCAATTCCGGCAACTTTTGGAACGCCGTTACCGCCCGCAGCCAGTCATTGGCCGGGAAGGCCGGCGAGCCCGAGATGCGGCCCCCCGGGTCCACGTCGCCGCCGATCCCGCTCTGGGCGTACACAATCGCGCCCTCATGCACCGTCAGGTGGCCCGAAGATCCCACCTGCCCGGCCAGCAGCACGTTGCGCTCCAGCACGGTGCTTCCGGCCAGACCGGTCTGCGCACAGATAATATTGTCTTCGCCCACCACACAGGCGTGGCCCACTTGCACCAGGCTGTCGATCTTGGCGCCCCGCTTGATGCGCGTTTCGCCCACCGTGGCGCGGTCCACCGACGTCAGGCTCTGGATTTCGACGTCGTCTTCGATCACCGTGACGCCCGATTGTACGATCTTGAAATGCGTGCCGTCGGCCCGCTTGGCGAAGCCGTAACCGTCGCCGCCCACCACCACGCCGTTTTGCAGAATCACGCGATTCCCGACGCGGCAGAATTCGCGCACCGTGGCATGCGAGTGCGCCAGGAAATCGTCGCCGATTTCCGCGCCTTCATACAGGACCACGTGCGGATGCAAGACCGCGTTGCGCCCCAACCTCACCCGTTCTCCGACCACCGCGAACGGTCCAATGGAGCAATTTTCGCCCACTGCGGCGCTGGGCGCGACGTATGCCAGCGGATGAATTCCCGGCGCCGGGCGCGGCGGCTGATAGTAGAACTCCAGGGCTCGGGCGAAATCCAGATAGGGGTTCTCCGAGATCAGGAATGCGATTTCGATCCCCGGAATCGCCTCCCCCACCAGAATTGCGCTGGCCTGAGTATGTTTGACCTTCGGCCCGTACTTGGGATTGGCCAGGAATGTGAGTTGGCCGGGCCCGGCATGTTCCATGCCTGCCACGCCGCTGATTTCCAGTTCCCCGTCGCCCACCAGCCGGCAGCCTAACCGTGCGGCAATGTCGCTTAGTTTCATAGCCGACTTCCAGGTTAGCAGGGGCTCAGCCGTCATAGCGTAAGGCTGGCAAATCCCCCCACCCCGCCCGCCGTTTTTTGGAGTCTAATAGAATATGCGCTTTGCGTGTGGGTTGCTTTTCCTGGGTCTGCTCCCCTTATCCCCCCTGTTTGCCCAATTCTCCGGCCGCGTCACCGGGTCCGTGGTCGATAGCTCCGGCGCTTCCGTCCCCGAAGCTCATGTGGACCTCTATCTCGCCGGCGGCAAGAAGCCCCTGCTTACCACCAAGACCTCCGCCGACGGCCAATACTACTTCAACGGCGTTCGGCCGGCGAGTTACGACGTCACAGTGGAATCCAAGGGTTTCCTGAAGGTCACACTGTCCGATCTCGCGGTCGACGCCGCGCGCGAAACTACCGTGCCGCAGTTCAAGCTCAAGGTGGCTTCGGTGAACGAGACCGTCGAGGTCACGGGCGATGTGCAGGGCGTCGAGCTCGGCAACGCGGAGATCGCCGACACCGTCACGGTGGAGCAGATCAAGAATTTGCCCATCCTCGACCGCAATCCGCTCGATCTGATCCAGTTGCAGCCGGGAGTGGTGGCCAACGGGAACTCCGCCACCGTCATCAATGGTTTGCGTACTTCCTATTCGGATGTGACCATCGACGGCATCAATATCCAGGACAATTATATCCGCGATAACGCCCTCGACTATTCACCCAACATGCCGCTGATGGGCCAGGTCCGGCAGGTCACGCTGGTCAGCTCGAATGTCAATGCCGCGGCGTCCGGCGGGGCCACCCAAACGGCTTTCTCCACCCCCTCCGGCACTAACAATCTCCACGGCGATGCGCTCTGGTACAACCGCAACAACGCGTTCTCCGCCAACGACTGGTTCAACAACCAGGCCGGCGTTCCGCTCCCCGGCCTCAATCAGAACCAGTTCGGCGCCACCATCGGCGGACCCATTCAAAAGGACAAGGTGTTCTTCTATTTCAACTACGAGGCGCTGCGCAATCACTCGCAAATCCCGTTCGACAATACTATCCTCACCGCCAATGCCGCGCAAGGCATCTTCGAATACCGGAATGCCAGTGGAGCCTTGCAACAAGTCAACCTGCTCGCACTGCGCGGTATTTCGATCGACCCCACGATTCAAGGCCTGATGGCGCGGATCCCCGGTCCCAGCCAGATCAACAATACCCTGGTGGGCGACGGCCTCAACACCGGCGGATACCGCTTCAACATGCGCGACAACCTCACCCGCGACAATCTCACCGGTAAGATCGATTACAGCGTCAACACCCGCCACTCGTTGGCCTTCTCCTATCTCTGGAACCGTTTCAATTCCGATCGCCCCGACCTGGAAAACGATTTCTCCGCCATCCCCAAAGCCACTAATCCGACGCACACGAATTTCCTGGCGGTTTCGTGGCGCTCGACGCCCACTTCGCGCATCACCAACGAAGTGCGCTTCGGGTTCAACCTGTCGTACGGCTATTTCTTCAATAACCAGTCGTTCGGCTCGGGCATCGTCACGGGAATGGCCTTCTCCGACCCCGTCAACGAGTTCCAGCCGCAGGGGCGCGATACCAACACGTACACCCTGGCTGACGACGCTTACTGGCAGCATGGCCATCACAACGTACAGTTCGGCTTTCATATGCAGGACGTGCGCGTGCATTCCTTTAACGCCGCCGGCGTGGTCCCCACGTATTCGCTTTTCATGGGTTCCGGCCAACAGCAATACACCCTCAGCTCGGCCAATCTGCCGGGCATCACCGCCAACGACTTGGCGAATGCCAACACGCTGCTGGCCACGCTGGGCGGGTTCGTGGACGGATACAGCCAGACCTTCAACGTGACCAGCCGCACCTCCGGATACGTCACCGGCGCCGATTATCTGCGCGACTTCATTCTGGACGACTACGCCGTGTACGCACAGGACAACTGGCGCCTGGCGCCGCGCCTTACTCTCACCCTGGGCCTGCGCTATGAGATGCCGGGGGTGGCCGACGAAGCCAACTCCCTGGAATTGCTGCCGAATATGTCCGCCGGCGCCGCAGCGACGCTGCTCTCCAACGCGACCCTGAATTTCGCCGGCGGGTCGGTGGGCCATCCCTGGTACAAGCGCGACTGGCACGCTTTTGCGCCGAGTGCGGGACTTGCATGGGACGTCTCCGGAAACGGCAAAACGGCCATTCGCGGAGGCTACTCCTGGAGCTATGTGAACGACGCGGAGATCGTGGCGGCGGAAAACATGCTGGAGGGCAACTCCGGTCTGCAAGGCCTCTCCAGCACCACCGGCCTCTCGGGCCGCGTCTCCAGCGGCTTGCCGGCGATCCCGGTCCCCGCGTATGCGGTTCCTATTACGGTATCGCAGGAGTATGCCACCGATCCCTTCAACGCGCTCACGTCGATCGACCCCAACCTGCATCGGCCCTATGTCCAGGCGTATAACATCGGCATCCAGCACGAATTCCTCGGTACGGTTTTCGAAGCGCGTTATGTCGGCAACCACGTGATAGGCGCTTATCGCGCTTTCGACTACAACCAGGTACAGATTCAAAACAACGGATTCCTGACCGACTTCCTAAAGGCGCAGTCTAATGGGTTCCTATCCCAGTCCTTGGGGAAAGGCTTCAATCCGGCCTTTAGCGCACTGATCCCGGGCAGCCAGCAACTTAGCGTCCTTACTAAGTTCAGCGGCCGCGGCGACTTCGGCGACCCCAACGTCCAATACTACATTCAAACCGGCCAGGCGGCCGAACTGGCTAATTACTACCAGACCAATGGCCTTAACCCGTCGAACGCGGTGCCGGTTTACGCCAACCGTTACGCGCTGGGCGCCGACATGCTGACTAACTACTCAAGTTCCAGTTACAACTCGCTGCAGCTCGCCATGCGCCATCGCACGCATTCCGGCCTTAGTTTCGAGGCCAATTACACCTTCTCCAAAGTCTTGAGCGACGGCGATGGCGACTTGCAGACGCGTTTCCAGGCCTTCCTCGACTTCAACAATCCCAAGCTGGAACGCTCCCGCGCCAACTTCGACCTCAACCATATGATCAAGGCCGATGGCTACTACGAGTTGCCCTTCGGAGAAGGCCACCGCCTGCATCTCAAGCCGCTCAACCGCGTGATCGGCGGATGGACCTTCGGCAGCGTGATGGTCTGGCAGTCGGGCGCGCCGTTCTCGATCCTCTCGTCGTACGGCACCCTCAATCGCGTGGCGCGCTCCTACTACAACACCGCCGACACCACCCTGGGCGGCGCGGCGCTGAAGAATATCGTGCATTTCCAGATGACCGGCAACGGCCCGGTGGAGATCGCGAGTTCGGCCCTCAACGTCGACGGTAGCGGCGTCAACGCTCCCGGCACATCCCCGTTCGCCGGCGAGGTCTTCTCCAATCCGGCCGCCGGCACTCTGGGCGTCTTGCAGCGCCGCGAGTTTTCCGGCCCCTGGACCTTCAATATCGACATGAGCCTCTCGAAAACCGTGAAGATCGCCGAGGGCCGGAACGTGGTAATTCGCATGGAAGCCTTCAACGCCCCTAATCATGCGACCTTCTATGTCGGCGATCAGAACATCAATTCCACCAGTCCCGCTTTTGGCACCATCGGCTCCATGTTCTATTCGCCGCGTATTCTGGAATTTGGCGCGCACTATAATTTCTGATGACCTCACTCATCGACTTACTCACTTCGGCCAAGGTTTACGACCTCGCCCAGCCGTATTTCACCGGCATGCCGCATCACCCCTCGCATCCGCCGTTTCTTTTCAGCCTGGTCAAGTCACACGGCGAATACCTGGGCCCCAACGGCAGCAGTTCCGCTTCCGACGCCATCGCGCTGGGCAGTCATGTGGGCACGCATATCGATGCGTTGTGCCATTTCTCCTGTAATGGGAAACTCTACGGCGGCGACGACGCGGCGGGCCTGCAATCCTATGGAAGCGGCCTGCGCCGGCACTCCATCGACACGGTCCCGCCGATTCTGCGCCGGGGCGTGCTGCTCGATATCGCCGCCGCGGCCGGGCTCGACGTGCTGCCCGGCGATTTTGAAATCACAGCGGCGCATCTCGACGCCGCGGCGCAAGCGGCGGAGGTCGAGGTCCGCCCCGGCGACGTGGTCCTGCTGCGCACCGGCTGGGCAAAATACTTTCGCGATCCCGGCAAGTTCATCTCGCAGGTGCGCGGTCCCGGCCCCCGCGTGCCCGGCGCCCAATGGCTGAGTTCGCGCGGCATCTTTGCCGCCGGCTCCGATACCGTGGCCTTCGAAAAAGTCCCCGACCTCGCCATGCCGGTGCACGTGCATCTGTTGGTGGAACACGGCATCCATATCATCGAGTGTCTGAATCTGGAAGAACTGGCGAAAGCGGCGGTGAAGGAGTTTTTGTTTATCGCCTTGCCACTAAAGTTGGAAGGGGCTACCGGATCGCCCGTGCGCCCGGTTGCGGTGGCGTGAAGCGCTCCGTAAAGCTTTGACTCGTTGAGGTGCCGAAATCACCGCCCTGCGCCACCGCGGTTTCCCACAACCCCGTTTATCCGGCCAATCTCTGCGTATTTGTCGGGTGTGGCGAGCTTTTTGGCCTCGGTGACGATCTTGACAAGCCGGTTAGCTATGTGTCTGCCATGAACCGAAAAACGGCAGTTGACCGTCAGCACCGTCGGCAAGTCTGCGACCCGTCTGGAGTTTCGACTGCTGCGCAGTTCACCCGTTGGGTGACAACTGGCTTTGCTGCAAACACTTGCGGCTGAAGGAGAAGACTATTCCGGCGGCGTCTCAACCGCCGTTTTTGGGATGAAATAAATAACAGTGGCATTTGTGGGGCAGCCAATCCTCTGGCCGGGCTCCCCTCCGGGGAGGGCTTTCCAGCCGGCTGGAAGCGCGGGAAACGCGTCCGCGGGCGAGATTGCCGCCCCACGTTTGGAATACTTATTTCATGACAGGCCCTAAGCGATCGTCGGGAAGGAACCGTTCCTCCGGTCGGGGCTCGGAATCGCATAGCGCCGATACTGAGCCGCGACCGGGGATCGGTTGCCGCGAACCGGCACGGTGAATTCCTGTCGGCTCCTAAGTGAAAACGCCGGCCATCGCCGCCTTGCCCAGAACCACGACGAGCCAGGGCACCACCACGGCAACCAGCGCTCCGGTGAACGTCAGCTTCTTGCCGGCAGCGGCCTTGAGGCCCGTAGCCATCAGCAGAATCGTCCAAATGACAAACAAATCCAGCGAGCTGGCCACCGAGTACGCAAATTTCGACGCGGTATTCGGATCCATGAAGGCGCCTACATTGAAGGCCAGTGGGTTCTGAAGATTGAAGTCGTCGGGGTTCTTCAGGAAGATCACCACGATGGTGAGGATCGCCGAAATCACCCCCGGCAATCCGCTGTAACAGACGACCGCGAATACCTGCTTGAACCGCATTCCGCCGGACATGATCCCGCCCGCGATTCCCAACAAAACCGCCGCCACGACGACATCGTAGAGGGGAACCCCGACAATCGCTCCGGCGTAGCCGCCCACGGAGGCGAACTTGACTTGCATCGCTACGGCCTGCTCCTTTTGGTCCGCCGGCATCTGTTGCATGCGGGAATTCGTCTCCGCCTGGTGCCGGAAGACCCGATCCCAGCCGATGCGCTGGGAAATCACCGTCGTGACACCGATAACGGCCAGGATCACCAGGATCATCGGAACAATCCAGCTCGGCCGCTGAGCAATATCCGTAAAGGCTTTCGTCGGCTCGAAAAAGACGCCGACGATCCGCGAGAATTCGCCCATTCCCGCGGGCTGAGGGTCCACTGCCGCTGCGTTTTCAGGAGTCATATTAAGGCAGATTGTACAGCATTGCGACACCCAATGCTCGGCTATGATGGAAACTTCATGCGTCCCCGCGCCGTTTTGCTTCTGCTGTCGATTTCGTTGTGCGCCTGCAATCCCACCGAAGACAGTCACACGAAGGCCATCGTCGGGGCCGTGCTGATCGATGGTCTCGGCGGGCCGCCGGTCAGCGATTCCGTGGTGGTGGTGGCCGGCGATCGCATTCGCGAAGCCGGCGCGCGGTCCACCGTGGTCATTCCCGCGGAAGCCGACAAGGTGGATGGCTCCGGCAAGTTCCTCGTGCCGGCGCCCCTGGACGCCTACCCGGCCGGTCACGGGCAGCGGCCCGGCACGCTCGACCTTTGGAAATTGGATCCGGCGGCCCTAGAGGCCGCCCGCAACGCCGGTATCCGGCCAATTGGCCACGTCTCCACGCAAACCGAAGTCCGCCTCCTGGTGGACGGCGGAGCCGCGGGCTTCGTCGGCATGATCGCCGACACCGAGGACCTGGACCCAGCTTTGGTGGCGCGATTGCGCGATCTGCGCATCTGGTTCGCGCCGGCGCTGGTCAGCCAGGGCGCCTCGCTGGAGATCGCCAAGCGCAACACGCGGCGCCTATTCACCGCTGGGGTGCCCATCGCCGTAGCCTCCAACGGCGGCGACCCAGGGCGCGAGTCCGAACTCCTGGTGGAAGCCGGCATTCCCCCTTTCGACGTCATCGTGGCGGCGACTCGCAACAGCGCGATCGCGCTCGGTCAACTGGACCAGGCCGGCACGATTGAGGCCGGCAAGCGTGCCGGCCTGCTGCTCGTTTCCGCCAATCCCGGCGAAGACATTCGCAACCTTCGCCAGGTGGTCCTGCGAATGTCGGGCGGCAACTGGGTGAAGTGAGCTATGGCGTCTTCGCCAACTCCAGGAAATCCGACGGCGTGACGATATGAATCCCGGCATACTCTCAGAGCCGCAGCAGGTCATTGTCCCACGTCACGACGTACTGCGAACCGGCTTCGACGGCACATTCCAGGATGCGATTGTCCGGCGGGTCTTCCTTGATGACATCCAGCGTCCGCGCCGGCATGACGCGATTCGTAATCCCCGCCAGCCTGTGCATGGCATCATGCAACCGGTATCCATCCCATCCGAACTTATCCCGCGCAGTCCAGCTCCGAGCCGGTCGGCACGGCGGTTCAGAGTGGTATAACAGTCATATCTAGCTTTGGCCTTGTTGACCGCCGCGGCCGCGCAGGCATCGGCGCAGGAGACCACGCAAGGGCAGATGTGCGCCGCGGTTGCGGCGACGACGCCGCCGGTCGGCAATGCGCCGGACCGCATGCTGTCAGACGATGCCGAAGTTGCCGACCGCATAGTCGTGTCCAAGAAGATGATCGCGCCCGGCCAGGCGATGGGGCACGGCCAGGTGGTGCTGAATGCCGGCCTGCTGCACCACGCGGCGGTGGAATATCGCCGATCGTCCACGCCCCCCATGGTGCACACCCGCATGGCGGAATTCTTCTATGTGGTGGACGGTAAGGCAGATCTGATCTTGGGCGGGACACTGACAAATCCCAGATGCCAGAACTCGTCCAACCTGGTGGGCGAGGGGGTGGAGGGCGGGGTCACCTATCACGTGAAGAAAGGTACTTATATCCTGGTGCCGGAAAACACCGTCCATTACTTCACCAATATCGACAAGAAGCAGGGCATGACGGTGCTGGACCTGCATGTGCCGACGCCCGCAGCCGACCAGTTTTGAGAAAATGCGATGAACCTCGACGAGCGGCCTTTCTGCTGTAGATTCACCTGGCATTCTGCAAAGCAAGGCTGGCGATCCGGGACCAACTTCGTGTCGGGAGCCACGGTATCTACGACCAACAGCGGGATTACGATGAGCAACGTAACCGTGACGAGCACCACGCAGATCACCGCCGCGTTCACGATCAGTGGGCAGCGCAACGGATTTATTGGGCTCACTGGGTGTCTCATTGAGCGGTCTGAGGAATATAATTTCTGATAGCCGGAGGAACCATGCACCTAATCATAGAAAGAATGGTCAGAGATTTCGAATGCGGACGCCTGACGCGCCGCCAACTCGCCGCTTCGCTCGCCGCGCTGGTCACGGGTGCCCAGGCCGCGACAAAGCCATTGGGCCTACGCGCCGTCAGCCTGAATCACGTAACCGTGCGGGTTGCAGACGTGCAACGCACGTCTCAGTTTTACCAGGAGTTCTTTGGGATGCCCCTTAAGCAGCACTCGGCAACAACCCATATCCTGGGTGTTGGCAAGAGCTTCTTCGGAATTGAGCAGAAGGGCGAGCCCGCGGGACTCGACCACTACGACTTCGGCATCGCCGGTTTCAACGCCGACGACGTAATCGACAAGCTCAAGGCACGCAATCTGAAGCCGGAGCCGGGCGGAAACAAGGAGTCGTTTAAGTTTCGCGATCCCGATGGATTCCTGGTTCAAGTGAATGGGCCGGCCTACGAGGGGCATGTAGGCAGCTAAACTCTTCAGCCACGGATCAACTTATGACCAGAAGATCTCTCTCGTCCCTATTTGCCCTGCCGGCCGCGTTTGTCATGCGGGCCCGGTCACAGTCCGCCGCGGTGGATGCCTATACCACCTTCGACAGCGACGGCACCGCCCATATCACGCGTGCTATTCCAGTTCCGAAAACCATCTCCGCGGAGGCCCAGGCGCTCATGGCCTCCGGCGAGCCATGGATGCCCCGGGGGGGAACGAAGGAACGTGATTCCTTCATGGAGAGGATAAACGCGACTTACCCCGTAAACGTTGAGGCAACCACGTTCGGAGGAGTGAAGGTCTGGACCGTTACCCCTAAGCGTCTTGCGCCGAAGAAGCGGGGCCGCCTTCTCATCTGCCTGCATGGTGGCGGCTTTACCAGCGACTCGGGATCTCTCATAGAGAGTATTCCGATGGCGGCGTTGACGGGCACCAGGGTTGTTTCGGTGCTGTACCGGCTGTCGCCGCAATTTCCTTTTCCAGCCGCGGTAGAAGACAGCACCGCGGTTTATGCCGCTGCCCTCAAGAGCCATGCGCCGCACAAGATCGCCAAATACGGAACGTCGGTGGGGTGCGGTTCTGGCAGCTCAAACCGCGGTTCAAATCCGGAAAAACTCCCAGCCGCTGCCGGCCGTGCTCGGCTTCTTCTCGGGATATGTAGATCTCGCCCGCTACGGCGACTCCAGGTTCCTTTACGGCTCCGGCGGCCTCAAGGACTTCAGCGCCATGATCGAACCGCTGAAGGGTCTGGGCATGGTCCCCTATGTTGGCGATCATGACCGCAAGGATCCGGTGCTTTCGCCGATGTATGCGGATCTCAGAGGATTTCCCCCGACTCTCTGCATGACGTCGACCCGCGATCACTGTCTCAGCGGAACGGTCGACTTTCATCGCGCGCTTCTGCGGACGGGCGTGGATGCTCGCCTAATGGTCTTCGACGCACTGCCGCATGCTTTTTGGTACAGGTTCGACCTTCCGGAATCGAAGGAAGCGCTCGAAGCCCAGGCGAGCTTTCTCGACCGGCACCTCGGCTGATCAAGTTGTTTGCGGGACAATTAAGCCGGAGGGCTCGCCGTGATGATGACTAAGTGGGCTGCAAGTTCGCGTTCCCGCGGGCGCACATGGTGGTTGATTAAGAAACATTATTAGCCGCCGATGAACGCATACCGCAGATAAACGCGGATAAGAAAAGACTAAGACTAAGGTTTTATCGGCGTTCATCGGTGGCTAAATATTCTTCAGTTCGCCCTTAGCGCAACCGACGGGTCGATCCTTGACGCCCTCCTCGCAGGAAGATAGCCGGCAATCGCCGATACCGTGCCCAGAACCGCCAGCATCCCCAGGAAAGTCGCCGGATCGGTGGCGGTGGTCTCGAACAGCATGCCGCTCAACGCGCGCGCCAAGGCCCACGACGCGGCCGCTCCCAGCGACATCCCGGCGGCGGCCAATCCCAGCGTGTGCAGAATGATCCGCGCTTGCAGGCTGCCGGCCGATGCTCCCAACGCCATCCGAATGCCAATCTCCTGCGTGCGCTGGTTCACCGAATAGGAGATCACGCCATAAATCCCCAGCGAGGCCAGAATCAGCGCCAAGAGCGCGAATCCGCCCAGGAGCAAGACCACGAAACGGCGCGGCGAGACGGCTTTATCCACCAGTTGCTGCAGGGTCCGGAAGTCGTTTCCAGGCAGGTTCGGCGCCACCGGTTTCAGCGCGGCGCGGATGGCTGAGGCGAACTGCGCCGGAGGAAGGGTGGTCCGCACCACCAGGTCGAGTGAGGACCAATCGCTGGTCTGCCGGATCGGGATGTACATCTCCAGACCCGCGCCTTGCTCCAGAGCCAGATGGCGTACGTCGCCCACCACGCCCACCACGCGCCGGTCCACACCGGGGTGGACGATCTTACCCAGTGCGTCTTCGCCGGGGAATAACGTGCGCGCCATGGTCTCATTGATCAGCATCACCGATTCGCTGGACGGCGCCCCATCCCTCTCCGAAAAATCGCGGCCAGACCGTAGCGGAATTCCCATAGCGGATATGTAGCCTTCGCTCACCACGCGCACAAAGGCATCCGGGAACTTGCCTTTGGGGTAGGTCTGCCCCTTGACGCCGGCGCCCCAGCTGCGATTCCGGCCCAGCGGGAGGGCGTCCGTCAGCCCCGCGCCGGCCACTCCGGGAACGGACTTGGCGCGTCGGAGCAACTCATCGAAATAAGCGACGGCCTGCGGCTGCGAGGTGAAACGCTGGTCCGGATCCACGCGCATCGAAGCCACCCGCTCAGGCCGGAAACCGAGATCTACGTCGAGCACCCGCAGGAAACTGCGGATCAGCAGGCCCGCGCCCACCAACAGCACACAGGCAAACGCGATCTCCGATATCACCAGCCCGCCGCGCACCCAGCCGCGCCGCTTTCCTTCCGTGGACCCGCGATTCGTATCCTTCAGCACGTCGTGCAGAGCCGTAGCGGGGACTTGCAAGGCCGGCGCCAGGCCGAATAAGATCCCGGTCAGTACCGCCATCAGCAGGGTGAAACCCAAGGCGGCGGCGTCCGTATGGACATTCTTCAGCAGCGGAATGTTGAAGGCATCCAGGTGCGCCAAGGCGCTGGTCCCGGCAATCGCCAGCAGCACCCCCAGCAGAGCGCCCGAACAGGAAAGCGCGACTCCCTCGGTGAGCATCTGGCGAATCAGACGCCATTGTCCCGCGCCCAGGGCGGTGCGGATGGCGATCTCCTTCTGCCGCGCCGCCGTCCGCGCCAGCAACAAGTTGGAGAGATTGGCGCACACAATCAGCATCACTACTCCCACCGCGCAGCCCAGCACCATCAGCGCCAGCCGCATGCGCCCGCTGACGTGGTCCGCCAGCGGCGTGACGTGGCCTTCGAAGCTGTTGCGCTCCGGGTGGGCGCGGGTGATCCGGTCGGCCACAATCTTGATCTCCGCCCGCGCGCTGCCGATCTCGACGCCCGGCTTGAGGCGCCCCACGATCGCCATGGTATTTCCCCAGCGGTTGGTCTCCGCCGTCAGTGGGAAAGGCGCAAACAGGTCAATGTGGCTCCCGGGAGCGAAGATCGAGGAGAAATCGAACGATGCCGGCAGCACTCCGGCCACCATGACCGGCTCATTGTCCAGCGTCAGGGGGCGGCCCACAATCGAGCGGTCGGAAGCGAAGCGCCGCTCCCAAAATCCGTGGCTTAACAGGACCGCCTTAGGCCCGTGCCACTTGCATTCCTCTCCGGTAAACTGCCGGCCCAGTTCCGGTTCCACGCCCAGTACGGGGAAGAAATTACAGGAAACCGGCACGCTGCTGAGGCGCTCCGGCGTGCCTTGTCCGCCAAGGACGTTGTCGCCCACACCATAGAAAGCGAAGTAGCCGGCCAGGTCGACGAAGGAGTGGTTCTGCTCGCGGAGATCGACCAAGTGCCCCACCTGCGTGGTCTGGCCGGAGAGACCGGCGGCGTCGTAATTGGTCACCCAAACCAGCCGCTGCGGATCGCGGAACGGCAACGGACGCAGCAACAGCGCATTCACCACGCTGAAGAGGGTGGAGCTTGCCCCGATCCCCAACCCCACAATCAGGATCGCGAAGGTGGCGAAGCCGGCGTCCCGGCGCAGCGTACGGAAGCTGTAGCGCAGGTCTTTCACGAGACTATCGAACCAGCCCGAATGGGCCGGCGCCGGTGCGTTACGGTGCATTTGTTCCACGATAACTCTTTGACGCCCGGACGGACGGGCCGTTAGGCCGTGGGTGAGACTCCGTGTCTCACCTGCGATTAACGGGGGCGCACGGACGAGCAAGTTGATATACTTGCGTCCAGCCGGGCGGCCATGGACATTGCGGCCCAAGTTGGACCAATAGCCCGCCGGGCACGCATTCCAAGAAAGGAATCGGATCGAGGAATCCGGCGGTGATCTGATATGCAACTTCGGTTTTCGCGACGAAAGATGATGCAGGGAGTGGGCAGCGCGGCTCTGGCGCAGTCGCTCGAGAGGGCGGCAGAGGCGGCGCCCGCCCCACGCAAATGGCCGATCGAGGAAGGTCCGGACACCCCGAAACTCGCTCTCTCTCTCGGAGATGGCGGCGGCCCTCTGCCTGCCAACTTGCGCCCGGCGGCTCCGGCGGCCGGTGCTCCTGCCGCGGGCCCCGGAGCGGGCGGTGGAGGCGGACGGGGCGGTGGCTTCGGTGGATTCCTGCCGCCCAAGCCCGAAGCGGCCCCAGCGCCAGCTCCCGAGGCGGCGGCCGGACGAGGAGGTGGGCGCGGTTTCGGCAACCAGACCGCCGGCTACGAACGCATCCAGCAGCTTGGTGTGACTCACCTGATCGGTGTGGGAATCGGCGGCGGAGCCGGCCAGCCCGCCACCGAAGACAGCGTACGCCGCGCTGTCCAGACCGCCAAGGACCATGGAATGGTTGCCTACAATGCCATGGTCACCGTTCCCAACAGCGTGATTTACGGCAAGGAAACCCGCGCCAAGGATTTGGAGCCGTTCATCGCCAGCATCGAAGCCGCTGGAAAGGGCGGGCTGCCGGTAATCGAATACAACTTCTACGCGCACCGCATCATCGAGGGGTACTACGAAACCGTCGGCAGAGCCAACGCCGGATACACTGGTTTCGACTACGAAATGGAAGTGCTCACCAATAAGGACACGGGCGCCGTTGTGGGACCCATCTACCGCGACGAAAAGGGGCAGATTACACCCGAGACACTGGCCGCATTTCCGGATGCCAAGAGGGTGAAGGTGAAGGATCTGCCGCCGTTGGCGAATGAAGGCGCGCATAACCTGACCGAGATGTGGGCCAACGTCACTTACTTCCTGAAGGCGGTGATTCCGGTGGCCGAGAAAGCCGGCGTGCGCCTGGCTCTCCATCCCAACGATCCACCGGCGCCCATCAGCCGCGGATCCCAGCAGATCATGGGGACCGTGGACGGCTGGAAGCACTTCGTCGGAATCGTCGACAACCCCGCCAATGGCATCACCTTCGATTGCGGAGTGACCCGCGAAATGGGCACCGATGCGGTGGTGACGGCCGATTGGTTCGCCAGCCGCAAGAAAATCAACCACGTGCACTTTCGCAACGTGCAGGTGGTGACGCCCTACGAGAAATACCAGGAAGTCTTCATCGACGCGGGAATGAACGACATGTTCGGCGTGATGAAGGCGCTGGTGAAGAACAAGTATACCGGCACGATCTACCCCGAGCATCCCCGCGCGTTCGATGCCGACCGGGACCGCGTAGCGCCCGGCGGCCGTGGCGGCGGCTATCCCGGCGGCGGCGGATACACCGGCATTACGTTCAGCGTGGCTTACGCCAGAGCCATGATGCAGGCGGCCCTGGAGACGGTGTAACTTTCAGCGGGGCCGGATGCCGAGTCCGGCCCCGGGAATACTCTGCCGTTTACTTACTTTCCAATCCGCCCCGCGTTGACTCCCGAGTCGTCGCCCGCGCAAGATCCGGCGTGTTCGCGCCCACCTTGATTCACATTCACCAAGTGAAAATCCGTCTCCGCGATTTTGCTCGCGCTCTCCAGCCTCGCAACAGCTCAAACCTATGCGTATTCCACCCTTGACTTGACGCACTCGGCGCGACCTCCACTGTGGTCACCGGAACGAACAACGCGGGGCAGACGGTCGGCTCCTGCCAGGATGCCAAGGGCACGCACAACTTCCTGCACGGCGCCGGCCGCGCCAGCTAATCGGAGCCGAAAGAAAGCGGCACAAATCCGATTCCCGGAACTTGCCGGGCCGCCGATAGGGCTGTCACTCGGAGCGAGCGGCATCGCGCCACTCCGCGCCGGTCCGCCAGCCCCGGTTTCAGTGGCGCGGCGGCTTGGTCGTAGATGTTCCGCCCGCTCTGAATGCGCGCCCGGATCGAATCCGCCAGCACCTGCGCGAAGCCTTGCATTTCCGTGGAGGTGTAGGGTGAATACACGAAGCGAGCGCGGCGGATGACGGTTTAGAATCTGGCCATGCTTACGCTTGCTGCCGTCTACCCGAAACCTTTAGACTTGTCGTAGGCAAATGGAATCACAGGAGCCCCAGCCATGACGATCCCCGCGAAATACGAAAACGGCGTCTTCCGGCCCCTCGAAATCGTGCAAATCAAAGAGGGTACGGTCGTTGAGGTGCTGGTCCCCGCAGCGGAAGAGCCCGCACGTAAGCGGCCTTCCATCAAGGATCTTCCGTTCTATGGCATGTGGAAAGACCGCACCGACATCGGCGACGGCGTCGATTACGTGAACAAGCTCAGGGACAATCCGCGCGGTAGTGGACCTGAATAGCATGGTTTCCCTGATCGACACCGATGTGATGATCGATGTATCTCGCGAGAGCCCCAGTGCCGCCGGCTATCTTGATTCTCTGAGCGATCCTGCGATCTCCATCATCACCGCCCAAGAACTGATCGTCGGCGCAAGGGACAAGCGGGATCTTGCCGGTATCGACTCCCTCGTGGCGGCGTATCCCGTAATCCACCTTGACGCGGCCATCGGCCAGCTTGCATACGATCTCCTCAAGCGGTACGCGAAATCGGATGGCCTGCGCACCTTCGATTCAATGATTGCCGCTACCGCGATGAAACTGGGCTTCGAACTCGTCAGCAGGAACCGAAAGCACTTCGCGATGATCGACGGCTTGCGGCTTGAGTCGTCACGGTACGAAGCTTGCTGGCCGCTCTTGATCTGATCCTGGTGCTCGGCCTCTATCTGCTCTGGAACCCGGACTCCTCTTCGGTGATATCCGCCAGCGTGATTGTCAGCTCGATGCTCTTCGCGTTCAGGTTCAGGATGCGAAAGCACCGTCGGACGAGGGCGCCGTTCGGCGTATCTATCGACTCTTCGAGCAGGTTCTTCGGACAGCCGGGCCCGTGGCTGACATCGGCGGCCTTCTAATCCGCACTACACGCTGCGCAGCCAACCACCCTACCGTTTGTACGGATTCGGCGGTTCGGAAGCGCGGCGGAGAACCTCTTCGGACTCCGCTCTTTCTTTGGACAGGAACTCGACATTTAGCGTGTGCCAAAGATAACTGCCGCTTTCGATCGTCTCCATTGCAGAAATGTGGGTGCCATCCGGCATTTCCCAAAAGGCCGCAACGGACTCAAAAGTAGCTCCATGGCGAGCAGCTACCGCGAACTTCTCTTGCCGCGGTCCCCGTTGTTGATCTGCTCCTGGCGCTCATCCTCGATCAATTCCAGAACCCACCTTGATTCACATTCACCAAGTGAGAATCCGTCTCCGCGATTTTGCTCGCGCTCTCCAGCCTCGGAACAGCTCAAACCTATGCGTATTCCACCCTTGACTTGACGCACTCGGCGCGACCTCCACTGTGGTCACCGGAACGAACAACGCGGGGCAGACGGCCGGCTCCTGCCAGGACGCCAGGGCCGCCGACCGCACCAGCTAACTGGAGCCGAAGGAAAGCGAGGCACAAATCCGATTCCCCGAACTTGGCGGGCAGGCGATAGGGCTGTCCCTCGGAGCGGGCGGCATCGCGCCACTCCGCGTTATCCCACCACGGCGCCCGCCTTGCCCAGCGCCGCTTCCACTTCCTCTTTCCCCAAATCCGTGCTGATGAACAGCTCTTGCCGCGCTCCGGCGCTCAACGCAATCGCCTTCCAGCCGTTTTGCGTTGGCACGGTGATGTGCACCCGGACTTTTCCTTTGGCATCGCGCACCGGGCGGATCACGCCGGGAATCACCGACCGGATGGCGGGAGTGGAAGCCAGCATGTGTTCCAGGATGCCGCGCACGCCGTCGATAATGCTGTGCTCCACCTTGAGCCGGTCCTTGGCCGTTCGCAGACGCATCTATCCCCGGCCCTCGCCGCCGCGCAGCGGAACGAACCGGCACAGCGTGGCCACGCGAGAATCGATCCGGCCGCCGCGTTTCCACAGCGAACGCAGTTCCTGGTCGTCACCCTCGCCCACGGGAATTACCAGGCGTCCGGGATCGTCCAGTTGCTCCAACAGCGCCGCCGGGATCTCGCGCGCGGCCGCCGCCACTGAGATTGCCTGGTATGGCGCCAGGGCCGGGTAGCCGAACCAGCCGTCGCGTTCCACCACCGTGACGTTCGCGCCGCGCCATGTCCGCCACAAATTTTCGATCGCCAATTGCGCCAGCGCGGGAATCAACTCCACGGCGACCACTCGCGCGGCCAGTTGCGCCAGCACGGCGGCGGCGTATCCGCAGCCGGCGCCCACTTCCAGCACGGTTTCCGTTCCGGTGAGCTGGAGCAGTTCCGCCATCAAAGCGGTCATATAGGGTTGGGAAATCGTCTGGCCGTACCCCACGTGGATGGGGTTGTCGGCGTAGGCCACCACGCGCGACTCCGCCGGAACGAATTCCTCGCGCGGAATTTCGCTCATGGCAGCCAGCACGCGTTCGTCGCGGATGCCGCGCCGTCGCAATTGCACTTCGACCATTTTGCGGCGTTCCGTAGCCCAGTCCGGAATCATGTTCTGCCCAATTCTATAATAGCTATGATGCCCCATCAGGTGACGCTCATCCCGGGAGACGGAATTGGCCCCGAAGTGGCCGAAGCCACCGTACGCGCGCTGGAAGCCACTGGCGTGAGTATCGAGTGGGAGCGCGTGGAAGCCGGCGCCCGCGCCCTGGCCGAACAGGGCCAATTGATCCCGGACGATGTGTTCGCATCCCTGGAAATCACCCGCGTGGGCCTGAAGGGCCCCACCGCCACGCCGATTGCCGGCGGACACCAAAGCATCAACGTGGCGCTGCGCAAGAAATTGGGCCTGTATACTAATTTCCGTCCGGTGCGCATGCTTCCCGGCTTGAAAACCCGCTTTCACGATCTGCCTATCGATCTGGCGATCTTCCGCGAGAACACCGAGGACCTTTATTCCGGGCTGGAACACGAAGTGGTTCCGGGCGTAGTGGAGAGCCTCAAAATCATCACCCGGCACGCTTCCATGAAGATCGCGCGGGCGGCGTTCGAATACGCGCGGCGTGAAGGGCGCAAGAAGGCAACGGCGATCCATAAGGCCAATATCATGAAGCTGAGCGACGGCCTGTTCCTCAAGTGCTGCCGCGAAGTGGCGTCGGAGTTCGCGGACATCGCTTACAACGAGTTGATCGTCGACAACGCCTGCATGCAATTGGTGATGCGCCCGGAGACCTTCGACTTGCTGGTGCTGCCCAATCTTTACGGCGACATCATCTCCGATCTCGCGGCCGGCCTGGTGGGCGGTTTGGGGATTGTGCCCGGCGCCAACATCGGCGACCACCACGCCATCTTCGAAGCGGTCCACGGGACGGCTCCCGATATCGCAGGCAAAGGGCTGGCGAACCCGACCGCGCTGATGCAGTCCGCGGTGCTGATGCTGGCGCACCTGGGCGAGCGCGACGCCTCGACGCGTCTGCATAACGCCATATATCGTGTCTATGCCGAAGCCCTTCACCTCACCGGCGATGTGGGAGGAAAAGCGTCCACGTCGGAGTTCACGGACGCGGTGATCGCGCACTTGTCGTATGTACAACCTGTTCCATACCAATAGTATGGAGGACAGGGTATACTATTGATGTCATGAAAACTGCGATTTCCATTACTGTCTAGATAAATGCAACTCACGCCAGCGGAGAGAGAATCACGGCAACGGCAACTTCAAGCCATCAAAAAGATGGACGATGATGCGCTGTTGATTGCCTATTCCTACGGCACAAACAACTATCCAAATATTGATGCCTACGACCCACTTGTTAAAGCTGTTCTGGAAGGCCGCTTATTGACCGAAATTGCCAAGGGAACCGACAACTTGGCGCTAATAAACCAACAGAGCACAGTTGAAATCAAACACCTCGTTGCTTCATCCTTGACAGTTGAGAAACTAACGAAATGGCTTGTAGGGCTGACAGTGGTTTTAGGTGCCTTGACTCTGCTCCTGGTGTTGGACGTTGCGAATAGAGTTAGGCAGGAATATTTCTCTCCAGTTCCTCAATTGACCGCGCCACAAGAGCCAACTCTCCCGCCTCGCTAATCGCAGAAGTTGTTAAGCGACCCAGTTTATGTTGTGAAATCTATCCAGTATCAGCCAAGCATGGAAGAGCACCTCTGTGGCCAAATGCCATTTGTATTCCAGGTTGTGGATAGTAACATCCGGATGGAGGAGCAATAAGGCGCTCGGGTGAATTAATTTGGAGCACAGTTTATAGTCATACTCTTCATACTCATCCGCGCGATCAAAGGGCACGCGCCTACCTGGAATTGTTGCCGGGAGCGGCTGCAAAGCTCCGGGATAGGCCGCATCCATTTTTTCGTGCAGTTCCCGAATGTCGATATTCACTTCATTTAAGAACTGCGCCGCTTCTGCGGGACCTTTCGCCACAAATTCGGCCCAGGCTCGCAGGTCAATCTGACTGCGCAAGATTATCGCCATCAGGTCTGCTGGTTCATCGGACCATCGAATGGCGCGAGTCAGTAGAAGGTCCAGGTAGCGGAGGATGTGCACTCTCGCTACCTGTTGGTCGGAACGGTTATCCTCGGCAATAACCTGAGCAATGACGGTGTGGCACACGTCTAGTTCCGTCCGAAATCTCGCCGAAATGTAGTTGTCTCTCAATCCATTTATGGCGGTAATATGATAAGCCGGCTCTTGGGGCGTTCCCATGTGTCTTAGGGTATCACCTGTTGATGAATTCGCATCGCGATGCGTAGAATCCGACATTTCCGCCTCTTGCCAGCTTTTCCAAACTCGTCACAAGCTGCGCTGTCTGGCGTCAGTGGCGGCGAGATGGAGCGATTCGTACTCGCCCTTCGAAGGCCACATGCAGGAAAACTCCCGGCCGAGTTCTCCGTCTCGGAGTCCAGCCCGATTAATAGCACCCTTCCCGTAGTGCCGAAGACGCTCACCCGTGAACAACTCCAAGCACTGCGGGTTGACGTGACGTTCACGCATGTCGGCATTGAAGCCCTAATCGCAACGATGGAAGCCGTCCTGATCGAAGGCTTAGAACCCCGCCAGAACAGAAAGCGAGGCGACGACTTCCAGGCTGTGGAGTTCTTGCAGGTGGAAGATCCTGCGGTCCAACAGCAAATGAAATTGGCGGTTGCAAAACAGATGCTGGCCGGCGTTGGGGTTTAGATTTGGTCGCGATTGTCGCCGTCCTGAAGGTGCCGCCCTCCAAGATCGTCCGCCGGATGGAAGAACTGATGCCGCGCCCAGTAAAGCCGGAGGCGAAAGCTGCAAGGCCGCGCAAACCGGCTTAGTGCCGGGTACAGAGTTTACCGCGTTAGAATGGTTCCAGTTGGAGGGCCAATGTGAGTGAAGCCGATATATACGGAGTAGGGAACAGGCGGATGCCGCGATCCGGCTCGTGATGGCAGTGAACCATGCGACGTATCGGGAAATCGATCAGTTCGGCGACATTTTCGTACATAAGCCCAAGCCAGGAAAGGGAGCCCCATATGATCGGATAAGAATACCAAGTGACAAACTTGAGGTCCTCAGGATGCAACTTCAAAACGGAGCACCTCCGCGGGATTTCGAGTGGATTCTTGAACCTCCAAGACCGCAACGGCGGAGGGCTGCGAAACCAACCCGGCGCTAAAAGGACTGGAGGGGTGTGCCGATGTGTGGTTCCGTGACTAAAATGTTCAGAAAAAGGCGCTCGCGGAAAGAGATGGAGGATCGGTTAATCACGGCGCACAGGGAACTTCAACTTCGTTGGGGACGTGTCACAAAAGCTGATGATTGGGACTTCGTCAGAAAATGGACCGACGAAGAATTGGATGAAGGGCTCGACGAAACCGAGGGCCAAATTCAATTCGAGAAATTCATCGCAGTAATCAAGGCGACGTTAAAAACCATAGCTATCGTCTTCGTGGTCCTTGGCATCGCGGGACTACTGCTCTTTGGAATAAAGCAATTACTCACGATAGCCAAATAGGGATAGTTCCTGGTTGCCAGATTTGCGCCTGTCATCCTTCAATCACAGGACTAAGCAACCGAATCTAAGTCTTGATTCCCCCCCTTTTTTCACCCAATCCCCCGGCAGTTCAACCCACCGTTCTCCCACCTTGGCACATGATGAATGGCGGTGATCTCTACGAACTGGCGAAGATCCTCGGGCATTCCAATATCAAGATGACAGAACGGTACGCGAACCTGGCGAAAAGCCATATCGCCAAAACCGGCAGCACCGCACGGGGATGTGGGTGCTGATGGCAGGAGGGAAGCAGGAACAGGAACAGGGCATCGCGTGATGTTCCCTTCTTGTTCCCTAGACTGAAACTGTATGTTTTTGGCTACTGCTAAGTTGTCTAGAATGCGGTGGCCACGGACGGCCTTGAAACCGCCGCTAGCCTTTTCAGGACTGGCCTCGCCCGTTCACCGGAAAGGCAAGTACACGATCTGATTCGGCCATTCTTCGGCTTGCGAGGCCATCCACACGAGAAAGAGCGATTCGATGACTTCGCCGATGGCGTTCTGCCGCTGCGGAACGATGAACATCCCCGGAGCTGGCTTCCCGGCATCGACTCGCTCGCGAAAGTGCCGTGTCATCGTTTGCCGGTCGTGAGCGATCAAGATTCGGTCCTGCCGCGATTTCGAGAAGCGCCGGATCTGCCGTTCCTCGTAATCCGGACGTCTTCACGTCGAGGATGTCGACGGCCGGTTCACGAGAGTGCAAGCCTTCGATGATTTCAACCCTGAGATCCGCATCCGCCAGGAAGCGGACAGTCACGCGCGCTTCAAACCCATCTGCCGACGCGCTGTTGCCAGGCGGGCAAACAGTTCGGGATTCGACTGACTCAGGGGCGGCACGGTTCGTTCGAGTTCACGCTGACCTTCAGCCATGTACTCCTTGATCGTCTCTTCGTTCTCGAGGTAATAAGCGATCGCGCCGTATACCTGCGAGAGCTTCAGCGTCGGAAATGAGTGGATGGTACCTTCCGGAGACGCGCCTTCCCGAAAGTCGATGACAACGGAGTCGAGCGACACACGAGATCCCGCAACGTAAAGTCCACCGTTGCGCTCTTCGACGTAGGGAGAGGCTGGATACGCCATAACGACTCTTGGCTTCAGTCTACCATTTCGAGGGCCTGACGGACTCCGCTTGAGACACGTCCAGCGTGGGCAAATGGGACGGCGCGGCGTCGTGACGCCGGGGCCGCGCTACCGCCAAAGCCGATTCACGACTCGAATCAGAATCGAGCCGCTCACCGCGAA
>Ga0182018_10001788_pt1 | contig 23362 bp, 18 predicted proteins | sample 812P2MmetaG_FD_120490 | JGI IMG/M metagenome (GOLD analysis project Ga0182018, IMG submission 120490) | Permafrost microbial communities from Stordalen Mire, Sweden - 812P2M metaG | ecosystem: Environmental > Terrestrial > Soil > Wetlands > Permafrost | place: Sweden: Stordalen | collected...
CAAATCTCACTGAAACCCGTGATCAATCGCCCAATGTTCCCGATACATCCCCCAACCTACGTAACGCCGGAAGTAGTAGAGTTCGTCCGCAGCCGCCTGAGCAACGCCTAAAGCCGCCGCTCCACCCTTCCGCTGCACTTTGCGGGGATGGGAACCACCGCCGCCGCCCACAGCGTGTCGACCCGCCGCGACTCTCAGTAAGTGCAATCGCCTGCAAACGGCAGTTGGTAAACGCGTAGAATGCTATCTGCCTGTGGATTCAAATGTATCTGTCGCGGCTTACGCGGTGGCTGCATTGGGCGGAAGGGGTCGTTCTATGACTCGTGGAACTCTTGTTGTGAAAATGACTAGAAACAAACGCTGCCGAATCTGCGCGGCATTTGCAATCGCCTGCCTGTTCGCTCTCGAGATGAGTGCCGAGGACCAGCCCAAGAAATATGACCTGAAACTGGATTGGAATGCTGTTGAGGGTCACAAGACCGAACTATCGCAAGACGGCTTGCAAGCAATGATGATGAAAGTGCTAAACGGCGATGGCAAAATCTTGAAACAGCAAGAGCATAACGAATCACGCTCCTTCGCCGCGGTCGAAGTGATCAGCAAAGTAGATGACGGCAAGCCGACGATGTCGCGATGGACCTTCAGCAAGGCAACAGAACACCGCGAGGATCAGGACGTGCCCTTCGCATTTCAGGGCCGAACAGTAGTCGTCACCAAAGACCCGGCAAGCAAGAGGCACTTTGCTTTTGACGACGGTAAACCGGTCTCAACCGAAGATGCAAGCGTCCTGGCTGCATTGTGGAACAGTGAGACTGAACCTGGCAAACTCTCCGGTGAGGAGATATTCGCGCCGAAGAGTCCGGTTGCTGTTGGCGAACAATGGATACCGGATATTGCCATGATCGCACAGGGCCTCGAAATGGGTGATGGCATCGACCTCAAGAGATCGACCGTGAAGGTAGTGCTGAAATCAGTAGAAATGCGCGACGGAGTGGAGTTCGGTCATATCAAAATATTCATGGAGCTCTGGCTGACGAAATTTGGGCCGGTGCAGTTCGATGATCCCGTTTCGATGAAGTTCGAAGGTGATATCGACGCTTGCATCGACGGTACGCAGCCCGACGGCACCATGAACTTGACGATGAGTGGGAATGGGCACAGAGCCGTTAAGGTGGATTCTCCCCCGGGAGAAGTACAAATTTCCTTCGAGTTCGACTCAAAAATGCAGCAGCGCCAGAAAACGATTAAGTAACGAATTGAGAACGGCCGTGGCGCTCAATGGTCAGCTAACTGTCACTAAATCGCCATTCCACTAATCGCCCGCCACACCACGCCCTACGCCCCCACCTTAATCTCCACCGCCTTGTCATTCTCAAACGAAATCACCAGCGGCTTTCCCCCATTCGCATAATGCAAAGTTCGAGACCCATAATCTCCCGATCCCTCCGGCGCTCCCATCCCAATCGCGAAGCTGCACTGCAACTCGCTCATCCCCGCCTGCACTTCATGCGCATCAACTTTCTGCCACACCTCCGCCGGCCAATGCCTATACAGCTCGTGTGGATCCTGCACGAAGAACATATCGTCGGAGCGAATCTTGAATTCGCCATCCTTCTCCGCTCCAATCGGAACCGCATAACTCTTGCCCTCAAGCGAGAACACCGCCAGCACCTGCTTCACTCCCGGAGCCTGCGCAGAAACCCCCGTCACCACATCCTCGATCGCCAACTTCTGCAACGGAAGCAGCGTCCCCGCCTCATGCGCGAAATCCGTCTTCTTCCGCGCCGCGTCATACGGATAGTAAGTAATCTGATAACCGACCTTCACCCAAACCGGCTGCTCCATCAGTTGCCGCGCCGACTTCAGATCATACGGATACAACTTCTTCGGCGTGACGTAGTAATCAGCCTTTAGCGCTGTCTCCTGCTTCGGAGTCCTGTCCAGCGCCGCTTCGTGTCGTTCGTAGACAACGTAAGCGGCACGCCCGCCCGCAATCAAAATCGCCGCCGCCATAAAAATCTGCAATTTTTTCAGAACTTCCGGATCGAGTGCCATAATTTAGGTCGGATCGAAATCAGTTAGAATAGGAGTTAGAAACCCGCAAAAGGAAACCCATGCCGATCGCCCAGGATGACGTTCTGAACGCACTCAAGCAGTGCTACGACCCCGAAATCCCCGTTAACATCGTCGATCTTGGCCTTATCTACGAGATCCGCTTCGACGATGTCCCCGAAGGCCAGCAAGATGTCACCGTCGATATGACCCTGACCGCCCAGGGATGCCCCGAGCACGTCAATATCAGTGCCCAGGTAAAGTCCCGCGTCGAGCAGCTCCCCGGCGTCCGCAATGCCAACGTCAACGTAATCTGGGAACCCGCCTGGACTCCCGAACGCCTAAGCCCCGAAGCCCGCAAACAACTCGGCATCGAGTAACTCCGACGTTCGCTATTCGCTATTCGTCGTTCGCTCCTCGCTGCCCGCCAATCGCCGTACCTCGCACCCGCGACAAGCAAACGACGAACAGCGAGCAGCGAACCTAGAATTCCCCCAACTCCTCAAACGCCCGCACTGCCCGCTTTTCCGCCAACTCCTCGATCTTGCCGCCGAGCCTTATCGCCAGGTCCAGAAACTTCGTTCCCTGCCGCACATACGAAGGCAGCTCTTCGCGAATCCGCACAAACTGCTCCGGATACTCCGACGCCAGCACCGCCAATCCCACGCTTCCCGCCAGCACCGCCGCCGGACGTCTCCTCTTCACCAGCAAAAGCGCCGCCACCCCCACCGATCCTGCAATCACCGCCCGCTTCCAGTTCTCCATGTCGTCTCCTGGGAATCTCTCACCGAACGTTTCCTGGCAGGATTCTAAATCAACGCGGCCATGCTTTATACTTCCGCCGGCACCTATCCGGCCATCCCGGTCTAACCAAACACGGTTCAACCCAACTATGATGCGACTTCGAACCCTCCCGTTGACTTCGTTTCTCTGCCTGACGTTTCTCTGCGCCCACATTCTTGTCTTCGCCCAAACCAAGCCCCGAGCCCGCGATCTGGGTGTCCCCTTCGACGGCACGACTGGCGCCAACAACGCCATCACCGACGTCAAAGGCGTCGAAGTCGGACACACCACCCTCATCTCCGGCAGCGGCAAGCTCAAAGTCGGAGAAGGACCCGTCCGCACCGGAGTCACCGCCATTCTTCCCCGCGGCAAAGCCTCCACCGACGCCGTATTCGGCGGCTGGTTCACGCTCAACGGCAATGGAGAGATGACCGGCACCACCTGGCTCGAAGACTCCGGATTTCTCGACGGCCCCGTCATGATCACCAACACGCACAGCGTCGGCGTGGTGCGCGATGCGGTCATCGCCTGGAAAGTGAAGCGCGGCGAGCCCGACATGGAAGGCTACTGGTGGTCCTTGCCCGTCGTCGCCGAAACCTGGGACGGCTGGCTCAACGACATCAACGGATTCCACGTCAAGCCCGAAGACGCCTTCCACGCGCTCGATTCCGCCCACAGCGGCCCCGTCGAAGAAGGGAACGTTGGCGGCGGCACCGGCATGGTCTGCAACGAATTCAAAGGCGGCATCGGCACCTCGTCGCGCGTGCTCGACACAAAAGCCGGAGGCTACACCGTCGGCGTGCTCGTGCAATGTAACTACGGACGCCGCGACCAACTCCGCATCGCCGGAGTTCCCGTCGGCAAAGAAATACCCGAGCACCCCGCCTACGGAGAAGACACCGGCTCCATCATCATCGTCATCGCTACCGACGCTCCGTTGATTCCCACGCAACTGAAACGCCTCGCCCGCAAGGCATCTCTCGGACTCGGCCGCGACGGCAGCTATTCCGGCGACGGTTCCGGCGACATCTTCGTCGCCTTCTCCACCGCGAATCCCGGAGCTGCTTCTCCCAAAGGAATCCACGACCTGAAAATGCTTCCCAACGACAGCCTCGATCCCTTGTTTTTGGCCACGGTTCAAGCCACCGAAGAAGCCGTAGTCAACGCCATGGTTGCCGCTGAAACCATGACCGGCATCGACAATCACACCGTAATCGCCCTGCCCCACGACCGCCTGCGCGAGGTGCTCAAAAAATACAACCGCCTCCAAAAATAGCAGTCGTGGGTGGCGCAGCGCTTCAGCGCTGCGGTAAAGGCCTTGCTTTAACCGCGCCTTTAGGCGCTGAGGTCAGACTCTCGGAGACAAACGCGCTTACGAGTTACCTTCGCCGCCCCACCAACGCGTCTGGTCATCTCTACCCAAAACAGTACAATTCAAGCAGTGAAAGCCTATCGACTCCAGCGCATCAAGGGTGGCATAAAGTTCAACTGCGCGCAGTGCGCCCACAGCGTTAGCACTCTAGATTTTGACGCCAAAGCCGGCAATCTCCGCACTCAGGCCGCCACCGCTATTAACGACCACGCCTCCCAGTCTCATCGTGAATCCACCGCAGTTCCCTCCGCCGACAGCCAGCAACGCAGCTGGCGCTAGACTTTCCAACCCAACCTCTGCATCTCGAATCCACAAGAACCCTCACGCCCCGCTTTTTCGATAACATGGTAGCTCTCATTGACCAGGCCCCATGATCGAGCATTTCGATTTCTCCGATCTCCGCGAACTGTTCGCCAAAGCCAACGAAGAAAAATCTGGCGACCAACTGGCTGGCATCGCCGCGCGATCGGAGCGGGAAAGAATCGCAGCCAAATGCAAGTTGGCGGACATGACTCTCGACGAAATCGCCCGCCGCCCGCTGATTGATCCTTCCCAGGATGACGTCACCCGCCTGATCCTTGACACCTTCGACCAAGAAGCTTTTCGCGCCGTCGCTAACATGACCGTCGGCGAGTTTCGCGAATTTCTGCTCGACGACCGCACCACCGACGCTCAGCTCAAACAAACTCAGTGGGCCATCACTCCTGAAATCGTCGCTGCCGTGACCAAGTTGATGAGCAACAAAGATCTGGTCCTCGCCTCCGCCCGCATCCGCAACGTCACCCGCTGCCGCAACACCATAGGAGAACCTGGCGTGCTCGGCATTCGCGCCCAACCCAACCACCCCGCCGACGATATCGGCGGAATCCTGCTCTCCGCATTCGAGGGCTTGCTTTACGGCTGCGGAGACGCCGTCATCGGCGTCAATCCCGCCACCGACTCAGTGGAAACAGTAAGTGCGATCCTTCACGCGCTGAACCGCCTCGTCGAGGCCTACGAGATCCCCACCCAGACCTGCTGCTTGGCGCATATCACCACCCAACTCGCGGCGTTAAATCGCGGAGCGCCTGTCGATCTTCTCTTCCAGTCTGTAGCCGGAACCGAAGCCGCCAACCGCAGCTTCGGAATTACCTTGAACATGCTGCGCGAAGGCCGCGAGCAGGTGCTCGAACACCATCGCCAGCGGCATGTCCCCTGGGTGGGCGATAACGCGATGTACTTCGAAACCGGCCAGGGCAGCGCTCTCTCCGCCGATGCGCACCATGGAGTCGATCAACTGACCCTCGAAGCACGCGCCTACGGAGTCGCACGCGTCTTCCACCCATTTCTCGTCAACAGCGTTGTCGGCTTCATCGGCCCCGAATATCTCTATGACGAGCGCCAGATCATTCGCGCCGGACTCGAAGATCATTTCATGGGTAAGTTGCTCGGCTTGCCGATGGGCTGCGATGTCTGCTACACCAACCACGCCGCCGCTGACCAGAACTCCGCCGACAACTTACTGTTACTCCTGACAACCGCGGGTTGTAACTACTTCATGGGTGTCCCCTGTTCGGATGACGTGATGCTCAATTACCAATCCACCAGCTATCACGATGCCCTGGCCGCAAGACGCCTCTTCCATCTGCATCCAGCGCCGGAGTTCCTGGCCTGGCTCCAGAACATGGGCATCTATCGCGACACCGAACCCGCGCCCTTGGATTCGTCCGCGCGCCAGCAACTGATGCGAGGTTTGGAGTCGTCGCTGGAGAGGACTGTCTGAATGGCTGCCGAAAACGACAAGCAAGAAGACAAACTCGCCCAGCCATACGACCTGTCCGAAATCGTAAGGAAAGCACGCGCGCAAACTCCGGCGCGCTTGTTGGCAGGTCGGAGCGGAGCCGCATATCGAACACAAACTCAACTGGAATTGCGCGCGGCACATGCCGCCGCTCGCGACGCCGTGCGCGCGGAACTGGATCTCTTCACCAATCCCAACGACGATTTCGCGCAAAAGTGGAATCTGTTTGAAACCGCATCTCAGGCGAGAAACAAAAATGAATATCTTCTCCGCCCCGATCTTGGCCGTCATTTCAATGTCGAATCCAATGCAGAGATCAGGAAACGTTGCCTCGCGAAACGGGACTTGCACGTAGTAATCGGTGACGGCCTGTCAGTCAGTGCTATAACTGCCCAGGTCCCACACCTGTTACCGCTCTTATCGAAAGGAGCAAAGAATCGCGGCTGGAGTTTCGGCGAGGTATTCGTAATTCGTTACTGCCGGGTCGGCATTCTCAACGAGATTGGCGAGCTGCTCGAGCCCCGCGTTGCCGTCCTGCTAATCGGCGAACGCCCCGGCTTGGCCACTGCCGAAAGCCTCTCCGCATACATGGCCTACCGCCCGAAGGCAGCGGACACCGACGCGAATCGCAACCTGATCTCAAACATTCACGCTCGCGGCGTAAGCATAGAACACGCGGCGAACCGCATCCTGAACCTCGCGGCGTCGATGATGAAGGCTCGTACCAGCGGTTACCAACTCCGGGAGGAATTTCCAGCAGTCGCCCAACATGAGATCGATCGGCAGTCCTAGTCCTTCACCGCCCGGTCCGTAATCTCCAGCCCCTTGTCGATAATCGCAAACGCCTCCCGCATCTGCTGCTCATTGATGCACAATGGAGGATTGGTAAAAAAAGTATTCCACCGAACCAGTGTGTAGAGCCCGTTCTCGCGGAAGAACTTGCCCAGCGCAGCCATCTCCTCCGATGTTCCGTTGAACGGCGCCATCGGCTCGCGCGTCTTACGGTTCCGGATCAACTCCACAATCCCAAACAGCCCAATCGACCGCACCGCGCCCACCGAGCGGTGTTTCGCCTGCAACTCCGCGCCCAACGACTTCATGATCGCGCCCATCGTGCGCGAATTCTCGATCAGATTGTCTTCTTCATACACTCTTATCGTCGCGAGCGCCGTAGCGCATCCCATCGGATGACTGTTATAAGTAAGTCCTCCATAAAACACTTTCTCGTCAAAGTACCGCGCGATATGTTGCCTCATGCCCACCGCGCCCAGCGGAAGATAACTGGAAGTAAGTCCCTTCGCCATGCACAACAGGTCTGGAACGACATTCCAGTGGTCAACCGCAAACCACGCGCCCGTCCGCCCAAACCCCGACATCACTTCATCCGCGATCATCAGAATTCCGTATTTGTCGCACAGTTTCCGTACCCCTTCCAGATATCCATCCGGAGGCACCAGAATCCCATTCGTCCCCGTCACCGGCTCTAGAATAAAAGCGGCAATCGTCTGCGGACCCTCCAGTTGAATCGTCTCCTCAATCATGGCCAGAGAACTCTCCGCCGACTCCCATCCGCGTTCAATGCCATGGTAAGGATCGAGCACCCGCACCACGCCCGGCAATCCCGGCTCAACCGCCCACCGCCGCGGATCACCAGTCAGACTGATGGCCCCCGCCGTAGCTCCGTGATACGACCGATACCGCGCAACGATCTTGTGCCGCCCTGTGAAAAACCGCGCAATCTTGATCGCATTTTCATTCGCTTCCGCGCCGCCGTTCGTAAAAAAGAATGTATCGATATCGCCCGGCGCGATCTCCGCCAGTTTCTCTCCCAGCCGCGCCCTCACTTCCGTCGCCATAAAAGGATTGGCATACGCAAGCTGCGAGGCCTGCTCGGCGATGGCCTGAATCACCCGCTCGTCGCCATGTCCGATATTCACCGACATCAACTGGCTGTTGAAATCGATAAAGCGCTTTCCCTCCGGCGTCCAGAAGTAAATGCCCTTGGCTCGCGCCACCGGAATAGGATCGATCTTCGATTGCGCTGACCACTCATACAGCGTGTGCTTCTTTGCCAGATCGACAATCTCTTGGCCCGTCATCGCAGGAACCGCAGTAACAGTAGTCATAATATCTTCCAACCCTCACTCGACACTAACACGGACGATACACAGGCATAACTCGACCCAGTCCCTTTTTTATAATAGTTGGGCAGCCAATGCACCCGCCTGTTTTGCAGTGAGCGCCTTTGCCGCGTGCGCCAGCGCAGCCTCCAGCACATCCAGCGCCTCGTCCATTTGCGCGTCGGAGATGACGAGCGGCATCAGCAGCCTGATCACGTTGCCATACGATCCGGCAGTAATCGTCACTAGCCCATGCTCGTAACAGTATTGTGATACTCGCTGCGTTTCTTCGTCTGCCGGCTCGCGAGTTGTTCTCGAACGCACCAACTCGAGCGCCTGCATGGCGCCAAGCCCGCGAACATCGCCCACCAGTTCCCACTCCGCCATCCACTTCGCCGCACGCTTCCGGAACCGTTCCCCCAGCGCGTCGGCGCGGGCACAAAGATTTTCTTTCTCGATGATATCGAGCACCGCCAGCGCCGCTTCGCACGCCGCAGGATTTCCTCCGAACGTCCCCCCTAACTGGCCAGCGCCCGGGACATCCATAATTTCCGCTCGCCCCGTGACCGCCGCCAGAGGCAAGCCTCCGCCGAGCGACTTGGCCATGACGACTAAGTCGGGCTCCAGTCCCAGGCGCTCGCACGCAAACATCGCGCCCGTGCGTGCAAAGCCACTCTGCACTTCATCGGCGATCAGCAAAATGCGATGCTTGCGGCAAATCTCAGCCAGCGTCGGATAAAACTCTGCCGGAGGAGTAACAAACCCTCCTTCTCCGAGTATCGGCTCGACAATCACCGCTGCCACTGACTCCGCCGCTACCGTTCGCTTGAACGTGTCCTCGAGATGCCGCGCGCAATGCACTTCGCACGTCGGATACGTCAGCGAATACGAACACCGGAAACAATATGCATACGGAATGCGGTACACTTCGCCGGGAAAAGGCTCGAAACCAGCCTTATAAGGATGCGTCTTACTGGTCGCGGCCATCGCCATGTAAGTACGCCCGTGAAACGCGTCTTCAAAACTGATGATCGCCTGCCGCTTCGTATAAGAACGCGCAATCTTGATTGCATTCTCCACCGCTTCCGCTCCGCTGTTAACCAGCAGAGTTTTCTTTGAGCCTTTGCCCGGTGCCAGCGCATTCAGCCTTTCGCAAACCGCGATATAGCTCTCGTAAGGCAACACGTTGAAGCTGGTATGCAAAAAACGATCAAGTTGACCGCGAATCGCCTCGATCACAGCCGGCGCCCGATGTCCGGTATTCAGGCAGCCGATGCCCCCAGCCAAATCGATCAGCCGGTTGCCATCAACATCTTCGATAACCGCCCCTTCCGCCTTGGCAACAAACACCGGAGTGGCATGATAGGCCCCGCGCACCACCGCAGCATTACGGCGCTTCATCAGCGCCTGCGAGCGCGGACCCGGAATAGCAGTGCGAAGTTGAATCGTAGCCATGACTCAGTTCTCAGCTCTCAGTTGTTACTCTGCAGTTCTAAGTTGGCCAGAGTTAGTTGGCCAGAGTTAGTGAGCCAGTGTTAGTACCAGCCAATTGGCGATTCGTTCAAGTTGATATACACCTGCTTGGTCTCAAGATATTCCTCTATACCCCACGGCCCCAGCTCGCGGCCAAACCCCGATTGTTTGTAACCACCCCAGGGCGCTTCCACATAGGTTGGCTGCATATGGTTCACCCATACAATGCCCGCCCGTAGAGCCTTCACGGCGCGCATGGCCTTGAAAATATCGCGTGTCCACACCGCAGCAGCTAATCCGTAAGGTGTGTCGTTTGCGATCTTCAGTGCGTCTTTCTCATCCTCGAACGGAATCACCGCCGCAACCGGCCCAAACACTTCTTCACGAGCAATGCGGGCATTGTTATCCACATCATAAAAAATCGTGGGCTGCACATAGTAGCCCTTCGCGAATTTGTCGGAGCGCCAGCCCCCCGAGGCTACTTTGGCTTCTTTCTTGCCGATCTCTAGATACGAACAGACGCGTTCGTACTGCTCCTTCGAAACCAGTGCACCCATCTTGGTATCGCGCTCCATTGGCGGACCAAGTTTGATCTTCTTCGCCTTCTCCGCCATGGCCTCTACAAACTTTTTGTAGATCGACTTTTGTACCAGAATGCGGCTGCCCGCCGAGCACACTTCCCCCTGGTTAATAAACACGCCGAACAGCGCTCCATCGATTGCGGCTTCGAAGTCGGCATCGGCAAAAAAGATATTCGGAGACTTGCCTCCCAGCTCGAGCGTCACGCGCTTCACCGTGTCGGCCGCTTCTTTCACAATGATCTTGCCCACCGCTGCCGATCCGGTAAATGCAATCTTATTCACGTCCGGATGCCTGACGAGCGGCGATCCGCAGCTCTCACCAAATCCGGTGATCACGTTCACCACGCCCTTGGGCAAGCCAACTTCGCCGAACCACCTCGCAAGTTCCAGCGCCGTGAGCGGTGTTTGCTCCGCCGGCTTGAGCACGCAGGTGCACCCGGCAGCCAGCGCCGGCGCCAGTTTCCACGCCGCCATCAGCAGCGGATAATTCCACGGGATGATCTGCCCCGCCACGCCCATCGCTTCTTTCAGCGAAAGGCTCATAGCGTTGTCGGGAACGGGATTGACGTACCCTAGTATTTTCGTCGCCAGGCCGCCGTAGTATTCGAAGCAAGTGGCGACATCGGTGATATCAAACTCGGCCTCGACAATTGGCTTGCCCGAGTTACGACATTCCAGTTCAGCCAGCATCGGCAAGTTCTGCCGCACCTTCTCTGCCAGTCGAAAAAGAACGCGCCCGCGCTCCTGTGCCGTGGTCGTTGCCCATGGACCATCCTCAAATGCCGCCTTGGCAGCGGCAACCGCTCGGTTCACATCTTCCGCATTCGCCTCCGGAACCTGCGCAATCACCTCTTCGGTTGAAGGATCGTACACGGGGAACGTCTTGGCCGAATTACTCGCGACCCACTCGCCGTCAATGAACATTGAGTAAGCCTTTACGTCCGTCGTAACTCCGCCAGCCATAACTCCTCCATGAGTTGAATCACAACGAGTCGAATTACAATGAGTCGGGTCATACGCAACCGGCGCTTGCCCATCCTACATCGTACTCGCCGATTCCAGTTGCGGCGGTTTCAGCCGCCCGTACACGAAAAAGAAAAACGCGGCCAAGCCGATAAAAAACAATGTGCCGCCAACCATCCAAATCTCGTAGGACCACAGCGAAGTAATTTGCTGCGCCGGAAAAAACACCAGCGCGATGCCGAGGATCGTGGTGAGCAGCCCGCTCGACCCAGCCAGGAACATCGTAACTCGGCTGTACTGGCCGCGCGGAACAGCCTCGACGATGGAGAATCTCACCAGCGCCCCAAACATATACACGAATGGGATAAGTTGCAGCACGACAGCCAGCGACAGAAGCTTTTGAAATGTCTCCTGCACGCCGGCGCCAAAGAAATTCATAATGACAAGAAGCGCTGACACAATGGCCTGAACGATGAGCGCCGCATAGGGCGTCGCATAACGCGGGTGGACTTTCCCGAGCCATGAAGGCATATACGAATCGAGGCCGGCCACAAACGGAATGCGCGCCGAGCCGCCCATCCATGCGGAACCGATGCCGGCAATGGAAAAGCTAAGCATGAGAGCAAAAGGCACCGTGATCCAGACCGCGCCGACGCGCCCCGCCATGTGGCTGACGGCCTGAACGATGCCCTGAAGTACGTTAACGTTCTTCCCGACCGCGACGAGAAGCGTGAGCGTTACTCCAACATAGAGAGCGCCGGAAAGAACTCCGCCCCAGGCGACGGCCCCGGGAAGAGTGCGGCCGGGATCTTGGATTTCGTCCCCCATGACGGAGGCGAGTTCAAGGCCGACCAAGCCGAAGCAGATCACTCCGAAGGAATTGAGGACGAAGCGCGGATTGGCGGGCACTCGGAAGTCGGCGGCCGTGATAGTGGTGCCAAATCGCAGCCATATCACCACGCCCAGGCCGATGAGGACAGCGGCGGCGATAAACGTCCCGATGGCTCCGAGGTTGTTGATCCACTTGCCGACGCGGAGACCGACAATGTTGAGAACTGTCAGTAACGTAAGGAGCGCAAGCGATGCCGTAAGTGCAAAAGACTTATTATCGGCAAGCGCCGCATGGTTCGGCCCAAGAACAAACACCGAGACCCCCACAAAGTACAGCATCACGGTCGGCACATACAGCATGTTATTCGTCCAGTAACACCAGCCGGAAAGAAATCCGTGAAAGTCGCCAAATACCTCTTTGGCCCACAAATACACCCCGCCTTCCCCTGGATAGCGGTGCGCAAGCTCGATCACCGCGATGCCCTGCGGCCAGAAAAACAAAAGCAGGGAGATGATCCAGAGCCAGACCGTCACGCCGCCATTCGCCGCAATACTGGGAACGACATTCAGATTGAATACGGCGACAACAAACAGCAGCACTAGGTCGCGGCGTCCGAGAACGCGCTTCAAGTGCGGCTGATTAGCGCCAGCATCGGACATGAATAGAGCCCCGGCTCGTCAACTGCTTAATTGGCACTCGAACAACTGACACAGCTCCACCCATCCAACCGTGAGATGATCCGCTGCACCCAGATCCCCTGCAGCCTGATCCACTGCATGTTAGTGCGTCGCCACCGCTCCCAGGCGTTCGTGCTGTGCGGCGGCGAGCGAGTCGGCTACGTCGGCGAATGCCGCCAGATGTTGGTCGATGTCCGCCTCGCTGTGCTGCACCGATATCGTCCACTGTTCGTCCCACCAGTAGGGCTGGCACATCACGCCGCGGTTCACCATGCCGAACCAGTAATGACGCCATAGGTCGATATCAATCGCCAGCCAGTCGCGGTAGTTACGAATCTCATTCGGATACAGCATCAAAGCCCCATTCGCTCCAGCGCTCGCAATGTAACCCTGCAGCCCGGCCTTAGCGATGGTCTTCCTATATCCATCCACCAGCCTGTTACTGAGCTTTTCTATATGCGTGTAATTGGCACGAGTAAGCACTTCGCGGAAGGTCGCGAGACCGGCGGCCATCGAAATCGGATTCGTATTATAAGTGCCCCCGTGGAACACCTTATGGTCCGCGATAAGATTCATGACTTTCTTGTGCGCTCCAAAAGCGGCCAGCGGAAATCCGCCGCCGATCGACTTCGCCAGGCAGATCATGTCGGGCATCACGCCGAAGTATTCAGAAGCGCCGCCCCAAGACAGCTTCGCGCCAGTCTTGACCTCGTCGAAGATCAGCAGCGCGCCATACTCGTTGCACAGTTTTCGCAAACCCTCCAGAAATCCCTTCTCCGGCATGCACAGTCCAACGTTCATCATGATCGGTTCAAGAATCAACGCCGCAATTTCATTCGGATTCTCCCGAAAGCGCCGCTCCACCGTCTCCAGATCGTTAAAGGTCGCAATCGGTACGTTGGCCAGGCTCGCCTTCGGAACCCCTGCTCCGCCCGAAACCGCCTTCGGATTCTTGATGTCTCCAAAATCATCCGCCGGAGGATGCGGCTTCACGCTCACCAGCGCCGCGTCATGCAGTCCGTGGTAGCCGCCTTCGAATTTGATGATCTTGTCGCGCCCCGTCGCGGCCCGCGCCAGCCGGATCGAGTGCATCGTCACTTCCGTGCCGCTATTGCCGAAGCGGCACATCTCCACCGGAAAACGCGTGCAAATCTCCTCCGCCAGTTCCCACTCCATGTTGTGCGGCATGCCATAAGCGGTGCCCTTGTGCAGTCGCCCCTCGACCGCCTTGATCACCGCCGGATGCGAGTGCCCCGCCATCAGCGTGCCAAAACACAAATTGTGATCGAGATACTCGTTGCCATCCAGATCGCGGAACTTACTGCCCGACGCTTCCAACACAAAAATCGGATAAGGCTCGTAAGCGCGATAGTTACTCGCCACGCCCAGCGGCAACCGCTTCAGATTCTTCTTATGCGCTTCTGCGGACTTCGGGGTACGTCGCTCGAACGTATCGAGCTCTTTTTGCAGTGCGGGATACATCGTGATCTCCAAAAATACTCAGGCCAGATGGGCCATTAGATTAGACTCGGGCAGCCGAAGCCGCCCGGGGATCGGACATGTCTATTGTAATTCTTCCAACTCGTTCTTCGACTAGAACGACAACTTCAAGGCAAACTGCGCCAGGCGCGGGTCTTTCACCTGCGTGACTTGCCCAAACTGGGTGCCGTCGGTGCTGTTGCCGTCCGGGTTGTAGAACTGTGTGTGATTGAAGATGTTGAATATCTCCGCTCGAAACTCGAAATGTGCCCTTTCGTTGACCGCAATGTTCTTCATGAGTACAAAATCAGTGTCGCTGATTCCCGGTCCGCAGCAGATCGTGCGCGGAGCGCTGCCAACGTAGCCGAATACGCCGGTCTCGCTGAAGATCGAGGTCTGGCTGGCAGGGCTATTAAAATAATAGTTGCCATTGGCTTGCGGCCTTTGCCAGGAAAATGGCCCCACCCAATTGGGTTCACCCGGAAGCTCAAAATCGTCGCTGTTCATCAGCTCATTATCAGAGGACGATGTGATCCGGATGGGGAACCCCGTCTGGTAAGTCGTAATACCTGACACAGCCCAGTCATCGAGCAACTTCCCCGCAAAACCACTGAATTTTCTTATCGGCAGTTCCCAGTAATAGCTGAGAACAAAGCGATGGCGCGCATCGAAGAGCGAGCGCGCATAATTGTTTGCACCCGGCAGCGGATTCAAAATCCCCTCAAAACTCGACGCCTCGTCAATGGACTTGCTGTACGTGTAGGCCGCGGTAAATTGCAGCCCGTGGGCAAACCGTTTGTCTAGCGAAACCTGCAGCGAGTTATAAGATGAGCTGGCAATCGTGTCCTGCGCAAAAATACCGGTAAACACCGGAATCCCACTGACCGGGCAACCATTGCCGGTCGTTGGATCGCATTGCGGTGACGAGTATCGGCGCAGGCCGACAAAGTTCAGGGTTTGACCTGTTCCCGCGACCACCGTGCCGTTGGGCATATGGAAGCCTCCGCCCACCGGACTTGTGAAGCCAACCGGTACGGTGACCGTGAAAGGAGCGTCCTCGGTGAACTGGGCACAAGGCGGCGGAATGCCACTGCCGGGAGGCGCCAGAATCGCGTCGATATCGACGCAGGTGTTCGGGTTCGAGTAATTGATGTCATGCGTCGCCAGCAGACGATGCCCTTGCGATCCCACGTAGCCGACTTCCATCTTCATGTCTTTCGTCAACTCACGCTGGATAGTCATGTTGTACTGTGCGGAATACTGCGTCCGCATATGCGGCTGGAAATCGCCGTACAGATCAATCGGCTCGAATACCGCCCAGTCCTGCGAAGTACCTCGTTTCGGATTGAGCACTCCGTTGAACGGATTCAAATACGTCAGGCCGGTTTGTGTCGCCGTATTGTAGCCCTGATCGGCAAACGGCAAATTAAATTGCGTCTCAGAAAGCGTCGTGCTTCCGCCAAACGGAGGCTCAGCCCCGAACTGTGCCAGCACCAGTTGTTCGATTGGGTTATAGAAAAGTCCCCAGCCCGCGCGAATGCTGGTCCTCCCCGAACTACCCGGACTCCACGCGATACCGATTCGCGGCGCAAATGCCTTGTAATAAGTCGAGGTCATTCCCGGCGGAACGCCAGGATCGCCCGGAACCACCAACCCAACCGCATCCTCCGACGTGCAATCCGTATTCGGACCTCCGCAGGGGTACACCGTAGACGACTGCCCCGGACGGAAAGTCTCGACGTGTTGGAACTTATCCGCTAGCGGAGTGTTCAACTCCCAGCGCAGCCCATAATTCAACGTCAGATTTGGTCTGAGCTTAAAGCTATCTTGCGCATAAAGATAGAATCCGGTGTTGCGGACCGCTTCGTTCTGACCTGAACCTTCTCCGAACGTATCTGCCAGGCCCAACATGTAATTGCCAAACAGATCGCCCGCCTCCAGATCGTTCGGCCCTCCTCCGTAATAGTTAAATTCTCCATTCACGTTGTAGTAATAGAACTGGTTAAACTGCTGCCGCCGAACATCCACGCCAAACTTCATCGTGTGCTTGCCCGTAATCTTGGTTAGGCTGTCCGACCACTGGAACGAATTTCCCGTCTGCGGAAGCTCGCCTTCCCAATCGTTGCCGATCGAAAATCCTCCCGAAATCGCGATGAAGGGCAGTCCCTCGCGGCCGGCTCCGAGATATGGGTGAATGCCGTAAAGACTCCCGTTCGGGTCCGTCGATCCATCCCCGTAAAAACAGGGTGGTGGGCCGGTGACCGAGGTAAGCCACGCCGGCGCCGGAGGGCACGAATTCTGCACCAGCTCCGTATTCGCCGGATGCTGAAACGTCTGCTGCCCCTCGCGGTTGTAATTGAAGCGGAACTCGTTCACCATCGTGTTATTGATCGTCCACGTGTGTGTAATGTTGTACTGCTGGAACCGCTCCGCCACGATGTCTCCGAACCCTGGGAGATCCGCACCCGCCAGTTCGAAGTTTGCAAAAGGATTGTGCGTGCGATCGTCGTTGAAATAGTAATAGGCGCTCAGGTTCTGTTTGTCGTTCAGCCGGTGGTCAAATTTAAACGTCACCTGATCGCCGCGCACCGCCTCGGGAGGCACGGTGCTGACCAGCGAACCGCCGTTCGGCGCTTGCGGAACAAACTGCAGCAGGTCCACCGCCGTCGCATCCATGCAAGCCAGCGGTACCTGACCAGTGGGAAAAATAGGCGGAAGCGTGTTCCCAGGGATGGGAAGATCGTAAGGCGCACCATCTTGTATTGTCGCCGTAGAACCGTTAACCAGGTAGTTGGCCGCCTGGCATCCCGCACGATTCGTCAGAAGCGCCGAGTTCGCCAGGCTACCGGCAAGCGGCCCATAGTTCCCGACAATCTGCCCGTTGAAGAGGTTGGTCGGAGACGGCGTTTCCGAGGTGGTTGGCACGGTAACTGCGGGCGACTGGATCCCCTGCCGGATGCGTCGCCCTTCATACGAGGCAAAGAAGAATGTTCGATCCTTCTTGATCGGTCCACCAAATGTGCCACCAAACTGGTTTTGATTGAACTGGGGCTTGGCGCAATTAAGGCCTTCTGCCGCCGTCAGGCAGTAGTTATTGGCATTGAGTACCTTGTTGCGGAAGAACTCGTACAGGCTGCCATGCAACTCGTTGCTCCCCGACTTGGTCACCACGTTGACTACTGAACCCGAGTTGCGCCCATATTCCGCGTCGAAGGTATTGGTCAGAACGCGGAACTCTTCAATACTATCCGGCGAAGGTTGCACCGTCGGAAGGTTCGCGAACAGATCGTTGGCGTCACCGCCATTGACGCTGAAATTATTGGATCGTCCGCGTCCGCCATTTACCGAGACCGCACCCGCATTGTCGCTTCCATAAATCAGCGTATTGCTGGAACCGACCGTCGACATCACGCCCGGCTGCAGTTGCAGAAGCTGATACGTATCGCGCGTGTTGAGCGGCAAGTTCGCAACCTGCCGCGCGTCCATCACCGCACCCAGTTGCGTGCTCGTGGTATCCACCAGCGGCGCCTCCGAGGTCACTTCGACCGTCTCTTTCGTCGCGCCAATCTGCAGCACCGAGTTCACCGTCACCACCTGGTTCAGATCGACGTTCACCGCGCGTTGCAGGTTCTTCTTGAAGCCGGTCAGGTCGAAATCCATGCGATAGGTTCCCACCGGAACCTGCGGAAATCCGTAATCGCCGTTGCTGTTCGTGGTGGCCTCATTGCTCACACCGGTAGCTTCATTGGTTAGCGTGACCTTCACCCCCGCCAGCACCGCGCCGCTAGGATCGCTGACGCGTCCCAGAATGCGTCCGCCGGTGCCTTGCGCCAACAGCAGCGCAGGGAGCATGCAGCAGATCAGGCAGAGGCTCACCACCGCACTCAATAAACTGAGCCAGCTAAACATCCGGGACGATGTTGACGTCGGCATGCGAATCCTCCAAATCCTGGGGGCAAAATTTGTTAGGTCCGATTCAGCTTGCACGCAAGACAAACCTTGCTATAATCGCGCAAGGTTAGAGATTCCGCAGCCCGCTGTCAAGCAGAAAAAAGACAAGCAGAAAAAGAAAGCAGAAAGACAGCCAGACGAAGCCCCGTGGAACCTGCAGTCCCCAGCGTGGCCCGCGGGCACATTCCTCAATCATGTCGAGCGACGCACAAGTCTTTCTCAAGATCGGCGACGTGGCCCGCTTGGTGGGAATCTCTCCCTCTGCCATCCGCGCCTGGGAATCCCTCGGCCTCACCCGCCCTCACCGCACCGAGAGCCGCTATCGCCTTTACACCAATCACGACGTGCGCTTGCTCAAGAAAGCGCGCTATCTGCGCAAAGTCCGCGGACTCAATGCCCCCGCCATCGTGCAGATGCTGCGGCTCGAAGGCGCCATCAAACCGGCTCCCACCAATGGCACCGCCGCCATCGGAGCCCGATTACGCCGCTTGCGCAGCGAGCGCGGACGCAGCCTTGCCCAGGTCGCCTCCGCCGCCGGAATTTCCGTCGGCTTTCTCAGCGCCATCGAACGCTCGCAAATGACCGCTTCCGTCGGCACTCTGCGCAGGCTAGCACGCTACTACCGTACCAATATCCTTGATTTTTTCGATGCAAGGGAATTGAATACCCGATTGGTGCGTCCTCCCAAACGCAAGGTTCTCGAGGCCGGTCCCGGTGTGCGCATGGAGCTGCTCGCCTGGGGCAACAAAGTCATGGAGCCACACCTTTTTCGCATCAAGCCGAACGCCGGCAGCGGCGAGGAGTATGCCCACGAAGGGGAGGAATTCCTTTTCGTGCTGCGCGGCGAGTTGCACATCGCTCTCGCCGGCGAAGAGTACCATCTCAAGCGCGGCGACAGCTTTTATTTCGAGAGTGCCACTCCGCACCACTGGAGAAATCCCGGCCGCAGCGAGACTTGGCTGTTGTGGGTCAACACGCCCCCGACTTTTTAGTTTGGTTTCATAAATGGTTTTTGGGTAGGACAGGTTGGGTAGGACACGTTCGCCGGGTGCCCCATCCGTGCGCGCTTTTTGCGCAAGGGTGGGATTCCACGGTCATGTCTCCCACGGTGGTTTGACCTTGCTTCCGAGGGTAACTAAATGCTGCGTAGAGTATCGTTAGCGCTGCTCGCCATATTGCTCGCAGTCTTCACCGGCTCCTGCGCCAAAAAAACGCCCACCCTCAACCTGCTCGTCTGGGAGGGGTACGCCGATCCTTCCTACGTCAAGGCCTTCGAAGAAGCCAACCACTGCAAAGTGTCGGCCTCCTACATGGGAACCAGCGACGAACTCGTCGCCAAGCTCCGCGGAGGCAGCTCCGGCAACTACGACGTCATTTCTCCCTCCAGCGACGTGGCCACCATGATCGCAACCACCGGACTCGCCGCCCCGCTCGATCTCGGCAAACTGCCCACCTACAGCCAGCTTTCGCCGCAACTCACCTCGCTTCCGCTGGTCCGCGTCAAAGGCGAAGTCTACGGCGTTCCCTTCATGTGGGGACCCGATCCCATGATCTACGACACCACCGCGTTCCCCACCCCTCCTGAAAGCTGGAGCGTCATGTGGGACCCGAAGCTCAAGGGAAAAGTTTCCGTGTGGGACGACCTCTCTACCGTCTACATGGCGGCGCAGCTTCTCGGCTACGACCAGCCCGATCCCAGTCATCTTTATAACCTGAGCGACGAAGAGCTCGACAAGGTCAAGCAGAAGCTCATCGAGTTGAAGCCCAACATTCGCAAAATCTGGTCCACCGGCGGCGAACTTACGAACCTGTTTCAGAACCATGAAGTTGTCATCGCCATGGGTTGGCCGCTCATGACCAATCAGTTGCGCAAGAGCAATTTTCCCGTCGGTGAAACGATCCCAAAAGAAAACACCACCGGCTGGATCGACCATCTCATGATTACCGCCGGCAGCGAAAACAAAGATCTGGCCTACAAGTTTCTCGAGTTCATGATCCAGCCGCAGACGCAGAAAAAAGTCACCGACGTCACCGGATACACGCCCGCCAATCCCCACGCCGCGCAATTCATGACGCCTGAAGAAGTGAAGGGCCTGCATCTCGACGACGTCGATAATTACCAAAGGCGCCTCTATTTCTGGCAAAATGTTCCGCGCCGCGCTAAGTACAACGAAATCTGGAACGAAGTAAAAGCAACCCAATAAGTTCGTGTGGCGCGGGCGCCCTCGCCCGCGTGCAAGCAGCGCCCAAACGACGACCATGGCAACGACGTCCGAACCCGCAGCAGCAGCCATCAACCATCAGCCACACTCGAATTCCCTGCTCTCCATCCGCTCCGTTGCCAAGCACTTCGGCAAAAACATCGTCCTTCGCGATATCTCGCTCGAAATCGCCGAAGGCGAATTCCTCACCATCCTCGGCGAGAGCGGATCCGGTAAAACCACGCTCCTCCGCATTCTGGCCGGCTTCGAGCAATCCACTGCCGGAGAAGTCTGGATGTCCGGTGAGCGCCTCGACACCCAACCTCCGTATCGCCGCCGCGTCAACACCGTATTCCAAAGCTACGCGTTATTCCCGCACATGACCGTTGAGCAAAACGTCGGCTACGGATTAGCCATCGCCCGGCGTCCCGCCGCAGAAATCGAAACGCGCGTCGCCGAAGCGCTGGCAAAAGTAAAAATGTCCGCCTACGCAAAATCTAAACCCTCAAAAATCAGCGGAGGCCAACAACAGCGCATCGCCCTCGCCCGCGCGCTGGTCAATCGTCCGCGCCTGCTTCTGCTCGATGAACCGCTCTCCGCGCTCGACGCCAATCTGCGCCGCCAGATGCAGGTCGAACTTAAAGCCCTCCAGCGCGAAGTCGGCATCACCTTCATCTTCGTCACCCACGATCAGGAAGAAGCCATGGTCATGTCCGACCGCATCGCGCTCCTCCGCTCCGGAGAACTCGAGCAAGTAGCCAGCCCACGCGAAATTTACAACCGTCCCGCAACTTCCTACACCGCGCAATTCATCGGACACACCAATCTGCTGCACACCGAAATTCGCCAGGGCACCGCCATTTGCGGCACCCTGCAATGGCCCACTTCCCTGCCCGATGGCAAAACTCTGTTCTCCCTGCGCCCCGAATGCATTCGCCCCGCCGCAGCTTCGGCAACTCACGCGACCGTCCGTTTCTCCGCCCGACTTCGCGACCAGGCTTTCCACGGAGCCACCGACCTTCTGCATGTCGAATCCTCTGACGGACTCATCTTCACCATCCGCAGCGCCAGCCGCGATCTCGCCCCGCCCAACGCGCCGCTGCAATTCGAATTCTCCGCCGCCGACGCAATTCCAGTCCGCGCCACCAGCCTGAGCTCCGAGGCCAAGGCCTGATGTTCTCCCGCGCCTATCGCACCGCCATCACCGTCCCGCCGCTGGTGTGGGTCGCCGTCTTTCTGCTCGTGCCTTATCTGCTGATGTTCTGCTACAGCTTCTGGTCGGTCAACGACTCCGGAACCATCGTCCATTCCTGGAACCTCTCCAATTACCACGAACTCCTGATCAAGCCGGTTTACTGGCAGACCTTGCTGCGCTCCATGTGGATCGCCCTCCGCGTAACCTTCTTCTCCATGCTCCTCGGCTATCCGCTCGCCTACTTCCTCTCGTTTCACGCCGGCCGTCGAAAAGATCTCTACTATCAGCTCGTCATCATCCCGCTTTGGGTAAGTTACTTAGTCCGCGCTTACGCGTGGAAAACAATCCTCGGCACCGACGGAGTCCTGAACACGCTGCTGCAATATGTCCACCTCACCAGCCATCCGCTGGACTTCCTGCTCTACAGCCCGTTCGCCGTCGTACTTACCCTGACCCACATCTATACGCCCTTCACCTTCCTGCCCATCTACGCCTCGCTCGAACACATTCCGCGCAATCTCGTCGAAGCCTCGCACGACCTCGGAGCCACGCCCCAGCAAACTTTCTGGCGCGTGATCTTCCCGCTCTCCATCCCCGGAGTCCTCGCCGGTGCAACCTTCGCCTTCGTCCTCAGCCTAGGAGACTTCCTCGCCCCACTCTTACTCGGAGGCCCCAGCGGCATCATGATCTCCAACATCGTAGTAAGTCTCTTCGGAGCCGCCTACAACTGGCCCCTAGGCGCCGCCATCTCGCTCTGCATGTTAGCTCTCGTGCTGGGACTGATTTTCTTCTCTGAAAGATTAGAGAAGAAGTGGAGCTTCTCGTGAGTCCAGCCCTTGTCATCCTGAGCGGCGCAGGGACTTCACGAAGTGAAGTTCCTGCGAAGTCGAAGGACCCCTACTCCCTTCACGATTGTGTCCACGCATTCTCGCCGCGCACGGGATCACACGGATGATGAAGATGAAGGCAACTCACAATCCGCGCCTGCTAACCCTCCACGCCCTGCTCGTCTTCGCCTTCCTCTATCTCCCCATCGTCATCCTCATCCTCTATTCCTTCAACGGACAAGGCGTCGGCGGCTTTCCCCCACACGATCTGACCCTGAACTGGTACCGCATCCTCTTCAACGATGCCCCCATCTGGGATTCCGTCTTGAACAGCCTGTTAGTAGCCGCCGCAGCCATGCTGATCGCTCTACTCTTCGGAATCCCCGCCGCACTGGCGTTAGATCGCGCGCAATTCCCCGGCAAAGCCCTGTTCCGCCGCTTAGTCCTCTTACCGCTAATCCTTCCCGGAATCATCACCGGCCTCTCGCTACTAATGCTCTTCCGCATAGGAGAAGTAAAACTAAGTCTGCTGACTATCATCTTAGGCCACGGCACCGCCCTAATCTCCGTCGCCACCACCGAAGTCTTCGCCGGATTGCAAAAAATAAACCGCGCCCAGGAAGAAGCCTCGCTCGACTTAGGGGCGACTTACTGGCAAACCTTCTGGCGCATCACCGTCCCCAACCTCAAACTCTCCATCATCGGAGCCGCGCTCCTCATCTTCACCCTCTCCATGGACGAAATCGCCGTCAGCTTCTTCCTCATCGGCCGCGACAACACCCTCCCCCTAGAAATCTGGGGACGCCTCCGCCGCGGCATCACCCCAGAAATCAACGCCATCTCCACCATCATCTTTATGTTCTCGTTGATAGCGATCGTCTTCTGGTATCGCCTCCGAACCCGAGCCGAAGCGGGCGGGTGGGCCACTTTAAACGAAGGTTGTCTCTGAAAACCGAGCGAAACAACTGGGGGGTGCGCCACTTCTCGTGCTTTTCGAGAAGTGGCCCGCCGAACAGCTAGGCCGATAAGCCCTTGTACGGAATCTGAACCTCAACATAGCTCCCCGGCATAGCCGC
>Ga0182018_10001789_pt1 | contig 23315 bp, 18 predicted proteins | sample 812P2MmetaG_FD_120490 | JGI IMG/M metagenome (GOLD analysis project Ga0182018, IMG submission 120490) | Permafrost microbial communities from Stordalen Mire, Sweden - 812P2M metaG | ecosystem: Environmental > Terrestrial > Soil > Wetlands > Permafrost | place: Sweden: Stordalen | collected...
TCGCGGGTTCCGGTGCGGTTTGAGACGTCGGGCAAACCGGTGCTGCTGGATCCGGCGGTGGAACACGACATCCTGATGGTGGCTCGCGAGGCCGTATATAATGCGGTACAACATGCCGGGCCGACCGAAGTGCGCCTGCAGGTTCACTTTGAAGACGACAAGGTTCGGCTGCGCGTGCTGGACGACGGCTGCGGGTTCAATCCCGAAAAAGCGTTGCGGGCGGAGGGGGAGCATTTCGGCTTGGTGGGGATGCGCGAACGGACCGAGCGGCTGGGCGGGCGCTTCGACATACACAGCTCGCCGGGAACCGGGACGGAACTTTTGGTGGAAGTGCCAGTGAGGTCGGCGGCGGCCGAGAAACTGGGGATCGATCTGGAGTCATGAAAGCGGCGCCCAAGTTTGGTGTCCTGGTGGTGGAAGACCATCCCATCATGAGGTTGGGGATTGCCGCCATCATCAACGCGCAACCGGACATGACGGTCTGCGCCCAGGCGGAATCCGGGACCGATGCGGTGCGCCTGTTTCACAAACATCGGCCCGATGTAACCTTAATGGATCTGCGATTGCCTGGCATGAGCGGGCTGGACGCGTTGCGGGCGATCCGCCGCGACGATCCCGCGGCGCGTTGCGTGGTGCTGACCACCTACGAAGGGGACGAGGACATCCACCAGGCGCTGGAAGCGGGCGCGGCGGGATACCTGATCAAAGCCATGTCGCACGAGACGCTGGTGGACGCATTACGCAAAGTCCACGCGGGGACGCGATTCCTGCCGGCGCCTGTGGCGCAGAGTCTGGCCGCCAGAACGCCGAATTCCGACCTGAGCCCGCGGGAACGGGAAGTGCTGACCCTGATGGTGCACGGCAAAAGCAACAAGGATATCGGCGGAGCGCTGGGAATCACCGAAGCGACGGTGAAGTGCCACGTCAGCGTGATCCTGGGGCGGTTGGGCGTGACCGACCGCACGCAGGCCGTGATCGCCGCGCTGCAGCGCGGGCTGGAGCATCTGTAGGGCCGGATCCAAGAGGCCGAATAGCCGAACATAGAGGAGGTCATGTCTGGCTATTCTGGAAAGCGGTGTGATAGGCTAAAGTTGTGATTGACATGCGTTACGTTACGCATTACGGTTCGGGATGATCTCCTCGATACGCCACAAGGGGCTGAAACGCCTTCACGAAGACGACGACCCGCGCGGCGTGATGGTCGAGCATGTTCAGAAGCTCCGCGATATTCTCGCAAGGCTCGACGCGGCCCGGACCGTGGCCGATATGGATATGCCCGGCTTGCGGTTGCATCCGCTCAAGGGCGAGTTGAAAGGCTTGTGGGCCGTAACGGTTCGTGCAAATTGGAGAGTGATTTTCCGTTTTGCCGACACTGACGCGTTTGATGTTGACTATGCGGACTACCACTGAAAGGAGCTTGAACCATGCCGATGAAGAACCCACCCCACCCCGGAGGCTTCGTATTCCGCCAGTGCGTCGAGCCTATGGGCTTGAGCATTACGGACGCTGCCGCTGCCCTCGGAGTAACGCGCACCACGTTGTCTGAACTGGTGAACGAGAAGCGCGGCATATCGCCGGAGATGGCCGTGAGGCTCTCCAAGGTCTTCGGCGGCAGCGCCGAAAGCTGGCTGGTGCAACAGGCGCAATATGATCTGGCCCACGTCCGCGCCGACCGGATAAAGTTGAAACGGCTGGAACTGGTTTAACTCTCTCCATGCCCGATTCGGCCGTCACACGCAGCACGGCGGGGCCTGTCCTTCCCGCGCTCATCGCCGGGGCTGGGGATCGGGCCACGCTGCGCTTCCTCGAATTTCTCATCGTCAACATCCGCAACCGCAACACGCGGGCGGCTTATGGCCGCGCTGCAGCGCGGGCTGGAGCTTCTGTAGGGCCGGATCCAAGAGTCCGAATAGCCGAACGTAAAGGAGGTTATATCCGGCCATTTTTCTTGACACGGTGAAGCGGCCCCATTAGAGTGAAGACTGGTTCCACACGACCGGAAGGAGACGCGGGTCCATGACCGGGATTCAGTTTATTACCGATGCGAAAGGCCGCAAGACGGCGGCGGTGATCGATCTCAAGAAGCACAGTGCGCCGTGGGAGGATATCGAGGATGTGCTGGTTTCCCGTTCCCGGCGGCATGAGAAACGCATTCCGCTAGAGAAAGTGAAGGCAGACCTGATCGCAAGCGGAAAGCTGCGCGGCTAAGTACTCCGTCGCCTTCGCGTCAAGTGCTGAGAAGGAACTCAAAAAGCTCCCCGCCCAATTGGTCGCGCACCTCGTTCCTCACCTGGAAAATCTCTCCTCCAATCCCCCTCCGGCTCCAAGAAACTCCGGGGCGGCGATGGCGAGTGGCGTATTCGTATCGGTGACTACCGCGTGGTGTACACCATCGACGACCGAGAATTGCTGGTGGAGGTGACGCGAATCCGTCACCGAAGCGAGGTGTACAAACGATGAGTGCCGTGCGCGCGCTCGTTCCAACCCGCTCGCGGTCGAGGATTACTACCCGCAGAAAAAGCGCTGGTGGCTGCGCTTGCACGAAAAAAACGGTAAGCTCAACGAAATGCCCTGCCATCACAAGCTCGAAGAATATCTCGACGCATACATCAAGGCGGGTGGCATTCACGGCCGAACCACATCAGCGGGCCGGAGCCCGGCCAGCGCTATGTCAAGTGCCGCCGGATTACCGGATGGTCGGCGAAACGGGCGGTTGCGCGATTTCCATTCGCCAGCCAGGAATTCGGCCTTCGATCCAACCTAAGTTGGATTGCGGTGCGGGGCCTCGCTGATAGACTCATTTGACGGCCCTTTCATGACCTTCACATCCGCATCTCGCTTTTTGACCGGCTTCGCTGTCGCCCTTGCGGCAGTCGATGCGGCCGTGGTTGTCGACGCGAGCAAAGCCGCGGCGCCCCCGGAGGCATTGCCATTCGCAGCCGGCGGGCTCTCCCCGGATGGTCACGCGCTCGCAGTCAACAGCCGCTATCTTTTGCTGGATGGCAAGCCGTGGTTCCCCGTCATGGGTGAGTTTCAATACAGCCGCTATCCGGCCGAGAATTGGGAACGGGAAATCCTCAAGATGAAGGCGGGCGGGGTCCGCATCCTGTCGACCTACGTCTTCTGGATTCACCACGAAGAGATCGAAGGCCAGTTCGATTGGTCGGGGCGGCGCGACTTGCGCCATTTCGTGGAATTGGCCGGCAAACATGGCCTGTACGTTTGGGCGCGCGTGGGGCCGTGGGACCACGGCGAGGTGCGCAACGGAGGACTGCCGGACTGGCTGCTGCGGAAAACCAAGACCCGCCGGAACGATCCGGCCTACCTGAAATACGTCGCGCGGTTCTACGGTGAGATCGGCCGGCAGTTGGCGGGACTCTTTTGGAAGGATGGCGGCCCCATCGCCGGAGTGCAGATCGAGAACGAGTACCACGCGCGCGGGGCGGGCCAGGGCGAAGAACACATCCTCACGTTGCGCACCATGGCGCGCCTTGCGGGAATGGATGCGCCCTTCTTTTCGGTGACCGGCTGGGACGATGCCGCGGTTCCCGCGCGCGACGTGATTCCGGTGTTCGGAGGATATCCCGATGGCTTTTGGTACCGGCCTCTGGCTCCGCTGCCTCCGAGCCCGATGTATTTCTTCTCCTCGATCCGCATGGATGAAAACGTGGGCGACGACCTTTGTTCCAAGCGGCCGGATCTGGATGCCCGCTTCGCGCCGTACCCATTCCTCACGGCGGAGATGGCGGGCGGCATGGAGCTGGCCTATCACCGGCGTCCGCTCATGAGCGCGGATGACATCGCCGCGGCCGAGGTGGTGAAGCTTGGTTCGGGTGTGACCCTCTACGGGTATTACATGTTCCACGGCGGGACCAATCCCGATGGCAAGCAGACTACCCTCCAGGAATCGCAGGTTACCGGTTATCCCCAGGATCTGCCGGTGAAGTCTTACGATTTCCAGGCGCCGCTGGGCGAATACGGGCAGATGCGTCCGTCGTTTCGCGATCTCAAAACCTTCCACCTGTTTCTGCGCGATTTCGGGCCGGTCCTGGCGCCCATGACGGCCTATTTCCCGGCGCGGATGCCCAGCGGAAAACAGGATCGCGAAACACCGCGCGTGGCCGTGCGTTCCGACTCGCAAAGCGGCTTCATTTTTCTGAACAACTACCAGAAGGACCATCCGCTGCCCGCCCAAAAGGGTTTGCAGGTGCAGTTGAAGCTGGCTTCGGGAACGGTAAACGTCCCGCGGCAGCCGGTGGATATCCCTAGCGGAGCGTACACCTTTTGGCCGGTGAATCTACCCGTCGGCGGGGCGGTGCTGGAGCAGGCTACGGCACAGCCGTTGTGCCGCCTGGAGGATCCCGATACCTACCTGTTCTTCGCTTGGCCGGGGATCGCGCCGGAATTCGTTTTCCAGGCCGGAGGGATGTCGATCGACGCTCCGCACGCGCACGTAACCCGCGAGGGAGGGCGAGTGGCCGTCGACGGGATTAGCCCCGGACTCGGGACGGCGATTGAGATCCGCGCCAAGGAGGGCCCCCTCACGCGGATCCTGGTGCTCTCCCGCGAGCAGGCACGGAATATCTGGAAGGCGCCTCTCGGCGGACGCGATCGATTGGTCTACTCGCCGGCGGACGTTTACTTCGATGGCGACCAGATTCATCTGAGCTCTACCGATGCGGCCGGGCTGAAGTTTGCGGTTTATCCGGGTCTGGACCGGGAAGTGGCCGACTTCCCGCCCACCGGGAGCGAGGGAATTTTCAAGGGTTACGGGACGGTAGTAGAGCCGGTGCATGTCGAAGCCGAGGTCCGGCAGGTGCGGGAAGCGGGAAAAGCGGCGCCGGTGCGGATGGGGAAGGAAGTAGCGATGGCGCCGGAAGAAGCGGCGTTCGAGGGGGCCGCGCGCTGGTCCATTCGCGTTCCGGATGTAAAATCCGCGGCGGTGGGCGAGGTGCTGCTGCGCATCGCCTACCAGGGCGATGTGGCGCGGATTTATGCCGGCGGCCGGCTGCTCACCGACGATTTCTATCATGGAGCGCCGTGGGAAATCGGGCTGCGGAGTATTCCGGCGGCGGACCTGAAACAGGGGCTGGAACTCCAAATCCTGCCCCTGCGGGCGGATGCGCCCATCTACCTTGCCGGCGGGGTGAAGCCGGCGATTCCGGCCGGCGGCCAAGTGGCCCAGGTGACGGATGTGCGCGTGGCGCCGGAATACCGGGCCGTCGCCGACCTGCGGCCCTGATGCTGACTCCTACTTTAGGCTGATTTCATTACGGCCGCGTGGGATTAGAATATCTGACAGCCATTTTCTGTGTCGAAAGGGGGCATATGAGGAGAGCTTTGGTGGATTACGCTGGAATTTGCGGGACGGTGTCCAAGTGGACCCGGCTCATGTCTATAACGATGCTTTTGTCCGCATCCCTGGTTGCTCAGAGCGATCGCGGGACCATCACCGGTTCGGTGAACGATCCATCGTCCGCGTCGGTTGCCGGCGCGAAGGTGGAAGCCAAAAACGTGGACAATGGCAGTATTTACAATGCCACCACGACCAACACCGGCGCTTTCACCATTACGTCGGTGCCCAGCGGCAAATACAACGTAACCATTTCGGCTACGGGTTTCAAGACGTCTGTCCAAGCCGGAGTCGAGGTACTTCTCGATCAGACAGTCAAACTCGAGGTCGCACTCCAAATCGGCCAAGCGACGGAGACTGTCAGCGTTGTGGCGACGGCTGAGCTGCTCAAGACTGACAATGCCGAGATCAGCATGAATGTCAACGGCGACAAGGTCAACGACCTTCCAATCAACTTCGGCGGCGGCGGATCGGTTACCGGCGGCATCCGGAACTGGCTGAGCTTCACGTATCTCGCCCCAGGCGTGGCTGGGACATCGGCCAACTCCGAGGTCAACGGCCTGCCGGGCAGCAATTTCAAGGTCTACCTGGAAGGTCAGGACGCCACCAGCAACAACGACGCCGCATGGACCAGCACACAAGTATCGGCATCCGTGGAAGCCATCACCGAGTTTGCCGTGCAGTCCTCGAATTTTTCGGCGGAATTCGGGCAGGTGATGGGCGGCGTATACAACTTCACCACCAAGAGCGGCACCAATCAGCTTCATGGCTCTGCGTACGAAGAGTGGGTCAACGAAGTTCTCGACGCCAGGGTGCCCTTCAATCATTTGAAAAACAGGGACAGGAAGAACGACTATGGCTTCACGGTGGGCGGCCCGGTCTGGATTCCTAAAATCTACAACGGCAAGAATCACACCTTCTTCTTTTTCAATCTGGAGAGGTTCGGCACCACCCAGACATCGTTGGCCCAGAACGGAACGCTTCCTACCGCGGCTAATCGCCAAGGCGATTTCAGTTGCCAACTCTATGCCACCACGACCAATTGTACCGGCCCGATGGTGACTCTTACCGATCCGACGAGCGGATACCAATACCTGGAGGGTCAGATCTTCGATCCCGCCAGCACGTACACCGACGCGAACGGCCGAGTGGTTCGTACCCCGTTCCCCAACAATATTATCCCCATGTCGCGTATGGATCCGGTGGCGCTGAAGATCCAGGCATTGATACCGGCCCCCGTCGGCAACCAGACCACTAACAACTGGGCTCCCGCCATTGCCAATTTTCAGAATCAGCAAATCCCCAGCGTGAAAATCGATCAGGATTTTGGGCCCAACACGAAAGCGAATTTCTACTGGTCGGAACAAACGAACGCCCAGGTTGCCTATCCGGATGGATTGCCCATACCCCTGACGTCTGCACGGCCGAAGGTGGTGGGAGGCCAAGACGAACGGTTCAACCTCGACCGCACCCTTTCGGCGGACATGCTGGTGCACTTCGGCCTGGGATTTTTCCGCTTCCACAATCCCGACAGTTCGCCGGAATCCGTCCTGAATTACCCTGTCGCAACCAGTCTGGGGCTCGTCGGTACCGCGACGGGCGTCGGTTTCCCAGCTATTTCCGGTCTGGGCGGCAACATCAACGGCATCGGTCCCAGCACCGCCGATCACCAGACCACCGATATGACGTCGGCGACCGCAAGTTGGAGCTGGACTCATGGCAAACATACCTACAAGGCCGGTGCTGAAGTCAAGCAGGATGTCTACAGCGATGAAAACCTTCAGGGAGCCCAGGGAGTGTATGCGTTCAGCGGCGCTCAAACAGCCATTCCATTCCTGGGCAGCCAGAGCCTGGGCAGCGGATCGGCCAGCGGGTCGATCGGAAACGGTTACGCCAGCTTCCTGCTGGGCGCCGTGCAGTCCGACACAGTCAACCCGCCGAAGGACACGCAGCTCCGCAGAATTACCGAGGGCTTGTATTTCCAGGATACTTTTAAGGTGACATCAAAACTGACTCTGGAGATGGGGGTGCGCTGGGATCGTGTGCCCCTGGGCCAGGAGCTGTGGAACAGACAGTCCGAGATCGGCCTGAATACGCCGAACCCGAACGCCGGCAACCTGCCGGGCGGCTTCATATTCGCAGGCTACGGCCCGGGGCGCTGCAATTGCGAATTCTCGAAAACATATAATCTTGCGTTCGGGCCGCGGCTCGGCCTGGCATACCAGATCGACAAGAACACCGTTCTTCGCGTCGGCTGGGGCGTGAGCTACAGCGCCGGCGACAGTTGGGCCTATCTGAACGGCGGATATTCTCTGAATGGACTGGGAATCAATTCGGTTGGGCAGTCCGCTCCCAGCTTCGGCCTGGTTTCGTCGCAGTTCTCGTCCGGCATCGTCTACAACCCCGCTCAGTTGACCACGCTAAATTTAACTCCGGGCGTGAATACCGTGGCTGGCCAGTTGAATAATTTTTCGAGCGTGTGGGGCGGATTGTATAATAGTCCGGAAGCAGGGCGTCCGGCCCGCATCAACCAGTGGAATGTCGCGCTACAGCGGCAGTTGACGAAAGACATGTCGATTGAAGCCGCATACGTCGGCAACCGGGGTGTCTGGGAGCCGTCGAACGGCCTCGTCGCCCTGAATGCGATTACGCCAGCTAGGCTTAAGGCATTGGGGCTCGATCTCACGAACGCGGCTACCAGAACGCTTTTGACGTCGCAAATCGGCTCGGCTACAGCCAAGGCGGCGGGTTATTCTGTCCCGTACGCGGGTTTCCCGACAACGGCAACCGTGGCGCAGAGCCTGCGGCCTTTCCCCGAGTACAATGGCAGCTCGCTGGCGGCGGAATTCGTCAATCAGGGCAATAGCTACTACGATTCGCTCCAGGTGAAATTCATCAGGCGTCTCTCGCACGGACTGGATGTCAGCGCCGCTTATACCTTCTCCAAGACGGAGAATATCGGCGGCTATATCAACGCCGACCCATACAACCGCGCCATCCAGAAAGGGCTCGATGCGAATGACTATCCGCACATTTTTGTGACGGCGATCACCTACACGACGCCTAAAGCCACTGAAAATAAACTGGTCCGCGCCGTAACGGGCGGCTGGACGTGGGGCGCGACGCTGCGTTACGCGAGCGGAAGCCTGATCGCGGCGCCGCAATCGCAGCTCAGCAAATGGAGCACCTATACGTTCGAATCGGGCACACCACAGATACGCGTTCCCGGAGTGCCCCTGTTCCTGATAAACCCCAACTGCCGCTGCATCGATCCCAATAACATCAGCCAGAAGGTCCTCAACCCCGCGGCATGGCAGGATGTGCCCGCGGGAACAATCAGCCCCGGTTCCGGGTACTACAACGATTACCGGGGACCGCACGGAGTCAATGAGAACATGAATTTCGGACGCACGTTCCGGATTCGGGAAAGGATCTCGCTGAATGTGCGCGCTGAATTCTTCAACGTGTTCAACCGCGTGACTCTCGGTACGCCCAGCTCGGGCAACCCGACGGCGACAACCAGCATAAACAACGCGACAGGCGCTATCAACGGGTTTGGCTACTACAATGTCGGCAACACGAGCACTCTCGGCACACCGCGCAACGGTCAGCTCGTGGCGCGCATCCGCTTCTAAGAGGGGGCAGCACAAGTGAAGCCCGGCAAAAGGTCCGGCATAGCGCCGGACCTTTTGTCGTTTATGATGGGTTGTCCGAAAATGCGCCTCGCCGCCCTGTCGGTCTTCTGCCTGATTCCCGCCGCGCTCGCCGCCGGCCCCGCCGATTATGCGGGAGCCGAAGCCTGCCGCCCCTGCCATGCGGCGAACTTCACCTCGCAATCCAATACCTCGCACGCCCATGCGCTGGCGCCATCCTCCCCTTCCCAACGCGGCGATTGGGCCTTCGGCGCCGGTCTCCAGGCTATTACGTTTGTCACCAAAGTCGATCGCGAATCTTATCGCGAAGACGGACTGACGTGGTATCGATCGATCGACGGCTACGGAATTACACCGGGGCAGCACGACGAGAAAGGCGTCGGCTTTCGCACGTTCGATCCTGCCGCGCGCATCCTGACGTGCTTCGCTTGCCATTCCACCGGCCCGCTGTCGTTAGGGAAAGAAGATGCGGTCATCCCCCACGAACTCGGCGTGCGTTGCGAAGTCTGCCATGGTCCCGGGGCCGCGCACGTCGGCGATCCCACCCACAACCCGCTTCGCACTCCCGCGCAACTGACCGCCGCGGCCATGAACCGCTTTTGCGGTCAGTGTCACCGGACCGATTCCGAAACGGGGGAAGAGATTACCGACTTGCGCGATCCACGCAACGCCAGGGATCAGACGCTGCGATTGGCCGCCAGCGCCTGCTTCCTCCGCGGCAACGGCCGCCTGAATTGCCTCACCTGCCATCCCCCGCATCAGGAACTGGATCAGAATGCCGCGTCTTACGACGGGCGCTGCCAGACCTGCCACGCGAACAAGGTGCACCGGCAGCAGGTGGCTGGCCTTGCCTGCGTGTCGTGCCACATGCCGCAAATACCCGATGGTCCCAATCTCTCGTTCGCGAATCACCGCATCGCCGTCTATTCGCCGGGCAATCCGCTTTTGCCGGCTACTACGCATGCGGCGCGGTGAACGTTGGTTCCAGCGCCGGAGGACTTACGGCGTCAACAAACCGCGGGCAAAAGGTTTCAGGCGAAATGATTTGGCTCCCCGTCGTGGACGCGTTTCGAACCTGGTGCACCACACATGCAGCATCCCTGCTGAAAGCGATCGCGATCCGGGCAGGCGGATCGCCGGCGACCAAGTGCTGACGAAACCGAGGGGGTGGAGAACCGCCTTTTGCAAATATGCAGTTGTAATGCATAATTGCAAGTGGAGGTCCGCCGGTGCGCCGTCGTTACATTCCGCGTGCGTTGGAGCCGGTTCTGCGAAAGGCTGCCGCCCAGTTCCCCGCGGTGGTCCTGACGGGACCACGCCAGTCGGGCAAGACCACACTGCTGAAGCATGTCTTCGGCGAAACGTCCGGCTATGTCTCGCTCGAGCCGCCCGACGTGCGCGCGGCGGCGGCGGCCGACCCGCGTGGTTTCTTAGAGATGCACCCGGCGCCGGTCATCTTTGACGAGGTTCAGTACGCGCCGGATCTGTTGCCCTATATCAAGGAGAGCATCGATGAACGCCGGAACGCGCGTGGCCAATACTTTTTGACGGGATCGCAGAATCTTCTTCTGACCGAACAAGTCACGGAATCGTTGGCCGGCAGGGCGGCAATGCTACGGCTATTGCCCGTCTCACAACGCGAGGAGTTCGGGAGGCCGCTCGATCCGCTGCCTTGGGAACGACCGAAGACGCACCCCGCCGCAAACCGCATCGCGCCGCCGGATCTGTGGGAGAACCTTCTGCGCGGCGGATATCCGGAACTTGTCGCCGAACCTGATCGAGATATCTCGCTCTGGCATTCCAGTTACGTTCAGACTTACCTTGAGCGCGACGTCCGCTCGCTGCGCCAGGTTGGGGACCTGATCTCGTTTCAGAGTTTCCTGCGCGCACTTGCGGCCAGGGCCGGCCAACTGCTCAATCTCAGCGACGTTGCGCGCGACCTTGGGATCGCGGTGAATACTGCCAAAGCGTGGCTCTCTGTGCTCGAAGCCACCTTTCAGGTCATCGTGTTGCGGCCGTACCATGCCAACGTTGGCAAACGTCTGGTCAAAACGCCGAAAGTGTACTTCACGGACACCGGCATGCTTTGCTACCTGGCTGGTTTGAAGGATCCTGAGCACGCGGCAGCGGGTCCGCTGGGCGGGGCGATTTTCGAGACCGCTGTTCTTCTCCAGATCGTGAAAGCCTTCGTCAACCGCGGCGAAGAGCCGCGGGTCCACTTCTGGCGCACGTCGGCAGGAGTGGAAGTCGATCTGGTTGTCGAAGCTGGCGGCAAGTTGATTCCGATAGAGGTGAAGCTATCCGCGACGCCTCGTCCGGCGATGGCAAGTGGGATTCGGGCTTTACAGGAAGACCTCGGAGAAAAAGCTGGGCCAGGGTTTGTCATTCACCCAGGAGATGTCCGGCTCTCCTTGGCGCCCAAGGTCGTCGCGTTGCCGTTCGCCGAATTTTGACGCCCCCAGGGTCCGTCGCGCCAGACTGGGCCCCAAGGCTCGGGTTTCGAACCGGCATTTAAGGACTGACGGGAGCAACGGGCTCCGGGAACAAGATCTCACCGGCATGTTTGGAGGCTCGGGTCCCCGCCGGCACCGGTTATCCGCCCGCACGGCCACACCGGCGCCTTACCGTCGAGACCGCCGATCCGGATCTTATCCCGCCCCTTGGCGAGTTTTACCAGCCCGCCTTTGCTCCCATCTCGCGCGGCGGCGATCATGCCCTTTATCCCTGCTTTTTCGGCTGGCCTCATCGCGCGTTTCGGTGCTCATCGGCACATCCTCCAGCATGGGCGCCAGCGTTGCGAACAGGCACGGCAGAAGCAATCCGCCATTGCCTGCGCGGATCGCCCGGCCTTACACCTCCGGCGGGCCTCTCGGGCTCGCCGTTTCTCTTGCCCGGGTTCTCAACCAACGCGCGCCCAGCCTCCGCTCTCACCCGTCGCGATCCTACTTTAGGTGGATTTCTTTCCAACCCGTTACCAATAAAATCTTGTCATCCGTTGCCGTGTCGAAAGGGGACCTCATGACGAGAGCCTTGGTGGATTACGCCCGGACCGGCGGGACAGTGCCAACGCGCGCACCGGCCGGGGCGCATCCACCCGCCACGCAATCATTAGGTGCAAAATGTTAGTTAGGTTGCCGATCCAGGTAGTCGCCGCTCTGATCTCGCTTCCCCTGGCCTGCCTCGCCCAGGTCCAGTGGGACGACGGCTTGCTCAAGCCTTATGTGATGGACCACCGTGCGGCGTCTCGCTCGCCCGCGGATGTTTCCTTCCTGCACGACGCTCCGGCGGGAAAGGACGGCTACATCCGCATTCAAGGCGGACACCTGGTCAAGCCCAACGGCCAGCGCATCCGTTTTTGGGGCGTCCATCTCACCGACTGGAGTCCCGGCTCTATCGAACTGCCGCCGAAAGAAGATACTCCCATGTGGGCCGCAACCCTGGCCCGGTATGGCGTCAACATCGTCCGACTGCATTTCCTGGATAAGTGGGCTCCCACCGGCATTACCGACGGCAGCAAGGACGATACCCGTTCCTTCGATCGACAGCAGCTCGACCGGCTGGACTTCCTGGTCTCCGAGCTCAAGAAGAACGGCATCTACATGGACCTGAACCTCAACGTTGGCCGTGTCTTCAAGGAAGGCGACGGCGTGCCGGATGCCAACCGCCTGCAGCGGGCGAAGAGCGTTACGCTCTACGACAAACGCATCATCGAATTGGAGAAAGAGTACGCCCACAACCTGCTGACGCACGTCAATCCCTACACCAAGACGGAATACCGCAAGGAACCGGCGATCGCCATCGTCGAGATCCTGAACGAGAACGGTATCGGCCAGGGCTACAACCCGCCGTCGAAGTTCTACGGAGACGAGTTGGACGCCCTCTACAATACCTGGCTGAAAACCAACCTCACACCCGGCGAGTTGCAGAAGCTCCGCGACGAAGCCGGAGTCCAGGGCGATGCGATCGTTCCCCGCCTCGCCGGCAATGCCAGGGCGACGGCGCCGAAGGACCGTTACGAAACCGAGGTTCGCTTCTTCATGGACCTGGAAAACAAGTTCTATCAGGACATGAAGACATACCTGCGGGATTTGGGCGTGAAACAGCCCCTCATCGGGACGGCCGACCACGGGCACAGCGGCCCGCCGTGGGTCATGCTGACCAGCCTCTCCAAGCTGGACATCCTGGACGGTCATATCTATTGGAATCAATATGTCGGCATAGACAACGTGCCTATGGTCAACGATCCTCTGCATTCCACGGTTGTGCAGCTTTCGCGCACGGCCTTTGCCGGCAAGCCGTACACGGTCAGCGAGACCAACCATCCGTTTCCCAACGAGTACGCCAGCGAGGGAATTCCCATCATCGCGGCCTACGCCGGCTTCCAGGACTGGGATATGGTCATCATGTACACTTTCGAGCCCAAGAAGGATCCTGCCTGGAAGCCCTACGTCGGCGACCCCTTCGACCTTTCGCTCGATCCGGTCCGCATGACCGAAATGGCGGCAGGAGCTCTGATGTTTCTGCGGGGTGACATCAAGCCGGCGCGTCAAACGGTGGAGCGGACCTATTCCAAGGAACAGGTGCTGGATGCCGGATTGTTGCCGGGCGGATTGCGGCCCGGGAGCGAACAACCCTACTTCACGCCCAGTTTCCCGTTGTCGTTGCCGCTGGAGCACGGAGTTCGCATCAAGTCGCTCGACGGCCCGCCGACGGAGAAGCTCACCGCCGCCGATGGCAACCCGATCGTCTCGGATACGAAGGAGCTAACCTGGTATACGTCCGACGCGAAAACCGGGCTGGTGACGGTGGAGACGGATCGTGCTCAAGCCCTGATCGGTTTCATCAAGGCGAACCACAAGACGCTCAAGAATCTCGGCGCCGAAATTACCAATAACTTCGCCACCATCGTGCTTGCTTCGATGGACGGCAAGCCACTGGCGCGGTCCGCAAAAATGCTGCTCACCACGGGCTCGCGCGTGGCCAACACCGACCAGAAATGGAACGATGCCCACAGCGGGCTCGGCCGTGGCGGCCAGGGCCATTCGCCGACGCTGATCGAACCGGTAACCGGTACGGTTACGCTACGCAACATCGCCGCGGCAACCGCGGTGAGCGCGGCGGCATTAGATGGATCCGGAAAACCTATCGGCGGCGAAATCCAAGCCAAGAAAACCAGCGACGGATGGCCGCTTGCCATCGGCGATCCCGTCACCACCTGGTACGTGGTTTCGGTCCGGCGGCGCTAACACCCGGCACTGAGGAGGTGCCCATTCCATGACACGGCGCGATTTGCTGAAACATGCCGCCGGCGCAGCCGCGCTGGCTTCCGCGAACCAGTTGTTCGCGCAAACTCCCGAGGCCGCGCGCCTCCGCGACTCCTTTGACTTCGGCTGGAAGTTCTACAAGGGCGACGCCCCTGGCGCGCAGCAGCCGGCTTTCGCCGATGCCACTTGGCGAAGCCTCGATCTGCCGCACGATTGGAGCGTCGAGGGACCCTTCGCGCAAACCGAGCCCAGCGGCGGCGCCGGCGGCTACGCCCCCACCGGTGTCGGCTGGTATCGCAAGCGCTTCCGCCTGCCCGCGTCGTACAAAGACCGCAAGGTATCCATCGAATTCGACGGTGTCTATCAGAACAGCGAGGTCTGGATCAACGGCCAATACCTCGGCAAGCGGCCGTTCGGGTACGCCAGCTTCGCTTACGACCTCACCCCGCACCTGAATGCCGACGGCGACAATCTGGTGGCCGTGAAAGTCGACAATACGCCCCAGCCCTCCTCGCGCTGGTATTCCGGCTCGGGCATCTACCGGCACACCTGGTTGGTGGCCGTGAATCCGGTGCACGTGGCCCATTGGGGGACGTTTGTGACCACGCCGCGAGCGACCAAGGACGCGGCCGCCATTCACGTCAATACCAAGGTGCGCAACGAGCGCGCGGCGGCCGCCACCTGCACACTGACTACCGCGATCGTCGACGGTGACGGCAAGGTCGTGCAGACGGCCGACGCGTCGCAGGAAATCGGACCCAATGTGGAGTACGAGTTCACGCAGCAACTGGCCGTGGATAAGCCCAACCTCTGGAGCGTATCCACGCCTTATCTCTACAAAGTGCGCAGCACGGTGCGCGCCGGCCAACAGGTGGTGGACGAATACGAGACGCCGATAGGCGTTCGCGAGGCGCTCTTCGATGCCGACCGTGGATTTTTCCTCAATGGCGAACACGTCAAGCTGAACGGCGTGTGCCTCCACCACGACGGCGGAGCGGTGGGGTCCGCGGTCCCCGAGCGCGTCTGGGAGCGCCGCTTCGAAGTCCTCCGCGAGATGGGCTGCAATGCCATCCGGACCAGCCACAATCCCCCGGCGCCCGAGTACCTGGATCTCTGCGACCGCATGGGCTTTCTGGTGATGAATGAGGCCTTTGATGAGTGGAAAGCCGGCAAAGGACAGGTGCGGGGCAACGGCTATTCCCGCAACTACGATGAGTGGCATGAACGCGATGTAACGGATTTCGTACGCCGGGATCGCAACCATCCCTCCGTCGTATTGTGGAGCTGCGGCAACGAAATCAGCGACCAGATCAGCGAACACGGAGTGGAGATTCTGCGGGAGCTGATTGCCATCTTCCACCGCGAGGATCCCACCCGGCCGGTCACCGCCGGCTGCGACCAGATCGCCGCCGAACCCAAACCGGCTCCGGCGGAGTTCCTGAGCCTGCTGGACGTTGTGGGCTACAACTACGCGGACCGCTGGCGGGAGCGCAAGGAGTTGTACTACAGCGTCGACAAGGCGGCGCACCCCAATTGGCGCATGATCGGGACCGAAAGCTCCGGCATGGGCGGGTTGCGCGGCGATTATCGCGGCCTCGTGCCACCCGCGCCAGGCCAGACGGCGGTAGCGGCGCCGCCGGTGGCCTTACCGGCAGCCGGCCCTGGGCGTGGAGGTGTGGCTGGGGCGGCAGGTCCCGGTGGCGGGCGTGGGTTTGGCCGCGGCGGCTTCCGCGGACTGGATACCGAAGAGCTTTGGAAGTTCGTACGCACCCACGATTACGTGGCAGGCGACTTCATGTGGACCGGTATCGACTACCTGGGTGAAGCCGGCGGAGCGTCCAGGGGAGCCACCTCGGGTGTGATCGACAGTTGCGGTTTCCCCAAAGACGGCTACTACTTCTACCAGAGCCAGTGGACCGCAAAACCCATGCTGCACGTTTTCCCGCACTGGAATTGGAAGGGGCGCGAGGGCCAGTTTATCCCGGTGGCGTGCTATACCAATTGCGACAGCGTGGAGCTGTTCGTCAACGGAAAATCCGTGGGCGTCAAAGGCTACACGTTTCCGCGATTCGGCATGCAAGGGCGGTACGGACAGTCCCCCCAACCGGGCGGCGTCCGGACCACATCCGATCTGCATCTGGCTTGGGATGTGCCCTACGAGCCCGGCACTCTCAAGGCGGTGGGGACGAAGGCCGGCAATGTGGTCGCGCAGGTGGAGATTTCCACCACCGGCGATCCCGCCGCCATCGATCTTTCCGTGGACCGCGCCACGATTCGTGCGGACCGGCGCGACCTGTCGCACGTGATCGTGAAAGTGCTCGACGCCCAGGGCCGGCTCCATCCGGATGCGGACAACGAAGTCACGTTCGAGATCCAGGGCGAAGGCAAGCTGATCGGCGTGGACAACGGCAATATGGCCGAAATGACGGTGGACTTCAAGGGCAAAATCAGGAAAGCGTCGCATGGTATGTGTCTGGCGATGGTGCAGTCCACTGCCAACGGTGGTCAGATTCGCGTTACGGCCACATCGCCCGGCTTGAAGTCGGCCACCGTGACCATCGCCACGAAAGCCTGATCGGCCGCGCTCGCCAAGTCCAGGCGGCCTTGCGGCTCCGCGGCCCGAGAACCCTTTGCCAACAGAATCAGTCGATTAGGCCAGAAATATCGGGGATGCCGGGTCCATAGACAGCCCTGGGGTAGATCCGCTGTCCTGTAAGTCTTTGAGGAATTTGGTCGGGCTGCCGAGATTTGAACTCGGGACCTCTTGCACCTCTTTCGTGCGCCAGCGCTCCGCGCATACGTCATCACGGCCGCGGAACAGCGTACGGAGCAGAGCAACCTTTGCGTCCTTATCTGTTGGCGCCACCGCCTGTGCGACTTCGGATGGTTTTGGCGAATTGGTCTGACGCCCGTTGTGCTTGGCTTGGACGACGGAAGTTGGGATCGAATGCTTGGCCGGAATCTCTTTGAGTCGGCAATGCTCTTCCCGCAACCGCCAATTTTCCTGATTCGCCGAGTGAAGTTCCACCCGAAGATCCCGTTGGTCGGGCATGCAAAATACTCTACCTCACGAGCCTAACCACTGTCTCACGGTTCGGGGTTGACGACGGAGAACCCCTCGATACCGGCCACCTCCAAGAGGATCCTATCGGCAGCCACGAAGTGATCGACCAGGGCTTGGTTCTTGAGAGAAAGTGCCACGGCAATTTGCAGAGCGTCCAGGGCCCGAAGCCTCAGATTAAAAGGATATCGCTCGATTAGGCGCTCGGCCGTGGCGAATTCGATCTCTCGGACGGCGAAAACTTCGAACTTTTGAGAAATGATGTCCTGGCGGAACTGCCGGAGAAAAACCCGGGCGTCGTCTCGATTGATGAACTGAGTGCGGACCTTGATCGCAAGAACCGATGGCAGTTCGACAACGGTCAACCGTGAAATCCGAATCTTGCTGTCAGCGGCTTGGATAATCCGATCCACCGCCGGCGTTCCGACCTCCGGATGGTAAAACTTGGCGAGTGCGCTGGAGTCGAAGAAGTAGACCGCCAAGATCAGCGATCCTCGCGCTCGGCAATGAAATCGGAGGTCAACATTCCCGGAATCTTGGACAGCCGTCGTCGGACTTCGTCCAGACCGGGAGCGGGGCCGGCATTCTGGAGTGTGTCCCTGAGACCTTCGGCGAACTCGATGTCGGGATGGCAAGCGCTGGGCGTGTGAGCGGCCGGCGTAATCAGCAACTGGACATGCTCATTCTCCGCGAGGTCCAGGGGTTGCAGAGGCTTGAGCATGCCACGCTCGTAGACGGCTTCTACCTGCATTGACATACGTACATTGTATCGCCGGACCGGAGCAACGTTGCGGGCGACCGGGCGAGAGTGCTCGGACCTGGACGCGGCCACTATGGGTGCGATTGTCGGAATCGCCGGCGTCTTTCCGCCGGCATGGTGTGCAAGCGGTTCCAGCGGTGCCAGAGGGTAGACTGCGGCACCGCGACGGATGAGCGGCGGCATCGGTGTCAAAAGCAAGCGGTCCGCCGGCGAAATCGCCCTTGGAATCGGCCGTCACGGAAACCGCGAAGAGAATCGGTGCAATGCCAAGGCTGATTGCCTCACACCTTCTTTTTCAGCCAGTCTTGCAGGACCGGCGATTTGCGGAAGGCAAAGCCGGAATTCTCCTGGTTCCGTTGCTGCTGGCGGGAGTCTTGGCACAAGCGGCTGAGGTACGGATACTCGGGGGTTCCGCGCGATCCGCTGTTTTCGCGATCGACCGGAACGGCCAATCGGCTCGCGCGAATGTTCTGGAGATGCGAGTCGGCATTCAGGCCGCGCCGTTCACCCCGGACCGGCAATTAGTGGACATCCTGATGCTGCATGACCCGCAAACCGGCCTATTCATGTGGAGGTATCAGAGCCCCGATGCAGACCACCCGGGGAACATGGTCCAAGAGCTTCAAACCGATTCCGCCGTTTTTATTCAACTTGGGAAGCTGGTGGAATTTCGATGGATTGCGCCGTCCCTGTGGGTTCGAAAAACCGCGGAACGGCATCCCACAATGGCCGATGGTTTGGCGAGCGTCCTGGGAATAATCCGGGCGAATGGAATCCCCACCGTCGATACTCCACCTTATCAAGAGGTAAACCTGGCGTCGGCTCTCGATGTCCATTTCCTGTACAAGCTCGGCACAGATGGAATGGGCGTCAGACCTCACTTGCGGGAGGTCGCCTTGGGCGAGAACCGGTGGAAGATATCGCTCAACGGGCCGAACGGCGATACCGCATCGGTCCTGCTAAGCGACAAATTCGAGATCATCCCGGCACAGTAAGATTGGGAAGGCCGAGTGTGGCGCCGCCGCCCCCTGGCAAACGAAGGCCATTTGCGGCCACCCGCGCCGGATACATCGCCAGTCCTTCGTCTCGTTTGCTCCCAATCAGGCGCGAGGATTTCGTAGGGTCGGCGACGGGAAGGTGGCGCGCCTCCGGTCCGAACCAGGGGAGGCGGAACGATCTTCAAATCGCTTGGTTGCCGGGGCGCCTCAGTTCCTTTTCATGGCCCGACAGAAACTACAGAAACCGGCCCTGCCGCCGGTGGTTGACCATCCGGAAACAGCGGCCAGCCTTGGCTACCGATATTGAATAATAACGCACGGCGCATTCGGTGATAGGCATGTTCCATCTGTCCGCCGGAACAAAACGCGTCCTCCTTTCGTACCACTTTCCACCTGGAGGAATGCTGTCACGTGCGAACCATCACTACCCTACTTTTTCTTACCGCGATCAAGGCCCTGGCTCAACCAGACCCGCCGGCGGCCTTTGAGGTTGCCTCCGTCAAAGCGAGCCAGCCTGGAAGGGAATCGATTGAACCTGGCCCCATCAGTCTAACAATGCGAAGCATTCGTATGAACACTTGCATAGGCTGGGCCTACAACATCCAGGCCTATCAAGTCTCCGGCCCCAACTGGTCGAACGACGTTGCGTTCGACATCTTCGCCAAGCCGGCAGCTCCGGCCACCGAAGCCGAACTCCGGAAGATGCTGCAAACCCTGCTGGCGGACCGTTTCAAGTTGACCTTCCATCGCGAGACTAGGGAGATCCCCGCGCTGATTCTGGTTGTGAGCGGCAAAGGTCACAAGCTCAAGCCGGCGGACAAGCCGGGCGACCCCAGCTTCAAGACCGGCAAAATGAGCTTGACCGGCGAAGGTGCAACCCTCGGCGAACTCACCCAGTTTCTGTCGCGCGAGCTTCGCGAGGCCGTCATTGACCAGACCGGCCTAACGGGCCTTTTCAACTACACGCTCGACATCAACGCCTACGTCCCCGAAGAAATCAAGAAGTCAGGAGGTGACGGTCCGCCCCTAGAGGCCAACGGTATCATCGCACAAGCGATGCAGGAGCAACTCGGACTGAAGGTGGAGGCGAAGAAAACGCCCGTCTCAATGCTGATCGTCGAACACCTCGAAAAGTCGCCGACCGAGAACTGAACGGGCCCTAACCAGGCCGGAGTGGCTGGCATTCCGGCAACGGCAAGTCCATCTTTATGAGACCGGCCAGGAGCACGTCCCGCTCACGCTGGAAGCTGTTCGCGCCATCATGCAGGCGACCCCGGACGACTACCAAGACGCGGGAACCGGACTCCCGGAGGAGGATCTAGCCCTGGTTCGAAGCTGAGATGGTTTGTGGCACATGAGGAGCCTGCACAGCCGGCTCAAGAAGCTCGAAGCTCGCCGCGGGCAGAACCGCGTGCCGCGAATCGCGGTCCAACACGAGCACCATGACGGCAGAGTCGAAATCACCGAGTCGCGGCCACCGGAGGGCGACGACGACGAGACCATGGAGATGGTTGTCCAATATGCGGATGCCGGGGGCTTGTGGGCACTCCACCGACAGAGAACCCCTGACTTGGCTAGCGATAATGGTAATTAACGCCCTCCGGAGGTATGACCAATGCCGGCGCGGGCTGGTCGCGGACCCGGCGGTCCCGGGCCAGGTCGTGGGCCGAAGCCGCGAAATCCCCGAAACGGTGAAGCACCCCCGAGCGCCGAACGGATGCGTATTGCGTCCATTCATCGATTATGATCGTACACATGACTCGACGCGATCTGGGAAGAATCGCCGTGGGCACCGCGGCGCTGCTCAATAAACACCAGGCACGGGCCGCCGCAACGAAGTACACGGGCGCGCTCGATGGCTTCGAAGACAAGGTGGACGCGCCGGGCTTCGACCCGGTGCTCTACACCAAGCAACTGCACGACAGGGCGCCGCTGCGCATGACCTTCGAGGCGCGGACGCGCCGGCAGGCCGAACAGTGGCAGATAAGACTGCGCGCCAAGCTGACGGAACTGCTCGGCGGCTTTCCCGCCAATCCCTCGCCGCTGACCGCGCAGACGCTCGAAGTTCGCGACTTCCCGGGTTACCGGCGCGAGAAGTTCGTGATCCGGAGCCGGCCAGGGCTCTACGTCCTGGGCTACCTGCTGACGCCTAAATTCGGGACCGCGCCGCACCCCGCAGTGGTCTGCGTGCCGGGTCACGGGCGCGGCGTGGACGATATCGTGGGGATCGACGAAAAGGGCCAAGACCGCACCGACAAGGCCGGTTACCAGCACGATTTCGCCATCCAGGCGGTGGAAAACGGCATGGCGGCCGTGGCCATCGAGCCAATGGCGTTCGGATGCCGCCGCGACGCGGTGACCAAAAGCAAAGGGCTCGGCGCCGCGGCGTGCCAACCTTCCGCCGGGGCCGCGCTGTTGCTGGGCCAAACCATGATCGGCTGGCGCGTCTACGACGTGATGCGCACCATCGACTGGATCGCGTCGCGCCAGGAACTCGACGCCGGCCGCGTGGGCTGCATGGGTATTTCGGGCGGCGGCACGTGCACGCTGTTCGCGGCGGCGCTGGAGCCGCGCATCCGCGCCGCCATGGTGAGCGGCTATCTGAACACGTTCCGCGAGTGCATCATGAGCGTCTCACACTGCATCGACAACTACGTGCCGGGCATTCTCAACTGGGCCGAGCAATACGATGTGGCCGGGCTGGTCGCGCCGCGTCCGTTGTTCGCCGAATCGGGAGAGCACGATGACATCTTCCCCATCGCCGCCAGCCGGGAGAGCTTCCGGCGAGTGCAGAACGTCTACGCTGTGTTCGACGCCCGTGCGGCCGCGGAGCAGGAGACCTTCGACGGCCCGCACAGCTTCTGGGGCAAGCGCGGACTGCCGTTTCTGGCGCGGCATCTGGGCGCGAAGACCGGTTGAACGAACTGTCAAGGAGGATGCCGCGCGCGCCACCCGCGAGCACACCTTGCGCGGCACCGGGATTACGGACTACCTCACCAACGGCGGCCGGATCGAGATCGCGCAGCGCATGGCCGGCACGGGACGGTGGTCATCGGACCTTATGCCATGGCACTCGGGAGCACGCCGTGTTGCGGTCGAACGCCCCCTTGGCACAACACTCCAAAGCCGTCACGTTGACGCCAATCGCTGTGGCCGGCGGCTTTCGCGGGCGCGGTACTTCCGGTTAAGGTAAAATGAACGCGCCGATCTTCATGCCCAACCTGCTCCACCTCTCGGATCTGCATTTCGGCTACGACCAAGACGCCACCGCCCGGGCCCAACGTACCGACTCGCTCGATCTGCTGGTGAAGGAGATCGGCAAACTCCAGGCGGCCTGGAAACCCGGCATCCTGGTAATTTCGGGCGACTTGACCTGGCAGGGCAGGACGTCCGGGTATGGGGAGCTTGCCGAATGGCTCACGAAAAAGCTGTTTCCAGCCACCGGTCTGACCGCTGCGGATTGCGTCATCTGCCCGGGTAATCACGATATCGATCGCAACGCAGCTTTCTCCCTTACCGACCGCACGCAGGACGCGAAGCGGGCGGACGAACTCCTGCGCCCGGAGCGGCTTGCCAAGGGATTTGCGGCGCCGTTCGAGGCCTTCGCGAAGTTCGCGGCGGATCTCGGCATACCCGCGCCCGCGTTGCACGGCCAGCCGAACTACCTCGCCGGAGTCCGCGAATTGCACGGCCTCCGTTTCCTTTGCGCCAACTCGGCGTGGTTTTGCCGGGATAGCGACACCGACCGCGGCCAGTTGTGGCTGGGCCTGCCACAGCTTCAATCGATGCAGCGTATGCGTCCAGACGAATACGATACGGCGCAGGTCACGGTGGCCGTGCTACACCATCCGCAGGAATGGCTGGCAAACGCCGAATGTGTTTTCTACGACAACCGCCCGGGCGCCTATGGCTACTTGGCCGCGCGCGCTCACGTCATTCTCTCCGGCCACACGCATGGCGCCATCGAACAAGCGACGCGGTGCTTCGATCGGGCCCGTCTATTCGTGGGGGGAGCGGCCTACGACAATTACCAATACCGCAATAACTTCTCGATCCTGAAAATCGACCCGAAGGCCCGCACAGTGATTCGCCGGCCGTGGGAACTGGATCCCCGCGTGCCGAAATGGGAAGAGAAGGAACGGCAGGAGTATTCGCTACGCATCGAAAAGCTCGGGCGTAATCGGGCGAACCCGGCCAGGTACATCGCGTGGCTGCAAGACAAGACA
>Ga0182018_10001790_pt1 | contig 23314 bp, 23 predicted proteins | sample 812P2MmetaG_FD_120490 | JGI IMG/M metagenome (GOLD analysis project Ga0182018, IMG submission 120490) | Permafrost microbial communities from Stordalen Mire, Sweden - 812P2M metaG | ecosystem: Environmental > Terrestrial > Soil > Wetlands > Permafrost | place: Sweden: Stordalen | collected...
ACCTCTGGACCACACGCCTCGGCACAGCATACTGCCGACCGATCCCGTTTTCATTCATCGTTGTGGCGCCGTGCGCCATGTAGAACTCATCCCATCTGATTTCGCCAATTGACTCCTGACGACAAGACCTCCTCTTGCCAAAAGACGGCTAACCTGTATGCTTATGCGGTTCGCGCAAAATGGAAACTAAACTTCCGAAGGAGATTCTCCGATGGCTTCGTTGTCGGATGCAAGAGTCAAGCAGTTGCTGGCAAGCCGATATATCGCGTCCTTTGCTACACACAACCCGAACGGTTCAATCCATATGGTTGCTGTGTGGTTCTGGTTCGACGGCACCGACATTTATGTTGCTACGGCATCGCGGAGCCGCAAAGCCCGAAACCTTCAGGCAAATCGGGAAGTGTCTCTGATGGTCGACTCTCGTGACCCCGCCGCGTCCTACGGAGTTACCGTCACGGGCAGTGCGCAGGTACTGAGCGGTGAGTCATCTCACAGATGCAACACGGAGATTCATCGCAAGTACCTAAGCGAAGCTGCGTTAGCGGACCCGAAGGTGGGTCCAGTGTTTGCAGGATGGGATGACGTTACAGTCCGACTCGTGCCAACTTCTGTAATCGTGTGGGATATGCGCGAGGCAGATCAGCACGTCTTCGGCGGCTCATTTAAGAACAATCCCACGTACCTGTTGCCGCTAGAGCAATAAATTGGCGATAAATCGCGATATTACTCATTGACTCAGTTCCGAGCGCCCGATTGCCTCCCACGCCGCAATTTGCCAAGCGAACTCAAGCGGAAAGGCGGCTTTCAGCCTGGTGGCCAAAAAGGGGTCGTTCCTAGCACCTATTTTTGGCGGCCTTTCGCCCCCTGTTTTGCCTCTTCGGAAGATGGTCAGCCCGTATACCTTTTGAGGCTACAGACGATGGTCGTCATACCGTTCTCCTCGGTGCTGGTGTTCACGGGGCGAACAGGCCCTTCATAGAGCGGTGCACGCGCCCAGCCTAGTCCATTACGGGGCGAATGGACCTGCGATCATGATATTTCTTGCTTGCTTGCCTGCCCAAAATGGAAGTATATTTCTGACCTCCCCGTAAACGACGGTTCCCCGGCAGGTGCCCTGACAAAAAGGATAAGGTCTTGGTAGGTTGGAGAAGAGTATGTCGAAGCGAGCAACTCACAAAAAGGAGGTTGATCCGAAGAATCAGACGGCCCCAAACAAAGCTGGCACCTCCGTCTTGCAAAAAGCACTCTTCGGGAAAGCACTGCCTAAATTATTTCGGCTCGCCAAAATCATGTTCCCGTTGTTTGTCTGTGGTGTCTTGATTGGCATCGGTGTCGGAAAGCACTTCTCTCCCGATTACAACGACCCCGCCGAAATCGCAAAATATGTCGCGGCTTACGTGAAAGCTCCTGAGCCCCATCTCAAAGAGTATAAGGAGCAGTTTACAGAGCTTGGCCAACTATCAAGCTTCAAGCCTCCAGATGCTGAACTTTCTTTCGAATGTGAAATCACACGATATTCGTATTTTCCGGGTAAACCGTTGCCTAAGCCAAAAGGCATTGGTGTGCCCACGGGAAAGACGCACAGGAGACGATTGGACTTCGAGGGAGCTATGGTGTTGCTCTATGGAGGTGTTGAAAGTTTTAAGTTTGCTACTCAGTACCCCAAGTTTGTAAAGACTGTGCAGAAAGCCGAGCCCGAGGAAAAACTTGAATACCTTGTAGCTGGCAGCCTAGCAATCTTGAGTGGACTGGCTCTCGGAATAAACATTGGTTATGACGACTCTCCGAATTGTACCTCCGCAGCTTTTGTCGAGAATTTAGGCAAAGAACCATTTTGGGAATCCGTGTATGAAGAATACATGAAGAACCGCTCCCTCTTTATGGTTTACGACAAATTCGGATTCCCTCAGCTCGACAAGTCAAAAGGAATAGGAGCAACGTTGTCGAGCAAACACCGCGCCGACGTTGTGACTGTCATCAATTCTAAAGATGACTTTGAAAGTACATCGTGGGACTCCATGTTGTTTAGAGAGTGGTTACCGCTGGCTATCAGAGAGGTCTCACACAACCACGTTCCTAGTTTTTGGGTTCTTGAGAATCAACTCGTTAGAAGCGATCCAGATGCGGCAAGTATGTGGGAAGACGCGATCACATCGTGGTGCCGTGAACGTGGTCCTGTCGCTGCACGGATTCTGGTGGATAAACGCTTTAAGGGAGACGTTATGGTGGTGCTCAGGCACTGGATCATTGATGGTGATAACGTGCAGAAAGTTGATTTCGTTTCCCCGCCAAGTATTCAACGACCGGGTCAACTGATGAAGGAACTCGAATCGTTAAATTGGGGAACATCACGATACTATGTGCCCATGGCAAAGCATACGCTTCTCGACATGCACTTCTGAGGAGACAGTCAATCCCTGCGTTCTTTGGGCTTCGCGGGAGCGCGGTATGCCCAAGACAGACTTTGTGCAATCGACGGAGCCGCACGACATCAAGAGTGAGACTAGCACTCCGCACCAGCTTTAACGCGTGATCTATATTCTTCATGGCTGAAGCAGTAACAACCCGAACGCTTTGGGCGGAAAGGCAGGTCGAAGACGTATTGTCTCTGCCGCTGATTTCGGAATTCGTTTTTCGCAGCCCGAAGCACAATGATCCCAATGAAAAGGAAGTCATAGATTACCTGATTGTCCACAAAGGCGACGGCATTCTGATTTCTCAGAAGGCGCAGGAGGACCCTACCAGCCGTAGTGTCGAGAAGAACGAGTTGTGGGTTCTGAAGAATATTCAGGACGCTTTGAAGCCGATTTACGGCTCAATCAGAAGGCCAGACGACCGCCCGAAATGGTGTGACCACCCACGCAGAGGCAGGGTTGAATTCAGCACTCTTCCTCGCATAATCCACGGAGTTGCGCTGGTGGAAACATGGCATCCCGTTGATCTTAACCAGATCGCAGACAAGTTGCCGTTGGAGTATTTGGGCGTGCCGCTGACCTACATGTCCATTAACGACTTCCTGAACATCGTCTGGCAACTGAGGACTGTGCCCGAGGTTCTCGAATATCTGAAGGCCAGAAGGGAGTTGCCAACCGCGTGCCTGCTTATGGTCGGCGATGAATTACCTTTCTACGAGTTGTACATAATGAACAGGGGCACCCTCAAAGGGTGCTTGGGACACGCGGATGCCAGACGCGCCACACTAACTCACGATGATCTGCTGCGAGAGGCGTTCGAGCGCAACGAAGAATACAAACTCTACAGCGGTCGAGTCGAGCACATAGCCCACGCGCTGTCTACGAGAGACCCGCATTATGCTGACGGACTTCCACCCGAGCTTGTTGCGCTATTCGACAAAGAAGGCGAACGGAACAACTATCTGATCCTGCAGGAAATCCTGACCGACATGCGGCTGACTGAACGAGCGTCCATGGGCCGACAGTTTGATACCGTGGCTGAGTCGATGAGGGGAAAAGCCAGCGGACTGACGATGGCGGCTGCTCTTGCCGATGGTAAGGATTGGGTTTTCGTTTTCATTTCATGCAGGGGAGTTGAGAAGCCGACGCGATTCGGCATCGCACAAACGCTTGCCGGGGCTGCTCTCGCCCATTATCAGAGGGAAAACTGTCTCGTTGTTATAGACCGCGACGGGGAACACTACGATTTGGTGCTAACAAACCCTGAGTACGAACCTGATGCGGCGGACATCGCAGCCGGTGAGAAACATTTCGGGCACCTTCGCATGCAGACGGTGGACATCAGCGGTCTCTGAGATTCCTATGCTTATCCACCAAAAGCTACCACAGGGACGCAGATATCCCCAGATTACTCAGGCACCAGACACCTACGCTGACTTTTTGAACGTCTTCCGTAGCGGTCACACCGTTGATGACAATCTCGGTGCTACGAGTATCGCGGCTACGTTGCAAGCCCGTATGTTAGAGATCGCCATCAAGAGCGGACATCTCAAAAAGACGAGAGGCGCGGCGAGCCCTAACGAGTCCCTCGCTGACATTTTTCTAACAAAATCTGGATCGCAACTCATTCAGACCACCTTGGATCAGACATTCTGCGAAATGGCGGTTGCTGAGGCTCGAAAGAGTGTTGCTGAGGGCGACGGAAGACTACATCCGCATGTTGGTGCAGTGGTTGTGAGAGACGGGAAGGTTCTAGCTACAGGATACCGAGGCGAGAATGGCAAAGGAGACCATGCCGAATATGCCGCCATGCAGAAAATGAACAAAGCTGATTTGGAAGGATGTACGGTGTACACAACGTTGGAGCCTTGTTCCATTCGCAAACCGCCGAAGACTCCTTGCACCAACCACCTGATCGACGGTAAGGTCAAAAGAGTTGTATTCGGGATGCCGGATAAAGATGAGTCGGTGTACGGACACCACACTCTCATTGAAGCGGGGATTGAAATTGCCCTGTTCCCCGATGATGATCTGGTGAAGGAGCTTCTAGCTCTAAACAAGGAATGGTCTGACTCGCTTAGAGTTAATCCGATTGTCCCGCCTAACAACACCCCACCGCTTGCCGGTGTTTCTTACTACAAGCTGGGAACTTCCATGTCGGACAACACCCACTTTTTCGTTCGTCCGCCTTGGACCGATGGTGGATTCTTCACAGTTGAAGATGCTCTCAAGAACGTTTTGGCTTACGGTCGAACAATCGAAGACATCGCCATTGAGTGGCACCGAATGGACGACAAGAAGAGAATTGTAGAAAAGCTGGTTCGTCAAAGCGCGGGTAGCAGTCATCAGCTTCTGAATCTTACCTAAGTTTGTGAAACTCTCTCTAAGACGGCGGTGTCCGAGAGCGATCCAATCACTAATTCAATATGCCGGACTTCTCCGACAAGTTCGGTGTCAGGTATGGAGCGTTTGAGGATTTGGTATACCTCTGCGAAACCTATGTGCACAGAGGGCGGAAAGAGCGGCGTAGAATGAAAAAGACCTTGCGACTCATGGCGCTGGCCGGCACCACCGTATTCGGGGTAATTTCCATCACTCAAATCGCAGTCCTTGTGTATGTCTACATCGACACTTACAGACTTGGCCCTCCGCCTTTTCCGATGCCCGCCTACCATCAGTTCCCGATATACAGGCTGAATCGAGATTTGAGGGACGTGGCCCCAATCCTTTTCGCATTCATATGCTGTTTGATTTGGTACGTGAGGGCGGTCAACCTAGAGCGGGAAGATTCAAAGTAGCTACGGTGCTTGGGCGGATCGCATTCACCGTTTTGGCAAACTAGCTGTAGGAGAAACGCACCTGCCGAGGTCAGCATTTACGCTGCGTTCTTGTTTAGTCATAGTACGAAACGCCCTGACTTAGGCGGTCCCCCCGGCTAGTCAGGGCGCAGTGGCGCAGTTTCCGTCTATGTCAGTTGCGGGAAAGCTTAATCCCGAGACTGAGGAAATAGCAAGAATCTATCGGGCAGGGGTCATAAATAGTGGTTGCTCGATAGGGCGTTTCAGAGGGAGGGGTCTCGAAGCCGCGCCAATGATGGTGAATTTTACGGCAGGGTTCCGTTGACGATTGCCACGCCCATGATGGATATTGAGACGGCATGGACGCCGAGCAGACTATTGCCGAAATCGAACACCTTGAGCGCATCTTCGCAGACCCGGACACCAGACCCCTGCGCCCGAGCGACCTCGCGGCTGCCAATCGTAGGCACGATGAAATGCTCGCCCATAGTCCGTGGTTTCAGCTTTGGCGGCAGTATGGCATTTGTTGCCGGAGTCCCCAGTAACGCCATCCTACCCGTCTCTGCGCTCAAGATTTCGTCTGCATGAGCGCGTTGAATTGGCTGGAGGAAAGGCTGGTATGGCCTTGCTTGGGGAGATTTGAATTAGGTTCCTGTGGTGAGTGCTTCCTTGTCCTACCGCCCAGCGACAGAACTCCAAGGAAGCATCCCAAGATTTCGAGGGCAAGAAGTATAAAGACGCTCGCATTAAACCACGCAGTCCAATAACCGGGCGCGACCATGAACACATTGTTTCCAGATGCATGCAGGAAGTGTTCATAAAGATCGGCGCTCAAGGCGGCCAAAAAGAAAATAATCGAGACCAAACCAATAAGCTTGCCGCTGATCTTCCACAACGCAATCGATACGCCGCCATGTAGTAAGGTCAACAGAACTACTGCCACCCAGCTAACTCTGTTGTTTGGGGCTGGAAGAACACTCGCGGCAAGAAAAAGGTGCCAGATCGCGACGATCCAATGTGCAACAACAATTAGTAGGGCGAGAGTCCGTAGCCTTGTCATAGTTTGGTAATCTCTTCCTGACGAAGTTTGTCCCCGTTCTGCTCTAAATTCTATACTCGGTTTCTCGCTGGGTTCAGGATTTCGCCTGTGGGCCAGCGGATGCGAGGGCCGGAAAAATCGTGGCTCTTACCATTCCTCAAGCTCGCGACCCGAAACGATGTTGTCTCTCAGACGAAGAGCCGATTCTGACCTTCCGCGATCTCCACGGGGCTTGAACACTCCTCATCGTCGTTCACTGCCGAGTTGACCCTGCTGCTCACCGGATAGTACCGCATCATCTTCGCATCGTAGGGCTTCAACATATCGGCCACCGCTCTCATATCTTGCATTCCCGGATCAAGCCACAGGTCATAGGTATCAGGATCAAGGATTGCTGGCATCCTGTCATGGACGGCTGAGGTCACGGCATTCGGTGTCGTGGTCAGAATTGAGCAAGTTCTTATCCAGTTGCCACTGGGGTCTTTCCAGCGATCCCACAGTCCCGCGAATGCGAACAACTCCCCATCGTTTACTTCAAAGCAGTACGGCTGCTTGGCTTTCCCCGTCCGCAACCACTCGTAAAATCCGTCCGCAGGAATCAGACACCGGCGGGACTTCAGAGCATCGCGGAACGCTGGCTTGGTCGTCGCTGTTTCGGATCGGGCGTTGATCATCTGGGCAGCAGCGGACGGGTCTTTTGACCATGAGGGAATCAGTCCCCAGCGCATAAATGACAAGTTCCGAACAGCCTCCTTCGGATTCTGTCGGATGACGGGGACCGGCTGAGTCGGGGCGATGTTGTAGCGGGGATTCCAGTCTGGTTCGTCGGAACCGCAGTCGAAGTATTCCTCGACGAGCTGTTTTCTCCGGGAGAGTCTGTAGCGGCCGCACATGAGGAAGATTATGGCATATCGGGTGGCCGTTACCTCCACCCTTCTACCGAGGTGCAAACTCCTTCATCCTTGACACTTTGTCGCCGGAGGAGCAGGATTTACTGGCCCTTCCCCTGGGTAATATTCGTCATAGCTCAATCGGGCCCTTCTCAGAGTTATCCACTGGAGCAAACCATGCGACCACTTCGCTTCGCTTGCCTGTTCGCCATTTTCATCAGCACAATGGTGCTGGCGCAGACCAACCCCGTTCCTCCAATCAATAAGGGCGCGAAAGGTGCGTCTCCGGGCAGTGCTTCCCAGCCCGACCCGAGGGCTCAAGCCAAGATTCGCGACAACTACGGCAAGTTGCCACTGAGCTTTGAAGAGAATGAAGGGCAGACTGACGGGCGGGTAAAGTTCCTTTCACGCACAAGCGGATACACACTCTTCCTGACCGGCGATGAAGCAGTCTTTACGTTGCGTGGGAGCAAGGCGGATACGAAGAAGGCGAGCATCACGGATGCGTCTCACACGTTGCAGTCTGGTATGGCCACGCCCAAAGCTGGTGGCGTGCTGCGGATGAAACTCGTGAAAGCCAACCGCGCAGCCAAAGTGACAGGTTCGGACAAACTGCCCGGCAAGAGCAACTACTTCATCGGCAACGATCCGAAGAAGTGGCACCGCTGTGTCCCAACCTACGCTAAGGTTAAGTACGAAGGAATTTATTCGGGCATTGACTTGGTTTACTACGGCAACCAGCGGCAACTGGAGTACGACTTTATTGTTGCGCCGGGTGCCGACCCCCACCGCATCCAGTTTGATGTTCGCGGGGCGAAGCGGATTCGCCGGGACAAGAACGGAGACTTGGTGCTCCGAATGACGGACGGTGAACTTTGCTGGCACGAACCAGTTGTTTATCAGGAGAAAGAGGGAACGAGGCAAGAAATTGCCGCGCACTATGTCGTCAAGCACAAGAACCGGGTAGGATTTGAGGTCGCTGATTACGATTTACGAAGACCGTTGTTCATCGACCCACTGGTTTACTCCACCTACCTTGGCGGCAGCGGGTATGATTCTGGCAATGGCATCGCCGTGGACAGCTCGGGCAACGCTTACGTAACCGGCGTTACCTACTCAACCAACTTTCCTACAATGACTCCGTTGCAGTCATCCTGCGGCGACGGTGGCACCTGTCCCAATGGCGACGTGTTCGTGACCAAGTTCAACCCCACAGGGTCGGCGTTGGTTTACTCCACCTATCTAGGTGGCAGCGGCCGTGACAATGGCCAAGGCATCGCCGTGGACAGCTCGGGCAACGCTTATGTCACTGGCTATACCACCTCAAGCAACTTTCCCGTTACACTCGGTGCGTTCCAGACAAGCCTTGGCGGGGCAGAGGACGCATTCGTGACCGAGATCAACCCAACAGGGTCAGCTCTGGTTTACTCCACGTACCTTGGCGGCAGTGGAAATGGTGTTTATTATGACCAAGGCAAGGGCATCGCGGTGGACAACTCAGGCAACGCTTACGTCATTGGCATAACCTACTCAACTGACTTCCCCACAATGAATCCCTTTCAGGCAGGCAACAACGACCCACTCGATGGTAACGCCTTTGTGACTAAGTTCAACCCAACAGGGTCGGCTTTGGTTTATTCGACATATCTTGGCGGCACCGGCGACACTAACGGGAACGACTTTGGTGACGGGAGCTACGGTGTGGCCGTGGACAACTCAGGCAACGCTTACGTCATTGGCATAACCTACTCAACTGACTTCCCCACAATGAATCCCTTGCAGCCAAGCAACAACGACCCACTCGCTGGTAACGCCTTCGTGACTAAGTTCAACCCAACAGGGTCGGCTTTGGTTTATTCGACATATCTTGGCGGCACCGGCATCGACAATAACGGGAACTACTTTGGTGACGGGGGCTACGGTGTGGCGGTGGACAGCGGAGGCGACGCTTATGTCACTGGCCATACCTACTCAGCCGATTTTCCCGTCACTCTTGGGGCCTTCCAGACAGGGTGTTACAACTCTTGTATCAACGGAGACGCCTTCGTTGCGGAAATCAATCCAATAGGGTCGGCATTGGTTTACTCCACGTACCTTGGCGGCAACACAGGTGCCTATGGCTACGGCATAGCCGTGGGCAGCTCTGGCAACGCTTACGTCACCGGCGAAACCAACTCAAAAAACTTTCCCGTTACGCCTGGTGCCTTCCAGACGACCGACAACGGCAACTACAACGCATTCGTGACCGAAATCAACCCAACAGGATCAGCCCTGGTTTACTCCACGTATCTTGGCGGCAACACGAATGACAATGGTAACGCCATCGCGGTGGACAGCTCAGGCAACGCTTACGTCACTGGCCATACCACCTCAACCAACTTTCCCGTTACCCCCGGTGCCTTTCAGACAGTCTGCAGTACCGACTGCAGCTTCAATGGTGAGGCCTTCGTGTCCAAGATCGGGGCAGCCATAACGCTCATTCCCACCAGTCTCAGTTTTGGCAAACTGAGTGTCGGCACGACCAGCGCCCCGCAAAACGTTACAATGGCCAGTTCTGGCAGTGCGGCCTTGAACATCAGCAGCATCGTGGCTTCTGGCGACTTTTCTCAGACAAATACTTGCCCGGTGGGTGGAAGTTTGGCGGCCAGTTCAAACTGCACAATCACTGTGATCTTCACACCCACTGCCGAGGGTACCCGGACTGGTGCGGTGACGATCACGGACAATGCTCCGCTTAGCCCGCAATCGGTTCCGCTCACTGGCGTTGGTGTGGCCCCCGTGGTAAAGCTTTCTCCTACGAGCATCAATTTTGGGAACCAGACCGTTGGAATCGTTAGCACTTTCAAGACCGTGACTCTGACCAATATTGGTAACGCCACTCTCACCATCACGAGCATCGCTGTAACCTTGAGTAACGGCAGTTACCGGCAGACCAGCAGCTGTGGTACCTCACTTTCAGCGGGTGCTAGTTGTACATTCAGTCTGTCCTGGACACCCGGCAGCATCGGGAACATGACTGGCAGCATTACGTTCACGGACAGCGCGCCCGACAGTCCTCAGTCGCTTCCACTCAATGGCGTCGGCGTGTTACCTGTGGTGACGTTTTCGCCCACGAGTCTGACTTTCTCTAACCAAGTGGTTTTCACTACCAGCGCAGCCCAGACCGTCACCCTCACCAACACTGGCCTTGGAAAACTCAGCATCACGAAGGTTTCGGTAACCGGCGCTTTTACCCAAACCAATACGTGCGGCAAACAAGTTCTTGCGGGAGCGAGTTGCACCTTCAGTGTGAAATTCACACCCACGACGAGGGGCACGCTAACAGCGTTCGGTCTCCATCACCGACAATGCCACAGGTAGTCCGCAAAAGATCACCCTCACGGGTACGGGAACTGATATTCAATTCACTCCCACAAGCCTCAACTTCGGCAATCAACCCGTAGGCACCAAGAGTGCAGCCAAGAAGATCACCCTGAGCAACAAGGCGAGCGTCACCGTGAGCATCACGAGCATTTCGATCACGGGCACGAACAAAGGAGATTTTGGCGAGACCAACACTTGCGGCAAGAGTGTCAAAGCAGGAGCAAGTTGCACAATCACGGTAACGTTCACGCCGTCATCGGATGGCAAGCGAGCGGCAGACGTTTCAATCGGCGACAACGGCGGAGGCAGTCCGCAGAAGGTCGGGCTAACCGGGACGGGGACTTAATCATTCAGCCTCCGTGGCCACTATCTGCTTCTCTATGTTCTGCTCCAGCATCTTCGCAACCGCTTGGTGGAATTCTTTGTGGCCCGGTTATGATGTTCGGCGTCTCCGGTCATTGCACCAACTCCAGCTTGTGCGCCCGCTCGTAGCTGACCACTTGGGCGTTTTCGCCGATGGCGTTCTTGATGATGTTTGTGAAATGCTGACTAAGCTCCACGCTGTTCGCTGCGGACTTCGCTGGCCAATCTATGATTTGGGTACCAGTTTCTACGGTGTGATCCAAGTCTTGCTTCAACCATGTCACTTTGTATTTCATGATATTTCTCTCCTTCGTTTGTTTAAGCTGCTTTTTCTGTAACCGGAAATTCAACATGAAACGCTTTTTATGAAAATGCCACCATCGGGAAATTCTTTTCAACCTTTGCTGAATAGGCCACTTTATTCTCCGAAATGTTCCAACAGGTTCGTGGTTACTCCGTCCATCATTCCAACCAGTCAAGCAACTGATCGTATCAACGGCAGCCCCCAGGCAGACCGTGCGCAACTCCGCTGAGAGCCAACACGTCACACACAATAACCTTCGCGTCTTTCATTGCCCTGACCATCTCAGAGTCCAAGAACAAATGCAGGTCGGGCGATTTCAACCAGACCGGGAGATCGAAGGATAACGGGTGACCAAAGAACAAATACTCCCCGATCTCCTCGGGCCTGAGGTTCTCGGCATGATCAAGGAACCATTGCCGCACGCGCTCGTCCTTCATCAGCATCTTGAGCAGTACAAGACGGCATTGCGTCGGCAGTTCGCGGTAACGCATGCGTTTGCCGCTCTGGTAGTGCTCCCTGCGCTGGCCCCAGGCGCAGAAGCCTTGAGGGAGATCGAGAGGTCTGTGATCCATAAGCAGCGCCTCATACTGGCCGCGGTCAAACCTGCGGTCCATGAAGACGACAGAATATCTGTGCCGGGATGCCCTGTCGCGCTCAAGGTACACACGGATTCGTTGGCCGAGCAGAACCTCGCTGCCCTTCATGTTCGCCTCCATTCCCAGTCATCGCGGCGTCCTTCCGCTTCATACCACACTATCCTTTGCGCAATCCACGCCGCGCACGCTGGAACGATTGAGTTCCCGAGGGCCCTAAGTTGATGTGATCTGAGGGGTATCCCATTAGCCAGGAGACCCACCGGGGGTTCATCTTCCCACCAACTTTCCCCGCCGATGAAAGGGTACGCCGCGACATTCCGGTCGGAGAATTCCTGTTGGTATCGTGCGCCATCGGCTTCGGGAACATCCGCCGGCCTATTTCGGTCTCCAGGTTCGGGAAGCGGCTGCGTTCCCAAGCCGAGTCTGCGGTTATTGTCGCCCCCATCGCGCTGCACGCCCGCGGCGTCGGCCACAACCGGGCCTCCTCGGTAAGCGCGTCTCCCTCCTTCTTCCTGTGCTCGTCGCCGTTTCCCGTCTTCGCCCCGATGCGATCGCCGGCCGTGGGCCGAGGCTTCAGCCGCCGTCCCCGGAGCGCCCGTTGTTCCCGCTTGCGCCACGCACGCCTGCTGTTCGATCCGCCGTCCAGTCCCGCAGTCGTTGGTGTGGGCAACAATCCAAATCCGGTCTCTCCGGTGGGGAGCGCCGAAAGCGCAAGCTGGAAGTAACATCGGGAGTACTTCGTAGTCTTCATTTTCCAAATCGGAGCATATCTTCTCGAAATCCCTTCCGTCTGCAAGAGACACAAGCCCGCGAACGTTCTCACCCAAGACCCATCGGGGACGGAGTTCGCAAATGACACGAAACATCTGAGGCCAGAGATAGCGAGAGTCGCGGCTGCCTTGTCGCTTGCCAGCGTGCGAGCTCGGCTGGCAGGGAAAGCCACCGGAGATAATGTCAACGGCGCAGAGGTTGTTTTTTCCGCATGCCCGGATGTCGCCGAAGAGGGGGACACCTCCGAAGTTCTTGCGCAAGACTGCTTGGCAATATTCATCATTTTCCACCATCCATAGTGTGGGAATTCCCACGGAAGCGAGAGCGAGGTCAAATCCTCCGATACCCGTGAACAGGCTGCCATGCGTCATCGTTGGACGAGCCAATGTGGCCTGCGGGCTTGTGAGATTCATGCGACTTTCCTCACGGAGCCGTTCGACAACTTGCTCGGAACAGTCTGGCGCAAGAAGATAGGAAGGCGGCGATTGCCGTGCTCGTCGGGCTTGGCGTTCTCCACCAGCGGAACATCAAGCTCCCATTCCTCTCCATGCCACAGCACCTTGCTCCCAGTCGGAGGTAACAGCAACACGGAAGCGGCCGGCTCGGGCGCACCCGTTTCCCCGCGGAGGGCCAACTCCCCATCCTCAATGAACGCCTTAGCCTCGCCTGCCCAATGGACGATTTCGGCGTGGCATTCAGAGGCCCGCTTCTCAACCTTGGCGATAAGGAACACAAGCCAGTCGCGGTAGTCGGCGACCTTGAGCAGCGCAGGCTTGTTCGTGCGACCTCCCGCACTAGTGCCGGAGGTTCGGTTCTTGCCGCCGGTCTTGCTCCTGGTTTTGCTGCTGGTGCTGCCGGTTTCCAGCAACAGGTCAATGGTGCGCGGGGCGAGGCCCAACGTCCGGCGCTTGCTCTCTTTCCACTCAGTCCAAGTCGGTAGGGTCTCTGCGTTGGGCAGGTCGTTGCGCTTGCCCGGATCGCGCAGCAGTTTCCGCATCGCCCTCAGATACGGGATCAAAACGCGTAGGTTGCGCTTAAACGATACTGCCCGCTTGTTAATGGCGTGGTCGAGTTGTCGGTAAGAAAACTTCTTTAGGTTTGTGCCGGGCATGACGATCCCTTCGGATCGTCATCGGCCACCCCAAGTGGCGTGGGTTGGAGTTTTGAAGCAGCCGTGACTCAATCGCGCTGGGCTCTCCGTGTTCCTCACACTAGCTAGTTGCCAGCATCATTCGCTGGATCGAGCACAACCCGCTGGATTCGCCCTGCGCTTTGAATCTCAAATTGTGATGGAAATAATAGCACCGACCGGAGAAGGCAGCAAGAGCACGATTACCCCTGGACAAAGTTTCTGATTAGGGTCCGGTTGCGTTACGGAACGAGCGCGGCATCTTCCTTCGCCTCCCAAAAATCATCCATTCCGTAGGAACCGCATACGTCCCCGTTCCGCTAAGCCCAACCTTACTGCGGACCGCGGGGTTGATGATCGGGGAGAAGAAGTGTTTTGAGCGGGAGCGCGGCGATCCCGGTTTCCAAGTCTGGTATGGATGCGCTCTGGCTTGCGCGGAGGCAGGGAGAGCAAGCGCAAAAAGTGTGATTTCTAGGTTGGCAACTCCCGGTAGCCAGAAGTCACACTTCTGTCGTCGCAAAAAGATGCCGATACTTTCTTGCCAGATGCTCGCGGCTCATTTTGGTGGCATGAGCAAGCCTCGTGGCAGTCGGTTTTTTGCCTCGGGCGCGAAGCCGCTCAATGGCCCGCATTACTTTCTTGGAGGTCGCCGCGACCATCACGCTGTGGGCACGATGTGCTCCTTCGCTCATCCTCTCTGTTGGGGACCAGAACAGTTTCTGATTGTTCCCATTGCGTGCGACAGATGGAGAAAGCCACAAGCATTCGACTCGGCGTGTCAGCGAACCACGAACATGAGTACAGGTGGGGTGATCAATTCGTCCCCACCCCGCTCGTTCCAGCGGACTGTATGTCTGGTGGTTGTACCCGGAGAGGATAACCATCCCCCTGACGGAGAGTAGGCGCGAGACAAGTTCCCGATGGTCCTCTTGGGTAAGTTCGTGGCGGTACATTCCCGCGACCCTCGTTTCCGGCACATAAGGTGGGTCGAGAAAGAACAGCGTTTCCGGGCCATCGTACCGTGACATCACACCGCGCCAGTCGCCGCATTCAATCTGGACATCTTTGAAGCGTTCATGGATGGCAGGTAGCCAATCAATGCCCCACCGCCACCTTTGTATTGCCGCCGACGTTCCCTTGCGAGAGTTCCCAATACTGAAAGCCCAATCTCGCCCCTTACCGCCGAACGACATGCGTTGACGCACGACGAAACGCCGCGCCGCCTCCACAGGGTTGGCGCATCCCTGCCTAGCCAACTCGAACTCTGCTCGGGCATAGGGGGTGTTTTGGGCTGCGGTCTGAAGTTTGGTGCAGAGTAGGGGGTCACGAACTACCCGAAAAAAGTTGACTAATTCTCCATCCAGATCGTTGTAGACCTCAACTTTGGCGGGATACTTTGCCAACAGGACGGCTGCCGAGCCGCCAAATGGCTCGCAAAAAGTGCGGTGCGCAGGAAAGTGCTTCACGATCTGGGGCGCGAGCCTCGATTTGCTGCCGAAATAACTAAGAGGGGACGGAACGCTCATACTTGATGTTTAGCGCATCAGGGGCGTCGCGGGGAATTACCGATCCGATTCCCTTCGCTAGCGCGCCGAGTGGGGGCTCGGCTCTCCATTGTTCAGTTCTCCTCCGTCATAACCCCTTCCTTTATCCACTTTTCGAGAACGAGTAGGCTGCGGTAGATGTGGCCGCGTGTGGGGTTACCGGCATAGTCATCTCTCTCGTCATCAATCAGATATTCCACGACATTAACGAGTGCGTCGATTCTGCTTATCTTTGCCATGAGTTTTGCTCCTGAGATTTGATACTCAAGGGGCCGGGAAAAGCGGCGACTGCGGGGAGGAAAGACTTGCGTGACAGTCGCGCCTGGAACATTTACCGATCCCAACTTGATCGTCAATAGTTCCGCCACAGACATTCCACCCTGCGACCTTGGCCTCCGTCATCACGGAAATTGGTCGTCCGCAACTGCACCTCTTTGCGCCAGAATGGCTTTCCCAAGCGGCAATAGACCGGGTGCTCGTATTCCGACAACAACCAGCGATACGGTGCTCTCAGGAGTTCTTGCACCAATTCTTCGTGGCAGATGTCATCCGCCCGATAACTGCCAACCTTGCAACCTGCGTATGGGGGATCAAAATAAACAAAATCACCATGGCCCAAGTCGGCGACTACTTCTTTCCAGTCCACTGCGGTGATCGTTGGTTGCCGGAAGGACATTATGGAATGAGCCATGCGGAGCCTTGCTTCATAAGTAGTGGCAGACACGCTGCCTTTTTCCTGTCGCTCGCCCTTGGAGTAGAAACCGCCGTTGTGTGTCAGATAGGGCCCTAACAAGATTGCAGCCGGATCGCCCAGTTGGAACGCTGCTTTCTGCCGTTGGAACTCCTCGTGACTGCGGGCAGGTACTTCCACTGTTTGGCCGTGGGTAAGAAGTGTGCGGAAAAAAGGAGAGGTACGGGTGTCGTTCAATCGCCACTGGTCGTATTCCGAGGTCAAGGCCATCTTCCAATAAAGTGCCGCAAGGCCGGCGAATGGTTCACAGTAGGTGCTGCCGTGGGAAGGCACGAATGGCTGGATGTATTTTGCGAGTCGCATTTTGCCACCTGCATAAGTGAAGCCCAATAATTTCGCATTGCGGGCTGCAAGGAGCCAGGGGGCTTGATAAATCTGCGGGTGTAGGGCATTGGTTGCTGTGCGCATGCAAGCCAATACCGAGTGGCCGGATGAAAACTCTGATTAGAGGATCAAAAAATGCTGGGGGGGAGGATTCGGTTTATTTCAGCACGCAATAATGTACGGGCCGGGAGCGGATACCCGAAGCCGCACGCCTCGACCAAGTTTTGGGTATCGCGGTGGATTGTGCTTGCTCCCGGTTTAAAACACACTTGTGACGCTGAGGTGATGTTGCGCAGCTAGCGCCGGGTGCCGTCTGACAAGGGCCCAAAAGTTCTTTCGGGCCCGCCATGTAGGAACTGCCGTGTTGATCATTGGCCACCTACTGATATTTAGCCAGTAACGCATTCTCCTGAGCCGCAAATGGTCCCGAATTTCTCCTCTAGCATTCATCGTTTGAAAATCCTCCAGAGGGCTGATTAGGCCCTGTTTTCCGAGCAAAATTGGGAACGGCTTACTGAAACCAAAGAACTTGGTTGCCGCGCTCTCCACTTTTGCTTCCATACACATTGGGTTTGAAAGTCGGGGAATGTGCGGTGAGTGGCGATGAGCAACGCTGGAAACAGCGATCTAGTCGGTTGGCACGCGTCTCCGCAGGAGTAATCGACATCACAGACTCGCGAACCCCAGTCCTCAGGTTTCAGGTTGCACGAAGTTACGTGAAACCTCCATTCCCTACAGACATTAGAAGAAGAGGTCTCGCGCTACACATGCGATGCAAGTTACATGTAACTTGCTGCAACCGTAACCCGAAGAAGCCCGCGTTTCGGTAACTCTCGTGAGTACTGGCACTCAATCGACCAATCCTAGTTTCTCTGGATCAAGTTCCTGCCGGTTCTCCAAACTGCTTCGCGAGGTCAAACCCATCCAAACACGCACGGTTTTCCCATCACGCTTGACTGCCTTATCCACAAATCCCTTGGCTCTCATCTGCTTGGTGAACTCCTTGAGGCTGATCCCCTCACCCTCGCGGCTGGTTGCAGACCAGCGGTCGAAGATGGCGAAGGCGTCGGTTTTCGCAACATAGTCAGTCGGGTTCGTCGTGGGTTGAAAACGCTCCGCTAAGCATCGCCCGAGGTAGTCCTCCGTCTCTTGCCATTCTTTGACCGCGATGCTCACCTCCGCTGGATGCTGCAGTCCATTCCGTTTCCATTCCCCATGACCCGCAAGGAACCAGTTCAAGATGCCGCTGGCTTCCTCGGATAAGAGTTTGGCGTGCAGGTCTCGGATTTGCCGATACGTGTTGCGGAACTTCACATTGAAGGGGATCACCTTCACTCGCTCCCAAAAAGCATCATCGGAAGCATCGGCACTGGGCTCGTCGTTGGTTGCCAGCCACAGTTTCCAGTTGGGCACAAATGTGTAATGGTCACGACCCTTATAACTGGCGCGAATCCCTTCTTGCCCGGACATACGCTTTAACTTGGATAGGGCCAAGGTCTTGCCTTTTTCAGTTTCAGTGGCAAATAGGGCTCTGGTGCCCTCCATGCCCGCCATCTCAAAGGGCTGTCCGCTGTCTCCCTTTTTCGCCATCAACATCTCCGGGTCTGCAATTTGGCAATAGGTGCCCATCACCCCCTGCAACACATTGATGAACGTGGTCTTCCCGGTCCCGCCGCAACCATACGGCACGAATAAGCATTGCTCGCCGGTGTTGCTGCTGAGGCTGTAGCCTCCGGAGCGGCGGAGGTATTCAACCATGTGGACTTTTTCATCCATGACCTCAAGCACGAATTTCTCCCACTGCGGGCACTTCGCCTCAGGCTCATACCTCACGTCACTACCCTTCGTAAGCAGGTGCCTGGGATCAAAGGGACCGAATTCCCCAGTATCCAGGTGGATGGTTCCGTTGGCGCATAGGAACATGTCCGGTTGCTGGTCAAAATCCGCATAGTTGCGTGAGAAGCACGGTCTTCCGGCTGCCAGAGTCAGGGCCGCACGCAGTCCGGCGCTAGATTCACTATCGTCGGCGAACTCCAGAATGTCGTCTTGCTCATCGGGATCATCCGCCAGCTTTAATTCCAGTTTTATCAACCGAATCGTATTCCACATGCCCTGTTCAACCGCACTGGTTTTATCCTTCTGCCAGCGTCCGTTCCCATAAACTAGCCAGCCCGTCGCGCCGGTGTGCAGGAACCTCCCGCCGTAACGCCACTCAAAGCGTTCCGCATTGCCAAAATCATTGAGGTCAAACTTCTGTAGCGGGCAATCCGTTTCACGGTCATACACCACACCTTCGCTAGAGGGTGCATCCACATTCTCAACGCCCAGTGCTGTCAATAACCCCGCCACGTCATACTTCCTGTGTATGGGCTTTTCAATTTCATGCCCTGCCAGTTCTTCGATTTTTGCGACCCAGTGCGCAGAATTCAATCCGTCCCCACAGGTGTTGTGGCTGCATTTGGACGAAACCCAGCCATCTTTGTCCCGCATGGTGAAGCAATCGGGAGCACGGTGTTCCTCGGGATAGTCAAAACAGTCGTGCTGCCACTTCAGCCCCTCCTTGTAGCTCAGGGGTGGTTTGAAGTCTCTGCCCGCCGCCGCGAGCCCGGCTTCGACCATCGTGTCTGTCCAACCCCCACCTTTACTTGGTGTCGCTTCTCTATTTTCTTTCTTTCCCTGCTTTGGCAAGAGCGCAGAGACACTCTTTAGCTGCTCTAGGGTTACGGTCTCCATCACGGCGGGAGGCGCGAACATCTTGGCAATGCGATGCGGTCGTTGGGGAATGTCATCCCCCTTGCACGCCATCGAGCCGTAGGCTTTCATGATCCGCGCTGCATTGAACACTTTCGTGTCCACCTTTACAACCTCGGTGTCAAAGCGCGCCGCAACGGTTTCCAGGACCGACTTGAGCAAATCGCGGGACGCATCGTCATTGGGCAGATCAATCCTATAGAGCGCATGGTAGCCGTTGCCCGAATCTGCGATCACAGGATCGGGCCAGCCGATCTCATTCAGCCACTTCCTCACGGAGCGGATCAGAACCAGAGCGGCTTCCTTTTCTTCCACACTGGATGAAATGCCCGTAGGCCGCTTGGGGTCAAAATCAAACGGCAGCCAGTTGCGCCGGATCACATCCGAGTCCGCTGTCGTGGTTTTCACATACTGGCGGAGTTTGTTATTCGCACGTGCCAGCAAGGCGGGGGTAACGGGATTGATTGTCCAGTAGATTCCTTCAAAGTCTCCGCTGACTTCTTCTATGGCGGCGGCCATCGCATTGAGGTGGGAGGGTAGTTCAAAATACCCGCTGATGACCCCTAGTTTCCCTGCCTTGGGAACCCGCACTTCCACCACGCAGGGTTCGGGGAATAGCACTTTAAGGGATTCAACAGTGTTTTGCTTATCTGATTTTCTTACTTTTTGGTCAATCATCATTCCTTCTCGTATCTCGGTTGGGGGGCGGGACACGAGTACCGACCCCCACCAAGGAAAATCTTCTCAGCCGTCGCCGCAGAAGAGCGTTGCTATCTAATACCCTGAAAGCCGTTTATATCGTCACTTGCGTGCTCCCGGGCCACGCTTCCGTCGGGGCAGTCCCAGTCCCTTGCGCCATCTGCAGAGCGTGGAACGGACAATGTGCAACTCGCGCTCGATTTGCGCATAGGGCTTATCGCTGAGCATCATTTGGCGGAACAGTTGTTGGATCGCGTTGCTGTACACATCTAGGGAAAAGAAAGATTGATAATTTGTTTCATTATCGAAACTACGGAGTGCGTAAGCAGAAACACAAGAGGCCCCGACGCGAATCGGGGCCAAAGGGCTAACTATTCTATGGATAACGGTACCGATTTTTCGGACGACTACACGCCGGATGATTGTTGGGAAGAGCCGGACGATATTCCCAAGGAATCCTACGAGCGCATAAACAAACTTTGGGGCGTCATCATCGAACTCAGGCGTATCTTCCGGGGCGACTACGGCCCCTATAGCATCAACCTGAGGCAAAAGGCGGAATTCCAGATCGAACAGGCCCGCGCCCTCGGGCTCCAGCCCTACAGCGATGGCTACGCCGAGATGGAGCGGCTGGAAGGCATCTTCAGGCGGGAGAACCGCAAGCTGGCGCATCCGGAGGATTACCACCTTGGGTGAAAGGGACCCGCCCGGAGAAAGATGATCCCAGCGGGAATTATCGCGAGAACATCCATCCGGGAAAAGTCGCGATCGTCAAGTGGCAGGATCGGGGTGACCCTGCCGACGAAGAACTCTGTTGCTAGAAGCGATCCGAAACAAACGCGGCGATCACATCAACATCGGTCACTGGATATCTTTGCTTCCAAACTCGCCTCAAGTTGAGGTGAGTTTGCCATTGGCGGTGCAGATGGAGTGCTGGTAATAATCGCATTCGGGCTCATGTTATTTGGTGCTTTCTTTTTGGATTCCCACCACAGAAACCCGGAAGAGTAGCAGTTCAGTGCTTAGTCAGATGCCCGCCACTATTGGAAGGGCCAGAATGCTGCCCCGGTCCCGCAGCGCAAGCGCAAGCCTCTAAGCAACGACGCACAACGCAAACGCTGGGCAGCGGTGAAGGCGGCTAAGAAGGGTTAATTCAGGTCCTCGGGAGAACATGGGAGATTACGGATCGCCCGCATCTGTTCCTGTTTGAGTAAGATACCATTCCCCTGATCGCACATCTCTTGCGCTATTTCTCGAATGAAATCCATTATTGCGGGCACACTTTGAATACCTTCCACCGTGGGGCCGGGTTCTCCGCTCCGATAGCCTCGCAAAGCGATTTTCGCCACGACCGTCACCCCTCTATCTCGCTGGTAGAGTAACTCTTTGGGAAGATGCGCTGCTCCGCCGAAGGAGGCGTAGTACTTCACCAAAGGAGTATTCCGCTCATAACTCCGCAGAGTCCTCACCATTTCCTCACATTGGTTGCGGAATCGGAAGGAGAAGAAACTCTTCACCTCTACCTTGGTGAGGGCATAGGAAAAGTCCACTGTGCTGTAGCCAATACCATCCCACCCGCTGAATTCCACCGGCATAGTGAGTATGCGTTCAACCTCGGTGATGGCGTGTTCCACCCAGTTGCAAGTTCCGTTGGCAATATCCCGTTCTAACTTGGCGTTTTCCTGTTCATACAATTCCGTGCGTAGTGTCATTAAAGCCTCCAAAATTTGCTTACATGGGGTTTGATGAAGGGGATGGACAGAAAGGCCAAAACGGCGGGCAAAATAAAAAGGCGCATGGGTAGCGCCTTTTTTCCGCTCGTATTGCCTCCTCCCTTTTCCAGTAGCGTATGGCAGGCATCATCACAAACAAGTGCGCTTTCCTTGTAATAATCGCCCGTGACGTATTCCGCGGGAACCGAAAGTGGATTTCCCGTTCAGCCTCGCGTTTTCTGTCAGAGCGACCTCTGTTGCGGTGCAACAAAGGCTTGCTGTCTTTGACATGGGGTTCCCGGTTGCGGACTCTCTAATCTGATTTATTGGATATTGATGTGCTCCTCCAGATAGGCTTTTTCCAGAGTATCCATTGCGCTCTGCTTGCTTACTGTCGCATCAAGCCGCAGATAATGGCGGCGGCAGACTTCGGGCGAATTACGCAGGATCAACGATGCTTCCTCCACGGGCACTCCCAGCCTCCATAGGTTTGTCAGCATACCGCGCCGGAAAGCATACCAACCCTTCCACTCCAGCGTGCTGCTGCACTTCAACCTCTCACGAATCTCGTATTCCGCATTGCGCATGTTGATCTGGCTCCAGCCCATTGCCATGATTCGACGCAGCGGCCCAATGACGGGCAACTTCTCGTCGTTGCCCGTTTTCGTCCTGTGGTGGATGCGGACTAAGCCCGTGGCCGCGTCGAAATCGTCCGTCGTCAAGGCTTCGGCTTCCGGCTTACGCAACGCGAGGAAGGCGTTAATGGCGATAGCGACGGCGGTGTCGCCTTCAGTGAACAGGGTCAGGAATTGCTTGATCTCGTTCAAATCGTACGCACCATTCTTACGATGCTCATTGTGCCCGTAGTTCCGCACTGTGGTTTGGTTCTCAGGGTTAGGACCGGGGTGGTCGCCGCGGCGGATCGCCAGCGAGAAAATCGCGCTGCACGTAACTTTCATGTGCATGTAGCAGTGGTGGCTGATTTCACCCTTGCGTTCTTCGTGGATGGCGTCGAGCGCCGATTGGATGTGCGGGGTCATCACGTCGCGCAAACGAATTCCGCCCAAGTGCGCCTCCAGCCGTTTCCAGTGTTGGCGGTAGAGCGCGACGGTGTTCTTGGACAGGCGGGCCTCGTTGTAGGGCATGAACACGGTCGTGACGAAATCGGAAAGCGAAGACCCTGCCTGCACTGTGCGGCTGCCTCGCACCCGGTTGAAGTAGGCCGCCGCCAGCGGCTCTACATCTTTCTTCTTCGGATAATTCCGAATACTGGCAATAATATGCGTGGGTTGCGTGCGCTTGCCGTCTTTATAGACCGACCAGCGCATCACCCAATTTCCGTGGTGTTGTTGCAACGAGTAGGATTTCAATTTATTTCAGTCCTCTCCGGTTGAGCCATGCGATCATGCTCTTTGAGTTCCACGCATAACGGTTGTGCCGTCCGATTTTTACGACTGGAAGAGGATCGGAATTGCGGGCTGGTTGGCTGGCGTCAACGACCCATGACGGCTTGACTTTCAGCCGTTGGGCAAATTCGGAAGCGGTTAAAATTTCAATATTGACTTCAGGTGACATGGAGTTCAATACCGATGAGTCCGACGTATCACGATTTATTCACTTTTCACTTGTGCTCCAACTGTGCTCCAAATACAAAGGAAATCAGCCAAATACCCACATCCCGTGAATTACTTCAACTACTTCACCGAAATTGAGGAGCAGTTCTTGCGCCGCCGAGGCGGCGGCCTCTTGCTCACCACGCTCGACTGGGCGCTGATTGAGACCTGGAAGGACGCCGGTATTCCTCTGGAGGCTGCGTTGCGCGGGATTGACGCCGCCTTTGACCGCTACGACCAGCGTCCGTCGAAA
>Ga0182018_10001791_pt1 | contig 23289 bp, 13 predicted proteins | sample 812P2MmetaG_FD_120490 | JGI IMG/M metagenome (GOLD analysis project Ga0182018, IMG submission 120490) | Permafrost microbial communities from Stordalen Mire, Sweden - 812P2M metaG | ecosystem: Environmental > Terrestrial > Soil > Wetlands > Permafrost | place: Sweden: Stordalen | collected...
CGGATTGCTTCGTGTTGCTGGATCAAAACCCCGAAAGCGACGACGATGCCACTTTCTACGTCAACCCGGCGGATGCGGCTGGAACTCCCACCGGGATGACGGAGTGTCCGGGCAGTTTGCATGGCAACAACGCCGGAGTAGTTTATGCCGATGGACATTCGGATTTGCACAAGTGGCTGGGCACCGCCACCACCAAGCCATTTAATCCCAACTACTCCAGCTATTACTCGGGATCGGCGATCAGCCCCTTTGACGCCGGCAGCGTGGTGGATGAGACCTGGCTGGCCCAGCACACGCCGCAATATTAAATCGTTTGCCCGGGCTGTTCCGGCTGGCTGTTTTCTCCGGGCCGCATCTTCGTGCGGTTGCGGCGGCAAGGTGCAATAGGGTATTAAATGGTTATGAATTTCCATAGCTGGATCAAGCGATTGTTTTCGCTCGGTGTCGCATTGAGTTTGTTTTCGCCCGGCGCGAAAGCGGACACAGATGTTTCAGGTGCCACCGCGCGTCCTTCCCCCGACTGGCTGCGCTCCGGCACCATTTATGAGATTTTCCCGCGCGACTTCTCACCCGCCGGCAACCTCACCGGCGTCACGGCCAGGCTCGACGAATTGCACAGCCTCGGCGTGAACATCCTGTGGACGATGCCAATTCATCCCATCGGCGAAAAATGCCGCAAGGGTGAATTCGGCAGTCCGTATTCCGTCAAGGATTACTACGCCGTGGACCCGCATTACGGCACGGTGGACGATTACAAGCGGTTCGTGGCCGAGGCGCACAAACGCGGGATGAAGGTCATCATGGACCTGGTCGCGAACCACACCGCGTGGGACAGCGTGATGATGACCAACAAGGATTTTTACAAGCAGGACGCGGCCGGCCACGTCGTCCCGCCCGTGCGCGAATGGACGGATGTCGCCGGCTTGAATTACAGCAGTCCCGCGCTCCGCCAATACATGATCGCAATGCTCAAGTATTGGATCGAGGAGGCCGACGTGGACGGATTCCGCTGCGACGTGGCCTACATGGTGCCGGTGGATTTCTGGGAACAAGTCCGTATCGAACTCACCAGCGTCAAACCCGACATCATGTTGCTCGCCGAGGCCAGCAAACCCGAACTGCTCGTCAAGGCATTCGACATTGATTATTCCTGGTCACTGCTCGCCACGATGAACAACATCCTCATCCATAATGCGCCGGCGTCAGACGTGCGTAAATCGTGGGAAGAGAGCCGCCGCCAGTTCCCTAAGAATTCATTGCACCTGCGCATCAGCGACGACCACGACGAAGCCCGCGCCGTCGCCCGCTACGGTCTCAACGGCGCGCTCGCCGCCTCCGCGCTTATGTTCACGCTCGACGGTGTTCCCCTGCTCTACAACGGCATGGAAGTCGGCGATGCCACCGAATCCGGCGACCCCGCACTGTTCGACAAGCTGGATATTTTTTGGAACCCGAAAGAACGTCCGCAACTTCGCAGCATCTATCATGACCTCATCCAGCTCCGCAAGCAATACGCCGCCCTGCGCGGCAGCAACGTCGAGTGGCTCCGCAATTCCGACGAGACCAGGCTCGTCACCTTCCTGCGCGCCGACGACAAAGACCAACTGCTCGTGGTCATCAACTTTTCCAACCGCCCGCTCACCGGCACGGTGGACTTGAAAAATGCCGACGGTTTTGCGCCGGTGGAAATTTCCGGATTGCAAAATTCCGACGGGGTCCCGCCGCCCACATTTCATCTGAATGGTTTTGAATGGCGCATCTACCATCGAGGCGTGGGTGCGATGGCCGCAAAATAATTATATTCCCAATCCGCCGCTTTCTACGCAACCTGCGCCATGCAAAAGCCACGCCTGAATTTCTGGCAGATCTGGAACATGAGTTTCGGCTTTCTCGGCATCCAGTTCGGCTGGGGCCTGCAGATGGCCAATATGAGCGCCATTTACAGTTACCTCGGCGCGAACGCCGATTCCCTGGCCATTTTGTGGCTGGCCGCGCCCGTCACCGGCGTCATCATCCAGCCATTGATCGGGCAATACAGCGACCGCTGTTGGACCCGTTTGGGTCGGCGCCGCCCGTTTATTCTTGGCGGAGCGATTCTGGCATCCATCGCCCTGATTCTGATGCCCAATTGTCCCTCGGTCTGGATGGCGGCGGGGCTGCTCTGGGTGCTGGACGGAACGATCAATGCCAGCATGCAGCCGTTTCGGGCGTTGGTGGCGGACAATCTGCCGGAAGAACAAAACTCGCAAGGCTTCGCCATTCAGTCCCTGTTCATCGGTCTGGGCGGAACCGTTGCGTCAGCGTTGCCTTGGATGATGACGAACTTGTTTGGCGTCACTTCCGATGTTGCCGGACATATCCCGCATTCTGTCCGGCTCTCGTTTTACATTGGCGCAGTGGCATTCATGGGCGCGGTGCTGTGGACGGTCTTCAGCACGTCGGAATATCCGCCATCCGAACCGGAACTGGCCGCCATCCGCGCGCGAAAATTTGATTGGACGCTCGGCCTGGGCGACATCTTTGCGCTGGTATTTCATCTGCCCCGGCGAATGTGGGAACTGGGACTGGTTCAATTTTTCACCTGGATCGGGATGTTTTCGATGTGGGTTTATTTTTCCCCGGCAGTCGCAAAAAACATTTTCCACGCCGCCCCCGGCTCGCCGGAAATGGAAGCCGCCGGTTCCTGGTCAGGCTTCTGTTTCGCCGCGTATAATGCCGTGTGCTTCTTTTTTTCCTTCGTGCTGTTGTGGGGCACGAAATACACCGGCCCCAAGCTGATGCACGTTCTCTGTCTGGCGGTCGGTGCGCTGGGGCTGGCGTCGGTTCCTCTGGTTTCAGATAAACATCACCTGCTGTTCGCCATGACGGCGGTCGGCATCGCGTGGTCCAGCATTCTCTCCATGCCCTACGCCATGCTCGCGCCCGCGTTGCCGAAGGAAAAAGTGGGTGTGATGATGGGCATGTTCAATCTGTTCATCGTGCTGCCGCAAATCGCCGCCTCCAGCCTGCTGGGTTACGTCCTGAAATATTTTCTGCACAGCGAGCCGATGAATGCGCTGGTGCTCGGCGGCGCGAGCATGGGCCTCGCCGCCCTGCTAACCCTGCTGGTGGTGACATTCAAAAAAACCGGCGCGGATCCGCTGCCGGCCGGCGGCGGAAGCGGACATTAGCCCGCGACCAGTCGCGTTGATGGTCCGTTTTGCAAAGGACGAACGAAATCTGCGCTGGCAGGACAACCTGGTATTTTGCTTTGACTCACACCCGATTTTGAACCATTTCAGAAAACCATGAAACTTATTTTCCGTCTGCGCTTTCACACCATGCCGGGACAGTCGCTGCTGCTCACCGGCAATCACGAAATTCTCGGCGGCGGCAAAATGGAAGCGGCGGTCCGGCTCCAGTATCTCGACGCGGAATTCTGGCAGGCGACGATTTTTTTGGCCGGCGGCGCGGTTCCCGACGCCGCGATTGGTTACAACTACATTTTGCAAAACGCCGACGGCTCCACCGTTCGGGATTGGGGCGACGACCGCGTGCTCAACCCGGCGTCGTTCCAGCGCGGCGAAGTTTTGATCGTTGATTCTTGGAATCCCGCCGGCGCGTTTGAAAACGCCTTTTACACCGAGCCGTTCAAAAAGATTTTGCTCCGGGAGCATCACACCGAATTCCGCACGGTGCCGGCGCTGGGCGCGACCCACATCTTCAAGGTCAAGGCGCCGCTCCTGCTGAAAGGTCAAACGCTTTGCATCGCGGGCGGTTGCGCCGCGCTGGGAAACTGGAGCACGAACGCGCCCCGCTTGTTGAACCGGATCGCCGGAGAGGATTTCTTAAGCGTGCAGATTGACCTGGGCCGCGAAACGTTTCCGGTCAGTTACAAATATGGCGTATATGATCTGGAGCGCGGGCAATTTGTCCGCTACGAGGAGGGTGAAAACCGGATTTTGCAGGACACCGTCGCGCCGGACAAACACACGGTGGTGAACGACGGCTTCGTCCGCCTGCCGGCCAACACTTGGAAAGGCGCGGGCGTGGCGGTGCCGGTCTTCAGCCTGCGGACCGAAAACGGATTTGGTGTCGGCGAATTCACCGACTTAAAGCCGCTGGCCGACTGGTGCCGCCGGACCGGCTTGAAGCTGATTCAAATTCTGCCCGTCAACGACACCAGCGCCACGCATTCGTGGCTGGACTCCTACCCTTACGCCGCAATTTCGGCGTTCGCGCTGCATCCGCTTTACTTGAATTTGAATCAAATTGTCGCTGGCAGGAAAAAGAGCCTGCCCGAAAATTTTGAGTCCGAAAGAAAACGGTTGAACGCGCTGGAAGCCGTGGATTACGAGGCGGTGATGAACGCCAAACTGAAATTCGTCCGGAAAGTTTTCCCGGCGCAGAAGGAGGAGACTTTTGCGCAACCCGCTTGCCAGCAATTCTTTGAACAAAACAAACATTGGCTCGCGCCTTACGCGGCGTTTTGTTTTTTGCGCGACAAATTTGGAACAGCGGATTTCAACCAGTGGCCGGAGCACCGGCGTTATCAGCGTGACGAAATCGAAAGACTCCTTGCCAGGGACCCCGGCGCCCGCGGCGAAGTTGAACTCAATTATTACATCCAATTCCATTTGCATTTTCAGTTGAAGGAGGCGACGGAATACGCGCACGCCAACGGGGTGATAGTGAAGGGTGACATCGCCATCGGCGTCCATCGCCACGGCGCGGATGTTTGGCAGCAACCGGAACTTTTTCACACGGACAGGCAGGCGGGCGCGCCGCCGGACGCCTTCGCGGCGAAGGGGCAAAACTGGGGTTTCCCCACTTACAACTGGCCGCGCATGATGGAGGATGGCTTCGCCTGGTGGCGCCGGCGCTTTGAGCAGATGAGTTGCTACTTTGATGCGTTTCGGATTGATCACATTCTTGGATTTTTCCGCATCTGGAGCAGTCCGGCGCACGCGGTGGAGGGTATTCTCGGGGTTTTTGTTCCCGCCATTCCAGTGTCGGCTGCCGAATTAGAGCGGCGCGGAATCCCCTTTGACCGCAACCGCCACGTCAAGCCGTTCATTACGGACAATGTGCTGCGGCAAATGTTTGACACCGACGCCGGCAGGGTGCGGCGTGCGTTTCTCACTGTGGATGCGCATGGGCATTACGCGTTAAAATCCAAATTTGCGACACAACTCCAGGTGGAACAAAGGTTTTCAATTCTGAAATCCAGCGAACAAAATCAAAAGCTCAAGAACGGCTTGTTCGACTTGATCAGCAACGTGATTTTGTTTGAGGTTGAAGGGTCGGTGGAGCAGGAATTCCATTTTCGCTTTGCAATGGAGGACACCTCGTCCTTCAAAAATCTGGACCTGCAAACGCAGGCACAACTCAAGGAGCTTTACGTGGATTATTTTTTCCGGCGGCAGGCAGGCTTCTGGAAGCGCGAGGGTTTGCAAAAGCTGCCCGCGCTGAAACGCGCCACCAACATGCTCATCTGCGGCGAGGATCTCGGCCTCGTGCCCCCCTGCGTGCCGGAAGTGATGAAGGAACTGGGACTGTTAAGTCTGGAAATCCAGCGGATGCCCAAGGAACTGCACCGCAAATTTTCCCGTCCTCAGGACGCGCCGTATTTGGGCGTCGTCACACCGTCCACGCACGACATGAGCACGCTTCGCGGCTGGTGGGAGGAAGACCGGAACCTCACGCAACAATTTTTCAACGGGGAATTGGAGCAGCCGGGTGACGCGCCGCCGCGATGCGAACCCTGGATCAGTCAGGCGATCATCCGCCTGCATCTGGCCTCTCCGGCCATGTGGGCCATTTTTCAGCTTCAGGATTTGCTGGGCATGGACGATGCATTGCGCCGGTCCGATGTTGCCGCTGAGCGCATCAATGTTCCGGCCGATCCGAAAAACTACTGGCGTTACCGCTTGCACCTGCCACTGGAGCAGTTGCTGAGGGCAGACGGTTTCAACGACGATTTCAAAGACTGCCTCCGGCAAACCGGGCGTTGATCCTGACCACACAAAGATGCGGTGGGAACCTTCTCGCGCGGGCTAATTCTGCAATCGAATTTACCTAAAGATGACTTCTGTCGTTGGATTTAACCACTGTCGAATACAAAGCAGGATAGCCTGAAACGAGGCAGTTACAATCACATCGTTTTCTGGTCAGTGCGGGGCATCTCAAGCCGCTGGGCAAGCCCGCGCAGAATGCCCGCAAATGGTTTGCGACCGTGGAAATCGAGCGGATGAGCGGTGACCCGGACTGGCTGGACAAGGCCGTTTGCATCGTGGAAAAACAAATCCACGAAATGAACAAAAAGCAAAAGGGCAGAGAACTCGTAGCGTCCCATGTCAAATGACGCTGGAATGACACCGTTCAATGACCTCACCGACAATCATTTTTTGGGGTCGGTTTTTTGCTTGTTTAATTGTTTGAGCAGGAGTATCAGCAGCAAAATTCAAATCAATTTATGGGCACCATATTCCTCGGTTGTGTGGTTGGTTTTATCGTCTGGTTTCTCGTCCGTTATCTCGCCGCCGGATTTTATACCGTGAACCAGAACGAGCGCGCGGTGAAGACCAGCTTCGGTCGGGCCGAGCGCGTGGGCAACGCGATGACCGCGCAGGACCCCATCGCCGCGCAACTCAGTGCCGAGGAAAAGGAGCGCTATAACTATCCGCAGGTGCGCGTGATCCCGCCGGGCGGACCGTATTTCAAATGGCCATGGGAAAAGGTCTATAAAGTTTCCGTCGCCACGCAGACAATGAACATGGCCACCGACCCGGAGAATGCCGACGCCAATTCCCAGGGCACCATTCTCGAAGCTGTCACCAAGGACCAGCTCAACACCGGCTTGAAAGGCCAGATCCGCTGGCATGTCTCGGAGCGGAACCTCTACGCCTACCTCTTCGGCGTGAAACACCCGATCACGCACGTCATGGGCTACTTCGTTTCCGTGCTGCGCGAGCGCATCGCCAACTTCGAAGCACCGGCCAATGCCAAGGCCGGCGACCCCGCCGCACTGCACAACATCGCTGCCACCGCCGTCATCGGGATTTCCATCAACGACCTCCGCAAAAATTTGAGCGACATCAATGATCACATGGATCGGGAATGTGTCGTCTCGGCGGCGCGTTACGGCATCACGTTGGACGCGTCGCTCATCACCGGCATTGACCCGCCAACGGAAGTAGAATCCGCGCTGGCCGCCATCAACACCGCCTACAACCAGGTCTCGTCCGACATCAGCCTCGCGCAGGCGAGCGCGGACCAGAAAATCGTCCAGTCCAAACGCGCCGTGGAAATCGAGACGCTCAAGGCGCAGGCCGAAGTGCAGCCGATTGTCGCGCTGGCCGACCAGTTGACCGACCTGAAATCGAACAGCGCCGGCGCGCTCGACGCCTACGTCCGCAACGTCCGCCTGAAACTCTACAGCGAAGCCAAGACCGTGATTATGGAGGCCAGCCATGAATGATAATCCTCTCGATTCGCCCGTCGTGCATTTCTTCATCGCTGCCGTCATCACCTTCATTGGGATGTTCATCCTCGTGCCGGTCTTTTTCGGCTTCGTGCGGCTGTTCGGCTTTTACACCATCATCGAGGAACGGCAGTGCAAGGTCTATATGCTGTTCGGCAAGGTCGTCGCCGTCATAGACCAGCCCGGCCTGCATCTGCTCATTTTCAAGCTCGGCATCAAGGCCCCGCTCGTGAACTTCCTGGGCAAATGCCACACGCTCGACCTGCGGCTGGACCAGGAATACATCCGCAGCACGCCCGTCAATTCCGAGGAAGGCGCGCCCATGGGCATCGGCATCTGGTATGAGATGGTCGTGAGCGACCCCGTGGCCTACCTGTTCAAGAACGCCGACCCGCGCGGCTCGCTCGCCGCCAACGTGGGCAACTCCACCGTCCGCTGCCTGAGCAACCTGAAGCTCGCCGACATGCTGCAGAACCGGCATCCCATGAGCCAGACCGTGCGTGCCGAAGTCTCGCCACAGTCGCAGGAATGGGGCTACAGCCTCGGCTCGACCTATATTCGCAAGGTGCATTTCCGCGACGAAGGCATGATCAAGCAGATCGAGGAAAAGGTCGTCAACCGGCTGCGGCAGGTCACCTCCGCCATCAAGCAGGACGGCACCAACCAGGTCAACATCATCGCCAGCACGGCGGAACAGCAGGCGGCCATCGAATTCGCCAAGGCCGCGGCGATGCGCCCGCAGATCGTGGGCGCGGCGCTGAAAAAGATTTCGCAGGACGCGGACATCTCGCGGGCGTTGTTCAACGTGCTGGAAACGCAGAACATCATCGAGGGCGAGGCGGTAATAACGCTGATTCCAAAAAACTCCGGCATGTTGGGCGAGCTGGTCGCCGCCTCGCAGGCGCCGAAAGGCGTGCCGGTGAAATAACCTTCTCCGCTCTGTGGAGAATTGACGCCGCCGGCTTGATGAAACTGACGCCATGAATCCTTTCCTAAACAAAACGCAATACCGGCAAAACCGATCTGTTGGCTTGTATCCGCAAATTGACGGACGAGGGTTTGTGAAATTATGCCACCGATGAAAATTAGAAAGCCAAGTCTAGCAATGCTATCGGACAGGTCGCTTTTGGCTTTGGCAGCAAAAAAGGCTTTTAAGTTTGCCAACCACAGACAGTGGTATCACGACCGGACGCAGTCGTTGAGCTTCATGGCTCGACTCAATTTCCACGTCACTCAACTTTCGCTTGAGATTGAGAACGGAACATACGAGCCGTCTGCAAAGACAGTATTCCCAGCCCCCAAGCGAATTGAATCTGGCGATGGAAAGGATTCTTACACTTACAGACCGCTGTGCAGGCAACCGTTTCGAGATGAAGTTGTCGAAGTCGCCTTGCTCTCCTTGCTTGCAAATCACTTTGAACCTTTGTGGGGTGACCCGGAAAACGACCACTTTCCTGATTTGTGGTCGCTTGGCAATCGTCTCCATCTGGTAAGGTTAGATCAAGAACGGGAGTTTTCTGTAGGTAATGCTCGTATTTATCGTGACTGGGGTGACGACTATGCTCGTTTTGTCAAAGACACTGAATCGGCTTTCAATACGGTGCTGACCGCCTTGAGTCGTGAAGACCAAGTTGTCCTCATCTGCACGGATCTGAAATCGTTCTACCCAACCATTGATCGTCTTCGTCTAGTCAAAATCCTCAAGCGGCACACCAAGCCGGACATTCGGCCATTGATTGATCGAATATTTGGCGTTTACGACGTTAATGTCAGCGCGGGATGTGAAGGAAGTGAGAGACATCTTTCCTCGACGGGATTACCTCAAGGGCCTGCACATTCCGGCTTCTGGGCAAATGTATATTTGGCTGAATTCGATAAATGGATCATGTCGAGACTGCCTGCGCTCTTGAGGAAACAAGGCGTTTCCTGTCAGCTTCGTTTCTATGCCCGCTATGTTGATGACATGCGCTTGGTGTTTCGTTGCAATGGTAAGCATTCAGAACAACTCTTCCAGAATACCAAGACCAAAGTTTCGCATTTCCTGAAGTCCATTGGGCTCGGACTCTCGGAAGATAAAACTTCGAAAATTATCCAAGATGCGACCGGCAGCTTGCTGACAACCGGACAGGTCGCGGAAAGGATGCAATCCATCACGAAGCGCGCATATTTTCCTTTGCCGCCAGAGAATTTGAAAGAGCTGGCGAAGGAAGTTCGACTGTTGTTTCACGCCGAGACAAACGTAAATATTCGTTCGATCTCAGATTTGGACGGCCCGAAGTTGCTTGATAACCCAGGTGTCCGAACCGATTCACGCCGCCGCTTCGCGGCGAACAAATGGGCGGGGGTTGCCAGAGATTTGGATCGGATGTCAGTTCCTTGGAATGATGAAAAGAAAGTCTTTGCGCAAGAGCTTGTGCGAGTATGGCACGAAGACCCTGGTCAAACGCAATTGCTCCAGCGTGCGCTGGAGCTTGGTCTGCGGCCGCAAGATATTAGCAAAGTTCTCGTCCGGCTGGATAAGTTGAAAGAGAACCCGTCGTCATTTGGCTACTATGCCTTTGTCTTGTCATATCTGCTGGATGCATTGGTTTCCTCACCTCTCGATTTGAAGGAGTGGCCAATGCTACAGCTTGCGAAAGAGGTGTTTCGCCGCAAGTGGGCACACCCGATTCTAGTGAACAAGGCCCAGCACTATTTACTTCGCACAGCACGGCCAATGGTCCATTGGGAAAACGAGGTTGAGGACGAATACCGTGACAACGCGTGGTTATTGCGCAATCGTCTTGAAGGCCGGATGGCCCATGGTGAAATCCTATCAGACGTCGAGGAGGTGGGGATTCTTTGTGCTCTACCAGTATCGTCTCGTCTGCTCCTTAAATGCCTCCAAGCGCTGCTTCAGCCCAAGGAAGAGCGGCGCAGAATCAAGTTTTTGCGAGCAGTGCTTCTCCGTCGTAAGGATCTCGCATTAGAACTTATCGATGGCGCTCACAGCGACTTCTTTGAACTCACTGCATTCCGCGATGTGGTTGACCTGCAAGCTGCGAATGCAACGGATGACTTGCTCTATCGGCTCATTCTAAATAACGAGTTCAAAAGCCCGGTATCTTGGACGCGGTTAGCATCACAACTTGGGCGGTTCCTCCTAACACCAAAGAACAGAAAGAGCGTCGCGCGTGGTTTGCTGAACCCATTCGCGATTAGTTTGGAGAGCGATGGGAACTTGTCTCTGAAATTTCCTGATCGTCCAATGCCAGCCTATCAAGGGTATTCCGCGCAGAGAAAGGGCTGGTTCGTGAAATCAAACACCCAAGATTGGGCTCTGCCGGTTGGCCTAATCCTGAAAGCTGCTGCTACCGGAAGGCCGATTGATTTGCTCGGTATGACTCCAGTTGGACGTTTTGGTCTTGCTGGGACGTTTGGTTCACTTGTCCGCGCTGGCGGCAAGTTGCCAAAACAGGCCGGAAATATTCTTGACCGCCTTTTTGCCTGGCACGGCTCAAAAATCGAAGGCTACAAATCACCCCGCCGTTTTCTTAGCGACGTCGCCGCGTTGGAAAATCATTTGGGAGCGAACTCCACGACGAATGCCGTTATTTGTGACGTCGACACCCCAAGGGAAGTTGGCAAATCAACCCCGAACCCTGTCTTCAACTTGGTAATATGTCAAATTCCTTCGCACCCAGCTTCGGTGGATGATGCAATGATTCGGCGGGCACTTTCTATTGCGCGACTGATTCTCGAACAGAAGGGGACAGAAGGAAACACCGTGGATTTAGTGGTCTTTCCGGAACTTTCTGTGCCGACTGCCTCAATACGCACTCTCTGCCGTTTCGTCCGTCAAATGCAAACCTTGGTGCTCGCGGGCTTGGAACTTCGCGTCGCTCCAGATCAGAGCCGCCGTTTGAATGAGTTGATGTGGATTGTCCCACTAGATGACGATGGCCAACATCTCGCCGCACTGTTGCAGGAGAAAATTCACGTAACGCCTGGGGAGAGTGCTTTGCGGCCGCCGGTGGTCGAAGCAAATCCCGCAATCATTTGGAGAATCAACGGTCATAAGGGTCGCCTAGCTGCAATTAACTGTTACGAATTTACCAATCTCCTTATTCGCGACCTTTTGCGAGGCCGGGTCGAAGGATTGGTAATTGCTGCAAACAATCAAGACATTACCACTTTTGATAACCTCGTAGAATCGACGCACTACGATCTTTTCTCGCATGTCATTCTTGTGAATGCGGAAAGGTTTGGAGGAAGCGCAGTCCGTGCACCCTACAGGGAACACTGGGATAGAAGAATTTTCGATATTCATGGCAGTAACTTGTTCGCAGTGAATGTTTGTTCCCTTAACCTTCGGGACTTTCGAGGCCCGAGCTTAAAACCGAAGAAATCCAGACCCGCCGGATTTGTGATTCATCCATAACAGCAAATCTGTGAGTGTAAAACTCATGCCCATCACCGTCACGCACCCGCTGGGACGAGTCCCCACGTTCGCCGAACTGCAAGCCCTGGCCCGACAGCATCAAGTCCAGATCATCGGCCATGCGCAGGCCGGCGACTTCCAGCATCCCGCCGGCGAGCAGCCCCAGGTGACCGGGAATTATGTCTTTGCGCCGGACGGCGCCCTGCACGGCGAGTTCATGGCTCACGTCCTCGGCAAAGTGGCCGGGACCTTCGCCTTTACGTCGGGCCAGGCCGAAATCACCATCACCGCCAAGCCCTTCCTGCTGCCCGAGCCGGTCTTGAAATCCAAGCTGTCCGAAGAACTGGAAAAGTTCTGCGCCCAATTCCCCACCAAAGTCTAAAGGGTGAAACCTGAAGCCATCTGATTAAACATGAAAAAACTGCTGCTTCCGCTGGTTGCGCTGCTGGTTACATCCGGCGCGATGCGGGCGGCAGAGCCTAAATCCATCCCGGAACTGCAGGCGGCGATTGAAGCGGTTTTGAAAGAAACCCGGACGCCGGGTGCGGCCATCGCCATCGTTTCCCGTGACAAGACGGAGTGGCTGGCGGGCCTCGGCAAAGCCGACGTGGCCGCCAACCAGCCCGTCACCGCCGACACCCTGTTTCGCGTCGGCTCGGTTTCCAAATCGTTCGTCGCCCTGGCGGCGCTCCAGTTGCAGGAAGCCGGCAAGCTCAAGCTGACGGACACAGTAAGGCAGTGGGTGCCCGACGTGGCCTTTGTCAATCCGTGGGAGGCCAGCGACCCGTTGCGCCTGGTGCATTTGCTTGAACACACCTCGGGTTTTGACGACATGCACCTGCGGGAGTATGCGCTTAATGATCCGACGCCGATGTCGTTGAAGGATGCGCTGGCCTATGGCGCGTCCTCGCGCGTGTGCCGCTGGCCGCCCGGGACGCGCATGGCTTACTGTAGTTCCGGCCCTGTAGTGCTGGCGGCGGTGATTGAAAAAGCTTCGGGCGAGCGTTTCGAGGATTACATGCAGGAACACATTTTCAAACCGCTGCACATGGACACCGCCGGTTATTTTTACACGCCGGCCGTGCAGCAGCACCTGACCAAACTGTATCATCCCGACGGCATCACGCCTTATCCCTACTGGCATATCGGGCTTCGCCCCACAGCCGCACTCAACGTGTCGGCAAAAGACATGGCCAATTATCTGCGATTTTGTCTCCAACGCGGCAGCCTGGATGGCACGCAAGTGCTGCAGCCGGCGTCCATTGAGCGCATGGAAACCACGGCAACCATGCCGTCGGCCAAATTGGGGAACATGTTGAATTACGGACTGTGCAATTACCCCATCCTTGAAGGTCCGTTTGTTTTTCGAGGGCACAACGGCGCAGTCATGGGCGGCATCGTTCAAACAGGGTATCTTCCCGGCCAGGGCCGCGGCTATGCGGTCATGATCAATTCGGGAAGCTTTAATGCCGCGTCTCGGATTGGAACACTGATCCGTCAGTATCTGATACGCGGTCTGACTCCGCCGGCTTTGCCACCGGTGTCGCCGGTACCGGAGGAGGCAAGGCAGCACTTTGCAGGATACTATCAACTCATCAGCCCTCCCGTGCAGTGGGCTTATGGGTTCGAGCGTTTGCTGAACGACAGGCGGCTGGTCTTCACCACCAACGGACTTTTCGTGACCTCCCTTGGCGTGCTGCGCGAAAAATGGGTGCCCACGACGGCACGGCTGTTCCGTCGTGAGAACAAATCCATGGCCGAGGTCGCCTTGTTGCCGGATGCCGAGGGAGAGATTTTGATTCAATGTGGCTTCGGCACTTTCAAGAAAATTTCCGCGCTGCGGTTTTGGGCACAGTTGATTGGAACGGGATTGGTTTCCGTGCTGGTGGGAAGTTCATTCGTTCTGGCTCCGGTTTGGATTTATAGAAAATTGTTTGGCAAGAACTACAAACCGGGTCCGCTCTCGGTGCGGATTTGGCCGCTCGTCAGCGCAGCCTTGCTGGTGACGTTTGACCTCCTCCTGGTCTGGGGGTTTCGGGGAGTTTTGACCGGCCGATATGTGGATGATGTCAGATTGGGCACTCCCTGTTTCCTGACAGTCAGCATCATGCTCGCGAGTCTTGCTTTTCCACTGGCCGCAGCCGCGAGTCTTTACGTTGCCTATCGTGAGTGGACTGCGCCGATGAAGCGCTGGGCTTACTGGCATTCCGTCCTGGTCGCGACGGCCGTGGCAACCGTCGGTGTCTATTATGGCTATTGGGGCCTGATCGGGCTGCGGTTTTGGGTCTGATTATGAATATCGAGATATCGCCCAGCGCAAACCATTCTCTGCAGGGTTACCGGAGATTTTGCAACCTAAAGTTATGAAATGCGACGTCTGTGGCTTGGAATCACATTTCGAGGCGGCCTTTATCAAGGAACGCAAATCGTTTCAATCAACCCAGCGAACGCTCTGCCCCACCTGCTGGAAGCGACGACGCCATTCAATTGAAGGCTGGTATCAGGTTGCCGTGCTGGTTGGGGGAATCTTTGGATATTTCATTCTTTGGCTGAATCCTTGGTCGGAGCTGGGGCGTTTGCTAACAACATTCTTCCTCATTGACGTATTCCTTATCCTGACCATTGTGCCCCATGAATTGGGACATGCCGTTGCCGGACGTTTGCTTGGCTGGCGGGTATTTGCGGTCGTCATTGGATTGGGGAAGCAGGTTTTCAAATTCCGTCTGTTCGGAATCATTTTCTCTTTTCACTGGTTGCCGGTCGCCGGAATCACCCGATTGGCTCCAATTGATGCCCGCTGGTTTAGGGTGAAGCGATTTTTTGTCTTTCTTGCCGGTCCGGCTGTGAACGCAGCCATCGCCGCAATCATCTTCCTGATCTGGCGGGATTCATGGCGTGATTTCGGTTTCATGGGGCTGTCACGGGCAGCAAGGCTTTGTTTTTGGGCAAACCTTTGGGTGATGATGTTCAATTTGTGGCCTCATCAGTCCAAATCCTTGAATATGGCCACGGATGGAAAACAACTGCTCAAGACGTTTTCCAAGAAACCGGAGGACATAGAGGAGCTACGGGCGGCGCGATTCGCATTGGAAGCGGCGGTGCGGCGCGATGAATACAAAGACCCGGCAGGAGCGCTCGACTGGTGCAACCAGGGACTGGCATTGTTTCCGCATAATTTCCATTTGCTAAACATGAGCGGCGTGCTTTGCCTTGACCAACAAGATTACAGCCGTGCGCGCGAAATTTTTCTTCGGCTCTTAAAGCCGGAAATGAAGCCCGACGGAACGCGCTGCGTCATCCTGAATAACATGGCGTATACGGATGCTCTCATCGGCGACCCTGAACTGCTGCCGGAAGCCGATGCTTATTCAAGGGAGGCGTATACTGCTGCTCCGTGGGTGCCATTCATTACGGGGACACGCGGCACCGTGCTCGTGGCGATGGGAGAGATTGAGGCCGGGATAAAACTGCTCAAGGAAGCCCTCGAAAAAGCTTGGACTTCCCGGAGCAAAGCAGAAAATGCCTGTCATCTCGCCATTGCAAATGCCCGGTCCGGAAACCGCGATCAAGCGGACAAATATCTCACGTTGGCCCGGCAATTGGATTCGCAATGCCGGTTGATTGAACGGGCCCAGACGGAATTTGAGAAAACAAAATAACAAATCGTTTCGCAGAGATCACGATTTATTTTTTTAGTCATTGGCAGCGTGAGAGGTTTCCTTCGGGAAATCGGCCCCCGCGAGAAACCACTTCTAATCCGGTTCGCCCGTCAATTCTCGTTTGGCCTGTGCAAGATCAGACATCGTCGCACCGTTCGGTAGACGACCATCAATGACCGCAAGTTCCGACGCGCGCGAATGCACCATATCCCGTGTCACCGTGCCGATGCCGGCGGAATGTTCGGTCAGGCCACTTTCCTTCAGTGGATTTGTATTCATGGGTTAATAATTGAAAACTTAAAAAAGACCTCATCGCATTGCCTGGCCAGCGAGAAATCTTTTTCAGTGATTCCGCCTTCATCATGCGTGGAAAGCGTCAACGTCACCTTGTCAAAACGAATATCTATATCTGGATGGTGGTTCATTTTTTTTGCATTCATGGCGATACGATTGACAAAAATGATGCTGTTTAAGAACCCCCCAAACTCAAAAGTGCGGCAAATGGTTTGCTCGCGTTGCGACCAGTTCGAGACGGCTTTTAAACCAGCCCTGATTTGTTTGGGGGTTAAGGCAGACATCACAATAAATCATTCACGGTTCCTGCCGGAGCCGCTTTTTTTGCCGCCGCCGGTGAGTTCGTTTACAGTGGCCCAAGCGCGTGCTTCTGCAGTTTTCATGCCGACGCCTTTTTTCTCGTAGCTGGCTTCGATGTGCGCCGCCTGACGTTTTTGTTTGTCAGTGTAGCTGGATTTATCGCCTTGAGGCATGGAGTTCCTTGCTTGGTTTCAAAAATTTTGCGGTTTATGTTTTGTCGTGGCCAACGTATTCCGCGTTTAGCATTTCGGCCTAAATTAAATTATGAGCCGGGCTGATCAATTGCCATGGGGTAAAACCCTACCGTGAATTTTGGGAGTCTTCTCCCACCAAAACGGATCCAGCGAAAGATATTTTTTATCGAATCGCCGGAGTTTGTTTCAAGCGTGCATTTTGAAATCTATGGGGTTTTCACCCCATTGTCTTTCGCGTCAATCGAGGCAACACTTCCTTCGAGTCCTAAACGTGGTCTGCAACCCCAGCTTCCATCGCAGGAATAACGGGCAAACTATGATGAAGTTGGAACAAATTCTAATTCGTAATCGAACGGAAACGCCGGAGATTTCGACGGACGAAGAGCCGTTGCGCGGCGAGTTGTTGAGTATTGATCTGCTCAAACAATCCGCGCGCAACCTGGCGCAGAATCGCCGGGTGCAAAATGGCAGCGGCCCAAACCTGCTGCTACCGCGGCTCGCGTCCAATGAGGAAATCCTCCGCGATTACAATGAACGGACTTTGGAGGTTGAAAAAAACCGGCACATCACCCCGGCGGCGGAATGGTTGCTGGATAATTTTCACCTGATCGAAGAGCAAATCCGCACGGCGCAGCGCCATCTGCCGCGCGGCTTCAACCGCGAACTGCCGCAACTGCTCAACGGGCCGTGGAAAAATTTTCCGCGCGTTTATGAGATCGCCTTGCAGATTGTTTCGCACACGGACGGGCGGATTGATGCGGAGCATCTGACGAGTTTTGTCGCGGGCTATCAGGAAATCGTGCCGTTGAAGCTCGGCGAACTCTGGGCGATTCCCATCATGCTCAGGCTCGCGCTGATTGAAAATGTGCGGCGCGTGGCGGCGCAATTGAATTCCGTGCGCAAGGATCGCGACGCGGCGGAAAACTGGGCGAATGAAATTTTGTCGGTTGCGGAAAAAAATCCGGCGCATCTGATCATTGTCGTCGGTGAATTGGCGCGCTCGCAGCCGGTCTTGAACCGTGCGTTCGTCACGGAATTTTTGCGCCGCATCCAGGAAAAATCACCGTCGGTGAAACTCGCCGTCGGCTGGATCGAAGAACGCCTCGCCGAGGACAGCCTGACGGTCGGCCAGCTCGTGCAAAGCGAAAGCCAGTATCAGGCCGCGACGCAGGTTTCGGTCGGCAATTCCATTTGCAGCCTGCGTTTTCTCGACGCGATGGACTGGCAGGATTTTGTCGAGGCGCAAAGCGTCGTCGAACAAGCCTTGCGCACCGATCCGGCGAAAATTTACGCGCAAATGGATTTCACGACGCGCGATTTTTACCGGCACACGATTGAACGCACCGCCCGCTTCAGCAAAAAAACTGAATTTGAAGTCGCAACTCTGGCCATCGGCCTCGCGCAGAAAAATGCGGGCAACCCCGATGACCGTCTTGCGCATGTCGGGTTTTTTCTGACCGGCAAAGGCGTGAACATTTTGGAACGCGCGGCGGAAATGCGGATTCCGCTCCGCAGCATTTTGCCGCGCATCGCGCGAAAATGTCCGCTCGCATTTTATCTCGGCGGCATTTTCGCCGTGACGCTGGCCGTGACGATTCCACTCTTGCAGCACGCGGCGGCGATGGGAATTTCAAATGCGATGCTCGCCCTGGTCGCGCTGCTGGCGCTGCTTTGCACGAGCCAGCTGGCCGTGTCGCTCGTGAACTGGTTCGTCACCATTTTCGTCCTGCCTTCGCCGTTGCCACGATTGGATTTTTCCAAAGGCATTCCGCCCGCGGACGCGACGATGGTGGTTGTGCCCACGATGCTCGCCAGCGTGCGCGGCGTCGAGACGCTGCTCGAAGCGCTCGAAGTCCGCTATCTCGCCAACAGCGACGACAATGTTTTCTTCGCGCTGCTGACCGATTTTTGTGATTCGTCGGAAGAACACGAACCCGGCGACGACGAATTATTAAAGCGCGCGGGCGAAGGCATTGCGGCATTGAATCAAAAATACAAAAATGACCGCCCGTGCGTTTTTTATTTTTTCCAGCGTCCGCGCCGCTGGAATGAAACGGAAAAAATCTGGATGGGCTACGAGCGCAAACGCGGCAAGCTCGCCGACTTGAACCGCTTTCTGCGCGGCGGCGGCGTGGACCATTTTTCCAAGATCGTCGGCGATCTCTCCGCGCTGCCGCACATCAAATATGTCATCACGCTCGACACCGACACGCAATTGCCGCGCGACGCCGCGCGACAACTGGCGGCAACGATGGCGCATCCGCTGAACCGCCCGATTTACGACACGGAAAAAGGATTGATCGTCGAAGGCTATACGATTTTGCAACCGCGCGTCGCCGTCAGTCTGCCGAGCGCGGGACGTTCGCGGTTCGTGAAATTATTTTCCGGCGATCCGGGAATTGATCCTTACACGCGCGCCGTTTCGGATGTATATCAGGATGTTTTTCACGAAGGCTCGTTCATCGGCAAGGGCATTTACGACGTGGACGCGTTTGAGCGCGCGGTCGGCGGAAAATTTCCGGAGAACCGGATTTTGAGCCACGATCTTTTGGAAGGCAGCTACGCGCGCGCGGCACTCGTCAGCGACGTGCAACTGTTCGAGGAATTTCCCTCGCGCTACAGCGCCGACACGCGGCGGCGGCATCGCTGGATGCGCGGTGACTGGCAGATTGCGGCATGGCTGCTGCCGCGCCTGCCCGGACTGGACGTGCGCCGCTTGGAAAATCCGCTGACCGGATTGTCGCGCTGGAAAATTTTTGACAACCTGCGCCGCAGCCTCGTTCCGTTTGCGCTGGTTTTTTTGCTGCTGCTCGGCTGGCTGCTGTTTCCGAAAAATTCCGGCGCGTGGGGAATTTTAATTTTGTCCATCATCGTGCTGCCGTCGCTGCTCGCGGTGTTGACGGAATTTTTGCGGAAGCCGAAAGACCTGCCGTTTTATCTGCATTTGAGAAATGTCGGCGATACGCTGGCGCGTCAAATGGGACAGACCATTTTGACCGTGGCGTTTCTGCCTTACGATGCCGGCATCAGTCTTGATGCCGTTTCGCGCACGTTGTGGCGTTTGATTTTCACGCGTCGTCATCTTTTGGAATGGCAAACTTCCGACGACAACGAATGTGACGACAAGGACAATTTGCAAAGCTTCTATGCCGCGATGTGGTGCGCGCCGTTTTTGGCCGTGGGCGCGTCGGTGTTGCTTTTTTTCCTCGGCAATCCTCCTTCGTGGATCATCTTCGGATTTTTTGCGTTGTGGCTGGTTTCGCCGGCGATTGCGTGGTGGATCAGTCTGCCGATCGAGGAAAAACGCGTGGAATTTTCCGGCGAGCAAATTCACAAGCTCCGCAAGCTCGCGCGCCGGACGTGGTATTTTTTTGAAACATTTGTCACCGCCGGGGAACACTGGCTGCCGCCGGATAATTTTCAGGAATATCCGCACGCCGTCATTGCGGCGCGCACGTCGCCCACGAACATCGGCCTCGCCTTGTTGAGCACGCTGGCCGCGCATGATTTCGGCTACGTTTCGCTGCGCGGTTTGACGGAAAAAATCGGGCGCACGCTGGCGACCGTGGAAAAACTGGAGCGTTATCGCGGCCATTTTTACAACTGGTATGACACGCGCACGCTCAAGCCGATGCAGCCGCTGTATCTTTCCACCGTGGACAACGGCAATCTCGCCGGCCTGCTGCTGACGCTTCACTCGGGTTTGCTCGAACTCGCGGATCAAAATTGGAGCGCCGCCAGAATCATCGCCGGACTGCGTGACACGCTCGGCGTCTGGAAAGACCAGCCGCGCAATTCAGGAACCACGGCCAGTTTTGAAACGCTGGGAAAACTGCTCGCGCAAAATCCAGTGTCGCCGGCGGAAATGATTCAAACGCTCGACAAGGCGATTGAGGCGGCGACGAAATTGTCCGGCACGAAAAATGAATCGGTCAGCGAATTTGAAAACTGGCGGAAAATTTTCGAGCAAAGCTGCCGCGAACAGCGCGAGGAAATTCTCGCCGCGTTTCCGTGGCTGCATTTGCAGGAATCGTTCCAAGCCCGTTTGAATTCGGACAAAGCGCAGGAACCAAAAAAATTCTGGGAGCAACTCAACGCGCCGATGAGCGTGCGCCGGCTCGCCGATGAAGCGCAAAACTGGCTGGCGAAACTGGACGAGCTGCGCGACGCCGCGCGCAGTTCGCCTGAAAATGCGGAACTGGCAAAACTCTTGCTGGACTTGCGTTCGCTGCTCGATGCCGCCGGACAAAAAGCGCTGGCGACGTTGAACGAACTGGAAGATCTGGCGCATCGCTGCGATGAACTGGCGCGCATGGATTTCACGATTTTGTATGACCCGTCGCGCGAACTTTTTTCCATCGGCTACAACGTCAGCCAGCACCGGCTCGACACGAGCTGCTACGATTTGCTGGCGTCCGAGGCGCGGCTGGGAAGCTACGTCGCCATCGCATTGGGACAGATTGAGCAAAACCATTGGTTCCGGCTCGGACGTTCGCTGACTTCGGCGGGCGGCAAGCCGACGTTGATTTCGTGGAGCGGTTCGATGTTCGAATATCTCATGCCGATGCTCGTGATGCCGACTTACGAAAACACGCTGCTCGATCTTTCCTGCAAGTCCGCCGTCGCGCGGCAAATCCAATACGGCCGGCAAATAAAAGTTCCGTGGGGCATTTCAGAATCCGGCTACAATTTGCGCGACACCGACGCGAATTACCAGTATCGCGCGTTCGGCGTGCCGGGACTCGGCTTCAAACGCGGACTCGCGCACGACGTGGTCATCGCGCCTTATGCGACGGTCATGGCGTTGATGGTCGCGCCGGAAGAAGCGTGCAAAAATCTCAAGACGCTGCGGCACGAAAATGCCGCCGGCAAATTCGGTTTTTACGAAGCGCTCGATTACACCGCGTCACGCGTGCCGAACGGCCAGACGCACGGCGTCGTCCGTTCGTTCATGGCGCATCATCAAGGCATGAGCCTGCTTTCGCTCGCCTACACTTTGCTGGATCGTCCGATGCAGCGGCGTTTCGACGCGAATCCACTTTTTAAATCCGCCGAATTGCTTTTGCACGAACGCGTGCCGCGAGAAACTTTCGTGCTGTATCCGCACGAACTCGAAGCCAGCCGTGAACGCGAATCCGCGCCCGTGATCGAGGCCACGATGCGCGTGTTCACCGATCCGAATGTCGGCCCGCCGGAAGTGCATCTGCTGTCCAACGGCCGTTATCACGTCATGGTCACGAACACCGGCGGCGGCTGCAGCCGCTGGAACGACACTGCGATGACGCGCTGGCGCGAAGACGTGACGCGCGATTGCTGGGGCACGTTTTTTTATCTGCGCGACGTGGACAGCGGCGCGTTCTGGTCGCCCACGCATCAGCCGACTTTGGAAACCAAGTCCGGTTACGAGGCGATTTTCAGCCAGGGCCGCGCGGAATTTCGCTCGCGCCTGCACGAGATTGACACGCACACCGAGATCGCCGTGTCGCCGGAAAACGACGTGGAAGTCCGTCGCATCACGTTCACGAATCATTCCGACGAACCGCGCAGCATCGAAGTCACCAGCTACGCGGAAATTGTTTTAAACACAGCGGCGGCGGATTTGGCGCATCCGGCCTTCAGCAATCTTTTCATCCAAACGCAAATTATTCCGGCGCAAAACGCGATTCTCTGTTCGCGTCGTCCGCGCGCGTCGCACGAAAAATTACCGTGGATTGGCCACTTGCTGCTGGTTCACGGCAACGAAGTCGGAACGGTTTCATTTGAAACCGACCGCGCGCAATTCATCGGACGCGGCGGAAATTTATCTTCGCCCGCCGCGTTGAAAAATTCCGCGCCGCTGTCGAACAGCGAAGGTTCCGTGCTTGATCCGATCGCTTCAATCCGTCGCACCATCAAACTCGAACCGAAAGAAAGCGCCACGGTCACTTTGGTTTCCGGCATCGCGCCGACGCGCGAAGAAATTGCCGGCCTCGTCGAAAAATATCAGGATCAGACCATCGCCGACCGCTGTTTTGAACTCGCGTGGACGCATGGCCTGATCATGTTGCGCCATTTGAACACGACCGAAGTCGAGGCGCAACTTTATGGCCGGCTCGCGAGCGCGCTGCTTTACAATCAGGCCGCGCGCCGCGCAATTCCGAGCGTGCTCGCGCGCAACCAGCGCGGCCAGCGCAATCTCTGGAGCTTTGGCATTTCCGGCGATCTGCCGGTTTTACTTTTGTATTCGACCAATGTTGACCGCGTTGACCTCGTGCGGCAAATCGTGCAAGCGCACGCTTACTGGCGCTTGAAAGGTTTGTCGGTTGATCTCGTGATTTTGAACGAGGACGATTCGGTCTATCGCCAGGCGTTGCACGATCAAATCCTGAATCTTGTCGCGGCGAACAGCGGCACGCAGTTGCTCGACAAACCCGGCGGAATTTTCCTGCGCCGCGTGGATCAATTTTCGCCCGAGGATAAAATTCTTCTGGAAACCGCCGCGCGAATTGTTTTGCACGATGACAAAGGCACGTTGCTCGAACAATTGTCGCGCCGCGTGCGGCCCGAACCGCTGCCGCCGCAATTGCGTATCCGCTCGCGTCCAGAAATTGAAACTGCGTTTGAATTGCCGGGGCGCGATCTGGTTTTCTTCAACGGCCTCGGCGGTTTCACGCCCGACGGACGCGAATACGTCGTCACGCTTTTGCCCGGCGCGGCCACGCCCGCGCCATGGGTCAACGTGCTCGCCAATCCGAATTTCGGCACGCTCATTTCCGAAAGCGGCGGCAGCTACTCGTGGAGCGAGAATTGCCACGAGTTCCGTTTGACGCCGTGGAACAACGACGCCGTGACGGACGCGAGCGGCGAGGCGTTTTACATCCGCGACGAGCAGACCGGAAGATTTTGGTCGCCGACGCCGCTGCCCGCGCGCGGCGAATCGCCCTACGTCGTGCGCCACGGTTTTGGCTACAGCGTTTTTGA
>Ga0182018_10001793_pt1 | contig 23247 bp, 21 predicted proteins | sample 812P2MmetaG_FD_120490 | JGI IMG/M metagenome (GOLD analysis project Ga0182018, IMG submission 120490) | Permafrost microbial communities from Stordalen Mire, Sweden - 812P2M metaG | ecosystem: Environmental > Terrestrial > Soil > Wetlands > Permafrost | place: Sweden: Stordalen | collected...
CGAGGGGAGCGTAGTCCCGCGCGTCTTGGCCGCGGTCACGACGGCGAGGAAGAACATGCCTGAGATCGTCGAGTCCGGCGGAATGTCCGAGAGGGCGCGCTCCACATCGAGAGGAGCGTCCCACGGTGGATCGACAAATGGCAGGCTGTCGTCCGATACGAGCGGCGGTTCTCTCGTCGATGCGGCGCCAGCTCCCCGGTCACCCATGCGCGCCCCCCAAGCCCACAACGATACTACACGCGAGCGCGATCACGCAGGCGTCGGCACGGTTCCGCTATTGCATGAGAACGCCACGAGCAGGTCGTTGTTGTGCAACACGGCGAAGAACCGGCGCTTGGTGCCCGCTGTCGCCTCGCTCCAGGCGTACGCCCGAGCCGCCGTCGGGTGCCCGCCCGACGAGCTGGAAGACCTCGACGTCGCCTTCCCACACAGTCTTTCCCTCGTGCGTCTCGTGCAGGGGCACGGTGGTGACGTGGATCGCCTCGCAGCCATGCAGCTGTCGGATGACGTCTTGAAGCGCAGGGATGCCGGCGGGGTCGCTCATGGGTCACCGCGTGAACAGTCGACGTTGCCTGGCACCGCGCCGAGGTGTTTGAGAAGCTCATCGATCGCTTCGTGGCTCGACCATCCCCGCAGCGCGCAGCCTACCTGCCCGTCGTTCGAGCGCAGTCCCGCCACCCGCACCGTCACAGGTCCTGTCTGCGGGGCGTCTGCAGAGGAAGGGATCTCGAGAAGAGCGACACAGGCGAGCACCGCCACTGAGACAACGACTCGCGCGATCGAGGACATCATCGAGCTCGCTCTTCCCTTTCTGCCATCACGCTGGGTCGTCGAGACCGTCGAGCACGGCCGGTAGTCCAACGCCGAGCATCTTCCTCCGGACCCGGCGGAGCACCCGCGACACGACGAAGCCGCCGACGCCGACGAACCCCGTATGATCGAACGTGAAGCGCGTTCCGCCGGCGATGGCCTCGAGCTGGTAGGTGACCAGCGTCGGGCGGTCACCCTCGTCGCCCACCCACGAGTAACGGAGGAGCGACGGTGCGCGCACTTCGATCACTTCGCAGTCGACGAAGCCCCGCCAAAAGGGCTGCGGTTTGGCCACGAGTCTGAACCTGGTGCCCGCGACGGGCGTGAAGCCTTCGGGCCGCCCGCCGAGCCCTTCCTTCGTCCACCGCGGGATGAGTTCGGGGTTGGTCAAGGCCCGCCAGACCTTCTCAATGGGGTGGGCGTACTCGTTGACGATGTGAATGTCGCTCCGGGATGGGCCGCCCGTTGGGCGAAGGGTCATCTCGGTGTGGTTGGTCATCGCGTTCTCCTTACGGTCGGGATCCTGCTGTGGCGGCGTGGACAGGCGGCCCCTCGACGCTCTTCGGCTCCTTTTCACTGATCCGTTCGATGTTCACGACCACTCGCTCCAGAAGGTGCCGAAGGAGCGCTTGCTCCGCATCGGTCAGACCCGCCATCGCCTCGCGGTTCGCCTCCATCAAGGCCGCCCCTGCTCTCGGCAAGCGTGCGCGCGCCCGCCTCGTCAGCGAAACGAGCGTGCCACGCCCGTCGTTGGGATTGGGTTCTCGCTGAGCGACACCATCTCGCACCATCCGCACGAGCGTCTCGGCCATGGTGGGTTGCTCGACCCGAGCGGCCAGCGCGAGCTCCATTTGCGACATAGATCGGCCCAGAGCGAGCGCCCGAAGGACAGGAAGATGACTCATGGCGAACCCGAACGGCCGCAGTCGCGCGTCGAAGTGACGCAGGAGTGCGCGCGATGCGCGGTTGATCCAGAAGGCCGGCGTGGACTCCGGGTCCCAGGGCTCTCGCTGTTGCATAGGTACCTTATTACTGATGCATCGGTACCTATGAAGCAAGGGCTACTTCCCGGCTCATCGGGCAGTAGCCACTTCCCGAGTAACGGCGTAGTTGGAGCTCGACACAGGGCGTGTGGCTCACAACGACAGGTCTATGGAGTCCGCCAGGGCCCTGTAACCCGCGTCGTTGCCGTGGAGGTGGTCGTCCGCGAGGAATTCGTCCTTGACTCGGTTGGGGCGGACCGGATCGCGCCAGACGGCGTCGAAGTCCAGCACCCCGTCGAAGGCGCCGCTGGTGCGGATCCAGGCGTTGACCGCCTGGCGTGCGCTCTCACCATCCGCGTGATCCTTCCCCTCGGCGGCGCGCAGCTCGCCCGTCTCCACACGCAAAAGCGAATCGCGCGCTGCTCGAGGGGCTCGTCGAACGCGAGCGCCAGGAGCTCGAGGACCTCGGCGTCGAGGTCTCGCTCTCGAGCGTCATGCGCAAGCTCATTCGGGCCGCCGCGAAGGCCTCCGCCGGCGCCGGCGTCGGGGCGACCGCGCAGGTCGCCCCGTCGGCGAAACCTGTCCCGACGCGCGCGTCGGCCGATGTCTCGCAGGACCAGGTGCGTGCACTGCTGCAACGGAAGACGGCCGAGCGCCGCGGCCTCGGCGCCGAGCTCGCGCGCAAGCTCGGCGTCGAGCGGACGCAGGTGTCGAGGTTCAAAGCGGGGACCGAGGCGTTCCCGGCGTCCAAGCTCGGCGACCTCCACGGACTGCTCATCAGCGAGCGATGAGCGCCTACTCATCGGAGTAAACGGCGCGTGCTGGTCGTGTACGCTCGGCCTCTCGATGACCGTGCCGGATCTCCAGGGTGCCCTTTGGGCGTGGGTTCGGAGCCTTCCTCCGTGGCGGAGCGATCTTCTGCGCCGGCGCACCGTCCTCGACGTGATCAAGGACCACCCCCAAAGCGAAAAGTCGCGGTAAGTGTCAGGATCGGCGAGAAATCACGGCTTTTCCTGGCTTCGTGGGGAACACTTCTCGTCATGGGCATGGGGCCGGGGAAGGCGTGGCCGACGGCGTTGGACGTAGCGGTACAGCGTTGAGAGCGCTAGGTCGCTTCGACGTTTCCGATGAACTCGAGAAGAGCTTTGGACAGCTTCTCGGGTGCCTCCATCGCAACGTAGTGACCGACGCCTTCGAGTTGGACTGAGCGAACCTCGGTTCTCGCAGCCTTAGACATGGTCGCGAACGTGAACGGACCTCCGCCGGCGCCGACCGCGAGCACCGGCACATTCAGTCCGGGCTGGTAGGCGAGAGCCTTGATTTCGGCGCCTTCCTTCAGCATTGACTGATAGAGACCGATGGCTCCGCGCCAGCCGTCGGGCCGCGAGTAGGTGCGAACGAAGTCATCGATGTCCCCCTCGGCAATCGCTCCGGGCGTTGCGCACATCGCCGGGAACGCGAATTTTCCTAGGAACTCGCGCTCGCGGCCGGCGAGCAGCATCTCAGGGATGCCCGGTGTGGCCATGACGCCGATGTGCCAGGCGCCTCCGTGAGTGATGTCGGCCAGCCCCTCCAAGCCGAACCCCGCGAGGCCCATCTCGATGGCGGTGAAGCTGCGCACCTGCTGCGAATGAGCGACAGCGAGACGGAAGACGGTCGCTCCGCTGATGTCCTGCCCTGTCAGGTGAACCGGTCCGACGTCGAGCTTGTCGATGAGAAGGTGCAAGTCTTCGGACGCCACCTTGCTGTCGTACGCACCCGGTGCGTTCGCCGCGTCGCCGAAGCCGCGCAGATCGACGGCGAAGACGCGGTGAGTCGACGCGAGCAACGGGATGAGCTTTCGAAAGGTCCACCAGGTCTCGGGAAAGCCGTGGACCAGAAGGGATCGGAGAGCCGCTCTTCCCGGCAGCTACGTAGTGAAGGTCGGTGCCGTTAACCTTCGCGTGGTGGTGGGTGATCCTTGCGATGGTGGGGGTGGTGGGGCCTGTCGCTGCGACGTTCATCGCCGTTCTCCTTGAATCGACACCCAGGTGAGTCCGAGTGCCTTTGCGAGCGTGGCGTCGACCATCCTCGCAGGAAGAAATCTGGGCAGAGTCCAGTTCTTGAAGCGTTGTGGAATGACCGCGTAGCGTGCCTTTGGTTTCGCCGTGGTGAGTGCCACGTGGACGGCTTCGCCCAGACGCTCAGGGGGTAGGCCGTTGGTGCGAGCTTCGTTGACGATGAACTTCTGGAAGTTCTGCACCGCCTCCCAGTACTCGGTCTGCTTGAACTCACTCAGGTCTTCTTTCTCGCCCTTGTCGTACATCGCCGTGTTCACGGTGCCCGGTTCAATCATCACGACGTCGATGCCAAATAGCATCAGCTCGCGCCGCAGCGCGTCCGACATTCCTTCAAGACCAAATTTGGAGGCGCTGTACGCGCCGAGAAGCGGGATCGCAACTTTTGCTCCGCTGGAGGTGATGTTCACGATGCGGCCGGGGGGACCCTGCCTCTTCCTGTCCGTTCCCAAAAGGGGCGCGAATGCTTGGATGACGACAAGCGGGGCGATCGTGTTGACCTCCAACTGCCGCCTGTACTCGCTGAGCCTCAGATGCAGCAGCGGTCCACTCACCACGATTCCAGCGTTGTTCACCAGGCCGACCAGATTCCGGTCGCCTGTCATGGAGCCCACCTTCTGGGCAGCTTCATGTACCGCGTGGGCGTCCGTGACGTCCATCATGAGAGGCACAAAGCCGCTACCGAACTCTTTTTGCAAACGATCGGCGTCAGCCTGCTTGCGTACAGAACCGAACACGCGAAAGCCCTTCGAAACCAGCACCTTTGTTGTTCCCCAACCGATTCCGGTGGAGACCCCGGTAACCACGACATCCTTGTTGTTCATTTCGATTTGCTCCTCTACGAACTGCTTGGTTTTGTGCGGTCGCTCAGCTTCAGCTCCGGTGTTTCCAGCAAAGGCGCTTGCGCGCGGGCACACGTCGACCCTTGCAAGATGGAAGCCCGACCTGGCACACCAACGCCTGCCTCAAGGGGCGCGGCACGAAAGCGGTAAATGTCGAAGAAGGCGAGTCGTACGTATACAGAATAGCCATCTTGTAGATAATGGGCTGCGGCAGAGCGCCCAGCGGTGTCGCGTTTTTCGACGGAGCGAACGAAGTCGAGCGGAGACTCAGGAGTCCAGAGACTCGAGCGGTGCGGTCATCCTTCGATCGACGAGTCGCCCCAGCTCCGCGGCGAGGAGGGGAGCAGTTGCCGACGGGACGCGCGACGTCGCGTTGATCACCGCGCGCTCGGCCGACCCTTGGACTGGCTCTCCCCCGCCTGCGCACCGGTCTCGATGCCCTTGAGCAGCGACCGGATTCCGAACTCGAAGGCGCCGTCCCACGGAAAGCCGTCGAGCCTTGCCGCCGCGGAAGCTAGGTTCCCATAGCGTCCCGGCGCACGGACAGGGAGCTCCTTCAGATGCGAGAGGTACTTCGTAGACCCATCGTCGGCGCCCATGATGACGTGCTCGCTGAGCGCGCTCCCGACGCCGAAGCTCACGGCGCACAAGTAAGCGTTCATCGCGGCGTCGAGCCCAAAGCCATCCTTCAGCATCAGGCCTAGGCTCTCGTCGATGTAGCTGAGCCCCGACGAGGCGGGGCCGCTGTGGTGCGCCATCACGGGCGCCCAGTTGGGGTGCTTGCGCATGACCTCATAGAGCCCCCGCGCGATCCCCTCGAGCGTCGACTGCCATGTCCCCCTCGGGACGCACGCCGCAAAGACATGCACGAGGAAGACCCGCTCGCGCATGCCGGCGTACGGCGCATTCTTGCCCGAGAAGTATGCGTAGAGAGCCATCGGCGTCGCGCCGATCTCGGCAGCGGTCGCTCGCATCGTTACCGCGTCGAAACCAGCGCGATCGGCGATTGCAAGCGCGGCGTCCGCCACCGACTCGCGGCTGATGGTCCCTCGTGCGCTTCGTTTCCTAATGGCCCTCTTGTTCGCGGTCATTAGGCTTTAACCATTGCCGCGACGCGGCCGATGTCGCGCCCCTGAAAGAGAGCAGGCTCGTACATGAGATCGCTCGCGTCAGCCCCCGATGGGCACCACGGCCAGCCGACCCACGGCGATGAGGATGGCCAGCAGCAGTGGAATGGCCGCCGGCGCGGGCGACTCCTTCTGGCCGAGGTGAACCCTCACGGCGCCAACCATGAGGATGGCCAGACAGATGGCGGCGATGGGCGTGAGGATGGGCAGGATGCCCGTGGCATCGGGGACGATGAGGCCAATGCCGCCGAGGACCTCAGCCAGGCCGAGGAGCTTGACCCGACCATCGGTCCAGGTCTTCGCCCAGTGGAGCTTCTCGGCGAGCTTGACCCGCGAAGTGGCCACCTTGAAGCCGCCTGCCGCCACCATGATGAGGGCAAGGAGTCCCTGAATGATCCAAAGCGCGAGGTTCACGGGTGCACATATAGCAAGCCCTGACGACGACCGGAGCGCCACTCTCAAAAAAACCTGCGAGGAGCGCCGCGCCGATTTGAGCGAAGCGCGAGGGCCGCGATGCGTTCGTCAAACGCGGATCAAGCATCTTGGCCCGCGCGGTTCCCCACCAATACCACCACCCGAGGGACGTCGCGGATCGAGGGTCACCCTCGCCACGGTCGGTGCCGACGGCGAAGCATGTCGAGGCGCAGCGATGCTTCTGTCTCAGCGTCGCCTTGCCCGCGCGAAGCGTCTCTACTTGGCGTCCTCCGCCAGCGTATGGCCGACGAGCGCGTTCGCGTGCCCGTGACCCATCCCGTGCTCGGCCTTGAGCCAGTTCACGATTTCCATGTGCTTCGCGGGATAGTGCGAGCGGCTCAGTTTCTTCCACTCGGCGATGGGCTTCCCGTATTTCCTCTCGATCGAAGGCGAAGTACGAGGCGGGTCCCGTCGTCTTGGTTGTGGGCGAGGTCTTCTTCGGAGAAGTGTGCTTGCTGGCCATCGTGGTGCGCGTAGATGAACACACCCGCCGGCGCCGCGAGAAGGGCTCGACGGCTGCAAGCGCCACTTTGCCTGCCAACGGTTCACTGTTGTTTTTCACGTAAATTTTCCTAATGGTCATTCGTTTGGTGCCAAACGTCACACGGACAGTCCGTCAGTTGGTTCATTTCGCGGGTCCGTTTCCAGAATTGGTCGGTCACCGGCATGCGACCTCTCCCACGAAACGATGGGGGCCCGTGTTCGCTGGCGGCGCCGGTCCCCTCAGGTCTCGTCGCCGCAGTACGCCTCGAGTCGAAACCCGCCGGGGTCGATAACGAACGCCGCGAAGTAGGCCGGCGCGTAGTCGCGTCGAATGCCGGGCTTTCCGTTGTCACAGCCGCCATTCGCGAGCGCTGCCGCGTGGAACGCTTCGACTGCCTTGCGTGTGGGCGCCGCGAAGCAGAAGTGAAGCCCGGACTTCGGATCCGCCACGACCGGACGCTCGCTCGCGCGTGCGGAGAACTCGATCCGATCCTTCCCGTAGCCGAGCCAGGTGTCGTGTGCGCGCAAGCAGGCGTAACCGAGCGCGCCGAGCGCCGCATCGTAGAACTTGCGCGCCGCTGCGATGTCGCGAACGCCGATCGAGACGTGCTGAATCATGATGGGTTCTCCTCCTCTGACGCTCGTTGAGCTCAACCAGCACCCTTTCCGCCGTCGACGCTGAGGACCGTGCCGGTGACAAAGGCCGCTGCGTCCGAAGCGAGAAACAGCACCGGCCGCGCCACTTCGTCGGCCGTCCCCATACATCTCATCGGAACGCCCGAAACGAGCCCCGCCTTCCTTTCGGCGTTTCCTGCGAAGCGATCGATCATCGCAGTATCCGTCGGGCCTGGCGCGACCGCGTTTACACGGACGCCGGAGGCCGCGACCTCGAGCGCGGCCGACCGCGTCAGTCCTTCCACTGTGTGCTTGCTGGCGGTGTAGACCGATGCGCCGCCAGCGCCGCGGTGACCGTAGGTCGAGGACACGTTGACGATCGCGCCGCGCTTCTTCGGGAGCATCGCGCGAAGCTCGTATTTCATTCCGAGAAGTGTTCCGAGAACGTTCGTGTCGAACGTCGCGGAGTACGTCTCGACCGTTTGTTCGACGACTGGCCCGGGCACGCCCTCGGTTCCCGCGTTGTTGACCGCGATGTCCAACGTCCCGAAGCGCGCGACGGCAGCGTCCACGAGCGCGCGCAGCTCGTCGTCGCGGCGGACGTCCGCCCGAACGAACTCCGCCTCGGCGCCCACTTTGCGCAGCTCCGAGAGAAGAGCATTCCCCTTCTTCTCGTCGCGCCCCGAGATGACTACCCGCGCCCCTTCGCCGGCGAAGGCGAGGGCGGTTGCGCGACCGATCCCGGAGAGCGCTCCGGTGATGAGCACGGACGGCTTGGATTCATTTCCGATCGTAGGCATGTGGCTCCCGTTCCGTTTCTCGGTTCTTGCCGAGCACGCACCCAGGATGGCCATGAGAGGTTCAGGGCGGTAGACGCGCCGCGCGACTGGGGCCCATTCCGCAGACGACTGAATCCAAATCGACCGCGCTACGAGGGGGTGGAGGCGCGAACGACGCTCAGCTGCCGCTCGGCGCCCTGCGTCCTCGCCTGAGCCCTCATACCCGTCTCGACGAACGCTACGAACGCGCTCGCACGAGCGCTCGGGCGGTGCCCGGAATACACCGCCGAGAGCTGCAACTCGGGCAGCAAGCAGTCGTCGAGCACGGTTCGAACGGATCCGGAGACGAGCTCGGGCGTGAAGAGCCATTCGGAGACGATCGCGATTCCGACACCGGCGAGGACCGCCTCGCGTAAGCCTTCGGTCGAACTGACCCGAACGCGCGGTCGGAGCTGGATCGCCGTTTCGTTTTGCCCCCGACGAAAGACCACGGTGTGCCGCGCGCCGTCCTTCGGGCGCCCGATCCACTCGTGATTCGTCAGGTCCTCGGGGGACTGCGGCGCGCCGTGGGCGTCGAGGTACGCGGTCGAAGCCATGACTCGCGTGCGCGATCGCGCGATCCCTTTCGTCGTGAGGGAGAGATCGGTCGTCGAACCGGTCCGGAGCGCGACGTCCACTCCTTCCTTCGCGACGTCGATGATTCGGTCGTCGAGCACGATCTCGAGCTCCACCTTCGGGTGCATCGCGAGAAACGCGGGCAGCTTCGGAAGGATGTGGATGCGCGCAAAGCAAACCGAAGCGGAGACGCGAAGCTTGCCGGAGAGGCCGGCAGCGACGCCACGAGCGTCGGCTTCCGCAGCGTCTGTCTCCTCGATCGCGTGCAGCGCCCGTTCGTAGAAACGCTGCCCGGCCTCCGTCACCGAGAGACTGCGCGTCGATCGGCGGAGGAGGCGAACGCCGAGCTTATCCTCCAGCTGAGCCACGGTCTTCGACACCGCCGACTGCCCGACGTTCAGCTGCTGCGCCGCACGGGAGAATGACCCGGCCTCGACGACGCGAACGAACGTTTCCATCGCTGCAAGGCGGTCCACGCATCGTCTCCTCGGAGGTCCGAACCCACCGGCGACCGCGTGTCGCGCGGAGGCTGCCCCCGAACCGGGGCCCCGAGGGGGGGCTCGGGTGCTCTGGCCCGAGGGCAGTCTGCGCGCGACACGGAGCGCATGGCTCCCGGAGCATCCACGTCAGTGGGACGCGGATATTGGGATGCAGCGTATCTGCTGCCCGTTGCTCATCCCGCCCGTCGTCCGCGACTCGTTCCGGGAGGCGACGACGGAAGCTGGCGCGGGCGGAACGGGTGAAGAGCCCATGAAAGGCCTCCTCGTCGGTGGTTTTCGACGAGCTGCCAGAGGGACGGCATGACGAGGACCGCCGCGAGCAGGCAGCTCACCTCCCCGACAGCGGCGATGGCGCCGAGCCCCCGGATGGCGGCGTTATGGGATCCAACGAGCGCAACGTAACCCAGCATCGTGGTCAGGCTGCACAGGACGACCGCGCCCCCGCTCGTGCGAAGGACCCGCACGATGCTCGTGTCGCGGTCGGCCTCGTAGCGCTGGGCGACGTTGACCGCGTAGTCGACCCCGATGCCGAACGTGATGGGGAGCGCCGAGAAGTTGAGGAAGTTGAGCTTGATGTCGGCGAAGTAGAGGAAGCACGCGACCCCACCGCAACCGACGGCCAGCGCGAAGACGACGCCGGCCAGGTAGGGTCCCTTGCGGAACGCCGCGAGCAACATCACGAGCGTCAGCCCGAGCGAGAGGAAGATTGCCCGCGGTACGTCTCGGACGACCGCGCGCAGCATGTCGGCAAGGATGACGGGGCTGCCCGACCCGTGGACGACGTGGCCATCGGGCAAGCGGGTCTCGCGGAACGCATCGGCGAAGCGCACGAGGCTGCGCAGATCGTCGGCCGTGGCCGGATCGGACTCGATGGTCACGAGGGCTCCGCGCACCCCGTTGGCGTCCGTGAAGCGATCCGCGACGGAAGCGGGTACGTCGGCGGCCCCGTAGGCGCGAAGGCCGGGAGGCGGCAGAAACTCGCGCACGCGTCCCCAGTCCTCGTCCGAGACGAAGCCACGCGCGCGGGCCCGCTCGATGCGCTCGCCCAGGCGGGCGAGGGTCTCGAGCTTGGGCTCCTGGTCGGGAGCGACCAGATCGTTCAGACCGTGGACGGCCACGAACGGCTCGTTGCCGGGGCCGGCCGCCCGCTGCCGCTCGCGAAGCGCGTTCTCGAGGGCGACCGCGTCCGCGGCCGAGTCGGCAGCGATCACCAGGGCCCCTTGGCTCGAACCGAGGACGCCCCGGGCGACCGCCCACGCGTGATGCAGATCCGCCGTCAGCGAGTGGTCTGTCTCCGTCTTGCGCAGGTCGTACTCCATCGGATCGCGCTGCACGAAGAGAACGGCCGATACGACGCCGACGACGGTCACCAGAGCGCCCACGCCCACGAAGGCGGCGGGCGCCCTGGGGACGATCCATGCGAACGCGCGTCCGTACGACATCTCGCAGCGCGACCACCACGACGCGTGCGGCGCCTGCGCGCGATCCAGAAGGATCAGCAACGGCGCCACCATGAGCGTCTTGACGATCCAGCAGAGGATCATGCCGGACGCCGCAATGAAGCCGAAGTCGCGGAATGCGCGGAAGTCGGTGACGAAGAGCGAGCCGTACGCGGCCGCGGACGAGAGCGCCGCGATGGCCGTCGGCTTCCACGTGGCATGGACGGCCTTCCGGACGGCCGCCGCAGGGTCGAGCCCACGGCGGCGCTCCTCGAAGTAGCGCGCCTGGTAGAGGATTCCGACGTTGATCCCGTTGCCGGCGACGATGCTCACGAGGAACGCCGTCGCGATGTTCAAGTGGCCGATGGCCAGCCGCGTGACGCCGAACGTCCAGGTCAGCCCCACGGCGATCGTGACCGCCATGACGACGAGCGCTCGCCAGCGCAGGAAGTAGAGGACGACTGCCGCCAGAACGAGGGTGACGCCGGTCGCGCCAACGCTCAGCAGATCGTGCGAGATGACGGAGTACTCACGGAAGCCCGCCGGCATGTCGCCCGCGTACGAGACCGCGATCGGCCGGTAATCCGGCGAGCTCGCCCGGACGCGGTCCACCGCGGCGCGGACGCGGGCGAGCGCTGAGCCCACCCGGTCGAGGTCGCCCCCGGGGATGGGAGATCGAGCGACCACGACGAGGGCGCCGCCGTCGGCGCGTTCGTAGTATCCGTCGCGGAAGCGATCGATGGGCTCGCTGCTGGCCAAGTCGCGCGAGCCGCCGCGCAAGCGCCCCTCGATCCCACTCCAGTCGAGCGGGGGTGGAGACTCGTCGTCGTCGAAGGAGTTGCCGGTCGCGTGCGACACCTCGAAGTCCCAGCGCGCCTCGATGTCGTGATCGAGACGCTCGAGCTCCGCACGATCGAGGAAGAGGCCGAGGCGTGGACCGAGGAACGCCTTCACCTCGTGCGGTCCGTCCTCGGCGCTCGAAACCTCCGCCGGGCCGAGGGCGAGCAGCGCGGGCACCACCGCATCCCCCATCCGCCGAAGCACGGCGCGATCGGAGCCTTCGAGGACGACCAGGATCGTCTGCGAGGCGGAGGCTCGTTTCTCCAGTCGGCGCAGCTCCTGGACGCTGGGAGCGTCGTCCGGCAAGAGCGCGTCGTATCGCGTCTGCAGCGTGAGGCCGGAGGCAAGGACGCCAAAGACAGCGGTGACGGCCGCCACCAACACGAGCGATTGCAGAGGACGGCCGACCTGCCAGTCGACCAAGCGCTCGACGAGCGCGCGCAGACTCACGGCAAGCCTCCGCCGAGGGGCGCGCAATCCCGCACACGCACGAGCGCCTGGTGAAGTCCGGATCGGTCGATCTCGATCCCCTCCGGCGTTCCACACGCCCGATCCGGGAGAGCGAGCGCGACGTCCGCCGGGTAACGCTCCGTATCGACGAAGACGACGGGCGCGCCCGTGGGCGGCGTTCGTCTCCCGATGAAGTCGAACTGCGTGCGCCGCGGGCTCGCGCAGTAGACGGGTGGCGAGTCGTCGACCGCCGCCTGGATGTGGCCGCACAGGACGTTGTGTGCGCCGACGACCGCGACGCCGGGCCCGAGCCTGGCCGCATGGACAACGATGGCGGCGCTCACGCGCTCCCATCCGATGGTCTCCGCGAACGGATCGGCCGCCGGGTCGTACCAAGGCAGACCCTTCGCGAGCGCAGGAGTGTGCACGTGGACGGCGTAGAGCGCTGCGGCGGCACCACTCAGCAGGAACGCCGCGCCGAACGCCATCCGTGCGACGCGGCGCACCGGGCCCGCGGCCTCGTCGAGGATCGCTCCGGACGCGACGACGAGGGGCAGGTAGCCCACCATGGTCCAGTGGGCCTCGGAGTCGCCGGCGCGCACCATCATCGTGAGCAAGAAGGCGAGCACGGGCACGCTGGTCGTCGCCAGGAACCGGTAGCGCTCGTCCCGCCAGGACCGCACGACGCTCACGCCCAGGACTCCGAGCAGCGCCGGCTGGAACACGGGGCTGAAAAGCAGCAGCTGTCCGCGCACGACCCGCAGCAGCCCGCTGCCGAGGCTCTCACTGGCCGGGCGCGTCATGCGTTCGGACAGGTGAAGCTGGAGCGAGGGCCAGCCGTGGCGCGCGTTCCAGACGATGACCGGCATCGCGAGCGCGAGAGCCACGATGCCACCGAGCAGGAGCGAGGGCCTCCTCAGCCAGCGCCGGGAGCTCGCCGAGCCGGCGACGTACATGAGCGCGACGGGGACCGCGAGCACGGCGGTGTACTTCGCCAGGAAGGCGACCCCGATGACCGCGCCCACGGCGACCGGCCTCCAACTCTCGTCGTGGTCGCGCAGATCGAGGAGCAGGAGCAGGAACAGGGCCCAGAGGGGCGCCAGGAACGCCTCGGGGTTGAGCAAGAACCCGGTAAAGAAGAAGACGGGGATCGCCGACAGCACGGCGACCGCGAGGAAGGCGGCGCGCGGCGAGAAGAGGCGGGCCGTCAGGCGGTAGACGAGCACCGCGAACGCCGCCGCGCTGAGCACCGGGCCGAGCCGGACTGCCCATGGAGCACTCGACACTCGCGTGAACAACCACGCCATCCACGCGACGAGCGGCGGGTGGTCGTAGTAGCTGAGGGCGGGGTTTCGCGCCCACTGCGCGTAGTACGCCTCCGTATCCGACAGGCCTGTCGTCGCGGCGACGATCCAGTGCAGTGCCAAAGTCCCTGCGACGAGCAGAGCGGTTCGTTCCCCCACGTGGACGGGAAAAGCGCCCGTCGAAGGAGCGGCCCTGCAAGCGCCCCCGGCGTATGCCTCAGCCGTTCGATCGGATCCTTCGTCGAGATGTTCATGGGAGTTCTCGGCAAGGCTCGGCCGGAGGGCACACGTCACCGCCCGTTCGAGCGGGTGTGCTTGCTGCGCGCGAGCCTCGGAGCTTGGAGGTGTTACGGGGTCCGATGCGTAGGAGCGACCGGACGTCTCGCTCGTCCGGTCACATTGCAACAAAAAAGTTGCTTTGCGATCCGCCCCTACGCCCCGAGCAAGCGCGCGCGAACCGCGCGTCTACTCGGAGCGCGGCGGATCGCGACGCGGAGCGCGCCGTCGAGGATCGTGTCGATCGCACGGTCCAGGCGGTCGGCATCGCTGCGTCGCGGGCTGAGGACGACGACGTAGATCAGCGTCCCCAAAACGACGTCGTAGATGAGGTCAATGTCCGTGCCCCGGGGCAGCTGGCCGCGCGACACGGCGCGCTCCAGCATCTGCTTCCACTGGGCATGTTTTTTTCCTGGATGCCGCGCGTCAGTCTCGCGAGTGGCCCTTTCGCAGTCCCGCTCCAACGCAGGCGCATCACGGTTTTCATGTCCGGCAGCGCGGCGATGCGTCGAAACTCGCGCGTGAACGCGCGGAGGTCTCCGCGAAGGCTGCCCGTGTCCGGCGGGCTCGTATTGCTCTCAGCTGCGCACGCCAGCGCGGCGCGGGCAAGACCCTCGGGCGTCGGCCAGCGGCGATAGATGGTCGTCTTGTTGACGTCGGCGCGCTCAGCCACTTCCTCGATCGACAGGTGCTCAACGCCCACGCGGCCGACCTCGGCCAGAGTGGCTCGGAACACCTTCGCTACGAGCTCGTCCCCCCGAATCTGCTTCCGAGCGCGTGCCATCTGCGAAGTCTATCCTCCCTCGAGGCGTCGCGGATGCCGGCAAGTCCCGCCGCACGTCCACGAGTCGGGAGAGTGAGTCGAGCAGACCCGCCGCCAGAGCGCGCGCCAGAGCCACCTCACGGCTGTCTGACTTGCTCGGCGCCACCTCCCCCATGAGCTCGTCCACGCGGCGCGCCAGGTCTGTCGCGACTCTCAGGGGCTCCGCCGCCGGGGTCATCGACATCATAAAGCCCTGTCGCCGTGGTTCGAGGGAAGTCGCAGGCGACCGGGCGGCGTTACCGCCCGGCCCGCCCGCGACGGAATAGCGATCGCCATTCACCGCGCGGCAACCTGCGAACGATTCAACTGCGTGGGAACATCGAAGCGGCCCATCAAGCCCGCGAACACGAACGTGTTCACCTGCGGGCTCGAGATGTTGCTGAACCCGTTCGATCCGGGCGTCGATTGCGTGAAGAACGTGGAGAGGTCCGCTCCCACGACGGGACCGATCGACACGGCCTGATCGATCCGGTAGTCGAGCCCTACCTGCAGCTTCGCGATCTCCATGCCTTGGACGGAGGTCTTTCCGGTGTCCTGATTGATCCAATACCCCCTCCAGCCGGAGCTCAGCGAGACCCACGGGTCCAGCTCATGACCGCCGGGAAGGATGTGCCAGTCTGCCTGGACACCCGCGGCCGCGGAGTAAAGGCTCGCCGACGAATCGACTTGGTCCCCGCGACCGAACGCGGCCCCCGACCCGTAGAGGCCCAGCGTGAGCTGCGGGATGATGCGGTAGCCCACGCCAACCTGCACGGCGCCGCCGGCGTCTCCAACGTCGGTGAGCGAGGGCTGGCCGGACGCGATCTTGCCGACGCCCTGCTCGTATCCAGTGCCGATCGTCAGTTCGACGGCATGCGTCGCCGGAGAGAGATCCTTCGTCGATGCTGCCGGTTTGACTTCGTCCTTCTCTTGACTCTGCGCATTGGCGCTTCCTGCAAAAACCAGCGCACTCATCGCCACTGCAGCTCCAGTCGTCATCTTGATCTTCATGACTTCCTCCGAGGGGCCATGTGTCGGCCCGCGCAGGGCCCCTGAAGCAATCGAGGGGCCACCGTCGGGTGGTGAGGAAAGCAATGGCAACTCCGCGGACATTCGACGAGCCAGACAGCGACGGCCTATGTCGAATGTCGAGCGTCTGTCTCGTACGCCGACAACCGCGACTCCGCGGATCGCTCGATCGCGAGTCAGACGGACGACACGGTCTCGCTCTGGCAATCGCACTTTCTTAAAAAGGATCACGTTCCGCTCGCACGACGAAAGGTATGGGGTCGTTTGGAGGCCTGTCCGCGACGACAGCGGATGCGGTCGACCTCGCCCGTCCGCGATCATGGCTTCTATCGTCCGCCGGAAGCCGACCCGATCGCCGCAAGCGCCGGCGCGAAGGAGAGTGCGTAGCAAGTCTGCGCGCGGGCCACCGACTCCGTAATGGGCCCCCCAGTATCGCCGACGTTAGGCAGCCCCGAGCACGATCGTCGTAAGGTCCTCGACCGTCTTGCAAAGCTCAGCCGGACTCTGAGCGACAAGCTTGAACCCTCGTACCGTGCCAACGAGGACGCGCCCCGTCCTCTCGGGCGGTGGCAATTCTCTCCTTGCCGGATTCGGGACTCTGCTCGAGCACCGACGCTGTCACGCGCTCGAACTTGGCCGTAGCTCTCGCTGATGGAGTCGCGCGCGAAGTGGAGGGAACTCACGGGAAGTGCCCCGCCGCGGCCAGCAGATCGAGCCTTGCTTCGCGGGCGGCGTCCTCTGCGATAGCGGCCTGCGTCTCGGCGTCGCGAGCCTGGCGCTCGGCGTCGACGACCTCGAGGTTGGTGGTCGCGCCTCCGCGGTAGGCCGCGTTGGCGAGACGGAGGACCTTGGCGGCAAAGAGGGCGGACTGGTGGGCCTGGTCCAGGGCGACGTCGGCGTCGCGCATCTCCTCGAAGGCGGCGCGCACGTCGCTCCTGGCTTGGCGGAGGGTGGCCTCGACGTCGAGGTGCGTCTCGTCGGCGACCGCGGCCCGCTCGTGCTCCTGCCCGTAGCGCAGGCCGCCGTCGTAGATAGGGAGGGTGAGTCCAAGCTGGGCCTGCCAGCCCGTCGGCGGGACCGTGGGCACGCCCGGGTTCTGGTAGAACGGCGACGCGACGAAGCTCAGGTACGGCAGGTAATCGGCATAGGCCTGGCGCACGGTGCGTTCGGCAGCGCGGGCGGCGCCTTCGCGGGCTCGCACGTCCGCCCGCAGGACCTCGGCGTCGTCGAGAGCGTCGGCGAGCGAGGGCATCGCCCCGAACGACCACTCCGTCACGTCGACGGCGCCGTCGCCGGCCACCAGCACCCCGAGCGCCTCGCGGGCGCGGACGAGGGCGACCCGCTGGTTCTGGCGGATCACCTCCTCTGTCGTGAGCTCCTGGGCGGCGCGCGCCTCGTCGAGCTGGTTGCCGATGCCGCCGAGACGCTGGGCGCTGGTGAACTCGTAGTGCGCGCGCGCGTTGTCCCGCGCGATGCCCGCGACGTCGAGCAGGCGCTTCTGCGTGATGACGCCGAGGTACACGCGTGCGGTGGTGACCGCGAGCACGCGGCGCACGTCGGCGGCGTTGAGGCGCGCCACGCCCACCCGGTCGTCGGCCTGCTGCCACTGCACCCAGCTGCGCACGTTGACGAGCGGGACGGAGAGCGTCGCGGACAGGTTGATCCCGCTCTCGGGCTCGACCACAAGCCCTCCCGCCGTGCGGTTCGAGTCGAGGCGCGTGTAGATACCCGCTGCGACCAGGGTAGGCAGCGACGCCGAGCGCACCTGCTCGAGCAACGCGCGGGAGCGGCGGATCTCGGCCGCAGCCTGCAGTGCGCTCGGATTGCGATCGAGGGCGCGCGTTACGGCGGCGTCGAAGGTCAGCGTCGCGACCGAGGGGACGTCGCCCTCGGCCGTCGCCGGTGGGGCGCCGGGCGCGTCGGGCGTCGTGACGGCGGGTGCACCGGTCGAGGCCGGGGCCGTCTGCGCGTGCGCCGCCGACGGCACGGCGAGCGCGGCGAGCCAGCCGGCGACAACAGAGCTGCGAATCGAAGCTTGGATCATTGGGAATCTCGACGAAGAGAGGGCTAGAGCGCGTTGCTCTGCGGCTGCACGTGCAGGCCCTCCGTCAGCCTCTCGCTAGGCGTCAGGACAACCAAGTCGCCCTCCGACAGCCCTGTGGCAATCGCTAGTCGATCGCCCAGGTCGCCCCCGATCTCCACGGTCTGCCAGTGGACCGCGCCGTCGCGCACAAGGGCCACCCGCGTGCCGCTCGCGTCAATGAGCGCGGCGGTCGCCGGCAAGAGCAACGGGGCGTCCTGCCGGCTCACGTCAAGCGAAACCTTCGCGTACATCCCGGAGACCAGGGTCCGGTCGGGGTTCGGGACATCGACCTCGACGAGCAGCGCGCGCGTCGCCGTGTCGAGCTCTCTCGACGTGCGCTGGACAATTCCGTGAAAGACGCGCCGGGCCGCCTCCCGGACCATGACAGGGGCGTCGGACCCCTGCTTGACGCCCGCGGCGTAGAGCTGCGGCACGTTGACGAAGATGCGGACGACGTCGTCTTCGGCCACCTTGAAGAGCGGCTGGCCCTGGCCGGTGCCCGGGACGACGAGCTGTCCGACCTCCGCCGCACGCAGCGTGACGACGCCGTCGAAGGGCGCCGTGATCGCCCCGAAGGCGCGCAGCTCCTCAATCCGGCGCACGTTGGCGTCAGCGCTCCCGGTGGCCGCGTGGGCGGCCTCGAGGTTGGCCTGCCGGACCTCGTACTCGGAGGAGTACTGGTCGGTCTGCTGCTGCGAGACGACGCCCGTCGCCACCAGCGCCGTGAACCGGTCGGTCGTGGTGCGCGCGAAGTCGAGCTCGCTCTTGGCCTGCGAGACGGAGGCCGCGGACTGCTTGGCCGTGGCCCGCGCCTGCCGCAGCTCCTGGTCGACGTCGGGCAGGTCCAGATCGGCGAGCACCTGGCCTTTCTTCACCTCGGCGCCAATGTCGACGTACCACTTGCGCACGTACCCGTTGGCCCGGGCGTACATGGCCGTCTCCTGGAGCGGCTGGACGGTGCCCGGCAGCACCACGGGCGCGCCGGCCGCCGCCCGCTGCGCGCGGGCCACCTGCACCTGCGGGACGACCGTGGCCGCGGCCTTCTCCTGCTTCTCGACCGCGACCCGGTGCAGCGCGCGCGGCACGGCACCCGCGGCGACCAGGCCGGCCACCACGAGGGCCGCCGCCGCGCCAAGGGTGACGAGGCCGCGCGGGGTCGGCTGGTGCTCGGCCGGATCGAACAGTTCACCCTCGCCGTGAGCGCTCGTGCGCTCGCTCTCTTCCGCGGATTCGACCGACTGCGTCATGAATGAGCTCCTTCCACCACGGGTGCGCGCGCGGCCTTCTCGCGCCACGCGCTGTAGACGACAGGGACGAAGAACAAGGTCGTGAAGGTGGCGACCACCAGGCCACCGATGACGGCGCGGCCGAGCGGCGCGTTCTGCTCGCCGCCCTCGCCGAGGCCGAGCGACATCGGCAGCATGCCGAGGATCATCGCGAGCGCGGTCATCATGACCGGGCGCAAGCGCGTGATGCCGGCGAGCCACGCCGCGCGGCTCGCGCCGTCGCCCTCCCTCCGGCGGTCGTTCGCGAACGTGACCATCAGGATGCTGTTGGAGATCGCGACGCCGATGCTCATGATCGCGCCCATCAGCGCGGGTACCGAGAGCGTGGTGCCGGTCGCGAAGAGCACCCAGAGGATGCCGGCGATCGCGCCGGGCAGCGCCATCAGGATGATGAGCGGATCGAGCCACGACTGGAAGTTGACGACCATCAGCAGGTACACGAGCAAGATGGCCGCCACGATCCCGTAGGACAGGCCGCGGAAGCTCGCGTTCATGCTCTCGACCTGCCCGCGCACCACGATCGACGTGCCGCGCGGCAGGGTCTTCTTCGTCTCGGCGACGATGCGGTCGACCGCGTCGGACACCGACCCGAGATCGGCCCCCTGGACGCTGGCCAGCACGTCGAACGTCGACATCGCATTGTAGTGGGTGACGTTGACGGGCGTCACGTCGCGGTGGACGGTGGCGAGGTTGCCGAGGGTCTGCGGGACGGGCGATCCGGGCAGGTGAATGGGCGTCTCCTCGATCGCCGTCATCGAGTCGAGCTGGTACTGCGGCGTCTGGACGGCGACGAGGTACGAGATGCCCTTCTGCGGATCGAGCCAGAAGTTGGGCGCGACCTGTCCGCTCGAGCTCAGCGACACGAAGGCGTCGTTGGCGACGTCGCGCTGGGTCAGGCCGCTCTGGCTCGCCTCGGTGCGATCGACGTCGAGCCGCAGCTCGGGCTGCGACATCACCTGGGCGAGGTGCACGTCGACCGCGCCGCGGACGCTGGCGATGGCCGAGCGCAGGCCACGGGCGATGGCGTAGTCCTTGGAGTTGTTGGCCATCGGGCCTACGAGCTGCACGTCGATGGGCGCCGACAACCCGAAGTTCAGGACCTGGGTGGTGATGTCGGGCGCGAGGAAGAAGACCTCGACTTCGGGCATCTCGGCCGCGAAGCGCCGCCGAAGCTGCTGAACATAGCCCTGGACGGCGTGGTGCTTCTCGGCAAGCTGCACGAGGACCTCGCCGTCGGCCGACGAGATCATCGACGGATCGCCAAGCGTGAGGTTGATGCCGCTGACGGGCAGGCCGATGTTGTCGATGACGGTCTCGAGCTCGCGCGCCGGGATCGTGTCGTGCACGACGTCCTCCACACGGGTGAAGGTCGACTCGGTGCTCTCGATTCGCGTGGCGGGGGCCGCGCGGACGTGGAAGCGGATCTGCCCGGCGTCGATGGAGGGGAAGAAGTCACGGCCGAGGTTCGGAAGGAGCAGGGCCACTGACGCCACAACGAAGACGGCTAAGCCAGCGGTGACCAGGCGCCGTCGCCGCAAGGCCCAGTCGAGGTACCCGCCGTAGGCGCGGCGCAGCCGCTCGAAGACGCCATTGAACCGCTCATGGACGCGCCAAACGATGCCGCGGCCACGGGAGTCGCCCGTGTATAGGCCCACCTCGGGGCCGAGCAGGTGCTGCACCATTGTGGGCACGAGCGTCCGCGACAGGAGGTACGAGGTCATCATCGCGAAGACGACCGCCATCCCGAGGGGCGTGAAGAGCGATCGCGCCGCGCCGGAGATGAAGGCGATCGGGATGAAGACGATGCAGATGCAGAGCGTGGCAACGAAGGCCGGGACGGCGATCTGCTGGGCACCGTCGAGGATGGCCTGCGTGATCGGCTTGCGCATCGCCATATGGCGGTGGACGTTCTCGAGCTCGACGGTGGCGTCGTCGACCAGGATCCCGACCGCCAGCGACAGGCCACCCAGGGTCATGAGGTTGACCGTCTGCCCGAGGATCGCCAGGCACACGAACGACACGAGGATCGACAACGGGATCGATATGAGGACGACGAGCGTGCTGCGCCAGCTCCCGAGAAAGAGCAGGATCATCAGCGCCGTCAGGCCTGCTGCAACCCCCGCCTCTTTCACGACGCCGACGACGGCCGCGCGCACAAACACGGACTGATCAAACAGCAAGTCAATGCGGTACTCGGGCGGCAGTGTGGACAGCAGCGAGGGCAGTGCACTGCGGACGCGGCTAGCGATGTCGAGCGTGGACGATCCGGCGCTCTTGAGCAGCGTCATGAGCACGCCGCGCCGGCCGTTGGCGCGCACGAGGCTGGTCTGCGACGCGAAGCCGTCGCGGACCTGGGCGACGTCGCCGATGGTGATCGTCGAGCCGTTCACCGTCTTGATCGGCAGCGCTGCGAGATCGCGCACGGCGTCGGGGCTGCTATTGAGGCGCACGAGCAGCTCCTGGTTGCCGAGCTTCGCCGTGCCGGAGGGCAGGATGAGATTCTGGGCCTGCACGGCGTTGCTCACCTCGTTCGGCGACAAGCCGAGCGCGTAGAGCCGGGGCAGGTCGATGTCGACCATCACCTGGCGCTGCTTGCCTCCGTAAGGGAAGGGCATCTGGGCCCCCTGCACCGTGGCGAGGCCCGTACGCAGCACGTTGCTCGTCAGGTCGTAGAGCTGTTGCTCGGAGAGCGTGTCGGAGTGGACCGACCCTTGGATGATGGGGACGTTCGACGCGCTGTAGTTGATGATGAACGGCGGGGTGGCGCCGGGCGGCAGGAACTTGAGGAAGGCCTGCGAGACGGCGGTCACCTGTGCGTTGGCCATCTCCATCTTCGTGCCCGGGTGGAAGAAGACCTTGGTGACCGACACGCCATAGAGCGACTGGCTCTCGATGTGCTCGATGCCGTTGACGGTCGCCGTCAGCCCGCGCTCGAAGAAGCCGGTGAAACGCTGCTCCATCTCGTCCGGCGGCAGGCCACCGTACTGCCAGACGACGGAGACCACCGGGATGTCGATCTCGGGCAGGATGTCGGTCGGCATCCGCAGGACCGAGTAGATCCCGCCGATGACGATGAGCATCGCCATGACGACAAAGGTGTACGGGCGCCGCAACGCGAGGCGGACGATCCACATGGGTTTGCCTTGGAAGGTGGGTGACGAGGAAAATGAGAACCGGCGGAGGCGGTCTACGTGGCTTTGACCGTGCGCTTGCGCGCCGGTATGCGGCCTCGGGCGGCGCGCCTCTTCGCGGTGACCGGGGCGTCGAGCAGGCTCTCGGCGAACTCTCGCGCAACGACGGGCGCGCTGGGATCGGAGTCCATCCACGCCGCGATGACCGCCCCGTCGTAGAGAAGCGAGAGTTGCCGCCCGAGCAGCACTGGATCGCGGGCGCCGAGATCGGTCGCGAGCCGGACGAACAGGTCGCGCGTCCAGCCGCGTTGGTTCGATGACACCTGCCGCGCTGGCGTTGCGGGGCCGCCGGGCCCCTCGGCGCAAGCCCTGACGAACGCGCAGCCGCGGAACGACGTCTCCAGAGCGATCTCGCCGAGCAAATCAAAGATGCTGAGGATCCGCACGCGCGGGTCGTCGTACTGCGCGATGCGGTCCGTGATCCGCTTTCGGCGCCGGCGCCCCCGCTCCTCAAGATAGGCCCGTACGAGCTCGTCCTTGCTACCGAACGTCCCGTAGAGCGAGGCCTTTGCCACGCCGGCGCGCTCGAGCACCCGGTCGATCCCGACGGTGTGCACGCCCTCCTCGTAGAAGAGGTCATTGGCTGCCGTAAGCAACCGCTCTCGGACCGACACCTCGCTCCTCGCTGGCGGCATGCTCGAGAACGTACAGACAGGTCTGTCTGTTGTCAAGCCCAGAACAGACAGACCCGTCTAGTGCGCCGCACCGGGCGCCCCCCTCGACTCGCGTCCGTCCGTTCGTAGACGCGCCCGAAGTCGAGTTGGGCACCGGGTTGGGTGCCGCTTTCCATTAGGAGCGTGCTACACGCCGGTGCCGAAGTAACGCCGCTTGAGGCTTCGCCTAGAGTCGGGTGTTCGCGCGCCCAGAAAGCGGTCACCCCTAACGTTGGGAACGGTCACATGAGGCCGCGGCGCGACGGTGGGCGCACCGAGGGCGAAGACACGCGGGCAGGAGGGTAGGGGGGACGTTCCTCGCATTCGAAAACAACCTCGGACGGGAGACCCCTTCCCCCGGGCGAGCGTGTCGTCGCCTCGAACCTGGTAGCTACTTCGACCGCGTCCGCGATCGCGAAACCGAAGCTGCTCGAACCTCCCTGCGGCTTGTTACTCGATCGGTGCAGGGCTCCGTTGGGCCTTTGCAACTAGAGCGCATCCGACAACCGGCGAAGTCGGTAAGTGATCGAGAACGCTCCATCTTTTTGAAGGGCCTTTCCATCGGCGCGGGAAGGTGTTTGTACCTTCATCGATGGACCTCACCGAGGA
>Ga0182018_10001794_pt1 | contig 23247 bp, 21 predicted proteins | sample 812P2MmetaG_FD_120490 | JGI IMG/M metagenome (GOLD analysis project Ga0182018, IMG submission 120490) | Permafrost microbial communities from Stordalen Mire, Sweden - 812P2M metaG | ecosystem: Environmental > Terrestrial > Soil > Wetlands > Permafrost | place: Sweden: Stordalen | collected...
AGGTCGTCCGAGTTGGTCTCGTAGGGCCCGCGCGAGTTGAAATCATCGGCGATGGACGCCAGGGCCGGTCGCCGGTTGAAGAAAAGCGGCAGCGGGTCCTGGTGGTCCGACTCGAACGCCGCCAGCTTCGCCAGGAGGGCGCGCGCGGCTTTTTCGAAACGATCGAGGGGCGCCATGTCGAGGCGGTAGATCGGGGGAAGCCGGCTCAGCACCTGGTCCCGCGCCGCCCGGGTCTTCTCCGTGCTGACGTAGCGGAAGGGCACCCCGGCCACGATCCTGACCGGCGCGACTTGGTTTGGAAGAACGGGAAGGTCGAGGACCCGCATTCCGGCCGAGCTGACGAACACGATCACGGCCACCGTAACGACGAAGATGAGGCCGGCCACGGCCCGGCTTTGGTCGAGGAAATCCCTGAAGCTCGATCCCGGGGCGCGCACGTCCCTCTTTCGGGCTCCGAGGCCGCCCACGAGGAGCTTGAGTTGGTTGCGAACGGACATCGTCAGCCCCCTCCCGGGGTTTGTCCATCGGCCTCGGGATTCTTGTACCGGCTGTAGGCCTCGATGATCCGCTGGACAAGCGGGTGGCGGACGACATCGGCCCCGGTGAGGGTGTGAAAGACGATTCCGGGCGTGTCCTTGAGGATCTCGCGCACCTCGAGCAGCCCGGAGCGCTTGGAACGAGGCAGGTCGATCTGGGTCACGTCACCGGTCACGACCATCCGTGAATCCTCGCCCAGGCGGGTGAGGAACATCATCATCTGCTCGGGCGTCGTGTTTTGCGCCTCGTCGAGGACGACAAACGCGTGGGACAGGGTCCGGCCGCGCATGTACGCCAGGGGGGCGATCTCGATGATCCCCTTTTCCGTCAGCTTCACGACCTCCTCGGGGTCGAGCATGTCGTGCAGCGCGTCATAAAGGGGCCGCAGGTAGGGGAGGATTTTTTCGCGCAGGTCCCCCGGCAGGAACCCGAGCGCTTCGCCGGCCTCAACCGCCGGACGCGTCAGGATGATGCGCTGCACCTCATGGTTGAGGAGCGCCGACACGGCCGCCGCCATCGCCAGGTACGTCTTGCCGGTTCCGGCGGGACCGATGCCGAACACGATCGGCTGCTTCAGAACCGATTGCAGGTATTCCTTTTGGCCGATCGTCTTCGGGACGACGCTTTTTCGATTCGTTGCGATGACGAGCGGCTCGTCGAGGAGCGCGTGCCAGCGCTGCGCCTCGCCCTTTGCAAACGAATCCACGATCCGCGCAAAGTCGGGCGTGCGGATGGTCATCCCCTGGCCGCGTGCCGCGTTCAGGAAAGCGAAGAATTCCTCCGCAAGGGCGAGGGGCTCCATTGGGGCCTCGATCTTGAGCCAGTCCTCGCGGGTCACGAGCTTCACCCCCAGCGCCCGTTCGGCGTGGGCGAGGTTCTCCTCCCGGCCGGCGTAGAGCTGGCTCAGGTGGCGCGGGCTTTGAAAGTGGAGCGTCTTGGCGGGCACGGAGGTCAGGAATTCGGGGCGATCTGCCCCACGGTGGCCGCGAGCCGTTCCCAGGTCGCGTCGAGCGACTGCGGCAGCACGCGTGTCTGGCCGATGACCGGCATGAAGTTGTTGTCGCCGTTCCAGCGCGGGACGATGTGACCGTGCAGGTGCGCTATGCTCCCGCCGGCCGCAGACCCTAGGTTGAACCCGATGTTGACGCCGTCGGGCTTCATGGCCGCCGACAAGAGGCGCCGCGCGAACACCATCTCCTCCATCAGGTCGGCGCGCTCCGTCCGGGGCAATTCCTCCAGCTCGACGACCTCGCGGAAGGGTACGGCGAGCAGGTGGCCGGGGTTGTAGGGAAACCGGTTCACGACGAGGTAGGAATGGGGGGAGCGATGCACAATCAATGCCGCTTTGTCGTCGCCCATCGCAGGTAACTCCGTGAAAGGTCGCTTCATCGCTGCCGGATAACGGGGCGCCTCAATGTAATCCATGCGCCAGTAGGCGTGAAGCTGCTGCATCGGTTAGGGCTGTTTATTGGAGCATAGGGGGAGTGCAAAGTCAAAGACTTGCCTAGCCGCCCGAGGTTGGATGGTCTCTTGTGCTTATGCCTGCCTTTTCGCCGCGCCGACGTGTCGCCATCACAGGAATGGGAGCCGTGACGCCCGTGGGTTTGACCGCCCCGGCCACCTGGGCTTCCCTGATCGCGGGCCAGAGTGGTATTGGACCCATAACCCGTTTCGATGCAACTGGATGTAAATCCCGCATTGCGGGAGAAGTCCGGGATTTCGATCCGACGCTTCCCCTCGCCCGTCCCATCCGGCCCCGGGGGACGAACGGGGAACCCGTGGCGGCGGCACTTTCCCAAAAGGATATACGTAAGTTCGGGCGCTTCAGTCACTTGGGTCTGGCTGCGAGTCTCGAGGCCTATGTCGACTCCGGCCTGGATACGGTCCGGGACTCTTTTCCCTCGGAACGAATTGGGGTCAACCTTGGGGTCGGCCTCGGGGGACTTCCCGAGATCGTCGCCATGCACGAAACCTGGCGCCTCGGCGGATTTCGCAAGATATCGCCCTTTTTCATCCTGCAATCCGCCCCCAACATTCTCGCGGGCCAGGTTGCGATCCTGCTGCATTGCCGCGGGCCCAACATGAGCATCGCCTCGGCCTGTGCCACGAGCGGCCACACCCTGGGCGAGTCCGCCCGCACCATTGAGCGGGGCGACGCCGAGGTCATGGTGGCGGGGGGCGCCGAGGCCGTCATCACCCCCGTGGCGGTCGGCGCGTTCGCCCAGATGAAAGCCCTGTCGACCCGAAACGACGCGCCGGAAAAAGCCTCGCGACCCTATGACGTCGACCGGGATGGGTTCGTGATCGGCGAAGGAGCCGTCGTTTTTGTGCTCGAGGAGATGGAGCATGCGCGCGCAAGGGGAGCGCGCATCTATGCCGAGCTATTGGGGTACGGCGCCACCGCTGATGCCCACCACCTCTCGTCGCTGGCGCCGGATGCGGAAGGCTCCCGCCGGTCCATGCAGCTTTCCCTGGCGGATGGCGGCATGGCTCCGGAGCGGGTGGACTACGTCTCCTCGCATGCAACCTCCACCCCCGGGGGCGACGGCGAGGAAGCCGCGGCGATTGCGGCGGTCTTTTCGGGAAACAGGGACCGGCTGCACGTCAGCGCGGTCAAGTCGATGACGGGCCACCTCCTCGGCGCAGCGGGCGCACTCGGCGCGCTGGCCGCCGTCCTCGCCATCGAAAAGGGCGTCATCCCCCCGACGCTCAACCTCGAAAACCTGGATCCCTCCTGTGCCGCGCTGGGCCTCAATTTCACGCCGCAGTCCGCCGTGAAAAAGCAGGTCGATGTCTCGCTGGCCAACAGTTTTGGCTTCGGGGGAACCAACGCCTCGCTGGTTTTTGGGCGAGTCTAGTCAGGGCGGGGCGGCCGATTGCAGGCCGCCCGGATGAATGATCACGATGGAGGCCTTGTTTGGCGCGAGGTAGTCCTTGGCGAGCGCGTCGACGTCCGCCACAGTGATGGAGGCGAAGTCGGCGTGCCGCGACCGCGCCCAATCCAGGACCTCAGGCTTTTCCTGGGCCCGGCTGAGCACCGTCATCCAGTATTCGTTCGTGCGCTCCGATTCGCGGATTGCGGTGAGGATCGGATTCTTGGCTCGGTCGATCTCGTCCTGGGTCGCTCCGTTCAGGCTCAGCTCCCCCGCCACCGACGCCACCACATTCTTGATGTCATTGGCTTTGGCCGGGTCCACGTCGAGCCTCGCGGCCAGATAGCCGTAACCCGGGTAGACCGTGCTCGCTTCGCTGGCCACCGACGGAGCGTAGGTGCTTCCCAACTGCTCGCGCACCTTGACGCGAAGCCGGTCCGCCAGCACCTCGGAGAGAAGGGACAACCGACGGGTCCGGTGGACGTCCAACCCGTCGCAGGTCGGCCAGTAGAGGACGATCACACTCTTCGGAATCTTAGTGTCGATCGGGTAGTCCTTGACGAAGGGCTGTAACGGAAACGTCACACGGCGGAGCGCATCGAGGGGCGGCTTGGCCGCGCGCATCGGCAGCGTGCCGATCGTCCTCGCGGCCGCTTCGATCACGGCATCCACGTCGAAGTCGCCGGCGACCGACACCTCGAGAGCGCCGCTGGCAAGTTCGGGCGAAAGCCACGCCTTCACCTCGTCCAGGTTGCGTTCAAGCATCTCGCTTTTGGACGGCAGTCCGAACCGGGGGTCGCCGTTGGCGCGCAGCCGCGGCACCTCGGTGGAAAGGGGGCCGCGTTCGGTGTGCTCGAAGCTCAGGTACGCGGCCTCGATCCGCTTGCGCGCGAGCCGGAGCGCCTCGGGGCGGTAACCGGGGTCGACGATGGAGGCCGCCAAAAGCTGGAACTCGAGCGCCAGGTCCTCGTTGTTGGTGTCCCCCTCCAGGATGAAGGCATCCTCGGACGATTGCAGGACGCTTCCGACGGTCTTCCCGGCCAGGATCCTCTGGAGGTCGTCGGTGCTGTGCTTGCCGAGACCGCCGGCCGAATACGTGAGGCTCGTGAATACGGACAGGCCGGGTTCCGTGGCGGCGGGCTCGGTCAACTGGCCGGTCCCGAGGCGCGCGCTCACGTGGATCGTATTGGCCTGGAAGTCGGTTTTCTTGAGGTTCATGCGCACCCCGTTCGCGAACGTGATTTCCGTGATGTCGAGGTCGTCGACATGGGTGCGGCCGGCGACCGTGCCCGCGGGCCCGAAGTCGGTGTAGGCCCAGGCCGCGAGAACCTGCGCGTCGGCCGGCGCCACGGCGACGGCCAGCGATTTGGAATAGGCGGCCGCGACCGCGGCGTTGGCGTCCCCGTCGATTTTCGCGTCGCCGGAGACGAACACATACTTTCCGGGCGCGGACCAGACCTGGTTGAGCGCCCGGGCGCAGTCCTCGGGCGTGAATTTTTCAAGCGCCGGGCCGATGAGGACGAGGTCGTCGGCCGGGCTTGTGAACACGTCGCGATCGACGATGCTGTCGGCGATCTCCCCGGCGAGATCGTCCGATCGGCGCGTCGAGGCGGTTTTCACGGCCTGCTCGAGGTCATTGCGGTAGTCGGCCACCGCCTCCTTGAGCTCGTCGGGGCGGAAGCCGTAGGTGAGCGCGCGCCGGAGTTCCTGATCGGCCACCCCGAGCGCCGCCTGCCACTGGTCCGCCTTGCAGACCACGTCGATCGAGGATTCGCGGTAGAGGTTGAACGCCTCCCCGATGTTGGCCTCCGCCCGGATGAAGGGGGCACTCTCCTTCTTGGAAAGGATCGACAGCCTCCGGTTGAGCATCTCGATGGCGAGGCTTCGCACCACGTAACCGAGCCGGTAGGAGGCAGAATCGGGCGGGTGGGTGAAGGGAATCACCGATTCGATCGAGATCTGCGTATCCGGGGCCTCCGGCTCGCCGTGGAAACGCGCCTGGACACCCGCGAAGGCCTGGACCCGGCCAAGCTCGGTCGGCACCGGCTCCGGGCTCCGCGGCCCGAGACCGCCGAAGCCGGCCACGATCTCCTTTTCCATCGCCGCGCCGTCGATATCGCCGACGACGATCACGACCATCAGGTCGGGCCGATACCAGCGGTCGTAGAATTGGACAAACGGCTCGCGGCCCGATTTTTCAATGACGTCCGTGAGGCCGATGGGCAGGCGCTCGGGGACGCGGGTGCCCGCCTCCATGAACTCGAGCTGGGCGACCAGGGTCCGATAGGCCACCGAGTCGCGGGTCCGCTTCTCGCTGAGGATGATCCCGCGCTCCTTGTTGATCATCGCCGGCAGGATGAGAAGTCCTCCTGCATAGTCGGAAAGGATGCGCAGTCCCTCCGCGAGCGTCGGGGCGGCGGTGTCGGGCAGCTCGAGCTCATAGATCGTGTGGTCAAAGGAGGTGGCGGCATTCGTGTCGGCGCCGAATCCCATCCCCAGGCGCTGGAGCTTCTCGACCAGGGTGCCGGCGGCGTAATGCGTGCTGCCGTTGAAGGCCATATGCTCGAGGAAGTGGGCGAGACCGCGCTGCGCCTCGGTTTCCTCGAAGGAGCCGGCCAGGACCAGGAGCCGCAGCGACGCGCGGCCCTTTGGCTCGTGGTTCGGGAGCACCACATAGCGGAGCCCGTTCGAAAGCGTGCCAAAGCGGGCGGCGGGATCGGCGCGCAGGTCGCTGTCCGCCTGGGGAAAGGGAAGGGCCGCGCCGAGTCGGACGGCCAGCGCCAGGAACAACGCAACGCAGAACAGGGGAGAGGAACGACGCATGTTGGGGAGGGGGCCGAGGTGCCCGAAAAAGAGGTGCACAAGAGCACAAAATAGAGACCGCCGCAAAACTTGTTGTGGCCTCAGTGGATGGTTTCGGTGTGTGATGCAGGCGTCTGACGATGATCTGGGTATATCGGCTGCTTTTTCCCTTCATGCTTGTGGCCATGGCGCCGCGCTATCTCTTGCGGATGCGCAGGCGGGGCGGTTACGGGGGGGCGTTTTGGCACCGGCTGGGCGCGCCGCCCTGGATGGCCCCGCGGGCGCCCGGGACGCGGCGGGTGTGGCTCCAGGCGGTGAGCGTCGGGGAGGTGCTGGCCGTCGAGCCGATCCTGCGGGCCCTGGCGTCCGAGGGGATCGAGGTCGTGCTGACGACGACGACGAGCACCGGCTACCGCGTCGCGGCCGACCGGCGCCTGCCGTTTACCGGACTCGCCTATTTTCCGATCGACTGGATGCCCTTCTCGGCGCCGGCGTGGAGGAGAATCGCCCCGGACCTCGCGGTCGTGGCCGAGGGCGAGCGCTGGCCGGAGCACCTCCGGCAGGCGGCGGTCCGCGGGGTTCCCGTCCTGTGCATCAATGGGCGGATCTCCGACCGGAGTTTCCGGCGCCTGCGGCGGTTTCCGTCGGTCGCCTCCTTTGTCTTCCGGGGAATCACGCGTCTCCTCGCTAGCTCGGGCGAGGATGCGGCCCGCTTCCGGACGCTGGGCTACCCGTCCGATCGCCTGGCGGTGACGGGCAATATCAAGCTCGACGTGGAGATCCCGCGCCTCGGCGCCGGGGATCTCTCGGGCCTGCGCCGCGCCTTGGGTCTGCCCCCGGGTTCGCTCGTCCTATTGGGTTCCTCCACCTGGCCGGGCGAGGAGGCCGCGCTCCTTGACGCGTTGCTGCGGGCGCGTTCGCAAGGGATCGCGTGCTCGCTTCTGCTGGTGCCCCGGCACGCCGAACGCCGGCCCGAGATCGAGAGGCTGCTCAAGGCGACGGGCCTCTCGTTTCATCTTCGCTCGCAGGGGCCCGCGCCGGGCGAGGTCGACGTGGCGATCGGGGACACGACCGGGGAACTGCGCCTCCTGACCCAGGTTTCCGACGTCGTGTTTGTGGGCAAGAGCCTCGCGCCCCACACGGAGGGCCAGACACCGGTCGAGGCCGCGATTCTCGGCAAGCCCGTCCTGATGGGACCGGGGATGGGCAATTTCCGGTCGATCGCCCGGGATCTCCTCGGGCGGGGGGCGGCCCGCGCCGTCGCCGACGCCGCCGATCTGGGCGCGCAGGCGGCCGTCCTCTTGCTCGATCCGGCGCAGCGCGAGGCGATGGCGGCGGCCGCGGCGCGCTGGCACGCCGAAAACGGGGGAGCCGTGCAGCGAACGCTGGAGGCGATCCGCGAGGAACTGGCGAAACCGCCGCGCCCGAATCAGTCGCGGGATGCGTCCCTGTCATACGGCGGGCGCCCGGCATAACACCCTTGCTTTCGCGCGCGCGGTTCGTTCATTTGGGCTCTCCTTGCGCTCTTGGGAAACCCGGAGTTCAGGGCCTCACCTAATACTAACGGCATCTCATCCGCACACTCCCATGGCAGTCAAAGTAGCTATCAATGGTTTCGGCCGCATCGGTCGACTGGTATTCCGGGCGCTGGTCGAACAGGGCCTGCTCGGCTCGGCCTTCGACGTGGTCGCCGTTGGCGACATCGTCCCGGCCGACAACCTGGCGTATCTCGTCAAATATGATTCCACGCAGGGCCGCTTCGACGGCACGGTGACCTCCAAGAAATCCGCGGCCGACAAGGCCGAGGACGATGTCCTGGTCGTCAACGGGCACGATATCAAGGTGGTGAGCGCCAAGACGCCGGCGGAATTGCCCTGGGGCGCGCTGGGCGTGCAGATTGTCATCGAGTCGACCGGCCTGTTCACGGAGGCCGAGAAGGCGAAGGGCCACATCGCGGCGGGAGCGAAGAAGGTCATCATCTCCGCGCCCGCGAAGGGCGAGGACATCACTCTGGTCATGGGCGTCAACGACTCCAAGTACGACCCCGCCAAGCACGCGATCATCTCAAACGCCTCCTGCACGACCAACTGCCTTGCCCCGCTCGTCCACGTCCTCCTCAAGGAGGGCTATGGGATCGAGGAGGGACTCATGACCACCATCCATTCCTACACCGCGACCCAGAAGACGGTGGACGGCCCCTCGAAGAAGGACTGGAAGGGCGGCCGTTCCGCGGCGATCAACATCATCCCCTCGACCACGGGCGCCGCCCGGGCCGTCGGCCTCGTCTGCCCGGAGGTCAAGGGCAAGCTGACCGGCATGTCGTTCCGCGTACCGACCCCGACCGTTTCCGTCGTCGATCTGACCGTGAAGACGGTGAAGGAGACCTCCTACAAGGAGATTTGCGAGGCGATGAAGCGCGCCAGCGAGACGTACCTGAAGGGCATCCTCGCCTATACGTCGGACGAGGTCGCCTCGAGCGACTTCATCCACGACAAGAACTCGTCGATCTTCGACGCCGGTTCGGGCATGGAGCTCAACAGCCGCTTCTTCAAACTCGTGAGCTGGTACGACAATGAGTGGGGCTACAGCAACCGCTGTGTGGACCTCCTCAAGAAGGTCGCGGCCGGTCTTTGACATCCTCCCGGCCCTGAAGGGCCGCGATTCCTGGTTACCACATGCACAGATCATGGCAGAGCAGGTTGGTTCACGCTTCGACGGGCACTGCCGGCGGCAACCCGTGTTGCCGTGGGTCTTACATGCCCTCCACGTGCGGAGGCGGCTTGTCCAGCCGACAAAATGTTCTTGGCTGCGTTGTGATCTCGGTCGTGGAAGCTTCCGCAGTTGAGGCAAGTCCACTCGCGGACGGAGAGCGGCAGGCTGTCGAGGTCACGCTGGCAATGCGAACAGCGCTTGCTGCTCGGGAAGTACCGGTCGACGACCTGGAGTTCTTTGCCGTACCAGGCGCACTTGTAGGAAAGCATCTGGCGGAAAGTGAACGGGCCGACGTCGGACATCCGCCGGGCTCGGTGGCGGCCGTCCATCATGCCTCGGACGTCCAGGTCCTCGATGCAAACGAGATCGAAGCGCCGGACAAGGCCCGTCGTCAGTTTGGCGAGGAAATCCCTGCGGCTATCCGTGACGTGGGCGTGCAAACGGGCAACTCTGAGCCGTTGGCGGTGCCAGCGACCGCTGCCCTGCTTGCGCCGGGCCAAGGTGCGCTGGAGTTTGGCCATGCGGGCGAGGCTTCTTTCCAAGGGTTTCGGATTTGGGACGACATCGCCTGTCGACAGAGTCGCGAGATGCTCCGTGCCGAGATCAATCCCCACCTCGTCGCCCGTCTTCGGCAGCTGAGCCACGGTTTCATCCAGGCAGAGGGTCGCAAAGTAACGCCCCGCACAGTCCTTGATTATCGTGACCGTGGAGGGATCGCTCGCGAACTGCCGGGACCAGCGGATCCGCAGGTGCCCAATCTTGGCGAGGGTGAGGTTCAATTGCTTCCCGTCCCACCTGAAAGAGGAACGAGTGAACTCGGCGCTCTGCTGCCCCCGCTTGGATTTGAAGCGGGGGTAGGCCGCCCGCTTCGCGAAGAAATTAGAGTAGGCGGCTTGCAGGTGCCGGAGGCCTTGCTGGAGGGGGACACAGGAGACTTCCTTCAGCCAAAGGAGCTCGGGTTGCTTCTTCCATTGGGTCAGGGCCGCACTGGTCTGGGCATAATTAATCTTGGTCTTGTTCTCGGCATAAGCGTCCTTTCTGAGCGCAAGCGCTCGGTTGTAGACATGCCGCACGCATCCAAAGGTCTTGCCCAAAAGGCGCCTCTGGCGCGCACTCGGGCAAAACCGGAAACGGTAGCGGACGATCATGGGCATAGGTTCTATTTAGACATGTCTAACTTCAAGGGAAATCATGGCGCGGCGATTCCTTCCCGCCCTAAACAACGGGGTTTCCTCGCCGTCGCGTAATGAGTTTCAAGAGTATCCGCGACCTATCACTCGCAGGGAAACGCGTCCTCATCCGCGTGGACTTCAATGTTCCACAGGACAAGAAGACGGGCGCCATCACGAACAACCAGCGGATCTTCGCGGCGCTCCCGACGATCCGCTACGCGCTCGACCAGGGCGCGTCCGTGGTCCTGATGAGCCACCTCGGCCGGCCCGACGGCCAGCGCATCGAGAAATATTCGCTGCGGCCCGTCTCCGTGGAGCTGGCCAAGCTCCTCGGGTCCCCCGTCACGTTCCTGGAGGACTGCGTCGGCCCCGAGGTGGAGGCCGCCTGCGCGAAGCCGGCCGCCGGCTCGGTCATCCTCCTTGAAAACCTGCGCTTCCACATCGAGGAGGAGGGGAAGGTGAAGCTCGACGACGGCACCTCGAAGAAGGCCGATCCGGCTGCGGTCGCCGAATTTCGCGCCAGCCTTTCGAGGCTCGGCGACGTGTACATCAACGACGCGTTCGGCACCGCCCACCGGGCGCACTCGTCGATGGTCGGCGTCAGCCTTCCGCAGAAGGCCGCGGGATTCCTCATGGAGGCCGAGCTCAAGGCGTTTGCCGCCGTGATCGAGAGCCCGCGCCGGCCGCTCCTCGCCATTCTCGGCGGGGCGAAGATCGCGGACAAGATTCCGCTCATCCGCAACCTGATCGACAAGGCCGACGAGATCATCATCGGGGGCGGCATGGCCTACACGTTCAAGAAGGTTTTAAACGGCATGGAAATCGGGGAAAGCCTTTTTGATCCCGAGGGGGCCAAGATCGTTGCCGAGCTCGTCGAGAAGGCGAAGGCGGGAGGGGTCGCGATCATCCTCCCCCTGGACTACGTCTGCGCGGACCGGTTTGACCCGAATGCGGCCACCCGGCCCGCGGATGACTCGACGGGGATTCCGAAGGGGTGGATGGGCCTCGATGCGGGCCCCAAGTCGATCGCGCGCTACCGCGAGTCAATCCTGCGTGCGAAGACGATCGTCTGGAACGGCCCCCCGGGCGTGTTCGAATTCGACAAGTTCGCCGCGTCGACCAAGGCGATGGCCGAGGCGATCGCCGAGGTCACCGCCCAGGGCGCCACCACGGTCGTGGGCGGCGGGGACACGGCCACGGCGGCCCGGAAATTCAATGTGGCGGACCGGGTGACCCATTGCTCTACTGGCGGCGGCGCCAGCCTGGAGTACCTGGAGGGAAAGGTCCTTCCCGGCGTCGCCTTTCTCGAAACCTAAATCATCCGGCCCCTCACCATGATCCGCAAGAAGCTCATCGCAGGAAACTGGAAGATGAACAAGACCTCGGCCGACGCCGTGACCCTCGCGCACGAGATCGTCGTGGCGGTGGGGACGCAGGCGAACGTCGACGTGGTCATTTGCCCGCCCTTCACCGCGCTCGAGGGCGTGGCCAAGACGATCGACGGCTCGCTGGTGAAACTGGGAGCGCAGAACATGCATTTCGAGGCGTCGGGCGCCTTCACGGGCGAGATTTCGGCGCCGATGCTGCGCGCGCTGTTCGCGACCCACGTGATCGTGGGCCACAGCGAGCGCCGGACGCTTTTTGGGGAGACCGACGAGCTCGTGAACAAGAAGGTCCTCTGCGCGCTGAAGAACCAGCTGCGGCCGATCCTGTGCGTCGGCGAAAGCCTGTCCGAGCGCGAGGCCGGCTCGACCCTTAGGGTGGTGCAGGCCCAGACCGAGCGGTCGCTGGAGGGGGTCAGCAAGGAGCTCGCGACCACGGTGGTCGTCGCCTACGAGCCGGTGTGGGCGATCGGCACGGGAAAGGTCGCGACGACCGAACAGGCGCAGGAGGTCCACGCGTTCATCCGGGAATTGCTGACGAAGCTCTTTGGCGAGACCGCGGCGCAGCGGATCCGCATCCTCTACGGCGGCTCCATGAAGCCGGCCAATGCGCCGGACCTGCTCGGCCAGCGCGACATCGATGGCGGCCTGATCGGGGGGGCAAGCCTTGAGGCGCGCAGCTTTGTCGAGCTCGTGAAGGCGGCTTCCGAGGCCTCCTGACCGGTCTGGCCGGCCGGGGGCGCCGTGGCGCAGCGCCTCAATGCGTTCGGCTGACGAGGCCTTCCGTCAGGAAGGTGAGGAATCCCGTGTCGCCGGGAAGCCTGCGAAGGAGCGCAAGGGCGTGGTCCGAGCGCTCGCGGGCGATCGCGCGCGCGGCGTCGAGCCCGTGTACGGAAACGTAGGTGGTCTTGCCCGCCTTTGCGTCCTTTCCCGCGGTCTTGCCCAACGTGGCCGTGTCCGACGTGGCGTCGAGAATGTCGTCGACGATCTGAAACGCCAGGCCGAGTTCCCGTCCGGCTTTCCGGAGAAGTTCAACGTCGGTCACGGAGGCGCCCCCGCACAGGCCCCCCATCGCGAGCGAGGCCTCGATCATTGCGGCTGTCTTGTTGAGATGGATGAATTCGAGGCCCTCCCGCGTTTGGGCGGCGCCCCGCTCCGACAGGAGGTCCTCCATTTGTCCGGCGATGAGGCGGCGGCTGCCGGCGGCCGCCGCGAGCTCCGCCAAGAGCGACACGGCGAGCGGCGGGGAGCCGGCGTAGGACTCCGCAAGGATCGCGAACGCGTGGGTGAGGAGGGCGTCGCCGGCGAGGAGGGCCGTCGCCTCGTCAAACGCCCGGTGCAGCGTGGGCCGGCCGCGCCTCAGGTCGTCGTTGTCCATGCAGGGCAGGTCGTCGTGCACGAGCGAATAGGTGTGCACGCATTCGACGGCGACGGCTGCGGGCAGGGGGTCGGACCGGGGCCCGGCCCCGAAGAGCTCCGAGGCCGCAAGGAGCAGGACCGGGCGCAGGCGCTTTCCCTCGGACTGCACGGAGTAGCGCATCGCCGCGTGCAGCCGGGACGACGGCTCCGAGGCGCCGGGAAGGAGGCGATCGATGCCCCCCTCGACGCGCGCCACGTGGCGCTGCAGCACGGCGGCGAAATCCATGGACTAAATGAGAGCAGAAAGGCCGGACGAGTGCCGAGAACAAACTCGCCAAAGCGGGGGCCTTCGCCCATACCTGCGCGGTCCCCAAGCCGATGCCCACCTACGAGTACGCCTGTTCAAAGTGCGGTCACCATTTCGAGAAATTTCAATCGATGCGGGACGAGCCGCTGAAGAAGTGCCCGAAATGCTCCAAGCAGGCCCTCAAGCGCCTGATAGGCGGGGGCGCGGGCCTGATCTTCAAGGGGACCGGCTTCTATATCACCGACTACAAGAACAAGGGGCAGGGCAAGGGCGACGGCGGCGAATCCAAGCCCGCGGCTGCCGAATCCAAGCCGGGGACCGCCGTGAAGCCCGCGGCCGGCGCGGCGGATTCGGGAGCGAAAGCCGCCCCGGCGTCCCCCGAACCCTCCAAGAAATAAGGGAGCACCCATGAGCGCGAAAAACGCGAAATCACAGAAGGGCCCCACTTGGATCGAGGTGGGTCTCGGCGCCGTCCTGAGCCTTTTGCTGGGAGCCGTGCTCGGGGCGGCCTACCTGGTCTTTAGGCCGGTGCCGACGGTGAGCGCGACCCCCAAGGACGCCTCGGCCAACACGGTCTACTACATCGAGGGCGGCCGGGATATCGACAAGACCTCCGAGCTCAATGAGAAGAGAAAGGAGTTTGACTCGGGACAATCCGTCACGGTGACCGAGGGCGAGCTGAACCTCCTGCTCGGCGACGACGTCGGCCCGGTGCCCGCACCCGTAAAGCCCGGGGACAAACCGGCGCCCCCCGCCGCGAAGGCGATCGACCCCGGCCCGCTCAATGCGCGCATTCACGACGGCAAGATCCAGTTTGGAAACACGGTTTCCATCAGTGTGCTGGGCATCAGTTCGCAGCTGGTGGTCCAGGCCACCGGCGTATTCACGAAGCACGGCTCCAAGTTTGAATTTGATCCCGAGACGGCCTACGTCGGCGGATGCCCGGTGCAGCGGTTCCTGGTCCTGAGGGGCTGGATCCTGAACCGATTCCTTTTCGCGCACCCCATCCCGGACGACGTCGCGGCGGCCTGGCCCAAGCTGATCGACGTGCATGTCGACGGCGCCACGCTGCGGCTGAGGATGCCGCAGGGCTAAAGCCTGCGTGTCGAAGAGCCTCAAGAGCATTGGAGTCCTTTCGTTCCTGACGGCGGTCTCGAGGGTGCTGGGGCTCGTGCGCGACATGCTGGCCGCGTCGATCTTCGGCACGAGCCTGCTCTACTCGGCGTTCATCACCGCGTTCAGCTGGCCGAATCTTTTTAGGCGACTGCTCGGCGAGGGATCGATGTCGGCGGCGTTCGTGCCCACGCTCCAGGAGGAGCTGCATGCGAACGGGCGGCCGGGAGCGTTCGCCCTCTTGTCCCAGGTCACCTCGTGGCTGTTCCTGGTGACCGGCGGACTCGTGCTCCTTGCGATGCTGGCGCTCGGCAACGCCCGCGCATTGGCCGGCCACGAGGACAAGTGGTACCTGGCCGCCGATCTCGCCGTGTGGCTGTTCCCGTACATGGTGCTCGTATGCGTCGCTGCGGGCTTCAACGCCGCGCTCAACGTGCTCGACCACTTCACGGAGCCCGCGCTCTCGCCGATCTGGCTCAATATTGCGATGATCGTCTCCCTTGGCGGGGCGGGGCTCCATTTCGCCCACACGCCGCTCGGCGAGATGCACTGGCTGTGCGTCGGCGTGCTGATCGGGGGCTTTTTCCAGATGGCCGTGCCCGCCGCCGTCCTGGTCCGCGAGGGCTGGCGGCCCCGCCTCGACCTTGGCCTCTCGCCGCGGATGCACGAAATTGCGAGGCTGATGACCCCGGGCCTCTTCGGGACGGCGATCTACCAGGTCAACATCCTGGTCTCGCGCCAGTTCGCGTTCTCCGTCAACGATTCCGGCGCGACCCTGCTGTTCATGGGCAACCGGCTCATGGAGTTTTCGATCGGGGTCTTCGCGATCGCGGTGTCGACCGTCGTGTACCCGCGGCTCGCGCGGCACGCCGTGGAGGGCAACCGGCAGAAGATGGCGGATGACTTCCGGAAGGGCCTCCGGCTGATCATCATCATCAACGTCCCCGCGGCGGCCGGCCTCGCGCTCCTGAGCGGGCCCATCGTCCGCCTGCTCTACGAGCGCGGCCACTTCACCGCGGCGGACGCCCACAACCTCTCGATCGTGGTGATGCTGTTCTGCGTCGGGATGCCTTTCTTCTCGGTGGTCAACCTGACGGTCCGGGCGTTCTACGCCGTGAAGGACATCGCGACGCCGGTCAAGGTGGCCGCGATCGACTTCTGCATCAACATCGCCGTCAGCCTCACCCTCATGCGCCTCTTGGGCGTGCCGGGCCTCGTGTTGGCCAGCACGACGGCGATCGTCGCGCAGGCGATCCTGCTCCAGCGGGCGCTGGTCCGACGCCTGCCGGAAATGCATTTTGCGCCCCTCTGGCCAAGCATCGCCAAGGTCCTCGGCGGAACCGCCGCCATGGCGTGCGTCGTCTGCGGGGGCTGGTGGGCGCTCCAGCACCTTGGGCTGGGTCGCCGACCGACCGACGCGATCGCCGTCGTGGGGCTGATCCCGGCGGGGGTCTGCGCCTACGCTCTGGTCCTCTGGATGCTGCGAATCGAGGGCCGCGACGAGCTCGAGGCGATCTTGAGGCGAATCCCGGTTCTAGGCCGCTTATTCCGCCCGGCCCTTTGACAAACGCCCCTACCGGGTCTGGTTCTGGTCGACCCATCCCATGACACCCGTACCCGAGCAGACGGTCATCGAAGCGCTCCGCTGGCGCTATGCCACGAAGAAATTCGATTCCACAAGGAAGATCCCTGAGGCTACCTGGGCCGCGCTCGAGCAGGCGCTCGTCCTCTCGCCCTCCTCCTACGGGCTCCAGCCCTGGAAATTCATCGTCGTGAGGGACCCGGCGACCCGCGGGAAGCTCTCCGGCGCCGCCCACGGCCAGCGCCAGCCGGTCGATTGCTCGCATTTGGTCGTGTTTTCCGCCCGCAGGAACCTGGGTGACGCGGAAATCAAGCATTTCCTCGATCGCACTGCCGAGGTCCGCGGCGTTGCGCGGGAGTCCCTGAACGCCTACGGTGAGCACATCTCCGCCAGCGCCAACGCGGCGAGAAAGGCGGGGCATCTCGATCACTGGATGGCCCACCAGGTCTATATCGCCCTCGGCGAGTTCATGACCGCCGCCGCCCTTCTCGGGGTCGACACTTGCCCCATGGAGGGGATTGAGGCGCCGAAATTCGATGAGATTCTCGGGCTAACGCCGTTGGGCTACGGGGCCCTCTGCGCCTGTGCGGCCGGTTATCGGGCCGCCGACGACAAGTACGCATCGCACGCGAAGGTGCGCTACCGGCATGATGAAGTAATACTTCACGTTTGATGCGCGCCCTCCGTATCGAGTCGATCGGCCAGATCGCGCTTACCGAGGTGCCGGATCCGCAACCGCAAGCGGGCGAGGCGCTGATCGACCTGAAGGCGGCCGCGCTCAACCACCGCGACCACTGGATCAAGATCGGCCAATACGCGGGGCTCAAGTTTCCCTGCATTCCGGGTTCGGACGGCGCGGGCGTCGTGGCTTCGGTCGGGCCGGGCGCCGACGGGTCCTGGGTCGGACGCGAGGTCGTGATCAACCCCTCATTTGACTGGGGCCCCGCTGAGAGCGCCCAGGGTCCGAAATTCGGGATCCTCGGCCTCCCGCGCGACGGAACGCTCGCCGCGAGGATCGCGGTCCCCGTTGCGCAGCTCGCCCCCAAACCCGGGCACATGAGCTGGGAGGAGGCCGCCGCGCTGCCGCTCGCGGGGCTGACGGCGTGGCGCGCCCTGATCAGCCGGGCCAGGATGGGCGCCGGCGAACGGGTGCTGGTGACCGGCATCGGGGGCGGAGTCGCCCTTTTCGCGCTCCAGTTTGCGGTGGCGTCCGGCAATGAGGCCTGGGTCACCTCCAGCTCGGACGAAAAGATTTCCCGGGCGGCATCCCTGGGCGCGCGGGGAGGATTCCGGTACGACAAGCCGGGCTGGGCCTCCGAGGCCCTGAAGGCGCCGGGCGCCTTTGACGTCGTCATCGACAGCGCCGGCGGCCCCGGATTTGGCGACCTGATCGACGCCGCGGCGTCGGGCGGGCGGATTGCGTTCTACGGCGCGACGCGGGGCAGCGTGCCCGAAGTCGCTCTGCGGAAGATCTTTTGGCGCCAGCTCTCCCTCCTCGGGTCGACGATGGGCAGCCCCTCCGATTGGTCGGCCATGACGGCGTTTGTCGCTCACCACCGGCTGAAGCCGGTCGTCAGCGAAGTCTTCCCGCTCGAGAGGGCAACCGAGGCCTTTGCCCTCATGGAGCGGGGGGGCCAGTTCGGCAAAATCGTCGTGCGGATCTGAAGCGGACTCAAAAAAGGGGGCCGGGCTCCATTCCGGCTTGGCGAGAACCCCTTGGCCGACGAATCTCGCACCCGACATGAAAGCCGACCCCCGTTTCCACGCCTGCATCATCGCCGGAGGAACGGGCGAGCGATTCTGGCCGATGAGCCGCTCCCACCGGCCGAAGCACCTGCTCCGGCTGTTTTCGGAGAAGACCCCCCTCGAGGAGACGATGCTGCGGCTGAAGGGGGTCGTGGCCGACAAGAACATCTGGATCCTCACGAACCAATCGCAGGTCCCGCTCGTGAGGAAGGCGCTCCCGCGGTTTCCCCGGGGTCAGATCATTGCCGAGCCCGCGAAGCGCGACACCGCCCCTGCCGCCGCGCTCGCGACCGGCCTCGTGCGGGCGCGGCACCCGGACGGGATCGTGGCCCTCCTGCCGGCCGACGCCGTGATCCGCAACACAGCCCGGTTTTCCGAGCAGCTCGCCCAGGCCTTCCGCTGGGCGGCGGGCACCGGAAAGAGCGCCGCCACGCGCGGCCTCCTGACGTTCGCCATCCCCCCCACGTACCCCGCGACGGGATTTGGCTACCTCAAGCTCGGCAAGGAGCTCGAGAAGGGAGGCGAGGGAAGCCGTCTCCTGCGCGTGGAGCGCTTTGTCGAAAAGCCGGATGACAAGACTGCGCGGGCCTACCTCGCATCGGGGCGCTATGCGTGGAATGCCGGGATCTTCGTCTGGGGCGTGGGCCGGTTTCTGGAGGAGGTCGAGCGCACGGCGCCGGAGCTCGCCGCCTTCGTCAGGGATTTCCCGCGGGGCAATCCCAAGTCCTACCTTGCGGCGCACTTCGCGTCGCTGCCGAAAGTGTCCGTGGACTACGCGGTGCTCGAAAAGGCCAAGGCCGTCTCGACCGTGGTCGCCGAGTTCGACTGGGACGATGCGGGCGCGTGGAACTCGCTCCGCACGCTCCTGCCGCCCGACACGGCGGGCAACGTGTCCCGCGGCAAGGTGGTCTCGGTCGGCACGACCCACACGATCGCGGTCAGCAACGGCCGGTTGATCGCGCTCTGCGGCGTGAAGGACCTCGTGGTGGTTGAAACCCATGACGCGCTCCTCGTGTGCCACCGGGACGCCGTCCAGGAGATCAAGAAGCTGCTCGCTCTGGTTCCGAGGAACGTGATGTGACGCCGGGCCCCCAGACGATGAAAAAACCGAGAAGTCCGTATGACAAGGTGTCCGGCACCTACTATTTTGCGCGGATGCTCGACAAGATGCGCCTCAACGCGGCCCGCTCGCTCCACGAGGACTACCTCGCCGATCTGGGCCGCGGCTTCGACGGCCGCCTGTGCCAGTACCTGCGCGTCGCCTACCCGGATCTTCTGCAGCAGGTCCTGGCCGGCAAAACGGACGACGAGGCATGGGCCTGGTCGCTGGAGCACGGCCGTCAGCTGAGCGAGGAGGACGTCGTGGTCTGGAACGGGTTTGTCTCCACGCGGGGATGGAAGGACGCCGCGTCCATGGCCCTTGAGGACCACAAGCTTCAGTCGGGCCTCTTGCACCGCGACGATCTCCTCACTTATTTTGAGTACTACGAGGTGGACGAGGGTCGCCGCCCATGAACCGACCCGATCGAGGCTCCGCGTCTCCAGTGGCGCTGCCGGGCTAGACGCCCCCGCCACGATCCGCCGAGGGCAACGACCCCATGCTCCAATCGCTCCGCATCCGCAACCTGGCGCTGCTTGACTCCGTGTCGGTGGACTTCGAGCCTGGATTCGCCGCCGTCACCGGGGAAACCGGAGCCGGGAAAAGCATCCTGATCGGCGCCCTCGGGCTCTTGGCGGGCGAGCGCGCGGACAAGTCCATCATCCGCAACGGCGCGCCGTCCTGCGAGGTCGAGGCGTCGCTTTATTTCAAGGACCCCGCGGCGATGGACGCGCTGCTGTCCGAATTGGACCTGCCCGCGTGCGAGGAAGGGCTCCTCGTCCTCAAGCGCAGCGTACTGCGCGAACGGGCCCCGAAGATCACCGTCAACGGCGGCCTGGCCACGCTCGCGGCGTTGCAGAAAATCGGCGAGCGCTGGATCGACTTCCACGGCCCGAGCGAACCCAGGCGGCTCCTGAAGGAGTCGTGCCAGCTCGAACTGCTCGATCTCTACGGCAGGGCGGGAGCCGCGCTTGCGTCCTACGGGGAGCGGTACCGGGCCTGGTGCGCCCTCCAGGCGGAGAGCGAACGGCTGGCGTCGGAGGCGAGGCTGTCGCCAGACGAGCTCGCGTTCATGGAGGCGCAGCTGGCGAAGCTCGACCGGCTCGACCTTTCGGAGGAGGCGATCGGCGCCCTGGAGCGCGATTTCCAGCGCATGAGCCGCGCGCAGGAGATCGCGGCGCTCGCCTGCGTCATCGAGAGCGGCCTTTCCGGCGAGGACGGGGCGTTGACACGGGTCGCCGCGCTCGTGCGGGAGGCGCGCCGTCTCGAGGCGATCGATCCCGGGAGCCGGGCGCTCGCCGAGCGCATGGCTTCCGCGTCGGCGGAGCTCGGCGACCTCGCGGCGGAATTCGGTTCGCTCGCCCGCGAGCTTCAGTCCGATCCCGGCGAGGGACTGGCCCCCCTTGAGGAGCGCATGAACGCCTGGCTCGAGGCGCGGCGGCGCCACGGGCCCGACGTCCGCCTCGTTGCGGCGGCGCGCGAGGCGATGCGCCTTCGCGTCTCCTCGCACGGCGACATCGAGGGAGCGCTGGCGCGGCTGGACCGGCAGATCGAGGCCGCGGCCCGCGAGGCGAGGAAGGCGGCCGGCGCGCTCCGGGCGGTGCGCCAGAAGGCTGCGAAGGAGCTCGCCCGCGCGGCCTCGGCCGGCATCGCCGAGCTCGGCTTCGGCAAGGCGGAGTTCATTGTCTCGATCACGGACGCGCCGGGTCTCGGTCCGGCGGGTGACTGCGGCTGCGAGTTCCTTTTTTCGCCGAACGTGGGCGAGGCGCCGCTTCCGCTCAGCCGGATCGCCTCGAGCGGCGAGCTCGCGCGCGTGATGCTCGCCCTGAAGGCCATCCTGGCCGACCTGGACTCGGTCCCGGTCCTCGTGTTCGACGAGGTCGACGCCAACGTGGGCGGCGAGATCGGCAGCGTCGTCGGCGAGCGGATGGCGGCCATCGCCCAGCGCCACCAGGTGCTCTGCGTCACCCACCTGCCCCAGGTGGCGGCGCACGCCGGCAGCCATTTCGTCGTGGCGAAGGACCAGTCGGGAGCGCGCGCCCGGGTGACCATCGAGGCGATTCACGGCGACAGGAAGGCGAGGGTGGGCGAGCTGGCCCGGATGCTCGGCGACCGCAACGCCCGGAGCGCGCTGGCCCACGCGGAAAAGCTCCTTCGCGCCGGTTGATTCGCGCCAATGAAACTGGAGCCCCTCGGCGATTCGGCGGTGGTCGCCACGCTCGGCTCCAAGATCGACAGGTCGACGCTCGCGTCGGTCCTGAGGTTCTCGGGGGCGCTGGTCGCCGCTAGAGGCAGGGGGATCCTCGACGTCGTGCCGGCGTACGCGACCGTCACCGTTTTCTACGACCCGCACCAGTTCGCCGAGCCGGGCGAGGATGCGTACGCCACGGTCTGCCATTTCATCGAGGCGTGCGCCGCACTCGCGCGGGGCGGCCGGTTCGCGCCGGCGCCGAGCACGATCGAGATCCCGGTGTGCTACGGCGGCGAATTCGGCCCCGACCTGGAAGAGGTCGCCGAGCGCGCCAAGATGGCGCCGGGCCGCTTCGCGGCTCTCCACGCGGGCGCGGACTACCTGGTGCACGCGATCGGATTCACGCCGGGCTTTCCCTATCTTGGGGGCCTGCCCCATGCCCTCCAGACGCCGCGGCGCGACACCCCGCGCGTCCGGGTCGCCGCGGGGTCTGTCGGCATCGGAGGCGCCCAGACGGGCGTCTATCCCCTGGCTTCGCCCGGGGGCTGGCAGATCATCGGCCGGACGCCCCTTGCCCTGTTTCGTCCCGCCCTCCAACCGCCTGCCCTCCTCAAGGCCGGCGACCACGTGCGGTTCAGATCCATCTCCGCTTCGGAGCTCGGAACATGGACGTAAAGGTCATCCGCGCCGGCATGCTGACCACGGTCCAGGATCTGGGCCGGCGAGGGCACCTCGCGGAGGGGGTACCCGTGGGCGGAGCGGCGGACCCGTTCGCGCTCCGGATCGCGAACCTGCTGGTCGGCAATGCGGAGGACGCCCCCGGCCTTGAAATCACGCTCACCGGCCCGGAGCTCGAGTTTGAGGAGGCGGTATGGGTCGCGGCCTGCGGGGCGCGGTTTGAGGGCGTGCCCGCGTGGAGACCGATCCGGCTCGAGCCGGGCGAGCGTCTGAAATTCGGAAAGTGCCTCCAGGGCTGCCGCGCATACCTTTCGGTCTCCGGCGGTATTGACGTCGACTGGGCGCTCGGCGGCCGGGGAACCTTCCTGTCGGCGGGGTTCGGCGGATTCCACGGCCGGGCGCTTCGCGACGGCGATGTTGTTCGATGCGTGCCCTCGGCGCGCACGCTCACCGGCCATTGGAGCCTCGACGAGCGGATGCTGCCGGCCTACTCGCAGGAGCCCACGGTGCGGGCGATTCCCGGGGCGCAGGCCAAGGAGTTTGGCGGTGCTCTCTATGCACAACGGTTCGAGGTCACGGTGCAGTCGGACCGGATGGGGATCCGCCTCAGCGGTCTCCGTCTCGAGCGCTCCGGCTGGGGGGACCTGGTTTCCGCGGCGGTGGCGCCGGGCACCCTGCAGGTGCCCCCCGACGGAAACCCCATCGTGCTGATGGCGGACGCCCAGACGCTGGGCGGGTATCCCCGGGTGGCTCATGCCGCCGCGGTCGACCTCTCGCTGCTGGCGCAGCTGGCGCCCGGCGATGGGGTAAGGTTTGTCGAAACCTCGGTGGCCGAAGCGCACGCGCTCGCCCGAGCGCGGGAACGCGACGTGGCGCTCCTGCGCCAGGGGTTGGCCTCAAAAATAAGGCCCACGTGAGCGGCGCCGGATCCATCGACCTCAATGCTGACCTCGGCGAGGGCGGCGGCCATGACGAGGAGCTCATTCCGCTGGTCACCTCGGTCAATATCGCCTGCGGCGCCCATGCCGGGGACCTGGACACCATGCATCGGACGGTGGCGCTTGCGCTACGACACGGCAGCGCGATCGGCGCGCACCCGGGCTTCGCGGATCGCGAGCATTTTGGCCGCAGGGAGATCTCCATCGAGCCAGATCAGGCGAAAGCCCTCATCGTTGGCCAGGTGGCTGCGCTCGACGCCGTTGCCTCGGCGCTCGGCGCGCGGGTGGGTCATGTGAAACTCCACGGGGCCCTCTACAACATGGCCTCGCGGGACCGGGTGCTCGCCGCGGCGGTTGTGGACGCGCTTGTGGAGGGGATGCCCCGGTTGGGCCCGGCACGGACGCTCGTGGCTCTGGCGGGAAGCGAACTCCACGCATTGGCCCGGTCCCGCGGACTCAGGGTCCTCGGCGAGGCGTTTGTCGACCGATCCTACCGGGCAGACGGCACGCTGACGCCGCGCTCGGATCCGGGCGCGCTCATTGGCGACGAGGACGCAGCCGTCTGGCAGGCCCTCCGGCTCGCCGCGGAGGGGAGGGTCCGGGCGGCGGACGGGACGGAGGTCGCCGTCGACGCCGAGACGATCTGCCTCCATGGGGACGGCCCGCATGCGGTCGCCTTCGCGAGGCGCATCCGCGCGGCGTTTGCCGCCGCAGGAATCGAGGTCAGGTGCGGAGCCTGATGCGCTGTCCTCCAAG
>Ga0182018_10001795_pt1 | contig 23247 bp, 17 predicted proteins | sample 812P2MmetaG_FD_120490 | JGI IMG/M metagenome (GOLD analysis project Ga0182018, IMG submission 120490) | Permafrost microbial communities from Stordalen Mire, Sweden - 812P2M metaG | ecosystem: Environmental > Terrestrial > Soil > Wetlands > Permafrost | place: Sweden: Stordalen | collected...
CCATCCACGACTATGTCCGGAATTACAACCGCAATCCGCAGCCCTTTCACTGGGTCGCCAGCGCCAGCCGCATCATCCGCAAGGTCAACAGATATAAACAAACTTCAGAAACAGGAGACTAGTAGCCTGTCGCAGAGAAATCGTTCCTGGTGGAGATCCCATCAGACCCACGTCTTAAAAGCGAGACGTGGGGCACCCAATTTCGCGGCAACGGTAACGAAATCTCTGCGACAGTCCGCTAGTTGGTGACCACTGCCTTGTGCAGGGTTGTGACCCACTGAACGGCCAGCGTGCTTTGATTGGCAGGGGCACCGACGGTGTAGTGTTCAATTTCGTAATCGATCTTGATGAGCTGGAACCGGTTGGGACGAAAGCCTGCCGCCATCTCCCAGCAGCGCACGTCACCGCCTTCATTGGCGGCGGTATAGCCGGGGCGAAAGGCCAGATACCACCGAGGAGTCAGGACCTGTCTGAGCTCGACATAGCCGGCCGATTCGCGGAGGGTCGGAATGACGGTGTAGGGCATGACGAATCTGTCTTCTTCGACCTGGACGCTGGTGTGGCCGTGGGCCCATCCGGCATCGAGGCCGAGTCCTGTTGCAGGGAGGGTGCTCGGGTTTTTCTCACCGGGGAGAAAGTACGCATACTGTCTGTCGAGGTAAGGGCCGCGATAGGCGTCGACGCCGACGCGAAAGCCCTGGCGGATGGTATAACCAGCGCCGCCGGCCCAGTTGCCGTACTGGTCGTGGGCGAAGAGGCTGCGTGGATTGGCGGGGGAGGAATTGGCGAACTGGAGGCGGGCGTCCCATTTGCCGCGGGTGGCGTCGATCTGCGCGCCGGGGAGTCCGGAGGTGGAAACGGGGGCATAGTAATAGCCATATTGGGGCGGCATATCGATGAGGGGATTGTCGGCATCATCGTAACGGAGCAGAAACGAACCGAAGGAAGTCGACAACACACCGGCGCGCACCAGGACGGAGCCCTTATCGGAGACGCGGGAATAGTTGAGGGTGGATTGGAGGATGTAACCTTTGGCGCCGTAGCCGGTGGTGTCGAAGTCTTCGTAGAAGTAAGGACGGGTGACAAATTCGAGAGCGCCGGTGACGCCCCAGTTGGGGCTGATTTTCCAGGTGGGATAGGTGACCGAGCGGAAGCCGGCGGCAAGCGGGGAACCGGAACGGGGCGGAGCAGAGAGGACATTGGAATCGACTCCCAGGGCGGAGAGGGATTCGCGAAGATCGAAGCCGGAGCTTGCTTCCTGGGCAAGGAGGAGATGCGGGGGGGGCATCGCAACTACGAGACAGCACAGCAGACCCAGGAGGGAAGCTCTTTTCATCCGGCCACCGCCATGACCGGATCCTCCACTTCGATCGGATATTCGGAGGGGGGCGACTGCAGGGTGAGCGTCTCGAGGGGCATGTTGAGTAGAACGTCGACGATGCGGGGATCGAATTGCTTGCCTGCATTCTCGGCGATGATGGAGATGGCTTGCGCATGGGTCATGGCTGGCCGGTAGGGGCGATCGGTGGTCATGGCATCGTAGGCGTCGGAAACGTGGATAATGCGCGCATCGATGGGGGTCTCTTCCTGCCATTGGCCCCTGGGATAGCCGGAGCCATCCCAATTCTCGTGATGGAGCTCGACGGCAGCGAGGAAGGGCGCGAAACCCTGGACGCCTTCGAGAATGCGGCGGCCGATGACGGGGTGTTGTTTGACGAGGGTCCACTCGTCTTCGGTGAGGCGGCCAGGCTTCTGAAGGACGCTGTCAGCAATGCCGATTTTTCCGATGTCGTGGAGGAGCGCGCCGATGCGAATCCGTTCGACGTCGTCGGGGTCGAGCCGGAGGGAGGATGCGATGGCGCAGGACAGATGGCAGACACGCCAGCTATGGCCGGAGGTGTAGCCATCGCGCGCGTCGAGAGCGCTGGCCAGAGCGCCGACAAATTCCAGATAGGCGGTCTGTAGGTTTTCGCCGGAGGCGCGGACCGAGACGGCAGCGCGGTTAAAGATATCGGCAAGCTCGCGGATTTCGAGGATGGAGGACCGAGGGCCTTCGAACCCGGCGAGGACTCCGGTGCGAGCGGCCTTCTGGAGATGAGAGACTACATCGGCGATGGGTTCGACGATGGAGCGGGCGGAGAGGAGGCTGGAGAGGAAGACGATCGAGACGCAAATCAACGCGAGGCTGAGGAAGAGATTGTGGAGGCGGTGCTGAAGGGGAGCTGTGGCGGCGTCGACGTTTTCGAGGCTGCGCAGGAGGTAACCGCCAGTCCAGGACTGCATGGGAGCCGAGATCCAGCCGGCATTCTGGAGGCGCAGATCGCACTCCGACTGAGGCCCGCAATCGTTAAGGGCCGCGGTGAGGGCACGGAGTGGAATGTGGGGGATGTTGGATGCGATGACCTTTCCGTTGTGGATGAGGACCGCCGGCGTGGTGAGCTCAGAGAAATCGAAATACTCGCCAACGGCAAGGGAGCCGATGTTTCCATCGTCCTGATCGATGGCGACTGAAGCCACCTGGAAGGTGCGGCCGCCGAGCATCAGCAGACCTGAGCCGGCGTGGTCGAGCAGGGCTGTGTTGAGAGGTACAAGCTGACTCTGGGCGTTTTGGCTGTTCTGGCGGACGACTCCGGCGATGGGCGAGCCGCCAGGGGCAGAGACGAGGAGAAAGTCAAAGCCCATATGCTGGCCCAGCTCACGCAACTGATCCTCGACGGTTCTGCGCGCAGCCGGACTGTCAGGGTCGGAGAGGAGGAGCTCGATTCCGGCTTTGAGGGCGGCGTTTTCTCCGGCAACCTTAAGAAAACGGCTGTTCTGCAGATCACCCTTCGCGTGCATGTTGGCGAGGGCAGCCTGATTTTCGCGCAGCGAGGCGCGCAATCCTTCGCGCACCGAAACCTGGACGAAGCGCTGAATCATCCAGAAGCTGGCAGCCAGAAGAATGGCGAAGGGGATGAAGCAGATGAGGAAGGCGCGAGTTCGGAAGCGGGTGGTCAAATGGGTTCCTACTTCGCATCCTCTTCGAGAGGGATGAAGAAGTCGGCGACCGAGTCGCGACCGTTCTCGACGGTGATGGTCTTGCGGAAGAAACCGGCGTACTTATGCCAGGCGACAACCGTGTACTGGCCAGGCGGTACATCGGGAATGCGGTACTGGCCCGAGCCGTCGGAGCGCGCGTACCAGCGGTTGGGCGTCACGACGATGGTCGCTTCCATATTTGGGTGGAGGTGGCAGTAGACGTCGATGATGCCCGCCTTTGGGAAAAGCACCTTTCGGGTTTGTCCCTGGTCATAACTTCCGAGGTCGAAGGTCTTCGCGCGAGACAGGGAAAAGATGTTATGGAAGATGGGATCCATATTGGGGAACGAGACGGTGGAACCGGCGGGAATGACGAGAAGATCGGGTGAGAATCGCCGGTCAAGCTGGGCGACCTGGGGAACGGCAGCGCTGGCTGGAGCGACGCCGGCAGGGGCTGGACCTTCGAGGTAAATAACAACACGCGAGCGCTCGAAGGAAAGAGCATCGGTCTTAGTGTCTTGTCCGAGCTCGACGGCAGTGCCGCGCTGATAAACAGAAACAACGGGAGTGACGCTGCGCCTGGTGAGCTTCTTTTTGATCAGGATTGTGCCGGAGATGTTCTCGGCACAGGCAGTGAGAGCCAGCGCGGCGAGAGCGAGAAGTACAGTCGGGCCTTTGAATCGCATATACGGAGAGCCCTTGTGAGGATCGCTTTGTGACGCCTGGTTGCCGGGGACGAGGCGCAGCGCAGGGTGCTGAGATTCCGCAGCTAGTCTAGGTGAGAAACGGGGGTAACGAGAATACAACTATCCGGGGACCGAACAGCGATCAGCGATCGGCCTCAGGGATAAGTGATCAGCGCGACGGCGTGCGATCAGAACTTATCCACTTTTCATGAGCAATGACAAGCAGATGATGGTTCGTTACTGCGGTGATGGGCTCGGCGACATCAGTTTTTCCGCGAGGTAGAGGTAGGTTTCGGCCCAGGAGCGGGCGGTCTGTTTGAGGTCAGCGCCTGCGCCGTGGCCGCCTTCGGTGATTTCGTCGTAGAGGAAGGGCTCGTGGTACTCCTCCATTTTGGCGGCGAATTTGCGGGCGTGCTGCGGGCCAACGCGGTCATCGCGTGTGGTGGTGAAGATGAGCGGCTCGGGATACTTCACATCCGGCTTGAGCTGGTTGTAGGGCGAGATGGAGGCGAGGAAGGCGCGCTCTTCGGGCACGCTGACGGAGCCGTACTCGCCGACCCAGCTGGCGCCGGCGGCGATGTGCTCGAAGCGAAGCATATCGAGGAGCGGGACCTGGATGACGACGGCATTCCAGAGATCGGGATGCTGTGTGAACTCGACGCCCATGAGCAGGCCGCCGTTGGAACCGCCCATGATGCCGAGGTGAGCGGGCGAGGTAATTTTGCGGTCGATGAGGTCTCCGGCGACGGCGGCGAAGTCGTCGTAGATGCGCTGGCGGTTGGTTTTGAGGCCGGCTTCGTGCCATGCGGGGCCGAACTCACCACCGCCGCGAATGTTGGCGAGGACGAAGACGCCGCCTTTCTCGAACCAGAGCTTGCCCAGAGTCGCGGAGTAGTGGGGTGTTTCGGAGACTTCGAATCCACCATAGGCGTTGAGCAGCGTAGGATTCTGTCCGTTCGGCTGCATATCTTTGCGATGCACAACGAAATAGGGGATCTTTGTACCGTCTTTGGAGGTTGCGTAGAGTTGCTCGACAGTATCCTGGGACGCGTCGAAGAGGGGCGGCTGGGATCTGGAGAGGGTGAGATGAGCTGTGGCCGCGTCGCCCGCGAGGAGAGAGGGCGGCGTGAGGAAGCCCTGAGAATTGAGGAAAAAGGATTCGCTGGTATCGCTGGCGGTTACGACGCTGATGGCGCTGTTTTCGGGAACGTCGAGGGGTTTGTGGGACCAGCCGTCTTTGCCGGTGGGCGTGTAGACGTACGCCTGTCCGAGAACATGCTTGAGCGTTACGACGATGAGGCGGGAGCGTGTGGTGACTTCGCCGTCGAGGAATTCGTCAGAGGTGGGTGCGAAGACGACGGTTGGATGCAGATTGGCAGGGTCGCGCAGGACTTCGGGCAGGCCGAGGGCGAGGAGCGAGCCCTGGGTGAACTTCGGGCCGGCGGGAGTTGGGGTCCAGTCTTCGTGAATCTCGATAAGCAGGCGGCCGGCGAGGAGGCCGGCGATGGTGGCTTTGCGGGGGATGGCGAGTTCTTTGAGACCGCCGGGAGTTTTGACCCAGACGCGGGTCTCGAAGAAGGAGACGGCGCGCGAGAAGAGCGTGACGCGATCGTGCTGGGCGTCCTCGATGACGAAGCCACCGGCTTCGATGTCGGAGGGTTCGCCGCGGAAGACTTCGGTCGCGGAGTCGAGGGGAGTGCCGCGCTTCCATTCCTTAGCGACGAAGGGGTACCCGGATTTCGTCATGGTGCCGGGACCCCAGTCACGGGAAATCAGGAGCGTGTTCTTGTCTTCCCAGGAGATGGCTTGTTTGCTGTGCGGCGCAGTGAATCCGCCATCGACGAAGCGGGCGGCTTTTAGGTCGAACTCGCGAGAGGTGGAAGCGTCTTCGCCGCCGACGGAGAGGTCGACGACGCAGTACTGGTCGCCGGGATAGAGGCAGGACATGCCGTGAAAGACCCAGCTGGTTTTTTCCTGCTTGCCGAGGGCGTCGATGTCGAGGACGGTCTGCCAGTGTGGAGTGGGGTTGGCGTAGTCGGCGACGGTAGTTCTGCGCAGGAGGCCGCGCACGTTCTTCTCGTCGTTCCAGAAGTTGTAGACCAGGTCGCCGCGCAGTATGGGCGTGGGGAGACGGTTGGGGTCTTCGGTGACTTTGAGGGCTTCGGCCTGGAAAGCGGCAAAGCGGGGATCGGCTTCGAAGACTTTGGCGGTGCGGGCATTTTCCGCATTGACCCAATCCATGGCGCGGGGGCTATTCACGTCTTCGAGCCAGATGTATTTGTCGGTGGGATCGCCGGTCTGCGTTTGGGCGTGAAGGCCCGCGCCGATCAGAGCCAGAAAGACGAGAAACGATGGAGCGAGTAGGGAATGGACCCTGGACATCCGCAGAACTCCTGAAAGAGGCATTGGCTGCAACTTTACCAGAGGCGGGAATGCGAAGACACTGCGCTGCCAAGATGGGATGGTGTGGGAAGGGATTTTTGAGCGAGAGCGGGACGAAGGTTAGTTCCGGCCTAGTTCTGGGCTACTTCTGGACGAAAAACTCGGTCATATTCGGTGCCGTAGCGGCGGCGGCGGGAGGATTGGGCAGACCGAGGGCCTCCGTCATGGTGCGCAGCATGCTTTGGTGTTGATAGACAGTGGTTGAGGTCTGGGTATAGCCGGGCTGGACAATGGGTCCCCAGAGAACGGGAGCGACGTGGCCACCGCCGTAGGTGTTGTCGCTGTCTTCCGCCTCATCGAAATCGACGACGAGAAGGCCGTCGCCGCCGGTTTGGAATGCCGAGTTCGCGGATAGAGGCGTGACGACGTTGGCCTCGAGCCAGGCGTCGGCTTGTTGTGGGGTTCCATTGTGCGCGTCGTCATTGACGTCAGGGACGATGTAGGAGAAAGCGGGGAGGGCGTTGTTGGCGAGGTCGGTGGCGAACTGAGAGAACGGCCAGATGGTGGCATTGGCCACCTGTTGGTTGTCGGCAATGTCGGATAGCATGGCGAATGGATTGTGGCGGATGAGATAGAGACCGGTATTGCCGCCGGTGTATCCCTGGGTAATTCCTTCGGCGTAGATTCTGAAGGAAACGCCGGTGGAGAGCATGCGGCGTGCGATGTTATCGACGTTCCAGACCGTTGTAGAGTTGTCGTCGGTGGTGAGTAACTGACCGGTTGTGAGCATGAAGTAATTGCCGATGGAGGGGTGGGAGTTCGCGTAGTAGTTTGTGGGCAGAGCGCCAGTGGCGATGAGGTTATTGAAATTGGGCCAGACGCTGGTATCGCCGACGATGGTGGAGTAACTCTGGTTCTCTTCCATGACGAGGATGACGTGCTGGCTTGCAGGGATCTGCGGGGGTGGAGCGGGAGTAGCCTGCACCGTAATGGTGGCGGAGCCGGATTTGGTTGGGTCCTGCGCGCTGGTTGCGGCGATATCGACGGAGGCGGCTGTGGTGGGTGCCGTGAAGAGGCCGCTGGCGTTGATCGTGCCTCCGCTGGTCACGGACCAGGAGACTGCGGAACTGAAGGCGCCGGTTCCCTGAACGGTGGCGGTGCACTGTGAGGTTGCGCTTGTTGCCACGGTGGATGGAGTGCAGAGGGACGCGACCGAAGTGATGGTGGAGGCGGCGGTCTGTGGCTGCGTGGCGTTGGATTTGTCTCCGCAGGAAGTCAGAGCGGGCAGGACGAGACAGGTGACGAGGGCGGGGAGCAGGGTTTTCAACGCAGCTTCTCCCAGGGCTGGATGCGGGCCAGTTAGATGCAGGTTGTCTGGCAGTGGCGCGTATGCTGTGAGGGTTGGAGGGAACGATGAGCATAGTGCTGGTGACCGGAGGTTCGGGTTTTATCGGGAGCCATTGCATTTTGCAGTTGCTGGCGGCGAGTCATCGGGTGCGGACCACGGTGCGGTCTCTCGACCGCGAGGAGCATGTGCGGGCGATGCTGAAGGTGGGCGGGGCGGACCCGGGGGATCGGCTGTCGTTCTTCGCGGCGGATTTGATGAAGGACGAGGGCTGGAAGGAGGCTGTCACGGGATGTGAGTACGTGCTGCACGTGGCGTCGCCGCTTCCGGCGGCGGTTCCAAAGAATGAGGACGAACTGATTGTTCCGGCGCGCGACGGGGCGTTGCGGGTGCTGCGGGCGGCGCGCGATGCCAATGTGACGCGCGTGGTGATGACCTCGTCGTTTGCGGCGATCGGGTACGGGCAGTGGCCGCAGCAGAGGCCGTTCGATGAGAGGAACTGGACGAATCTGAAGCGGGGGGGGGTGACCCCGTATGTCAAGTCGAAGACGATTGCCGAAAATGAGGCGTGGAATTTTATGGGCAGGGAACGGGGCGGGCTGGAGCTGGCGGTCGTGAACCCGGTGGTCGTGTTTGGGCCGGTGCTGGGAGCGGACTACTCGACTTCGGTTCTGCTGGTGCAGCGGCTGATGGACGGCGCTTTACCTGGGTGTCCGAAGTTTATGTTCGGGGTGGTGGATGTGCGGGACGTTGCCGATTTACATATTCGGGCGATGACGAATCCCGCCGCGAAGGGGGAGCGGTTTCTCGCGGTGTCGGGGGATTTTATGTGGCTGCGCGATGTGGCCAAGGTGCTGAAGAGCCGTCTGGGCGAGCGGGCCAGGCGGGTGCCGACATTGCAGCTGCCCAACTTTATGGTGAGGCTGGCGGCGCTGCGCGATCCGGCGGTGAAACAGATTATTCCGGAGCTGGGCAAGAAGAAGAACGCGACGAGCGAGCATGCGAGGAAGTTGCTGGGGTGGGAGCCGCGGTCGAGGGAAGACGCGATTGTGGCGACGGCGGAGAGCCTGGTGCAGCTGGGGCTGCTGAAGGGCAGCCGGTAGCCGGGTTGCTGGGAGCTGGGAGCCGGGAGCTGGGAGCCTTTGTCAGCCGGAAGGTCCGGATGGAGACTCGGAGATCCGAATGAGTAACGGAGATTGTTACGAATGAAAGTTATTGTCACGGGCGCGACGGGGATGGTTGGCGAAGGGGTGATGCTGGTGTGTCTCGCGCATCCTGATGTGGATGAGGTGCTGCTGGTGAGCCGTCGGCCTTATGGGGAATCGCTTGAGAAGATGCGGGAATGCATTGTGCCGGATTTCATGCAGCTCGACGGAGTGATGGATCGCCTGAGTGGGTACGATGCGTGCTTCTTTTGCGCGGGCGTGAGTTCGGTGAGGAAGAGCGAGGCGGAGTACACGCGGATCACGTATGACACGACACTGCATTTTGCGGAGACGGTGGCTCGGGTGAATCCGGGGATGGTGTTTACGTATGTGTCGGGGATGGGGACGGACAGCACCGAAAAGGGGCGGACGATGTGGGCGCGGGTGAAGGGGCGGACGGAGAATGCTGTGACGCGGGTAGGATTTCGCGGGGCCTACAATTTTCGGCCGGGATTTATGCGGGCTATGCCGGGGCAGCGGCATCTTCCTGGCCCCTACAAGGCGGTGGGGTGGCTTTATCCTCTGGTGCGCGTGGTGATCCCGATGTATGTGAGCACGCTCGAGGTTGTGGGGCGGGCGATGATCCGGTGCGTGACGCAGGGGTATCCGAAACAGATTTTGGAGGTTCGGGATATTAATGCACTGGGGAAGGCCTGACCCCCCACCCCCGGGGTGGGGGGTCAGGCAAGTTGTTGCAGTAATTGGGGTTGCTGGAGGCCAGTTTTGGGCTGCGGCATCCTTTTGAAAACGCGGCATTTGCAGTGGTGGTTTGGCTCCATCTCTCCTGGGGTCGGCGCGGTTCATTGCGTTTTTTCCCCAGTATGGCTGGATTGTGTCGCTCAACGTGCTTGCCTCCGATTCGACCTTTTTGGGATCACGCCTCTGGGGATTTTCAGGGAGATGTTGACAATCTTGACAACATCTCCCTACCCCCTACCCTTTTTTGGAGGGCGCTGACGCGTATCAATTTGAAATCAGTTAGGTTAGGTCAAATGTTTACAGCCTCGACAACATCTGGCCGGCCGGAATCTATTTGATTCTGCGGTGATTGCGGCGGCCAATTTCATTTGAGACAACTTAACGCTCCTTTTCAGGTGCGGGGGGATTTGCCTGCACAAGCCAAGTCCGGATGGGAGGGCGGGAGTTCCCCCCTTTCCCAAAACAGAAAAGCCTGCCGGGATGGCAGGCTTTTTCTTTTTCTATCCTAAGTTCAGAATATCATGCTGGAGGGAAAAAACTGCCAACTTTGTTGGGATGGGTTGGCTTGTAAGTCGAGCTAAGTCATGGGTTATTACTTCGGTTTTGGGGGTGGGGGCTTGACAAGTTTTCCACATTTGGCAGGAACAGTGATCAGTGGGCGATGACGGGCTCCCGAAATCCAGAATGAGCTTTGGCCACAAATTGGGGAGATACCCCTCTCGGATGCCGGCGCTGGGGCGGGGGATATTGGTTTGCCCCTCGCGCCATGACTCCGCCGATTGCAGGGTTCAGTGTTTGTGTCCTGTGGCTCAGTTCGTCTGCACGATGATCACGGGCTGGCCCTGCTGGGGGCACTGTGGTGTTCCGAGTTTGTCGGTGACGGTGACTGGATAAGTGCCGTTCGCTGCGTCGGAGGGAATAGCGACAGCAATCCAGCTATTGGGCGGAAGCGCATACTTCGGCTGTGGAAGGGGCCAGTAGTTGGCATTCGCCGGATCGGGCGCGATGATCAGAGTTTCAGCGGACTCATTAAGCATGATGAAGTAGCCGCCAGGCGCGGCGCTTGCGCCGTCGCACGCGGGGCCTGCGACCTTGGTGGTCATGATGATTTTCTGCGTGGTGACATTTTTGGCGGGTGGTGTGCAAGTGAAGGTGGCAGCAGTATTGCCGGTGACTTTGGCGGAGGCGGATGCGGTGGGAGTAACTGTATACGAGGACTTTTCGAGCGGCCATGAGGTTCCAGACGAGGGCTGGACGGTCACCGAAGCGCCCTGGGCCTTGTTCATGATCCACGTGAATGTCTCGCCCGGAGAGAGGACGACGAGGGGACTGAAAACATTGAACTGACGTTGCTGCATAAATGCTCCTTTCGTGAGGAAAGCGTGAGGACGGCTACTGTACGCGCAAACCCCGGAGCGGGGGATTCCGGGCAGCGAAGGAGACGAGCAGTCTGGGGAAATGCCTGGGAAAGGGTTCAAGAGTTACAAGAATTATTTGACGAGGGCCTGGTTGAGTAACTGCTGAAACTGGGGATTACCGCGAAGGTTATCGAATTCCGGGGAGTCGCGGACGATGGAGGCGGAATAGCCGGCCATGAAGGATTTTTGCAGCCACTCGAGAGCTTCGCCCGTTTCGCCGAGATCGTTATACACCACAGCAGCGTTGAAGAGCAGGTCTTTGTTGCCGCGGCCGAGCTGGAGCGATAGCGCGAGGTGATCGGCGGCCTGGGACTTGTCGCCGAGGCCGGCATAGCAGGAGGCGACCTCGCCCTGGCGCACGGCATCGCGGGGATTGACCTTGAGCTGATCGTTCAGCAAAGCTAGCTGCTTTTTGTAAGCGTCGAGAGCTTTCGGTTGCTGGCCGCTGAAATGGTACGCGTCTGCAAGGTTGCCCCACATATCGGGATCGCTCGGGTTGTAGTGAAGGGCCAGGTCGTAGTTATGCGCGGCGTCGGCGAAGCGGCGCGACTGATAATAAGCGGTGCCGAGATTGGCGTAAGCGGCCGGAGCGGGGCGGAGCCGGAGCGACTGCCCGAAGGCTGCGATGGCGGCTGGGTAATCTCCCACATATAAGTCGGCAGCCCCCAGATTGCTGTAATCGATGTAGCTTTCCGGAGCAAGGCCAATGGCTTTCTGGAAGAGGCCGGCCGCTTTGGCGTACTGGGCCTGCTGCAGGTAGAAGGCACCGAGGCGCTCGTAGACCAAGGTGGAATTGGGATTGGCAGCGATGGCCTGGCGGTAGGTCTCTTCGGCGTCGGAGAGGCGGTTCAGTTTGGTGTATGCATCGGCGAGGCCGACGTAGGCGCGCTCGGAGCCGGGTTCGAGTTCAATGGCTTTCTGGTACTCCTGAGCGGCCTGGTCATATTGACCGGTTCCGGCATCGATGAGGCCGATGCACATATGTCCGTCGGCGCCGGCATTGCCGAGGCTGACGGCCTGGTTGCAGTCGCTGCGGGCTTTGTCGACCCAGGAGGGCTGCTTCGTGTTCGTGTAGTCGAGCCAGTAGGCGCGGCCACGCACGGCATAGGCTCTGCCAAAGTTGGGATCGAGAGCGACGGCGCGGTTCAGCACGCCGAGGGCGTTGTCGATAGCGCCGGGGCGAGTGAATTGATCGAGATTACCGACTCCCTGGAGGTAGAAGTCGTAAGCGGCGGGGTCGGTGGTGCCGTGGACAGCGATGGCGGCGTGCTCGTCGGGGCGGAGGGTGATACGGAGGGCCTTTATGACGCCGTCGGAAACCTGGTCCTGGAGGGCGAAGGGATCGGAGACGGGGGCGGTGAGGGTCTGGCTGGCCAGGGTCTGGCCGGATTGAGCGCTGGTGAGGGTCCAGACGACGCGGTTCATCTGGCCTGCCTGTTGGATCTCCATCTGGAGGGCGAGGTTGGCGCCGAGAGCGTTCATGGCCTGGTCGGGCGCGGCTGCGCGCGCCCTTTCGACGCGGGTAGAGTCGATGATCTGCAAATCGTGATTCTGAGAGAGCGTCGACAGCCTGGCGGCGACGGTGGCGGAAAGCCCGTCGGCGAAGGCGGCGAGGTCCGGGCTGGTTCCATCGATGCGCGGGGGCATGACGGCGAGGCGCGGGGCGGCAGTCACTGCAGGGGAGCGGAAGTGCTTCCACAATCCGGCGATGCGGGAGCGCGTGGCAGGAAGAAAAGCGAGAAGGGCGGCGATGGCGACAAGGGCTGCCGCGAGGCCGAGCCATTGCAGCAGTGGGCGGGGCTGAGTCCGCATGTGCGAGGCGCGGGCGGGACGGCCTCCCTGGAGCACGATCTCGAGATCGCGGCGCAGTTCGTTCGTGTCGGCATAGCGGCGGGTTGGATCCTTGCGCAGGGCGTGGGCGACGACAGAGGCGAGCTTACGTGGAATCTTTACTGGAGGCCGGTCCAGCTCACCCGCTTCGCGCTCGTTGAGGATCTCGGCGGTGGTGACCGTGACGGTAGAACCGCGAAAGGGATGCATGCCGGAGAGCATCTCGTAGAAGACGATGCCGAGCGCGAAGATGTCGGCGCGAGCGTCGGGTGACTCTCCGCGGAGCACTTCGGGAGCCATGTAGACGGGCGTGCCGGCCATGGCGCGCCGCTCGGAGAGCGTCTGGGTGGTGGCCGTGGCCCATGCGGGATCGGAGGCGGGAAGGCGGCGGGCTACTCCGAAGTCGAGCAGCTTGACCTGGCCGGCAGTTGTGAGCATGATGTTTTCCGGCTTGACGTCGCCGTGGAGAATGCCTTTGGCATGGGCCGCGCCCAGAGCGTCGACGCACTGGAGGGCGATTGAGAAGAAGCGATCGAGGGGCATGGGGGCGCCAAGCTGGTCGCGCAGCGTGGAGCCGGCAACAAACTCCATGACGAGCAGGACATCGTCCTTCTCTTCGATCACGTCATAGATGGCGGCGATGTTGGGGTGACTGAGGGCGGAGGCGCGCTGGCCTTCACGGAGGAAGAAGCTGCGGTCGGCGGCCGCGTCCTCATCGCGACCGAACATGCGCTTGATGGCGACGGTGCGCTGCAGGGCGGTGTCGAAGCCGCGGTAGACCTCGCCCATGCCGCCGGAGCCGAGGAGGGCCTCGATCCTGAACCGGCCGACGGTGCGGCCGAGGGGTTCAGGGCCATGTCGAACAGGCGGCGTTTTGACAGGGTTGGAAAAATCCGGCATCGTATGGGTCCCGCGCCGAAGGATTGAGCCTCATCGTACCTGCGGTCGTGCTCGGCAACAAGGGCCTGGCCCGTGCAGGGGACGGAGCACCGGGCGCAGAGGGTCTCGGGATGACACCGCCATGGTCAGCGGGCGGCGGCTGCGGCTTGCTGGTATTCCTCGTAGGGGCCTTTGAAGTCCTCGATGACGCCGTGCTCGAAGTGCCAGATGCGGGTGGCGACTTCGTCGATCAAGTCATGGTCGTGGGTGACGAGCAGGACGGTGCCCTCGTATTTCTGCAGTGCGATGTTGAGGGCGTTGATAGCTTCGAGGTCGAGGTGGTTAGTGGGTTCGTCGAGGATGAGCAGGTTGGGCTTGAGCAGCATGAGCTTGCAGAAGAGGAGGCGCGCGGCTTCGCCACCGGAGAGCGCGGCGGTGGGCTTGAGGCCTTCTTCGCCGCGGAAGAGCATCTGGCCGAGGATGCCGCGGATATCTTCGGTAGTAGCTTTGGCGTCGAACTGGCGGAGCCAGTCGAGGGCGGTGGTGCCGGGCTCAATGACGCCGGTGTTGTCCTGAGGGAAGTATCCGATTTGGACCTCGTGGCCCCACTTGACGTTGCCGATGTCGAGGGTGAAGTCCTTTTCGGCGAAGTCGCGCAGGTTGGCGAGCAGCGATTTGAGCATCGTGGTCTTGCCCTGGGCGTTGCGGCCCATGAGTCCGATCTTTTCGCCGCGCATGATGCCTGCGCTGAAGCCATCGATGACGGTGAGGTCGTCGTAGGTCTTGCGCAGGCCCTCGATTTCGGCCACATATTTTCCTGACGGCCGGTTCTGGTCGAAGCGGATATAGGGCCTTGCGATGTTGGAGCGAGCGAGCTCGGTGGTTTGTAACCGTTCCACTTCCTTTTTGCGGCTGGTGACCTGGGAGGAGCGTGTGCCGGCGGAGAAGCGCGCGATGAATTCGTTGAGCTGAGCGATTTTCTTTTCACGCTGGGCGTTTTCCGACTCGAGTCTCGATCGGATCTGGGTCTTGGCCAGCACCATGTCGTCGTAGCCCCCGGTGTAGGTGATGATGGTCTGGTAATCGATGTCGGCGATGTGGGTGCAGACGCTGTTGAGGAAGTGGCGGTCGTGGGAGATGGTGATGAGGGTGCCTTCGAAACGGCCGAGGAAATCCTGGAGCCAGTGGATGGAGTCGAGGTCGAGGTAGTTGGTGGGCTCGTCGAGGAGCAGCGCCTGGGGTTTTCCGAAGAGAGCCTGGGCGAGGAGGACGCGGACTTTTTGGCCGCCCTGGAGCCCGCCCATTTTGCGTTCGTGGAGGTGGTCTTCGATGTCGAGGCCCTGGAGGAGAATGGCGGCGTCGGTTTCGGCGGTGTAGCCGTCCTCTTCGCCTACGACGCCTTCGAGTTCTGCGAGGCGCATGCCGTCGTCGTCGGTTAATTCGGATTTCTCGTAAATCCTGTCGCGCTCTTCGAGGGCGGCCCAGAGACCTTTGTTGCCCATGATGACGGTGTCGATGACGCGGAAAGCGTCGAAGGCGAACTGATCCTGGCGGAGGACAGACAGCTTGCGGGGGCGGACGACGGTCCCCTTCTGGGGGTCGATGTCGCCGGAGAGGATTTTCATGAAGGTGGTTTTGCCGGCGCCGTTGGGGCCGGTGAGGCCGTAGCGGCGGCCGTTGGTGAAGGTGGCGGAAACCTCTTCGAACAGAACTTTAGCGCCGTAGCGCATGGTGATGTTGCTAACGGAGATCATGCAGCTCTCAATGAAATTGGGTTACTTCTATTTTACTTTGATGCGGGCCTGGGCGTCGGGGCGGGCCGTCCAGGCGAGCGCGCTTCGCGCCAAGAGCCGGGTGTGCGCGATGTGGCGGCCAGCCGAATATACTTTTTGTTGCGATGAAGATACTGGTTTGCATCAAGCAGGTTCCGCAGAAGGACGCTCCACTGCGGCTGAATCCCGAGGGGACGTGGATCAGGGACGACGTTTCGTGGGAGACGAATGAGCCGGACGCTTATGCGCTGGAAGAGGCGCTGCGGCAGAAGGAAAAGCATGGCGGGGAAGTGGCGGTGATCACGGCGGGACCGGCGCGGTCGCAGCAGGTGCTGCGGGAGGCGCTTGCGAAGGGCGCGGATCGGGCGATTCATCTGGAAGACGACCGGTTTGCGCAGATGGATGCGGCGAACACGGCGCGGGCGCTGGCAGCAGCGATTGAGGGCGAGAATTTCGATCTGATCGTGACGGGGTTGCAGTCGGACGATTTTGGGGCGGCACAGACGGGCGTGCTGCTGGCGGAGATTTTGGGGATTCCGCACGCGACGATCATTATTGGGATTGAGAAGACGGACTCGGGACTGAAGCTGAAGCGCGAGCTCGAGGCGGGACACTATCAGCACATAGAGATGACGATGCCGGCGGTGCTGACGATCCAGAGCGGGATTAACAAGCTGCGGTACGCGTCGCTGATCGGCATCAAACAGGCGAAGATGAAGCCGATGCGTAAGGTTGCCTGGGCGGAGGTCGAGGTGAAGCTTTCGAAAAACGTGCAGAGAATTGAAAGGCTGTACGTGCCGGGGAGCCAGAAGAAGACGCGGAAGATTGAGGGTCCGGCGGGCGAGGCGGCGAAACAGGTGGTGGAGTATTTGAAGAATGAAGCTCGGGTGTTGTGAAGGAGAGCGTTCAGCTTTCGGCGTTCAGCGTGAGGGACTTCGAGTTTGGTACCCTGACCTAGAAATTGGCTGGGGCCAGTTCAGGGTGGTGTTTAGAAGCACCCCCCGGCATTTTTTGAGGAGAGAGACGCAGCGATGGCCAATCTGAATATTCCCGCGGAAGAGCGGAACCTGAGCCCGGCGCAGGTGGCGAGGCTCGATAAGCGGCGGCAATGGGGGCTGGTGTACCAGGTGCTCTCCGGGCAGTTCGCGTTTTTTGCGGTGCTGCTGCTGGTGTGGACGGGGCAGGATCTGCAGTATTCGCCGGGCTGGGTGCATCCGATGTTCTATTACAACGTGGTGACAGGCGTGCTGGCGGTGGTGTTTGGGATGTATGGGACGTATTTGCGGCGGGGGCGGGTGCACGAGTACTGAGGACGGCAGCCGGTAGCCAGTAGGCGGTAGCCGGTAGCGAAACGCCTGTAGCCGGGAGCGATGAGGAAGGGATAAGGGGGAGCTTCGGCTTCCCTGAATTGTGTATGGCGGATTTGATTCTTGTGGTGGCGGAGCAGCGGGAAGGGAAGCTGAACCGCGTTTCGTTCGAGACGATTGCTGCGGCGCAGCTGATTGCGAAGGAGACTGGCTGGGCAGTGGAGGTGGTGCTGCCGGGCAGCGGGGTAGCGGCGCTGGCGCAGGAGTTGGCGGCGAAGGCGGTCGGCAAAGTCTATGCGCTGGAGGCTGAGGCGCTGGCGGCTTACACGTCGGACGCTTATGTCTACGCGCTGAAGGCTTTCATCTCGGAGAAGCAGCCGAAGCTGGTGTTGTTTCCGCATACATACCAGGTACGGGATTTTGCTCCGCGACTGGCGTTGGCGCTGGATCGGACGCTGATTTCGGATGCGACTGGCTACAAGTACGAGAATGGGTCGCTGCGGTTCACGCGGCAGATGTTTCAGGGGAAGTTTGCGGCGGATGTTTCGTTTGGAGGCGATGCGCCGTGGATGGCGACGGTGCAGATTGGGGCTTTTCGGGGAGACCAGGCTGAAGTTGGGTCGGCGTTGGTTGAAAATGTAACGGCGGCTGTGGCAAATACGCCGGCGCGGGTGACTCCGCATGAGGTTTTCCAGGAGGCGAAGCAGACGGTCGATTTGTCGCAGGCGGAGGTGATTGTCGCGGTGGGGCGTGGGATCAGGGAGCAAAAGAATATGCCGCTGGCGGAGAATCTGGCGGCAGCGCTGGGCGGCGAGGTGGCGGCGTCGCGTCCGATATGCGACAACGGATGGCTGCCGCTGGAGCGGCAGATTGGGTCGTCGGGGCAGACCGTGGCGCCAAAGCTGTATATCGCGCTGGGGGTGAGCGGGGCGATTCAGCACATTGTGGGGATGAAGGGCGCGCGAACGATTGTGGCCATCAATAAGGATCCGGAGGCGCCGATTTTTGAGATTGCGGATGTGGCGGTGGTGGGAGATTTGTTTCAGGTGGTGCCTGCGCTGACGGAGGAAGTGAAGAAAAGCAGAGGATAATAGCTCCAGGGCTGCAATCCGAGGCTGGACCCGATGACTCATGCTGAACTCCAGGACCTCACCGGTCTTCGTTTGGAAGAAGCGGAAGCGTTATACGCCGCGCAGAAATTCGATGGGTGCGTCTATCTTTGCGGGTATGTCGTTGAGCCTGGGCTGAAGGCCGTTGTGTGCCGCACGCTGAACCTGAACGAGTACCCGGAGTCGCGACCGGCATTCAAAATACACGATTTTGACAATCTGGTGCTGCTGGCCGGTCTTCAGAGCGACGTGAAAGCCCTGAGCGGGGCACTGAAGACGAATTGGTTTCTGGTGTCGAGGTGGAACAGCACGCTGCGCTACGTACCGAGAAACACGTCCGGTCAGTCGGATGCGTCGGACCGGCTCGATGCCCTCAAAGATCCGAATGACGGGGTGCTGACATGGCTTCAAACGAGATGGTGACGAGATCGTACAACCTGATGCAGGACCTGCGCGCATTTGCGGAATTCCTAAAGGGTGAGATTCACGGAATCCTGCTCTGCATGGCGTATCAGACGACGTCGACAGTCGATCCGGGCAGCTGGACCTTCTGCGTTTGCGCCGATGAACTGGACGACAAGTCCGAGCGCGCGGCCATCGCACTGGTGTGGAACTGGATGGAGACGCGGCTGAGCAGAGAGTCTCTCTCCATGATTGAGCGAGTCGTCGTCCTGAGGGCCTTTGAACCGGACGCGGCAGCGATCCTCTCCGCTGCGATGTCCGTAGACGACGGCTACCGATTGACCGGTTATCCGATTCTCGGGCGGGAGATCGCGCGCGCGGAGATCTTCATCGTGAGAGGCAGTGCGCAACGTCTTCCTCAACGGCAATCTGTCCGGGCCTAGATGAACCGTATTGTGTCGTGTTCCTGACTTTCGTTCCAATTATGACCGTTTGTGGTTTCGCGTCGTTCTGCACGCTAACGTTTGCGGCGATGATGTTGTCGCGACCGTAGTCCTGGGCGGAAGCCGCATGCTCCTTTGTCTGTGCTACTATCTGCCATCCCCTTCGCTCCCTATGTTAAAAACCCAGGCTGCGCGGAAACCCGATAATCCGGGGCTAGCGGTGGTGCCTCCGCTGACGGAGGAGGCTCGCCAGGATTTGATTGGGCGGTCGGCGCTGCGCAAGGCGAGCGTCCGGCTGCTGCCGCTGATCGGGCTCGGATACGGGATCGCTTACATGGATCGCGTGAACGTGAGTTTTGCCGCTTTGCAGATGAACAAGCAGCTGCACTTTTCTGCGACCGTGTTTGGGTTGGGTGCGGGACTGTTTTTTCTGAGCTATGCGGCGTGCGAGGTTCCATCGAACCTTTTGCTGATGCGGTTTGGGGCGCGGCGTTGGCTGGCGCGGATCATGGTGACGTGGGGCCTGCTGTCGATGGGGATGATCCTGGTGCGGACGCCGGTGGAGTTTTACGTGATGCGGCTGCTGCTGGGTACGGCGGAGGCCGGCTTCTTCCCGGGCGTGATTTTTTATCTGATGCAGTGGTTCCCAGCGGGCCAGCGAGCGCGAGCGGTGAGCCGTTTTTATATTGCGGCGCCGCTGAGCTCGACGGTGATGGGCGTGCTGGCGGGCTGGCTGATGCATCAGGATGGGCGGCTGCACCTGGCGGGGTGGCAGTGGCTGCTGCTGGCTGAAGGATTGCCGGCGGTGCTGATGAGCGCGGTGTTTCTGCTGGGGTTGCCGGATAGTCCTCAAACGGCCAGATGGCTGACGGAGGCGGAGCGGGAGTGGATTCTGCGCAAGCTAAGGGAGGAGTCAGAGGCGAGTGGGCACCGACGGCATGGGCTGGCGGGTGCATTCAGCGACGGGCGCGTGTGGCTGCTGGGAGGATTCTACTTCTGCGTGCTGCTGGCGTGGTATGCATATGCGTTTTCGGCTCCGGCGCTGGTGCAACAGGTGACGGGATTGAGCACGACGGCGGTGGGGTTCATTATTGCGGGGCTGGGTGTAGCGGGCGCGCTGGCGATGCTGGGTAACGGATGGGATTCCGATCGGAGCGGAGAGCGGTTCTGGCATATCGTGACGCCGCTGCTGCTGATGGCTGCCGGGTATGTGGCGGTGGGATTGTCGGTCTCGCCGCTGATTGTGCTGCCGGCGCTGGTGCTGGTGTTTGCGGGCACCATGGCGGTGCAGGGACCGGTGTGGACGATTCCGGCAGAGTTTTTGCAGGGGAAGTCGGCGGCGGCTGGCGTCGCGACGATCAACATGATCGGGATTCTGGGCGGCTTTGTGGGGCCTTGCTGGATGGGCGTTTCGAAGGACGCGACGGGTACGCTGCAGCGCGGGCTGCTGACGATTGCGGCTCCGGTGCTGCTGGCGGCAGGGTTGATGGTGATCCTGTGGAGGAAGTGGACACCGGGACGGACGGCGTTGCGAGCTGACACGCAATAAAACGGCTGACACCGAGTAAAACGAGCACGGCGCGCTGAGTTGCGCGATCTGTTCCTTCTCCCATAGAAATGAGGGTCGGCATTCGCGCGGAAACGCGGGTGCATCTGAGACTCTGACTCTTATGATTCATTTTCGAAAACCGGCTGAAGGTGTGGAGCGGCCGCAGATGGAGGCGGACGTGGTGATCGTCGGCGGAGGGCCGGCGGGGATGGCGTGCGCGCTGCGGGTGGCGCAGTTGATCGATGCGCACAATGCGTCGGGCGTCGATGAGCCTCTTTCGAAGGAGAACATTTATGTGCTGGAGAAATCGCGTGAGGTGGGGCAGCACTGTTTGTCGGGGGCGCTGCTCGATCCGCGATCGATGAAGGAGCTGTTGCCGGGGTTTGAGAAGGAAGCGCCGCTCGATGCTGAGGTCGCGAAGGAGTCGGTGTGGCTTCTGACGCGGAAGGGACAGCATAAATTTCCGATTGTGCCGCCGCCGTTGCGGGATCACGGGAACTATGTGATTTCGATCAACAAGTTCGTGAAGTGGCTGGGGCAGAAGGTGGAAGAAGCCGGGATCACCGTGTTCACGGGATTCGCAGGGTCGGAGCTTTTGTGGGCTGATGCGAGTAGGGATGTTGAGACGGCGCGCATGGCCGGCGTTTTGACCGATGACAAGGGCGTGGATAAGGAGGGCCAGCCGAAGGGGAATTTTGAGGCGGGGTATGAGCTGCGGGCGAAGGTGACCGTGCTGGCGGAGGGGACGCGCGGGAACCTGGCGAAGGAGCTGATTGAGCGGCTGGGACTCGAGGATCCTGATCATGCGCAGACATATGGTTTGGGGATCAAGGAACTGTGGGAGATTCCGGCGGGGCGCGTGGCGAAGGGCGAGGTGATTTACACGCTCGGGTATCCGCTGACGGCGAGGGAGTACGGCGGGGCTTGGGTGTACGGGATTACGGACACCGTGGCTTCAGTCGGTTATGTGACGGGGCTGGATTACGAGGATCCGCGAACCGATCCGCATCACGTGTTCCAGAGCTTCAAGGAGCACAGGTTTGCGCGGCGGATTTTAGAGGGCGGGAAGATGATCCGGTACGGAGCCAAAAGTCTGCCGTACGGCGGATGGCTGACGATGCCGAGGATTTATGGGAATGGGTGGATGCTGCTGGGGGATTCTGCGAGTTTTTTGAATTCGCAGCGGCTGAAGGGGATCCATCTGGCGATCAAGAGCGGGATGCTGGCGGCGGAGGCGGCTTTTGACGCTTTGGTGTCCGGAGATAGTTCGGCGGATACGCTGAGCGAATACAATGCGGCAGTGGATCGGAGCTGGATTCGCGAGGAGCTTTGGCGGGTGCGGAATTTTCATCAGGGGTTCGAGCATGGGCTTTTGGAAGGGATGGTGAAGGCTGGGATCCAAGAGGTGATGCGCGGGGGGAATCTGGGTCCGGACGCGAAGAACCACGCGGGCTATATGCGGATGGAGCGCGTGGACGCGATGGGTCCGGCGGACGAGATGCGCGTGCCGATGGTTGGGAACGCGAAGGGCGATGGAAAACTAACCTTTGATCGGCTGACGGATGTGTTTCATTCGGGGACTCGGCACGATGAGGATCAGCCGGTGCACCTGGTGGTGGAGGATTTGAATATTTGCAGCGACCGGTGCACGAAGGAGTTCGGGAATCCGTGCCAGTATTTTTGTCCGGCTGCGGTGTACGAGATGGTGGACGTGTCTGACGCGGGGGACGGCGTGTCTGACGCGCGTCAGACAGCGTCAGACAAAATCGACCCCGGTGTCGGACACGATCTCGGACGCCAGGTAAAGAAGGAGTTGCGGATCAATTTCACGAACTGCGTGCACTGCAAGACGTGCGACATCATGGATCCTTACCAGATCATCACCTGGGTACCGCCGGAGGGTGGCGGAGGGCCGAATTACGACGGGATGTAACTAAAGAGGCATCCGGGGTTCTATTTACTGCGGTATCGCGCAGGTGCAAAATTGGTGCACACATAACCAGAAGCGTCATGAATTGCCTTAGCTGCGGAGGAAACGCTCCTGAAGGATCTTCGTTACGGGTTGGCACGGCTCGCGACGGAAAAGGGATGGTTTGCCTATGAGCAGAAGGTCTCTGCAATGCCCGCGGTGTTCGTCAGAAGACGATCTGCGACGCTCGCGTGACCGGTGGTTCGACGTCTTTGCACGGGCGTTGGGACTGAGGGCCTATCGGTGCCGCCAGTGCCGAAAGAGGTTTCATTCGTGGAAGTCTCTACCGGCTCTGTCCCACGAGACCCAGTTGCACCAACCGGGCTGAAGCTGACGGGGATGGGCCGCATCTAATAGAGTAGAGGCTCATGGCGACCGTCCTCGAATCCGTCCAGAATGTAGCTGCCGGGAAAGCCGAGCGGCTGATCGATAAGCACGGGCGGGCGATTACCGATCTGCGGATTTCCGTGACGGATCGCTGCAACTATAAGTGCGTCTATTGCCGGACCGGGAATGAAGGCGCGGTGTATGCAGAGCTGCTGATCGCGGACTATCTGCGCATGGCGCGGGTATTTGTCGGGCTGGGGATCGAGAAGGTTCGGCTGACGGGCGGCGAACCGTTGCTGCGTCGCGGACTGACGGATCTGATTCGTGAGCTGGGCAAGTTGCGGACGCTCGATGGCGGCGCGCTGGATTTGGCGCTCACGACGAATGGGCATCTGCTGGAAGAGATGGCGGAGCGGCTGCGCGACGCGGGGCTGAGCCGGATTACGGTGAGCATGGACGCGGTGGATGCTGAGAAGTTTGTGCGCATCACGCGGGTGCCGGGCAGCTACGAGCGAGTCCTTCGGGGAGTTCGGGCGGCGAAGGCTGCGGGGCTTGCTCCGGTCAAGGTGAACTGCGTGCTGCTGCGCGGGTTCAACGAGGATCAGATTGTAGAGTTCGCGCGATTCTCCCGGGAAGAGGGCGTGATCGTGCGGTTTATCGAATTCATGCCGCTTGAAGAGGGTCGGCTGTGGACCCTGGCGTCAGTGGTTTCGATGAAAGAAATTGTAGAGGCGCTGGGTACGTTTCGGCCGGTGGTGCGAATGGCGCCGAACGCGGCGAGCGAGACGGCGGTGCGGTACACGTTCGATGACGGCGTGGGGGAGATTGGGATTATCGCGCCGGTGACGCAGGCGTTTTGCGGGGCCTGCAGCAGGGTGCGGCTGACGTCGGACGGGAAGATTCGGAC